>Ga0335085_10011038_pt1 | contig 13431 bp, 10 predicted proteins | sample Lox_Sample_45_FD_206712 | JGI IMG/M metagenome (GOLD analysis project Ga0335085, IMG submission 206712) | Soil microbial communities from Loxahatchee National Wildlife Refuge, Florida, United States - Lox_Sample_4.5 | ecosystem: Environmental > Terrestrial > Soil > Wetlands | place: USA...
CGAGCGCGGCCCGTTCGTCATGGTGGGCCATTCCTACGGCAGACCTGTGGTTCGCAACTTCGCGGGCGTGTATGGAAGCAATGTGGCGGGCATGGTGCAGGTGGACGCGGCGCATGAGGGGCTGCGTGTGGGTATCGGCGGGGGGAAGACGATCCGGCTGGGCGAGGGCGCGAAGGGCGTGCCGATTCCCGCGCCGCACGAGCGGATCAGCGCGCCGGACAAGCGCATCGAGCGCGTCGAGGATCTGCCCGCAGAACTGAAGAAGCTCGACCCGATGTTTAACCCGCTGCCGCCCGCTGAGCAGGCGATGCAACTCTGGGCGCAGATGCAGCCCGGCGTCTATCAGGCGCAGAACAGCGAGAGGCAGTGGTCCGAGGAATACTACGCGACGTGGCTGGCGACGCCGCAGGCGGGCTCGCTCTGGTCGATTCCACTTGTGGTGCTGAGCCGCGCTAACGACGGCTATAACGACGACAAGCTCGAAGCCGAGCGCGTCGCGGGCCAGGCGATGCTGGTCAAGTTGTCGCGGAACAGCAAACAGATTTTCGTCAGCAGCGGCCACAACATGAATCTGGAAGCGCCCGACGCCGTAGCGTCTGCCATCCGCGAAGTGGTGGAGGCGGTGCGGGAACATCGCCCGCTGAAGTGATTACACCTCGTCGGGCACCACGAACGGCTCGCGGTATTTCCTTCGGAACATCGCGGTGGCTTCCTCGTCGCCCTCGCAGCGGTAGTTCTCCGCATCGAAATAAAGCGTGCGGCCGAGCCGATACGAAATGTTCGCCAGATGCACCAGCGTGGTTGAGATCGCGCCCTCCTCGATGGGCGCGTTCAGGTCCGTCGCCTTCCCGCTGCGCAGCGCGGCGATGAAGTTTTCGAAGTGGCTCGCCTCGTGGAAGCCCGCCGGGCCGTGTGCATAGTCGCGGCCCAGCCATGTCTGGTAGCGCCCGTTCTCCTCAATCGCCAGGTACCCCTTCGAGCCGTAGAAGATCGCGCCAATGGTGTTCGAATCGTGCACGATGCCGCCGTCGAGCCCGGCCTCGTGATTCGACATCCAGTGCCGCACCTCGAAGACCATGTGCTTCTGCCTGCCGGCAGCATCGCGGAACTCGTACGACGCGGTAATCACGTTCGGCGTCTCCTGGTCGTCGTCAAACATAAAGTGGCCGCCGAGCGCGCTCACCTTGTTTGGATACGTGACGCCGAGGCCCCAGCGGCATATGTCCGACTGATGCGGGCCCTGATTGCCGATATCGCCGTTGCCGTAATCCCACTGCCAGTGCCAGTTGTAATGGAAGCGATTCTTTGTGAAGGGACGCACCGGCGCGGGGCCGATCCACGAATCGTAATGCACGCCCGCGGGGACAGGCTCCTCCTGCGCCCGGCCGATGGTATCGCGCCACTTGAAACATAGTCCGCGCGCCATGTAAATCTCGCCGATCAGCCCGTCATGCAGCTTCGCGATCGCGTCCCGTACCGAGGGCGACGTGCGGTTCTGGGTGCCGTGCTGCACCAGCAGATGATTGTATTTCCGCGCGGCGGCCGTGATCTGCTTCGCCTCGAACATGTCGTGCGAGCAGGGCTTCTCCACGTAAACATGCTTGCCTGCCTGCAGCGCCCAGATGGTTTGCAGCGTGTGATGGTGGTTCGGCGTGGCGATGGAAACTGCATCGATGGTCTTGTCCTCGAGCAGCTTCCGGAAATCCGTGAAGGCATCGGGCTTCTTCGCTCCGTTCGATGCGGCCAGCTCGACGCCTTCGCTGAGCACCGATTCGTCGATGTCGCAGATGGCCGCGATTTCGACATTCGGGATCTTCCGAAAAGCGTTGATGTGATCCTTGCCGCGTGACCTTACGCCGATGCAGGCAATGCGAATCCTGTCGCTGAGGCTGTCCGTGGCGCGCAGATTCGCCGCGCCCGCCGCCGCTGCCGTGCCCATCAGGAAATAGCGTCGGTTCATCTCGTCACTTCCATGTTGTCAGTTCGCGGGCCAGATCCGCCCGCACCGCGAGGAATTGCTGATCTTCATACTGGTTGCGCTGCTCGCGCGGATCGTTGGCCAGATCGTAGAGCTCATTCGGACCGTTGACGCGCTGCACCAGCTTGTAGCGGGCATTCCGCGCCATCAGCGTGCCATCGAGCGCGGCATAGGCACGGTCGTGCCACGGCTGTTTCTTTGGATACTTCCGGTCGAGGACTGCGTGCACCAGGCTGCGGCCCGGGCCCTGCGGCACGGTTGCGCCGGTCAGCTCACAGATGGTCGGCGCCACGTCGCAGAGGCTCACTACTTCGGGACGCACACCGCCAGCGGGCACACCCGCCGCCCAGTTCCAGATCAGCGGCACGCCCACCACCTCGTCGAACATGTTCGGAGGAGTGGACGCGCGTCCATCGCCCCACAGTCCATGACGCCCCAGCAGCACGCCGCTGGTGCCGGCGAGGACGATCAGCGTGTTGTCGATCAGGCCCCGCTGTATCAGCTTCGCTTGTACGGCCGGAAGCTGGTCGTCGCACGCCGCCATTACCGCAGCGGCCTCGCGCAAATGCGGCACGATATCGGCGAACGGCTTTTTGTCGGTGGCGTTGACGGCCGCGGGCATCCAGCCAATCTCGGTGACATCGGCGTTCGCGAACGGCTGCGTGTACTTTGCCGCCATCTTGTCCGCCTCGCGGAACGGCGCGTAGCGCGCGATCAGGCAGAACGGCTGCCCAGCTTTCTGCTGTTCGAGGAAACTGGAGAGTTGCCCGCTGACGGAGGCCATATCGCCTTCCACCGCCGATCCGATGCGGTAGCCGCGCGCCGCCAGGACTTTGTCGAGCGTGTTCGCCGAGCCAGCCGGGGCGCCGCTAAGCAGCGCATCGAAGCCGGCCTGCGCTACCGGCGCCGCCGAGAAAGCATGAACGAATCGCGTGCCCGAGTGCGCCAGCGAGTCCAGATTCGGCGTGCGGAGATATCGCGCCCCGCCCACACCGGTCATCCACTCGCCGAGATCGTCAATGGCAATGAGAATCACGCTCGGCGGAGGCGGGGCCGGCGACGCGGCCCGGACGCCGGCAACAGCCACCGCGCCCGCAAGAAACTGTCTTCGATTCAGCATGTCTTTACAGAACGTCCGCGAAGCCGCGCTTCAGATGGCGGAACAGGAACCCTCCCATAATAAACACAGCCATCGAGCACGCGGTAAGGATGAGGAGGTCTGGCAGCGCAGGTACACGCCAGGAAAGCAGGCGGTCGCGATACGCGCGCACCAGATACGCCAGCGGATTGCAGCGCACCAGAAAGCGCGCGCGCGCAGGAAAGCGCGACTCATCGAGCAGAATCGGCGTCGTCCAGAACCAGACTGTCAACACCACGGTGAGCACCTGCGCACTGTCGCGAAGATAGACTTGCAGCGCCGCGACAATCCAGCCGAAACCCACCGCCAGCAGCCCCAGCAGCGCCATGTATACCGGCAGCATGAAGACCCATGGGCTGAACTCGCGCTCCCAGATGCCGATGGCGCCCAGCATGAGCAGCAGCGCCATCAGGTGGTTCGCCAGAGAAGAGAGAAACACCGAGACCGGAAGCACCTCCGCGGGGAAAACGGTCTTGGTCACAAGGCCCGCATTCTCCACCACCGAAGCGGCCGAGCGCGTTACCGTCTCCTGAAACAACAGCCACGGCAGGAACCCGGCGAAGAGGAAAAGCGTGTAGTTCTGTGTGACCTCGGTCGGCGGCAGCTTCGTCTTCAGGCAAACCTGAAAGATGAAGGCGTAGCTCAGCAGCATCACCAGCGGCTGGATGAATCCCCACATCCATCCACCCGCCGAGCCGACGAAGCGCTGCTGGAAATCGCGGCGCACAAGCTGAAACAACAGCGCGCGCCGCTCGACGAGGATCCGCGCAAAATGCCGGCCGGGAAGCGTCATGGGTGGCTAAACACCCAGTGTACTCGCCGTGCCGATCAGGACACGTGGCGCAAGCCGCGCTCGCTATCGCCACGCCCCCAGGATCGCTCCCATCACCACCAGCGCCACCGTGAGATAGCCGCCGTTGACCAGCACGTAGCTCCAGGGGCGCTTCTCGAACAAGGCAACGATGCCAATGCCCATTGCGACCCAGCCGAACCCGGCAAGAAATCCCGCCGTCGCGCCCCACGCCATCGTGGTCTTTGCATCGTTCAGGAACATCGCGAGATTCGCGGCCATCACCAGGCTCAGCACAAAGCTCAGCCCGAACACCGCGGGTCCGGCCTTCGGCTCGGCGCCTGCCGCGAATCCATTCGCTTTCTTCCACACGCCTGCAAACAGGACGGAATACCACAGTCCGCCCACCAGAAACGCGGACAGCGCCGCGGCCAGAATCGCCCACACGTTCAGATGCTCAATCGGCATGGCTATTTCGCGATCCCCCATTCCTTCGCCCAATCGAATGGGCCGTTCACGAACCGGCGATGCAGCGCCTCCAGCATTTGCGCGTTACCCACTGCCAGATAGTCGTAGGCCTGGTCCCACTCCGCGCCCGTCTTCCAGCCGGTCTGCGTGAGCCGCACCAGTGTCGAATCGCCTGTGCCGACGAACTCGAACTTCGCCGTCGTCCGCTCAGCGCGCACGGTCGGGAATCGTTCAGGCGCCATGGCGGCGAGCGTGAGTTGTTGCTCGGGCACAAAATCGACAATTGTCCCGCCGCCCGTCTTGCCGTTCGGGAAATGTGCGGTCCACTCGCCGCCCTTGCGCAAATCGACAACCGCGCCCGGCGTCAGCCATGTTGAGAGACCTTCGCTTGTGGCGAACGCTTTCCACACGGCAGCACGCTGCGCCGGAACCGAAACCTCGAAAACCAGAGCCTTGTCCGGCGCGGGCTGTTTTACTACCCGCACCGGGCTCTGTCCGAAAGCCATGCCGGCCGCAGCCAGCAAAAACAGGATCTTCATCTCGACCTCCAGTAGTTGGTTGATCGTTCAAGTAAATCACGGTAGGATACAAGAGTCAAGAGCTTCTTCGATGCCCCGAGCCTCCGGCACCCGCGAACGCCTCATCGAATCGGCGCGCTATCTGTTTTGGGAGCGCGGATTCGCTGGCACCAGCATGGCTGACCTGCTCAGCCACGCCGGAGTCAACTCGGGCAGTTTCTATCACTTCTTCGAGAGCAAAGAAGCTCTGCTGCGGGCGGTGCTGGAAACTTATCTGGATGCCCTGCGGCCCATGGTGATCGACCCGGCTTTCGCTCAGACCGAGGAGCCCATCGAGCGCATCTTCGCCATCCTCGCCGGATACCGCGAGCGCATCCTCATGACCGAGTGCCGCTACGGCTGCCCCATCGGCCGTCTGGCGCTCGAGATCGATCCCGAAAACAGACCCGCGCACGAGTTGCTCGCGCGCAATTTCGCCGGCTGGATCGACGCGGTCCGCGAATGCGTCGAGGAGGCTCGCGGCATCCTTCCTGGCAACACCGATCCGCAGGCTCTCGCCACCTATGTTCTGGCGGTGATGGAGGGAGGTGTCATGCTCTCGCGATCCAGTGGCACGGTAGAGCCTTTCGACCGCGCCGTCAATCAGTTACGGGAGCACTTCCGGCTGCTCGCGGCGGCCGGCCGGTCGTCAAAGAAAGCCCGCGCCCGCGGCGAGTGAAGGATTCGCCGAAATCCGCCGATCCATCCATTGATGAAGACGCGGGTCCTGTTCATCCTCACCGGTCTGCTCGCGGTCAGCCCGCTCGCGGCCGCCGACTCGGATACCACGTGGCAGTTTGCGCCGGCCGACGCGAAGGCGTTCATCGGCATTCACTGGCGCGACATCCAGGAGAGCCGAATCGGGCAGGCAATGCGGCAGCAGATGGCGGAGGCGGGTTTCTCGGGCGCCCCGATGCTCGGCATTCTGAAAGACATCGACGAAGCGATCATTGCATCCCCCGGCCGCCGGCCCGACGATCCCGAGGACAAGCAGCCGCCCGTACTCATCCGGGTCACTGGACGGTTTCACGCCGCCGACATCGAGCGGATGCTTGCCGCACAGGGCGCTCATCCTCAGCTCTACCGCCAGAAGCGCGTTTACCGCCAGCAGAAGGATGGCGACATGGCCATTACGCTGCTCGACGACCACACGCTCCTGCTCGGCGACGCTCCCTCCATCTTCGCCGCTCTCACGCGCATGGAATGGCCGACGGCGCCCGCGAATCCAACGGCCGCGCGCGCGGCAAAGCTGCGCGAGGATTACGACATCTGGGCCGTATTCACGATGGCGCCGACCGAGATGGCAGGCCGCCTGATGCCGAATCTCCCGCTGATCGGCGACGCCCAGGGGCTTGAGCTGGGCATTTCGCTGCGCAGCGGCCTCGAGTTCCGTCTCGGCCTGGATACCGCATCAGGTGAATCGGCCGCGAAGCTGACCTCCGAACTGCAGAAGACGCTGAAGCTTGCCGTGAAGGACATGCACGCGCCCGACGTCGCCGCGGCAGCAAAGAAGCTCCAGATCTCCGCGGAGAAGTCGACCGTGCGCGTGTCTCTCCGCCTCGACGCGGCGGAAGTGGAGCGCAGCCTGGCCGAAGCGGCGCGCCGCCGCGCACAACGCCCCGCCGTCGCCATCGCTCTCCCGTCTCATCCGGTCGTACCGCCTCCGCCCCAGCGGCAGACCATCCACATCGAAGGACTCGATGACGGCCCGCGCGACATCCCGATGAGCCGCTGAACTGAGCCACGGCGGAGACCGAGTTCCTCGCGAAGCGTATCCTGAGTTCATGCCCGACCTGCCGCTGGTCATCTTCGATGGCCACTGCGGATTCTGCCGGATCTGGGTGGACCTGCTGACCGCGCTCACGCCTGGCCAGTTCCGATGGGCCCCGTCGCAGGAGGTCGGCGACGACTACCCGCAGATTCCGCGCGAGCAGTTCAGCAAGTCGGTACAGCTCGTCCAGCCCGATGGATCGGTCGAGAGCGGCGCGCGAGCCATCTTCCGTATCGCGTCCGCCGCGCCCGGCTTCGCGTGGCTGTTCCGAGCTTACGAGCACATCCCCCTGGCCGCGCCCGCCAGCGAAGCGTTCTATCGCTTCATCGCCGCGCATCGCGACTTCGGCTATCAGGCCACGCGCGTCCTTTGGGGACGCCGCATCGAACCCGCCTCCTTCGAGATCGCCCGCCGGGTCTTCGTGCGTCTGCTCGCGCTGGTCTACCTGGTTGCCTTCTGGTCGTTCGCAAAGCAGTCGGCCGGCCTGATCGGCAGCAACGGCATCCTCCCGCTTGATCGATATCTTGCGGGCATGCATCAGGCGTTCGGCGCCTCTGCCTGGCGGCTCGCCCCCACGCTCTTCTGGTTCAATGCGAGCGATACCGCCATCCGCTGGCTCCCCCTCGCCGGCATCGCCATCGCGCTCCTCGCCCTCACCGGCCTCGCCCACCGCACCTGCTTCGCGCTCCTCTTCCTTCTCTATCTCTCAGTCGTCGCCGCCGGTCAGGACTTCATGTCCTTCCAGTGGGACTACCTGCTGCTCGAAACCGGCTTCCTCGCCATTTTTCTGACGAACACGCGCATTTCCCACTGGCTCTTCCGCCTGCTGCTTTTCCGTCTGATGTTTTTCTCGGGCTGGGTGAAGCTCGCGAGCGGTGACCCGACGTGGCACGGCCTCACCGCACTGACCTTCCACTACCACACGCAACCGCTGCCGATTCCGCTCGCCTGGTACATGGACCAGCTCCCGCTCTGGTTCCAGCAGACATCGACATTCCTGGTTCTCGGCGTCGAACTCGGCGCGCCCCTTCTGCTGTTGCTCCCGCGCCGCCCGCGCATATCTGGAGCGGCGTGCCTGATCGCGCTGCAGGTGCTCATCCTGACTACCGGCAACTACGCCTTTTTCAACTGGCTCACCATCGCGCTCTGCCTGCTGATGTTTGACGATCAGTTCTACGCGCGATTCCGCGTTCGCCGCCCCGAGTCCGCCAGATCGCCCGGCCGCGTCTGGCGCAAGGTTCTCGCCGCCGTCGCGTCGCTGATCGTGTTATTGAACCTTGGCCAGTTCTCTCGGCTCTTTTTCGGCGATGCAGGCAGCCCGCTCGACGCGCTGCTTCATGTCACGGAACCCTTCGGCATCGTCAACAGTTACGGCCTCTTCGCGTCAATGACCACGACGCGCCCCGAAATCGTCGTCCAGGGTTCCGACGACGGCGCAACCTGGCGCGACTACGCGTTCCCCTACAAACCTGGCGACGTCAGCCGCCGCCCTGCCTGGGTCGCACCATACCAGCCCCGGCTCGACTGGCAAATGTGGTTCGCCGCGCTCGGCAACTATCAAAGCAACGACTGGTTTCTCAACCTGATGGTCCGCCTGCTGCAGGGCTCGCCAGAGGTCGCCAACTTGTTCGAACGCACACCTTTCGGCAATCGCCCGCCGCGCTATGTTCGCGCCGTACTCTACGAATACCGGTTTACGACCCTCGCCGAGCGTCATGCAACTCACGCCTGGTGGGGCCGGGTACCACGCGGATCTTACTTCCCGGCTATATCCCTAGGTGACATACGGGCCAGGTAATCCGCAGTAGTACAAGTAAGCGGCAGTATCATTCCTCTCCCCTTTTCTGAAAAGCGCTAATGCCAGTGCCAAACAGGGCCGATATAGGACCGAAGCAGGCATAGAGGTGCAGTGTGCCCGCTCTGGCGGCGCACTCGAAACTGAACTGCATGTCATTGAAAAGACTGTATCCGATCGCGATCGTTGTGCTGGGCTCGCTGGTTGTTTTCGGCGAGTTGCTCAGGTGGAATCCCGAGGCCGGACTGCGCTACATCTTCTTCCTCGTCGCAGCCCTGGTCGCCTCGCGACTTCAGGTCACACTTTCGTCGGTAAACGGAACGGTCTCTCCGATATTCTTCTTCGTGCTGTACGGGGTGATGGAGTTTACTCTGCCCGAAACGCTTTTCCTCGGCGTATCGGCAACGCTGATCCAGTACCTCTACGACAGCCGCCAGCGCACGCATCCCTCGCGCATTCTCTTCAACGGAGCGTGTACGGCCCTTGCCATCAGCGCTACGCGATTCGCCTGCAACCCCCACGTCTTCCAGACCCACAATCTGGAGCTTCTGCTCGCGCTGACGCTGGCAGCAACGGTTTACTTCACCACCGCCACTATGCCCATGGCCTCCATAGTCGCGCTCGAAGAGCGGAAGTCGATGTGGCAGGTCTGGCACAACTCCTATTTCTGGTCGTTCCCGTACTACCTGGTCGGCGCGATTCTGGCGGGAATCACCAGCTACGCAGGGCGCGCGTTCGGCTGGCAGTCGGCGATTGTCATCATTCCAATCTCTTACCTGATCTATCGCTCCTACAACCTGTATCTCGGCCGCATTGAAGCGGAGAAGAAACACGCTCAGGAAATGGCTTCCCTGCACCTGCGCACTATTGAGGCGCTCGCGCTGGCCATCGAAGCAAAGGACCACACCACGCACGATCATCTGAAGCGCGTACAGGTCTACGCCATCGAACTGGGCAAGGATCTGAAGCTCGACGAAAACGAGTTGGAAGCGTTGCGTGCGGCCGCGCTGTTGCACGATATCGGCAAGCTCGCCGTCCCCGAACACATCATCTCCAAGCCCGGCCGCCTCACGCGCGAAGAGTTCGACAAGATGAAGATCCACCCCGTGGTCGGGGCGGAGATTCTGGAGCGCGTACAGTTCCCCTACCCCGTGACGCCCATCGTGCGGTCGCATCATGAGCGCTGGAACGGCACCGGGTACCCGGACGGTTTGAAGGGCGACGAGATCCCCATCGGCGCGCGCATCCTGGCCGCCGTCGATTGCCTCGACGCGCTTGCCTCAGACCGCCAGTACCGCCGTGCCCTGCCGCTGGAAGAAGCGATGAAGCGCATCGCGGCTGAGTCCGGCGTCAGCTTCGATCCGAAGGTGGTTCACATCCTCGAACGCCGCTTCCAGGAGCTCGAGAAGATGGCGCGAAGCATCGAAGTGGAACGCGCCCGGCTTTCCACCAACGTTCGCGTCGAACGCGGCGATGCCCCCGCCACCGGCTTTGAAACGCACCGGGCCACTGGGACGGGCGCCGCCTATCAGGTGAACTTCCTCGCCTCCATCGCGGCGGCGCGCCAGGAAGTGCAGAACCTCTACGAGCTCACCCAGGACCTCGGCAATTCGCTCAGCCTGAACGAAACGCTGTCGCTGCTCTCCATCCGCCTGAAGCGCATGATTCCCTACGATGCGCTCGCCATCTACGTGGTGCGCGATGAGGTCCTCCGCCCTGAGTACGTCACCGGCGAGAACGTGCGCCTGTTCTCCTCGCTGGAAATCCCGCTCGGTCAGGGCCTCTCCGGCTGGGTGGCGGAGAATCGCAAGCCCATCATCAACGGCAACCCCGCGGTCGAGCCCGGCTACCTGAACGATCCCACACGCATCACCACCATGCGCTCGGCGCTGTCGGTTCCTCTGGTTGGCGTTGCAGGTCCCGTGAGCGTGCTCACGCTGTACCACGCCGAGCGCGACGCTTTCACCAGGGACCACCTGCGCATCTTAATGGCGGTGGCCTCGAAGCTCGCCCTGGCCGTGGAGAACGCGCTGCGCTACCAGCAGGCGGAAAGCTCCGCCGCCACGGACTACATGACGGGGCTCCCCAACGCGCGTTCTCTCTTCCTGCATCTGGATGCCGAGATCTCGCGCTGCCGCCGCCAGGAATCGCCCCTGGTGGTGCTGGTCTGCGACCTGAACGGCTTCAAGCAGGTGAACGATCGCTTCGGGCATCTGGAGGGCAATCGCATTCTGAAAGCGGTGGCCGACAAATTCAAGAGCTGCTGCCGCGAGTACGACTATGTGGCTCGCATGGGCGGCGACGAGTTCGTGCTGGTGATGCCAGGCATCCGCATGGAATCGCTCACTCCCACGATGCAGCGCCTCCGTACCCTCGCCGCCGAAGCCGGCCGTGAGATCTGCAAGGAGGACATCCTGTCGCTCAGCATCGGTCACTCGTTCTACCCCGACGACGGCTCCGACGCCGAACAGCTTTTGAGCGAAGCGGACCGCCGGATGTACGCCGCCAAGCAGCAGGAAAAGCTGCAGGCCGTTGAACGTCGCGGCTATGATTTCGACCCCGCGCCCGCCATCACCCAGTGGTGACAGCGAGTCGCACGCTATCCTTGAAGCGTGAAGTTTTCGCGCTCGGCGGGGATCCTGCTCCATCCCACTTCCCTGCCCGGCCCCCACGGCATCGGCGATCTCGGCCGTAGTGCGCGCGCTTTCGCCGATTTCCTCTCCGACGCCGGGATGCGCATCTGGCAGGTGCTCCCGCTCAGCCCCACCGGCTACGGCGATTCGCCCTATCAATCCCTCTCCGCCTTCGCCGGCAACCCGCTGCTCATCGCGCTTGATGACCTCGCCGATCAGGGCCTGCTCTCCCGCGCCGATCTCGATTCCGCGCCCGGCTTCCCGGCCCACACCGTCGATTTCGAGCGCGTCATCCCCTGGAAGACCGCCCGGCTGCGCCGCGCCTTCGAACGCTTCCGCCCCGGCCCCGAATTCGACCGCTTCTCGGAACAAAACGCGAACTGGCTCGATTCCTGGGCCCGCTTCGCCGCGCTCAAGGACGCCAACGGCGGTGTGGCCTGGCTCGAATGGGACCCCTCGCGCACCGCCGACCCGCGCGAGCTCGACCTCCACCGCTTCCTGCAATTCCAGTTCGCCCGCCAGTGGACCGCGCTTAAGCAATACTGCGGCGCGCGCCGCATCGCCATCATGGGCGACATGCCCATCTACGTCGCGCACGACAGCGCCGACGTCTGGGCCCGCCCCGATCTGTTCGAACTCGACGGACTCGGCCGCCCGCTCGTGGTCGCCGGAGTCCCGCCCGATTATTTCAGCGCCGACGGCCAGCTCTGGGGCAACCCCATCTACCGCTGGGAGCAGATCGCGCGCGACCGCTTCGCCTGGTGGATCGAGCGCTTTCGCCACACGCTCACCGTCGTTGACCTGATCCGCCTCGATCACTTCCGCGGTTTTGAAGCCTACTGGGAAGTGCCCGGCGGCGAGCCCACCGCGCGCAACGGGCGCTGGGTGAAAGGTCCCGGCGCCGCGCTGTTCGAAGCTGCCGAATCCGCGCTCGGCCCCCTGCCGCTCGTCGCCGAGAACCTCGGCGTGATTACTCCGGAAGTGGAAGCCATCCGCCATCAATTCCAATACCCCGGCATGAGCATCCTGCAGTTCGCCTTCGGCACCGATCCACAGGCCCCCACCTTCCGCCCGCACAACTACCCGCGCGAGGTGGTCGCCTACACCGGCACGCACGATAACGACACAACCGTCGGCTGGTGGAACAGCTCGGCCGCCATCGACAGCACGCGCAGCGCAGCCGACATCGCGAAAGAGCGCGCCGAAACCCTGGCCTACCTCAACGCCGACGGCCGCGAAATCCACTGGCCCTTCATCCGCGCCGTGATGGCCTCCGTCGCCGACACCGCGCTCGCGCCCATGCAGGATGTCCTCGGCCTCGGGACCGAAGCGCGCATGAACCTCCCCGGCAGCACGCGCAATCACTGGCGCTGGCGCATGCAGCCCGACGCCATCACGCCCGATCTCGCGCCGCGCCTCCACGAACTCGCCCGCCTCTACGATCGATAAAGGAGTCCCATGCCGAAGCCCCCGTTGCGTTTCTGGCAGATCTGGAACATGTCTTTCGGGTTCTTCGGGATCCAGTTCGGCTGGGGCCTGCAGATGGGCTTCATGAGCTCCATCTACGAAAAGCTGGGCGCAACCGCGGACCAGATCCCCATGCTGTGGCTCGCCGCGCCGCTCACCGGCCTCATCGTGCAGCCCATCATCGGCCACATGAGCGACCACACATGGAACCGCCTCGGCCGCCGCCGCCCCTATTTCCTCACCGGCGCCATCCTCAGCTCCATCGCGCTGGTGCTCATGCCGAACTCCGCGACGCTGTGGATGGCCGCGGGACTGCTCTGGATCCTCGACGCATCCATCAACATCAGCATGGAGCCGTTCCGCGCTTTCGTTGCCGACCTGCTGCCCGAGCACCAGCGCGCCCGCGGCTTCGCCATGCAGAGCTTCTTCATCGGAGCGGGCGCGGTGCTGGCCTCCGCGCTCCCGTGGATCTTCACCAACGTGCTGCACCTGCGCGCCACCGCGGGAGCCATCCCCGCGCCCATCCGCATCTCCTTCTATGCGGGCGCCGTCGTCTTCCTCGGAGCGGTGCTCTGGACCATCGGCACCACCCGCGAATATCCACCCGAGAACGACACGCCGAAATCGGCCCCCGGCGGCCTCGCCGCCAACGTCAGCGAAATCCTCGGAGCCATTCGAGCCATGCCCGCCACCATGCGCCAGCTCGCCATCATGCAGCTCTGCACGTGGCTCGGTCTGTTCTGCATGTGGCTCTACTTCGGCCCCGCCGTCGCGCACAACATCTTCGGCGCAACCGACGAGCACTCCGCGCTCTACGACAGCGGCATCGAGTGG
>Ga0335085_10011041_pt1 | contig 13427 bp, 13 predicted proteins | sample Lox_Sample_45_FD_206712 | JGI IMG/M metagenome (GOLD analysis project Ga0335085, IMG submission 206712) | Soil microbial communities from Loxahatchee National Wildlife Refuge, Florida, United States - Lox_Sample_4.5 | ecosystem: Environmental > Terrestrial > Soil > Wetlands | place: USA...
GCCGGGGCGGCGTGGCGAAGCCCACGTTGACAGGGGGTTGAGGTCTGCCCTATGGGTCCCGCGCCCTTTCCGTCCCGGGCGGTTTTCCCATGGAAGTCCAAGTCGAGCAGATCCGCGAGGGTGGGCTCTCCCTCGCCGAGCCCCTCTCCCAGCCCTTCCTCGCCCAGGCCCTGGCCGACGCGGCCGAGGACGGGTTCCGCCCGGACGCGGCCACCGTGCTCCATGCCACCCTGCGGCGGACGTCGGGCGGGGTGCTCCTCGAGGGCAGCGCCGAGCTCCCCCTTCTAGCCCCCTGCAAGCGTTGCCTGGCCGAGGTTCACCTCGTCGTGCCGCTGCGCTTCACCCTCAACCTCGTCCCCGCCGACGCCGCCGCGGATCGGGCCGCGGACGAGGTGGCCGAGGAGACGGATGCCGAGTCGAGCGGAAGCTTCGAGCTCGTCGAGGCGGACCAGGACACCTACCGGGGGAAGACGATTGACCTGGACCCCATCCTCCGCGAGCAGGTATTGCTCGCCCTCCCGATGCAGGTGGTCTGCCGCGAAGACTGCCGAGGCCTGTGCGGGATGTGCGGCCAGAACCTGAACGAGGCGGCCTGCAACTGCGAGAGCAAGCGGGTCGATCCCCGGCTCGCCGTCCTCAAGGACATCAAGCTCAACTAGGAGCATCGAGGCATCATGGGCGTTCCCAAGAAGCGGACATCGAAGATGCGTCGGAACCGGCGCCGTGCCGCGAACAGCAACCTCAAGTCCCCGGTCCAGGTCATCGCCTGTCCGAAGTGCAAGGAGCCGGTGCTGCCCCACCGGGCCTGCCCGGCCTGCGGCTACTACCGCGGCCGCGAGGTGGTGAAGGTCGAGTAGGTGCGGCTCGCCCTCGATGCGATGGGCGGGGACCTTGCTCCGGCCGCCGTCGTCGAGGGAGCGCTGCACTTCGCCGCCGCCGAGCCGGCGGTGAGCGTGGTGCTGGTGGGGGACGAGCCCCGGGTGCGGGCCCACCTTCCGCCGCGACCGCCCCCCAACGTCCACCTCCACCACGCCTCCCAAGTGGTGGAGATGGCCGAGCCCGCCCTGGCAGCGGTGCGCAGCAAGCGCGATGCCTCGGTGCGGGTCTGCTTCGAGCTCGTCCGCCGCCGCGAGGCCGAGGCCGCCGTCACCGCCGGACACTCCGGGGCGGCGATGGCCGCGGCCCTGGCGGTGCTCGGCCGCATCCCCGGCGTCGATCGACCGGCCCTGGCCGCGCTCTTCCCGGCGCTGGGAGCGCGGGGACGGTGCCTCCTCCTCGACGTGGGGGCCAACGCCGAGTGCCGCCCCCAGCACCTGGCCCAGTTCGCCGTGCTCGGCGCCGCCTACGTGAGCGCCTGCCACTCGGTGGCCGCGCCGCGGGTGGCGGTGCTCAGCAACGGAGAGGAGGAGAGCAAGGGGACACGGCTCACCCGAGAGGCGCTGGCCCTTCTCCACAAGAGCGACCTCGACTTCCGCGGCTATGCCGAAGGAAAGGACCTCTTCTCCGGGGCCTTCGACGTGCTGGTCACCGACGGCTTCACCGGCAACGCCGTGCTCAAGGCGTCGGAGGGCGTGGCCGCCGGCCTGACCGGGCTCCTCCAGCGGGCGGTGGAGCGCGCTCACCTTCCGGCGCGGCTGGGGGGGCTCCTCCTCCGCTCCACGCTGGCCGGGCTGTGGCGCCTGGTCGACGCCTCGGAGGTGGGGGGCGTGCCCCTCCTCGGCATCCCCGGGGTGGGCATCGTCGCCCACGGCCGGTCCAGCCCGCGCGCCGTGGCCTCCGCCCTGCGTGTGGCGCGGCGGACAGTGGAGGCGGATCTTGAGGGGAGCCTCGCCGGGGCCATCGCACGATCGCGCACCTGGCTTCCGACGCGGGCCGTCAAGGGGTCGAAAGGGAAGACACCGGAGCCCATTTGAGGGTACGAGGGGCCGACGCAAGACCCCCACTTTTCCGAGGGTGAAAGGAACGACGGTGGTTCGAACGCGCATCCTGGGTACCGGGGCCTATGCGCCACAGAAGGTGCTCACCAACCAAGATCTGGAGAAGATGGTCGCCACCTCGGACGCCTGGATCCGGGAGCGCACCGGGATCCGCGAGCGCCGCGTCGCCGCCGAGGGCGAGCTCACTTCGGACATGGCGGTGAAGGCGTCCATCCGGGCCCTGGAGATGGCCCACACCCGGCCCGAGGAGCTGGAGGCGATCATCGTCGGCACCATCTCGCCGGACATGCCCATGCCGTCGACGGCCACCTTCATCCAGGCCAAGCTCGGGGCGAAGAAGGCCTTTGCCTTCGACCTCTCCGCCGCCTGTGCCGGAAGCCTCTACGCGCTGTCGGTGGCCGACCAGTACGTGCAGACGGGGAAGATTCGCCGGGCGCTGGTCATCGGGGTGGAGCTGCTCACCCGGCTCATCGACTGGGAGGACCGCAACACCTGCGTTCTCTTCGGGGACGCCGCCGGGGCGATGGTCGTCGGCCCCTCCGAGGCCCCGGAGCGCGGCATCCTCTCCACCCATCTCCACGCCGACGGCACCGCCGCCGAGATGCTCTGCATCCCGGGAGGCGGCAGCAAGTACCCCCAGTCGGAGGAGGTGGTGGCCAAGAAGCTGAACAAGGTGGCCATGCAGGGGCGCGAGGTCTACAAGTACGCGGTCCGGGCGCTGCCCGAGGCGGTGCTCGAGGCCCTGGCCGCCAACGGGATGTCCACCGACTCGGTGGACCACGTCATCGCCCACCAGGCCAACCTGCGCATCATCGAGTCGGCCATGGACCGCCTCGGGATTCCGCTCGAGAAGTGCTGGCTGAACATCGATCGCTACGGCAACACCTCGTCGGCCTCGCTTCCCATCACCCTCGACGAGGCGAACCGCGCCGGCCGGCTCCACCCGGACGACATCATCGTCATGATGTCCATCGGGGCGGGGATGGCCTGGGGCAGCGCGCTCGTGCGCTGGTAGGCGGCACGGAGGGAGCGACGGATGCGCACGGCGTTCCTCTTCCCGGGCCAGGGCAGCCAGGTGGTGGGGATGGGCCGGTCGCTGGCGACCGCCTTCCCCGAGGCCCGGGCCGTCTTCGCCACCGCGGACGAGGCGCTCGGCGAGCGCCTCTCCCAGCTCTGCTTCGAGGGCCCGGCAGAGGCGCTCACCCTCACTGCCAACACGCAGCCGGCCATCCTGGCCGTCTCCGCCGCCGCGGAGGCAGCCTGGTCGGCCCGCGCCGGTGCCCCGAGCCACGTCGCCGGTCACTCCCTCGGCGAGTACTCGGCCCTGGTCGCCGCCCGCGGCCTCACCCTTCCCGATGCCGTCCGGGCGGTGCGGGCGCGGGGGCGCTTCATGCAAGAGGCGGTGCCCGAGGGGCAGGGAGCGATGGCGGCGGTGATCGGCCTGGAGCCGTCCACGGTGACCCGGCTCTGCGCCGAGCTGGCCGGCGCGGACGTCCTCGCCCCGGCGAACTTCAATTCCCCCGAGCAGACGGTCATCGCCGGGCACGCCCGGGCCGTGGAGCGGGCCATGCCCCGATTTCGCGAAGCGGGGGCCAAGCGGGTGCTGCCCCTCACCGTCTCCGCGCCCTTTCACTGCGCGCTGATGGCCCCGGTGGTGCCGCGCCTTCGCCCGGTGCTGGAGTCGCTCACCATCGGCGAGCTGCGGGCCCCGGTGGTGTCCAACGTCGAGGCCCGCCCCAACGCCGACCGGGCGCGGGTGGTGCCGCTCCTCCTCGAGCAGGTGACCTCGCCGGTGCGGTGGGTGGAGTGCGTGCAGGCGATGGTCGCCGCGGGCGTCACCCGGATGGTGGAGCTCGGTCCGGGCCGGGTGCTCACCGGCCTGGTGAAGCGCATCGCCCGGGAGGTGGAGCTGCTCAACGTCGACGACGCCGAGTCGCTGGAGAAGGCGCTGGCCGCGGTGGAGGGCAAGGGATGAGCGGGCTCGACTTCACCGGGAAGGTGATCCTCGTCACCGGCGGGTCGCGCGGTATCGGCCGCGCCTGCGCGGTGGCCTTCGCCGGCGCGGGGGGCACGGTGGTGCTCACCTACGCCGGCAACGATGCCGCCGCCGAGGAGGCGGTGCGCCTCGCCGGCGCGCGCAGCCGGGCGGTGAAGTTCGACGTGGCCGACACCGCCGCCTGCGCCCGGTGCGTGGAGGAGGTGGTCGCCCGCCAGGGACGGCTGGACGTGCTGGTGAACAACGCTGGGCTGGCGGTGGACGGCCTGGCGGTGCGGGTCAAGGATGAGGACTGGGACAGGCAGCTGGACACCAACCTCAAGGGCGCGTTCGCCCTGGCGCGCGCGGCGGCCCGCCCGATGATGAAGCAGCGCTCGGGCGCGGTGGTGAACCTGGTCTCGGTGGTGGGGGAGATGGGCAACGTGGGCCAGGCGGCCTACGCGGCCAGCAAGGCCGGGCTCTTGGGCCTGACCAAGGCGCTGGCCCGCGAGCTGGCCAGCCGCAACGTCCGGGTCAACGCCGTCTCCCCGGGCTTCATCGACACCGACATGACCGCCAAGATCTCCGCCGAGATGCGCCAGAAGCTCTTGGAAGCCATCCCGCTGGGGAGGCTGGGGACTGCCGAGGAGGTCGCGGCCGCGGTTCTCTTCCTGGCCAGCGACGCCGCCGGCTACACCACCGGTGCGGTGCTCAGGGTGAACGGCGGCATGTACATGTAGCAGGCCCGCCTGTTATACGCGCCGGCCTGAGGAAGGCCGGTTTACTCATGACCGCCAGAGTACGAGGACTTGGAGGATCGAGGTACCGGAGGCAACCACATGTCGACGAGCACAATCGAGGCCAAGGTCAAGTCCATCATCGCCGACCAGCTGGGCGTGGGCGAGGATGAGATCAAGCCGGAGTCGTCGTTCATCGAGGACCTCGGGGCGGACAGCCTCGACATCGTCGAGCTGGTGATGGCGATGGAAGAGGAGTTCGAGGTGGAGATCCCCGACGAGGAGGCCGAGAACATCAAGACCGTCGGTGACGCCATCAACTACATCAACTCGCACAAGAAGTAGGTCCGCACCGTGGGCCCGCGCCGCGTCGTCGTCACCGGAACAGGTTTGATCACCGCCCTGGGAACGGGGACGGAGAAGAGCTGGTCCGGGCTCCTGGCGGGCAAGTCCGCGGTAGGGCCGGTCACCAAGTTCGACGCCTCCCAGCTCTCGGCCCGCATCGCCGGCGAGGTGAAGGATTTTCAGCCCGAGGCCTGGGGCATCGATCGCCGTGAGTCCCGGCGGATGGACCTCTTCACCCAGTACGCCATCGCCGCAACGGAGATGGCCATGCGCGAGAGCGGGCTCCCCATCGGGGCCGACAAGCCGCACGGCCACGCGGCGGAGAAGGTGGCGGTGATCATCGGCTCCGGGATCGGCGGCATCGGCTCGCTCGAGGAGCAGCACAAGCGGGCGCTGGAGAAGGGCTTCGACCGCATCTCTCCCTTCTTCATCCTCCAGATGATCATCAACATGGCGCCCGGGCTGATCAGCATCCGCACCGGCGCCAAGGGGCCGAACTGGTCCCCGGTCTCCGCCTGCTCCACCAGCGCCCACGCCATCGGGGAGGCGGTGAAGTCGATCCGCATTGGCGAGACGGACGCCGCCATCGCCGGCGGTGCGGAGGCGTCCATCACCCCCCTCTCCATCGGCGGGTTCGCGGTGATGAAGGCGCTCAGCACCCGCAACGACGATCCGGCCAGCGCCAGCCGTCCCTTCGACAAGGACCGCGACGGATTCGTGATGGGGGAGGGCGCCGGGGTGGTGGTGCTCGAGGAGCTGGAGCACGCCCGGGCCCGGGGGGCGAACATCCTGGCCGAGGTGGTCGGCTACGGCGCCAACTCCGACGCCTTCCACGAGACGCAGCCGGCGCCCGAGGGCGAGGGGGCGGCCCGTTGCATGCGGCTGGCCCTGGCCGACGCCGGGCTAGCCCCCGAGGACATCGGCTACATCAATGCCCACGGGACCTCCACCCCGTTCAACGACGCCAACGAGACGAAGGCGATCAAGACCGTCTTCGGCGCCCACGCCCGGAAGCTGATGGTCAGCTCCACCAAGTCGATGACCGCCCACATGCTCGGCGCCGCCGGCGGCGCCGAGGCGGTGGTCAGCGTGCTCGCCCTGGTGCGCGGGGTGATCCCGCCCACGGCCAACTACACCACGCCCGATCCGGAGTGCGACCTGGACTACGTCCCGCGCACCCCGCGCGAGGTGCGGGTGAACGCCGTGCTCAGCAACTCCTTCGGGTTCGGCGGGACCAACGCCGTCCTCGTCTTCAAGCGCTTCCGCTGAGCCATCCCCGAGGCGGGCTTGGGGTACAGTCGCCGGCCGTCCATGGAAAACACCGCCCCCCTGTCCCAGGTCGACCCGGAGATGGCCGACGTCATCCGGCGCGAGACCCTGCGCCAGGAGGAAGGCCTGGAGCTCATCGCCTCGGAGAACTTCGTCAGCCCGGCGGTCCTCGAGGCGGCCGGCTCGGTGCTGACCAACAAGTACGCCGAGGGCTACCCCGGGCGCCGCTACTACGGCGGCTGCGAGGTGGTGGACGAGGCGGAGACGCACGCCATCGAGCGGGCGAAGAAGCTCTTCGGCGCCGAGGCGGTCAACGTCCAGCCCCACTCCGGGAGCCAGGCCAACATGGCCGCCTACATGGCGGTGATGGCGCCCGGGGACACCCTCCTCTCCCTCGACCTCAACTCCGGCGGGCACCTCACCCACGGGATGTCGCTCAACTTCTCCGGGAAGCTCTACCGGGTGGTGCACTACGGGCTGGATCCCAAGACGGAGCGCATCGACCCGGCCCAGGTCCGCAGGCTGGCGCGCGAGGCTCGCCCCAAGGTGCTCGTGGTGGGGGCCTCCGCCTACCCCCGCACCCTCGACTTCGCCGCCTTCCGCGAGGTCGCTGACGAGGTGTCGGCCGTCCTGATCGTGGACATGGCCCACATCGCCGGGCTGGTGGCGGCCGGCGAGCACCCCTCGCCGGTGCCGCTCGCCGAGCTGGTCACCACCACCACCCACAAGACGCTCCGCGGCCCTCGGGGCGGGATGATCCTCTGCAAGGAGGCGCTGGCCAAGGCGGTCAACACCCAGGTCTTCCCCGGCATCCAGGGCGGGCCGCTGATGCACGTCATCGCCGCCAAGGCAGTGGCCTTTCACGAGGCGCTCCAGCCGGCCTTCCGCGCCTACCAGCGGCAGATCATCCTCAACGCCCGCGCGCTGGCCGAGGCGCTGCAGCGGGCCGGGTGCCGGCTCGTCTCCGGCGGAACGGACACCCACCTCATGCTCGTCGACCTCCGCCCGAAGAAGCTCACCGGCAAGGTGGCCGAGGCGGCCCTCGGCCGTGCGGGCATCACCGTGAACAAGAACATGATCCCCTTCGACCCGGAGAAGCCGATGGTCACCTCGGGCATCCGGGTGGGGACGCCGGCCCTCACCGCGCGCGGGATGCGCGAGGCGGAGATGGCCCGGGTGGGCGCTCTGGTGGGCGAGGCGCTCGACCACGCCGCCGACGAGGTGGCCCTGGCCCGCCTGCAGGGCCAGGTCCGGGAGCTGGCACGCAGCTTTCCCCTCTACGCCCAGAGGCTGCGCGGCTGACAGCATGCGCTGTCCCTTCTGTCACGGGCCGGAGAACAAGGTGCTCGACTCTCGCGAGTCGCTCGAGGGGGCGGTGACCCGCCGCCGCCGGCAGTGCCTCAGCTGCCGCCGGCGCTTCACCACCTACGAGCGGGTCGAGGAGCTGATGCCGCTGGTGGTGAAGAAGGACGGCCGGCGCGAGCCGTTCGACCGCGACAAGCTCCTCCTCGGCCTGAAGAAGGCCTGCGAGAAGCGGCCCGTCTCCATGGACCAGCTGGAGGAGCTGGTCTCCGGAGTGGAGAAGCGGCTGCAAGACCTGGGAGAGAAGGAGATCCCGTCCAGCGCCGTGGGAGAGGACGTGATGCGCCGGTTGCGAGAGCTGGACGAAGTGGCGTACGTCCGCTTCGCGTCGGTGTACCGGTCCTTCCGGGACATCGCCGAGTTCATGACCGAGCTGAAGGACCTCCTCGATGAGTCCGCCCGTCCCCCCACCCGGAAGCGGGACCGCGCCGGCAAGTCCTGACCCCCCGCTGCCCGCCGACGCGGAGCGGTGGATGCGGGAAGCGCTGGCCGAGGCGCGCCGGGGCCTGGGCCGCACCCACCCCAATCCCTGCGTGGGCGCGCTGGTGGTGCGGGAGGCCCGGGTGGTGGGCCGCGGCCACCACGCCCAGGCCGGCGCCCCGCACGCCGAGGTGCTCGCCCTGCTCGAGGCTGGCGAGCGGGCGCGGGGCGCGGACCTCTACACCACCCTCGAGCCGTGCGACCACTTCGGCCGCACGCCGCCCTGCAGCCAGGCCATTCTCGACGCCGGCGTGGCCCGTGTCATCTCCGCCTCCCAGGACCCGAATCCGCTGGTCAACGGCAAGGGCATCGCCCGGCTCCGGGCCGCCGGCGTCTTGGTGTGGACCGGGGTGCTCCACGAGGAGGCCGACGCCCTCAACCGCCCCTTTCTCAAGGCCATGCGGCGGGGGCTTCCCTGGGTCACGCTCAAGGTCGCTGTCACGCTGGACGGCAAGCTCGCCACCCGGTCCGGCGACGCCCGGTGGGTGAGTGGGGAGGAGGCGCGGGCCGAGGTCCACCGGTTGCGCTCCCGGGTGGACGCCGTCCTCGTCGGCACGGGGACCGCCCGGCTCGATGATCCCCAGCTCACCGCCCGGCCGTCCGGCGGCGGGGGCCGGAATCCGCTCCGCGTGGTGCTCGATGCCGGCGGCACGCTCCCGGACGGGCTGAGGATGTTTCATCAGCCGGATCCGGAGCGGACGGTGGTGGTCGTCGCCAACGGCGCGGCCCCGGCCGGCACCGCGCGCCTGGCCGCCACCGGCGCGCAGGTGTGGTCCGTGGCCCGCTCACCGCGGGGCCTCGACGTCGAGGCGCTCCTCCGCGGACTGGTGGCGGAGGGCGCGCTGCACGTCCTGGTGGAGGGCGGGGCCCGGCTCTTCGCCTCGCTCCTCGCCGAGCGGCTGGCCGACGAGCTGATGCTCTTCTTCAGCCCCAAGCTGCTGGGTGGTGATGGGCTCTCCTGGGTGGGCCCTCTGGGGGTGGAGAGGATGGCCGATGCACTCCAGCTCGCCGTGGACGAGGTGGTGCCGGTGGGGAGCGACTGGAAGCTGACCGGGCGCTTCTTGTGGCGGTGAGCCCTGACCCGGGGTCCCCGGCTCGCTTCGAAGACGCGCGCCCGGACGCCGACGGTGAGCTAGAAGAGAGCACGTGAGCCCCACCGACCAGCCCCCTCGTTCGGACGGGCTCGCCGCAACGCCGACGGCGGCCCCCCGTGGCCGGTGGCGGACGGCTCTCCCCTGGGTGGCGGCGGCGGTGGTGGTGGCGCTGGCTGCCGTCCTCTTCCTCCGCCGCTCCGGCGCCGACGCCACCGAGTCGCTCGAGGCCCGGCCGCTGGCCGCCCAGCCGCCGGTGGCCGCGGCGGCGGATGCCTACCGGCAGGGCATGGCGCTCATGCAGCAGTACCGGTGGGCGGAGGCCGTCCCCCTCCTCCGCAAGGCTGCGGCCCTGGACCCGAAATTCGCCCTCCCGTGGCTCCGGCTCACCGTGGCCCTCTATTTCCTCGGCAACAGCACCGAGGTGGTGGACGACCTGCAGACGGCGGTCCGGCTCTCGGCCGGTGCCCCGGACGACGTCCGGCTGCGGGTCGAGCCCCACTACTTCTGGTACCGCAACGACTGGGAGCGCTGCGCCGCCTCGGCCCGGGCGCTCCGCGACCGGGAGCCGGACAACTTCGAGGCGCTCCTCCCCTCGCTGCTCCTGACCGGGTGCGTGCCGGCGCCGGAATCACTCTCGCTGCTGGCCAAGCTGCGCGCCACCGGGTCGCCGGCCGCCCGCGATCCGCGCTTCGACCTCATGGAGGCGCGGCTCGCCCTCGCCGAGCACGAGGACCGCCGCGCGGCGGAGGCCCTCGACCGGGCGGACACGAAGATCTCCGGCGCGGACGGCCGCTTCCTCCAGGCGGCCCGGCTGCTCGTCCGCAGCCGCCTCGCCGCGCGCGCCGGGCGCTTCGACGAGGCCCTCGCCCTGCTTGGGCAGGCGGAGAAGACCTACGTCGACGGGGGCCACGCCTTCGAGGCGGCGCGGGTGGCGGGCGAACGGGCGCTGGTCCTGGAGGCGAAGGGCGAGTTCCTCCCCGCCGCGCGCGAGTTCGAGCGCCAGCTCACCCTGCTCCAGCCCTTCGGCGCCACCTACGCCGCCGTGCTGGCCACCAAGGGGGCCTCGGCAGACTACCTGGCCGCCGGCGAGCCCCGCCGTGCGGCGGCGCTCCTGGAACGCGTGAAGAGCTACCCCACCCGGATTCTCCAGAACGTGGACGAGGTCTACGCCAGCTTCGGCCGCGTCGCTCTGGAGCAGGGGGACCTGGCCTCGGCGGCGGCCATGGTCGAGCCGGCGATGAAGAACCTGGCCCAGGACCAGAGCGCGGCCGAGCCGGTGCTCCTCGCCGCCGCGGTGGCCCGGGAGCAGGACCGGCTGGTGCCGGCGCGCGAGGGCCTCGAGGCGGCGACCCAGGTGGTGGCCGAGGACCAGGTCCAGGCGCGCATCGCCGAGCTGTTCCTCGACGCTCAGGATCGAGCCGCGGCGGCGAAGGTCATCGACCAGCTCTCCACCGACCCGGTGGCCCGCGCCCAAGCCACCCGGCTGCGGGCCCGTTCTCTGACCCAGGCAGGGCAGGGCGGCGCGGCCAAGGCCACCGCCACCCAGGCGGTGGAGGCCGCCCGGGCGACGTCCCAGGTCCCGCTCGTCCAGGCGGCGACGCTGGAGCTGGCGCGCGCCGAGGTTGCCGCCGGCGAGGCGGTCCGCGCCGCCGCGCTCCTCTCCGAGCTGGAGGCGGCGGCGCGCGAGCAGGGCGCCGGGCGCTTGCTCCTCGAGGTGCGGCTGGCGCAGGTCCAGGCGCTTCCCCGGGGCTCGGCGGATCGAGCGCAGAAGTCGAAGGTGCTGGAAGCGGATGCCCGGAACGCCGGATTCCTCCGCATCGCCCGGCTGGCCCGCGAGGCCGGCCAGCACTGAGCCCGCTCGGGGTCCTCCGGCACCCGGGGTGCAGCAGACGTTGCAGCCCCGGCGCCGGCCGTGCTGGATTCCGCGGCCGGTGGGGGTTCCATGCTGTTTCCGCACTCCGGTCTCTCGCGGCTCGGGCTGTGTGCCGCGCTGGCGGTGTCCGCCTGCAGCAGCAACAGCGGACCGCCGCCCAGCAATCAGCCGCCCAACGGAACGATCACCGCCCCGGCGGCCGACACCACCGTGGCCCCGGGCGGAGCGGTCACCTTCCAGGGGAGCTGCACGGATCCGGACGGAGACGCGGTCACCCACCTCTGGGACTTCGGCGGCGGCGCCCCGAACAGCACGGCGCAGAATCCAGGCGCCGTCACCTTCGCCAGCGCCGGCGCCTTCACCGTCACCTACACCTGCACCGACTCCCACGGCCTGGCCGACCCGACCCCCGACACGCGCCGCGTCTTCGTGGAAACCACCGGCACCTTCACCCTCGGCGGCACGCTCACCTTCGACAAGGTCCGCTCCACCGCGTCCGGCCTCGACTATTCCTCCATCACTCAGCGGCCGCTCCGGGGCATTCAGATGGCCGTGGTGCGCGCCGCGGACACGACCAGCGTGCTCGCCAGCGGGGTGACGCTCGCCGACGGGAGCTACTCGCTCAGCTGGACCGGCTCCTCGGCGGTGAAGGTGGTCGTCTTCGCCCGGACGTCGACGCCGAAGATCACCGTCCAGGACAACACCAGCAACGGGGCGGTTTGGGCAGTGGCCTCTCAGACGCTGGACGCGACCGCCGGGTCCACGGTGAGCCTCAACGTCCCGAGCGGCTGGAACGGCCCGAGCTACGCCTCGCGGGCCTCGGGGCCCTTCGCCGTGCTCGACGCCGCCACCGAGGCGGTCCTCGGCTTCCAGGCCGTGCGGCCGGCGGTGGTGTTCCCGGACCTGGAGATCAACTGGAGCCCGAACAACGCGCCCGTCGGGCCGCAGAACGGCGAGACCCCGGAGCAGGCCTACGCTGCCGGGCACATCAGCACCTCGCACTGGAACGGCACCGCGCTCTACATCCTCGGCAAGGAGAACGTCGACACCGACGAGTTCGACGACCACGTCATCGTCCACGAGTGGGGCCACTACTTCGAGAGCAAGCTCGGGCGCGCGGACAACACGGGCGGGCCGCACGGCCCGGGACAGTACAAGGACCCGCGGCTCGCCTTCAGCGAGGGCTGGGGCAACGCGCTGAGCGCCATCATCTGGGCGCCGAACACCGTCTACACCGACACCAGCGGGCCGTCGCAGGGCCAGGGCTTCGGGTTCGACCTCGAGGACAACGCCGCCATCGACTCCCATCCGGGCTGGTACTCCGAGGCCTCGGTGCAGTCCATCCTCTACGACCTCTTCGACGACTCGGGGGCGACCGAGCCCTTCGACGGCGTGGCACTGGGGCTGGGACCCATCTACGACGTGCAGGTGGGCCCCCAGAAGACCACCCCGGCGCTGACCACGCTCTTCTCCTTCATCGCCGCGCTCAAGGCGGCCAACCCCGGGGAGGCGGCGGCCATCGACGTGCTCACCGAATACCGCGGGGTGGTGGTCAATTCCATCACCGACGCCTACGGCTCGAGCGAGACCAACGGCAGCGGGAACAACGGCGGGAGCACCGACAACCTCCCCGTCTACCGGCTGATCAGCGTCAACACGCCGCTGGTCGCTCCGCTGGTGGGCGGCGACTCCAACAACCTTTCACAGAACCGCTTCTTCGGCTTCGTCGGCGACGGGGGCTCGTACAAGGTCCAGCTCCAGACTCCCACCTCGGACGACGTGGACGTCGCCGTGTACCAGACGGGCGTGGTGGTGGCGCGGGCCAACGGCCCCACCGGCAACGAAACCTCGAACACCTTCACCACGCAGAACAATGCGGTGTACATCATCGTGGTGACCGGCTTCGGAGCGGCCGGTGCCTACCAGACCACAGTCACTCTCCTCCCCGGACCTTGATCAGGAGCGATCGATGAAGACCCCGACCCTCCTCTGTGCCTTCGCGCTCCTGGCGCTGGGCTGCAAGACGGAAACCGCCGGTCGCGAGGACCCGGCCGCCTCGCCGAAGACGGCCAACGGCTCGGCCGGCAAGCCGCAGGCTCCGGTGGAGATCGAGGCCGACGCCACGTCCGCATCGGCGACGGTTCGCGTGCGCTTCGTCGAGGCGGGAAGCAACGTCGACGTGCGGGTGAACGGCGTGGACGGCCTCTCCCTCCCGGGGGGCCCGATGCTGGCCACCGGGCGGTCCTTCGTCGACGGGGAGACGGCCGTCTTCGACGTGCCCCTCGCGCCCGGCCCGGGCCAGGGCATGCTCTCCGTCCACGTCAGCGGCACCTTCCCCAACGGGCGGAGGACCGC
>Ga0335085_10011042_pt1 | contig 13427 bp, 15 predicted proteins | sample Lox_Sample_45_FD_206712 | JGI IMG/M metagenome (GOLD analysis project Ga0335085, IMG submission 206712) | Soil microbial communities from Loxahatchee National Wildlife Refuge, Florida, United States - Lox_Sample_4.5 | ecosystem: Environmental > Terrestrial > Soil > Wetlands | place: USA...
CTTCCCGCGCGACCAGATCGAGAGCTACATCGAACTCAAATGGGAAGAGGTCTACGCTTTCGAGCATACCCCCCATCCCATCGAGTTCCAGATGTACTATTCCGTCTAAACCACAACCACTCAGTACCAAAAGCGAAAGGGCCGGATCATCCGGCCCTTTTTGCTTTTACCGCCCATCTTTGACCGCTCCCTGGCGCAGGCAGCGGGATGACGAGCAAAGCTCGTTACTTCTCTTCCTCCGCCGGCTTGAAGTCGAGCGCGCAGCCATTCATGCAATAGCGTAAGCCCGTCGGCTTCGGCCCGTCATCGAACACATGGCCCAAATGTCCGCCGCATTTCTGGCAATGCACTTCGGTGCGCACCATAAAGAAACTGCGATCGGTCGAGGTTTCGACCGCGCCGTCCATCGGCTGGTAGAAGCTGGGCCAGCCACTGCCGCTGTTGAATTTGGCGTCGCTCTCGAACAGCTGCGCACCGCAGCCGGCACAGTAATACTTGCCGGGCTCGTATTGGTGGTCGAGCGGGCTGGAGCCGGCGCGCTCGGTGCCGTGCTTGCGCAGCACCTGATATTGCTCCGGCGTCAGTTTTCGGCGCCACTCTTCCTCGCTCATCGAGACATCAAATTCTTTATCGCTGGCCATAAACATCCCTCCACGATTGCCCTCAATATCGGGCTTGGCGCGCTTCAGGTGAAGGGGGCGCCCGTCTGTCGCGGCGGGTTTAGTGGATGTGCTCGCCGCTGCCGGGCGTCGGGCGCAGCAATTCGGCGGTCGAGCGCGCGATCCAGCACCACACGATGCACGAGAGCTCGTCATCGCCCGAGCGCAGCCGCTCCGCCTCGCGCTCGGCGACTTGCAACGCCTCGCTGCCGTGCCGCCGCACCAGCATGAGCGCCGCTTCCCATATCTTCCGCTCGTTCGTCATCATGACGGAAACTTCCGCGCGGCCGCCGCAGTTCCCGATGATGCTAGCGACAGATCGCGATGCAGGGCAAGGGCGGCTATATATAGTTGCGCGCGCCGCAATGCCCTACCGCATGCTGCTTGCTTGGCCTCAGCGCCGCCGTATAATCGGCGCCATGCCCGATCTCTTTGAAAACGTTGCGCGCAAGCTCGACGATAGCTACTCGGCGAAGGACATCGAGGTCCTTGAGGGGCTGGAGCCGGTGCGCCGGCGGCCGGGCATGTATGTCGGCGGCACCGATGAACGGGCGTTGCACCACCTCGCGGCCGAGGCGCTCGACAACGCGATGGACGAGGCGGTCGCCGGCCACGCCACCCGAATCGAGCTGGAGCTGAGCCGCGAGGGCTGGGTCACGGTGCGCGACAATGGCCGCGGCATCCCGGTTGACGCGCACCCGCGCTTTCCGGACAAATCGGCGCTCGAAGTTATCCTCACCACGCTGCATTCCGGCGGCAAATTTGGCGGCGACGCCTACAAGACCTCGGGCGGGCTGCACGGTGTCGGCGTCTCGGTGGTCAACGCGCTTTCCGATGCGTTGTGGGTCGAAGTGGCCTGGATGGGCGAGGCGGCGCGCGAGCGGCAGCTTTACCGGCAGACCTATTGCCGCGGCGTACCGCAGGGGAAGCTTAAGCCGGTCAGCGCGGCGCCCAACCGCCGCGGCACGACCCTCTCGTTCCACCCCGACTCCGAGATTTTCGGGACTGATATCGGCTTTCGCCCGGCGACGCTCTACCGCATGGCGCGCTCCAAGGCGTATCTGTTTCGCGGCGTCGAGATTCGCTGGTGGTGCGACCCGTCACTGCCGCGCCCCGACAACGTACCGGCCGAGGCGCGGCTGCATTTCCCTGGCGGGCTGGGTGATTTCCTCGCGGCCAGCCTCGCCGACAAACCGCTCCTCACCCCGCGCCCGTTTCTCGGCAAGGTCGATTTTCCGCCGGACGGCGCCCAGGCCGGCGGCAGCGTCGAATGGGCGGTCGCCTGGCCCGAGGACGAGGATGACGGGTTCGCGCATTCCTATTGTAACACAATCCCCACCGGCGAGGGCGGCACGCACGAAGCGGGGCTGCGCAATGCGCTGGTCCGCGGCCTCAAGGCACATGCCGAGTTGATCGGAAACAAGCGCGTTGGCCCGGCAACCGGCGAAGACGTCACCACCGGCGCCGCGATGCTGCTGTCGCTGTTTTTACGCGACCCGCAATTCCAGGGGCAAACCAAGGAGCGGCTGGCCTCGGTCGAGGCGACGCGCCTCGTCGAGAACGCGGTGCGCGATCATTTCGACCATTGGCTCGGCGCCGACCCGGCGACCACGCGCGTCCTGCTCGATCGCATCGCCGAGCGCGCCGAGGAGCGCCACCGCCGCCGCCAGCAAAAGGACATGGCGCGCAAGACCGCGACGCGCAAACTCCGCCTTCCCGGAAAGCTCGCCGACTGCAGCAGCAACAGCGCCACCGGCAGCGAGATCTTTCTTGTCGAGGGCGACAGCGCCGGCGGCTCGGCCAAGCAGGCGCGCCATCGCGAGACCCAGGCAATCCTGCCGCTGCGCGGAAAGATCCTCAATGTCGCCAGCGCCTCCGCCGAGAAGATGCGCGGCAACCAGGAACTCAGCGACATCATCCTCGCGCTCGGCGCCGGCGCCGGCGGCCAGTATAAGGAAGACGCGCTGCGTTATGAGCGCGTCATTATCATGACCGACGCTGATGTCGACGGCGCGCATATCGCCTCGCTGTTGATGACCTTCTTTTTCCGTGAGATGCCAAAGCTCGTCGATAGCGGCCATCTCTACCTCGCGCTGCCGCCGCTCTACCGCCTCACCCAGGGTAACGAGACCCGCTATGCACGCGACGACGCCCACCGCGAGGAATTGCTCCGCACGGTGTTCAGCGGTCGCGGCAAGGTCGATGTCAGCCGCTTCAAGGGCCTTGGCGAAATGCCGGCGAAATATCTTTGGCAGACGACGATGGACCCGGCGCAACGCAACATCCTGCGCGTCAACCTGCCGAAGCGGGATAGCGAGGACGAGACGATCGAAACCGCCGCCGAAGCCTTCCGCCGCACGGAGCAGTTGGTCGAAACCTTGATGGGCCGCCGCCCCGAACTGCGCTTCGATTACATCCAGAAAAACGCCCGTTTCGCCCGGGATCTGGACGTGTAGAACGCAACATCACGTGCTCCCGAGCCGGTGACTGTTTTTTCCCCAAACCCGACGTTTACCACGGCTGCCGAGCCTGGAGGACGACGAGAAGCCGGGGATGCCGTGCAACGCGTTGAGCTGACCATCGACTGCCGGGCACTTTGCAATATGCGGGGTCTCATTCGTAATTCCCGGCTGCGCCGCGCCAATCGTGAATCGTCAGGCCGCCGATACACCCGGCATATCGGGCACCGACCGACGAGCCGCGGCGACCGTTTCGATCGTCGTCCGCATCTCGGGATACGCGCGTATCAGTTTGTGAAAATCCTTTTCCTCAAGTATCAGAAGCTGAGTGTCGGTGACGGCTGTGACCGTCGCATTCCGCGGAGCACCGTCGAGCAAGCCCATCTCGCCAAAGAAATCACCGACCCGCAGTCGCACCGGCCTGGGCTGTAATTGGACCTCGAGCTCTCCGGACAGGATGAAATACATGCAGTCCGCGGGATCACCTTTCCGAACGACCGTGTAGAGCGGCGGCACGTGTCGTGGCTTGAGCATTGTTGCGATCTCGATAATGCGCATGATGCCGAGGCTGGCGAACAACGGCACATGTGAGACCAGTTGAGCATTGACGACGAAATCGCGCCGCTTGAGCTGTTCAACGACGGCGCGGGTCATGATGGCGGTCGGAAGAGCGAACATGAAGAGGCCCAGAAGGGCGCATACTCCGCCGAACATCTTGCCGAGTACCGTGTGGGGCACTGCATCGCCGTAGCCCACCGTGGTCAGCGTGACCACTGCCCACCACATCGACTGAAGAATTGTACCGAAAACCGCGGGTTGTGCGTCGCGCTCCAACACGTGCATGATGGTCGCCGACGTCATCAGCAGGACTATGGCGATCAACAACGCGCCGAGAAGCGAGCGTCGTTCTTCGTATAAGGCGGCCGCCAACGATTGCATCGCGGGTGAAAAGCGCGTCAGTTTGAGCAGCCAAAACAAGCGCAACAACCGGAGATAGCGGAGGTCGAGCGACGCTCTAAAGTAAAATGGTAGAATAGCGAGAAGATCAATCAGTCCGGCGGGCGAGGCGATGTAATGGAGACGCGCTCGGGCCGGCGGCATGTCACGGAATTTCTCGTTCTCCACCACGACCCACAAGCGGCACAAATACTCCGCGGAAAATAGGGCGATCGAGATGTCTGTGAACCCTTGCAGCAACGGCTGCCACTGCGGTCCGGTGCTCCCCGCATCGTCGAGCAATACGGCCCCGACGTTTGTGATTATCAGCAAGATCAGGAAGGTGTTGACCGCGTGCCGAGCCATTCCCCTTTCTGTGTGGCTTTCAAGAAGCCGGTACAGCCCGCGGCGTAAGGCGTGGATCTGAGGCATGCCTCATCCCGTGCAAATAACCGCCGATGCGCGTTGATCTCGATCAACCAAACTGCGATCAATGATCGTGCGTGGCGCCTCGTGGCGATCCGCGAGGATCGAACACCCACTCCGAGCCGGGCCACCCCATAACTGCCATGAGCAACGGCTCGGCGTCGGCGATACCGCGTTTTTTCCGAAGGGCAGTTGGAGCGTGTGGGAGGTGAGGGAGGACGTCCGCAAGGTCGCGGTCTGCCGCGACGGGATGCCCAAAGTGATCGAGCTCGGTATGCGCGCGTGGCACTGGAGCGCCCGCCGCGCGAATGCGTTGCTGTCCCGAGGCAACGGCCATTCGACCCGCGCCGACCCGTTTGCCGCCGCACCGCGGCCCGAACAAAATCCGCTGCAGTAGCGGGCCCGCGAGGCCGCGCTGCCCGCCGAGGCTATAGCCGGTCCTTGTCCTCGACTTGCTTCCAAAACGTGTTTTTGTGGGCGATCTTGTCGGCCGTGTTGAAGGTGTAGATGTCACAGCCCTGGTAATTTAGGTCCTCCCCATCGGCGCTCTTGCCGCGCACGGTCCACACGGAGATCGCGCGGTTTGCCTCCGGCGCCAAAATGTATTCCTCGTTCTCCCAGCGCATATCCGGGATGACCGCAAAGCGGTCGGCCAGCGCCTTCCTGATCATCGCCTTGCCGGCGAGCGTGCGGCCGACCGGCTCCGGCCCGCGCGACAGGCAGAACACGCCGTCCTCAGCGAAGAACGACACGATGCGATCGGCATCCCGGCTGTTGAATGCCGCCGAGATCACTTTCATCAGCTCCAGAGTCACCATTTTTCTGTCTCCATTCGTTCGTGCGCGGCGGATTACCCGTCCTGCTGATCGTCGCGGGTCAGGCCGGGCCGCCACAAAACGTCGCCGGCGCCGTTGTCATTGAGCCGGCGGCTGAGGACGAAGAGATGATCACTGAGGCGGTTGAGATACTTGATCGCCTTCGGGTTCACCTTTTCCTCGACGGCCAGCGCGCAGGCGAGCCGTTCGGCGCGGCGCGTCACCGTACGCGCGAGATGAAGATGGGAAGCGGCCGGTGTGCCGCCCGGCAGCACAAAGGAGTTGAGCGGCTTGAGGTCGGCGTTCATCGCGTCGATCTCGGTTTCGAGCCGTTTCACTTGCGCAGCGACGATGCGCAGCGCCCCCGCACCCCGCCGCCCGTCTTCCGGCGTGCAAAGATCGGCGCCGAGATCAAACAGATCGTTCTGGATGCGCGCCAGCATCGCGTCATCGTCACCGGTCGTGTGGAGGCGGGCGAGGCCGATCGCGGCATTGGCCTCGTCGACCGTGCCAAACGCCGCGACCCGCAGCGATTGCTTCGGCACACGCGCGCCGTCGCCGAGCGAAGTTTCACCCTTGTCGCCGCCGCGTGTGTAGATGCGGGTGAGCTTGACCACGTCCGGCCTCAGACGCCCATCAGTGCTTCGCCGCCATCATCATCAGCAGCGCCAGCGCGACCAGTGCCACCGCCTGCATGACGACGCGCATCTGCATCATCTTGTTGGAACGCTGCGGATTGCCGCCTTTCAACATTGTCATGACGCCCACGCCGAGCGCGATGAGCACGCCGATCATTGCCAGCACGAGAATGATAGTGAGGAAGACATTCATCGCCGCATCATAGCGGCGGTGCAGGCGCTAGCCTAATGCTGCGACCAGCCGCTCGATGCGGTGCAACGCCCCATCGGTGATGCCCAGCTGTTCCAAATGCCGCACGGTGCTGGCGAGATAATCGCGCCCGGTGCCGCGGTCGCCGCGCGAGGTCGCGATGATCCGCGCCGCGATGTCGAGCGGCAGCCGGCCGGCGTAGTCGGGTGAATCCCTTCGCACGGTGAACGCGTAGCCGGCCGTCGGACCCGTCGCCGTGGTCATCCTTACCGGCGTCATGTGATAGACAAAGCCGGTCATTTCGCGCGTCCACAGATAATCGATTCCCGCGGGGAGCGTGTCCGCCGGCAAGCGGTAGGCGATGCCGCGGCACGAACCGCCTCGATCGAGGCCGAGCACCAGCCCCGGTTTTTCGCGCGTGCCGCGATATTCCGGCGAATAAAGGCAAAAGCCGCGATGCCAGCCATTCACCCGCGCTGGCAACGCCTCGGCAAAGCGGAACTCCGGGCTCCACATCAGCGATCCGTAGGCGAAGATCCACACCGGCTGCGCGCTCCGGCGCAGCGCGAGCACCCAATCCGGCATCGGGTCGATCGGATAAGGCGAGGTGAGAACGGGTTCGGCGAGGGTCATTGCGGCAGAGCGCAATATAAGCTCCCTCTCCCGCATTGCGGGAGAGGGAGGGACCCATCGCACAGCGATGGGAGGGTGAGGGTTTTTGCAGATAACGACATACCCTCACCCGGCTCGCACCCCACGGCGCTCGCCACCCTCTCCCGCGTGCGGGAGAGGGAAGATGAGCTAATCGTCCCAGACCTGTTTCGGCATCGGCAAGTCGGCGAAGTCGGCGTCAGTGAGCGGCCGGTCGGCGGCAATACCGCGCATGCCGAGCAGCATGACCCATTGCCGCGTGTGCTGGCCTATATGCCAGGTGGCCCGCTCCAACACCTCATGCAGCTTTTGCCTGCCGTAATAGGTATCGACCTCGGCCTGCGCGCCTTTGTCGGATGTTGCCGCCCACCAGCCCTCGACCTTGGCTTTGACCCGGCCGCCATACTCGGTCAGGGCCGCGGTCGAGGCCATCTCCGCTGGATTATTTACCTCGCCCGGCAGCCCTTGGCTGAAGAACGCGCCGCCGGCAACTTCGGTGAAGGCCTCGCAAATCCGGAACATATGATGCGCCAGCCGGCCATACGCGCGCGGGCGCCCTGGTGTCAGCGTTTCGAGGTGGTCGTCCGGCATTTGCGGGATCATCCGCAACGCTGCGTCGATGTATCGCTCCATGCGCTCGACAAGCTGCGGCGGCGTGAGCACCGGCCCGGCCTTCTCGTTCAGCTTCAAGAATTCGACGACCTGGGCAATGTTCTGCGCGAAGACAAATTTGTCCCCGCGAGACAACACGGGGATCGAGCGCGCGCCCAGCCGCTGCAACTCGGCCCGGCCAGCCGGATCAGTGAGGATGTTGATCGATTCGAACTCGATCCCACGGACCGAGAGAAACTCTTTGAGTCTCAGGCAGCTGGTTCACCCAGGCTGCCAGAACGCCTTCAGCGGCGCCGTTTCGGCCATTCCTCACTCCTCGTATCGTTGGACCATGGTCGGCCCGGCGCGTCGCGACGTCAACCCACCGATCAGTAATACGCGGCCCCGCCATTCACATGGATCGTCTGACCGGTGATAAAGCCGCCATCATCGCTCACCAAGAACAGGCAGGTTGCGGCAATCTCGGCGATCTTGCCCTGGCGGCCGAGCGGGATGCCCGCGGCATCGGGCGGGCGGTTGCCATACCATTCGGGGTTGGCGCGGCTAGTATCGATGCTGCCCGGCGAGACGACATTGACCCGGATGTTGTGCGGCGCAAATTCCGAGGCGAGACCGCGCGCGAACCCGACCAGCGCCATCTTCGCAGCCGACAGATGGGCGCGTCCGGCGCCGCGGCCGGAATAGGCTCCGTCGCCGACAAAAAACAGCACCTGACCGTATTTATTGTCGACCATTTTGCCGATCAGCGCGCGCGTCAGATACAGCGCGCCGTCGAGCACGACATTGCGCACCAGCTCCCAATCATCGTCGGTCAATTGCAAAAACGGCTTGTGTGGGCGAATCGCGGCGTTGTTGATGAGGATGTCGACGCGGCCGAACTCGGATAGCGCCTTTGCGGCCATCGCCTCGACCTGGTCTTTTTTGGCCATGTCGGCGAGCACGCCGATCGCCTTCGCTCCGGTTTCCTGAACCTCGCGAACGACGTTGTTCAGCTCCTGCTCGTTCGATCGCGCGTTGACGACAACGTTGCAGCCCTCGCGCGCCAGCAGCAGCGCCGTCGCCCGGCCGATATTGCGGCCGGAGCCGGTGATCAACGCAACCTTGCCCTCAAGCTTTCCCATGACGTCCTCCCCTCTTTGCGATGACAGGTAGAGTGAACCGGCGCCGATGGCAATCGCCTCTTGTGGCGCGGGGCGGTGGGCGGGGCTATATAGCCCGCATGCGCCGGACGACGATTTTCCGCCTTTTGGGCGCCGTGCTTGTCATCGGGATCGGCGCTTACAGCGTGTTCTGGTGGATCGCGGCCGGCAATATTGAAGCCGCCGCAACCGCTTGGCGAACAACCGCGCGAACCGAAAACATCGACGTGACCTGGCAGGGTATGCGGGTTACCGGCTATCCGTTGTCGTTCCAGCTCGATCTGACTGATGCCACGCTGAAAAGCATGGCGACGACGCCCCCTGTGACGCTGAAGACGCCGGCATTATCGGCTAGCGTGCGGCCGTGGAATTTTCACAATTTGCGCTTCACGGCCCCGGATGGGATTTCGCTGGTGCTCGGCCCCGACGCGATGCCGTTGGCGCGCTTGAGCGCCGACCATGGCACGGGCGCGGCGACCATCGCCAAGGATGGCTCGGCAAAGATCTGGCTGTCGCTTTATCAAGCGAAGGCGACGGCTGGGGTAGCGTTGGGCGCCCGGTTGGTACATGCCTGGACCATAATTCCGCCGAACGCCTCCCCCGTACATATCGCGACTGACTTCGCTTTGGCGATCGACGTCCATGATTTGTCGTTGCCGGTGGCGCCGCCCGGTTTCAGCCCGACAGTGGATGATCTCGGCTTTGGCCTCACCCTCACCGGCGCGTTTCCCACCGGGCCGCTGCGGCAAGCCGCCACCGCGTGGCGCAACAGCGGCGGCACGATCGATCTCGACCAGTTGCATTTGCACTGGGGGGATATGCAGATCAACGGCACCGGCACGTTGGCGCTCGACGACGATTTGCAGCCGGTCGGCGGATTTTCCGGCGGTGTGTCCGGGTTCGACCAGCTGCTTTCGGCGCTCGTCGCCTCCGGCCGCATCAAGGCAAGCGATGCGCGCGTCGCCCGGCTGGCGCTGGCGATGCTGGCCAAGGCGGGACCCGACGGCCGGCCGGAAATCTCAACCTCGCTGACGATCCAGAACGGGCAGATGTATCTCGGCCCGGCGAAGCTGGGACCGGCGCCGCGGATCGATTGGTAGGCGATGCGCTAGTTGATTGCTGACCGTGGGGCCAAGCCGAACGGCAACAGTCATCTTCACGGCCGGCGCGGCGGCTGATGTTGTCACGGCGCATCTCATATGGCTTCTTTATATGCTCTCGCCGTTCGGGCCGGCACAAACCGTGATCAACGGAAGTTCGATCGGCGTATTCTACCGTTCGCTGCTGCAATAGGCTTGCGAGAATTGCCAAGGCGCCCGATCTCGGGGTACTTGGCTTCGTCATTTCTGGTTCGTTCGAGGGTTCCTATGCCCGCCTTGCAGCCGGTGCGCGGCACGCAGGATTTGTTGCCTGGCGCTCAGCGGCGCCACCGCCAAGTGCGCGAAATTGCGCTTCGCCTGGCGCAGCTCTATGGGTTTGCCGAGGTCGACATACCGATTTTCGAGTTTACCGAGGTCTTTGCCCGGCCGATCGGCGAACATACCGATATCGTCGCGAAGGAGATGTACTCACTCAAAGATCGCGGCGGTGAGGATTTGAGCCTGCGGCCCGAGTTTACGGCCGGTCTGGTGCGGGCGGTGCTGTCGAACAGCCTGACGCAATCGACGCCGCTCAAATTCTTCGCGAGCGGCCCCGTCTTTCGCTACGAGCGCCCGCAAAAAGGGCGCTACCGCCAGTTCCACCAGATCGACGCCGAGATTCTCGGCGTGCCGCAGGCCCAGGCCGATATCGAGTTGGTCGCGCTGGCACGGCGCATCCTCGATGCGCTCGGTATTGGCGGTCGGGTGGTGCTGGAGCTGAACACGTTAGGCGATCCCGGCAGCCGCGCGGCCTATCGCGCCGCCTTGGTTGATTATTTCGCGGCGCGGCGCGCAGAATTGTCAGAGGACAGCCGGCGGCGGCTCGAGGTCAATCCGCTGCGTATCCTCGATTCGAAAGACCCCGGGGATATCCGCATCAACCAGGACGCGCCGGCCTTTGACCAATACCTCAGTGACGACTCCCGTGATTTTTTCGCGCAGGTATGCGAGGGCCTCGATCGCCTTGGCATCGGTTATCGGCTCAACCCGCGTTTGGTGCGCGGTCTTGACTACTACACGCATTCCGTCTTCGAATTCGTCACCACCGATCTCGGCGCGCAGGGCACGGTATTGGCTGGCGGGCGGTATGACGGTCTGGTCGAACTGATGGGCGGGCCGCAAATGCCGGGGGTCGGGTGGGCCGCCGGGATCGAGCGGCTGGCGCTGCTGATCGACGAGCCGTCCGCTCCCGCGCGACCCATCGCGCTGGTCCCGCTCGGCGAGGAAAGCGAGGCGTTGGCGCTGACCATGGCGGAAACGCTGCGCGGCGAGGGGTTTTCGGTCGATCTCGGCTATTCGGGCAATCTGAGCCGACGGATGCGGAGGGCCAACCGGATCAATGCGCGGGCGGCGGTGCTGCTGGGCGAAGACGAGGTGGCGCGCAATGTCGTGACGCTACGCGATCTCGACAGCGGCGCACAGGAAGAGGTGCCGATGTCGGATTCCGCCTTCTCGGAACTTGCCGCCAAACTGAAGGCGCTGGGCTGATGGATCCCATGCTCGAAATCCGGCTTGATCAGCTTGTCCGGCGCCACGCCGAAATCGGCGAGGCGATGGCGGCGAGCGGCCTGAGCGGCGCAGATTTCGCCAAGCTCTCCAAGGAATATAGCGAGCTGTCGCCCATCGTCGACGGCATCACGGCGCTGCGTCAGGCGCAGTCGGACCTCGAAGCGGCGGCGGAAATGGCGGCAGGCGACGATCCGGAGATGAAGGCGCTCGCCGAGGACGAGGCGCAAGACCTGCGCGAGCGTTTGCCGGAGTTGGAGACGCGCGTGCGCATGTCGCTGCTCCCCAAGGACGAAGACGACGAGCGCAACGCGATCCTCGAAGTGCGCGCCGGCACCGGCGGCGACGAGGCGGCGCTGTTCGCCGCCGAGTTGTTTCGCATGTATCAGCGCTATGCCGCGTTGCGCGGCTGGAAATTCGAGCCGCTCGACGTGTCGGAAACCGGGATCGGCGGGTTCAAGGAGGCGGCCGCGACGATCACCGGGCGGGGGGTCTTCGCGCGGCTCAAGTTCGAATCGGGCGTGCACCGCGTTCAGCGTGTCCCGGAGACCGAGGCGTCGGGCCGCATCCACACCTCGGCCGCGACCGTCGCGGTGATGCCCGAGGCCGAGGAAATCGACATCCAGATTGACGACAAAGATTTGCGCATCGATGTCTACCGGTCGAGCGGGCCCGGCGGGCAGTCGGTCAACACCACCGACAGTGCGGTGCGTATCACCCATCTGCCGACGGGCCTCGTCGTCATCCAGCAGGACGAGAAATCGCAGCACAAGAACAAGGCGCGTGCGCTGAAGGTGTTGCGCGCGCGGCTTTACGAGATGGAGCGGCAGGCACGGGATTCGGCGCGCGCCGCCGACCGCAAAAGCCAGGTCGGCAGCGGCGATCGATCGGAGCGGGTGCGCACCTATAATTTCCCGCAAGGCCGCGTCACCGACCATCGCATCAACCTGACTCTCTATAAGATCGACAAGGTGATGACGGGCGAGGCGCTCGATGAGATCATCGACGCGCTGACCGCTGCCGACACCGCCGAGCGGCTGGCCATGGCGGCGGAGTGATCTTCCCCCACGGCCCACCCCGGCGCAGGCCGGGGCCTATATTTCAGTCGTCCGTGCCATTGATGGATGGGTCCCGGCTTCCGCCGGGATGGGGATCATCGTGATCCCGCCGCAGACGATCGCCTCGACGCTGAGTTCGGTCGCGGCGGCGCTGGCGGAAGCGGGCTTTGATGAACCGCGCCGGCAGGCGCGGCGGTTATTGGCCGCCGCACTCGGCCTGTCGCCGGCTGAGATGCTGGCCACGGACGGGCGAAGACTCACCAAGGACGAAGAGCGCAAGGTCAACGCGGTTCTCGACAGCGTGCTGGCCCGAGAGCCGTTGAGTCGCATCCTTGGCGTGCGTGCGTTCTGGGGGCTCGATTTCGTGCTGTCAAAAGACACGCTCGACCCGCGACCGGAGACCGAGACCGTGATCGAAGCGATTCTCGCGCGCTTGCCAGAGCGGAAACGCGGATATCGCATTCTCGATCTCGGCACCGGTACTGGATGTCTGCTGTTGGCGTTGCTGTCGGAATTTCCGGCCGCAACGGGAATTGGCGTCGATCGCGCGGCTGGCGCCGCTGCCACCGCACGCGATAATGCCGTGCGGCTTGGGCTCGCCGATCGCGCGCATTTTGTCGTTGGCGATTGGGCGGCGGCGATCTCCGGTAGTTTCGATGCGGTCGTCGCCAACCCGCCATACATTCCGCAGGACGAAATCGCCGGTTTGCCGCGCGAGGTTCGTGATCACGATCCGCGATTGGCGCTTGATGGCGGCGCCGATGGGTTGGCGGCGTATCGGGCGATTGCGGCGGATTTGCCGCACCTGCTACGCCGCGACGGCGTGTTCGCCTGCGAGATCGGGGCGGGCCAGGAGAGTGCGGCCGCCGCGATTTTCGCCGATGCGGGGCTCGTTATCGACGCAGTGTTGCCCGACCTGGCTGGCATTCCGCGCTGTGTCGTCGCCCGCTGCGGCTCATCGTCTTGGGCAACGTGAGAAAATGGTTGGAACCGCGTTTTCGCCCGCCTAAAGTGGGGCTCGTCGCGCTCGAAAATTGTTTGAAGATTGACGGGCGGGACAAAGCCGCAATCGGGAAGGTCCACAGCAATGCCTGGGAGGGTGCTGGGCCGGCGGCCGGACGATGGTCCAACAGGGTCCACCGCGACTAGACAGGTGTCATGAGACCACAAAAGCGATCGCGTGGCCGCAATGGCGGCGG
>Ga0335085_10011044_pt1 | contig 13427 bp, 7 predicted proteins | sample Lox_Sample_45_FD_206712 | JGI IMG/M metagenome (GOLD analysis project Ga0335085, IMG submission 206712) | Soil microbial communities from Loxahatchee National Wildlife Refuge, Florida, United States - Lox_Sample_4.5 | ecosystem: Environmental > Terrestrial > Soil > Wetlands | place: USA: Florida...
CATCGGTTCCGGGAAGACCTCAAAGCCGTCGCGGTCGAGAAACATGGTGGCGTCGGTGCCATGGAACTCGATCCCGTATGCCTTTTTGTACATTGAATTGCCGTTGCACAGGCGGCTCTCATAGGTGGCGACGAATTGCGGGTACTCCCAGGTGATTGCCAATGTGTCGGGAGTTTCGGTGTTGTCCTTAATATAATGCTTGGAACCGATGGCGGTGATGCCGGTTGGCCCGTCCGTCTTCATGGCCCACTGCACGATGTCCATCAAATGGACGGCCCAGTCGCCCGGCCAACCGTTGGCGTAATCGTAGAAGTAGCGGAATGTGGACCAGCGGTTATTGGCCACGCCGAAGCGTTGAAAATTGTAGGGAACTTTGGGAGCGGGGCCGAGCCACATGTCCCAATCGAGCCCTGCCGGTGGGTCGGAATCGGGATAAGTCCCTTGGCCCTCAGGGTAGGTGTTGGAGTAATTCCAGGTGCGCACAAAACTAACCTTACCCAGCACGCCGCTTTGCACCAGCTCCACGGCCTTCTGGAAGTGCAGGTTGGAGCGCTGCCAGAGTCCGACCTGAACCACACGATTGTATTTGCGTGCCGCCGCCACCATTTTTTGCCCTTCCTCCACGGCCACGCAGATGGGCTTTTCCACGTAAACGTCCTTGCCCGCCTTGCAGGCCTCCACCATCGGAAGTGGATGCCAGTGGTCCGGCGTGCCGACCAGGACCACGTCAATTTCCTTGTCGTCCAGCACATTGCGAAAATCTTTGACTGCTCTGGCCTTGCCGCCGGCCGCTGCCAGACACTTATCCAGGTTGGGCTGATAGACGTCGCACACGGCCGCAACTTCCACACCGTGGTGCATGAAGTTCTGCATGTCGTCCGTGCCCTGGCGGCCCGCGCCGATGACCCCCAGCCGGATGCGGTCGTTCGCGCCCATAACGTTGCCCGTGCTGATCCCCGCCATCGACAAGCTGACGCCTGCCGTGGTAAAGGCTGCGCGTTTCATAAAATCTCGCCGATTAATCTCGTCCGTCATAATTCATTCCCTCTTTTCCCTCTAACATTAGAAGAATGTGCAAACCTGTCCGCTCGCGTTTGACGCAGAGGTTATATCGGGAAGCGGAAGGAAATTCAAGCATCTTTCGCCGCGCGAGCGGTCAGGTGCCAAGTGTCAGGTGCTGGGTGCTGGGGCTCGGGATTCGGAATATGCGATTCGCACTCACCCGTTGGCGGTGGGCTGTCAGCAGTGAGCTGATACCTTACCAACAGTTGTTCCTGATGCTGGAAACTGACAACCGGGGCCTTACTCTTGGGAGCACAGCGCCCTATCAAGATTTATGATGTGCGGTTGTAGCCGGGCGATCGGCAAGAGGAACGCCCACGAGAGGTCACAACAGCTACACCGTGGCTCGTATCCACCTGTTTCCAATTCGACACCTAAGTATTAGCACGACGGTGCCATTTCCGAAGACATAATGTCGCCCGTTCAGGCACCTAGGTAATGGTACAACCGTGATATTGATCATACGCAAGTTGATGGTCTACCTTACGCGTTGAGATAACATGACAAGTCTAGCCCCTCTCCCGCACGCTGAACTAGTTCTTGGGAACGCATTTGAATCTGCCAGTGCATCCATGCGGAAACGAATCCTGACTGTGCAGCGGGCCGCGGGGAGGAATGCTCATGTCGAACACCCCGTCTGTAATGGGAACTTAGGGACGACAAGGCTTTGTAAAGCGTACGGACGTGCGATGCAGATCATTAGCGAAAGCAAAGGTGAATCATGCGAAAACTACTGGGAATAGCCGTTCTGATCCTGACGGCGAGCGCTGCCTTCGGGAGAAACCCAAAGTTCGGGAGGGAGCTTGACTGGGTTGCCCCGAAGGGGATGGTGGATGTAATCATCCAGTATAACCATTTCCCAACTCAAGGGGACCACCAGAAGGTTTTTCACCAGGGTGGTGTACTGAGGGGGCAGTATCGGCATGTCAGGGCCGGATTCTACAGGGTGCCAGCCAGTGCATTGGCCCAGCTGGCCCAAAACCCCCAAGTTGCGTTCATCTCGCCGAACCGTAGATTGCACGGGATGCTAGATAATGCTGCTGCCGCCGTAAATGTCGCCGCAGCCTGGAACCAAGCCCTTGACGGGACCGGGATTGGTGTAGCGATCATCGACAGTGGAATCAGCGCGGTCAACGATCTGGCGAACAATGGCGTAAGCCGTGTCGTCTACAGCCAGGATTTTGTCGGCACCGGCACGGATGACTTTTATGGACATGGTACACATGTCGCCGGCATTGTGGCTGGAAGCGGCGCCGATTCGATTTGCACGACGTGCACGCGAGCCGTGAGGGGTATTGCCCCGAACGCCAGCCTGATAAATCTACGGGTGCTGGACGAAAACGGCGCGGCGTTAGACAGCGACGTAATTGCCGCCATCGACCAAGCCATCGCCCTGGCCAAGACCTACAATATTCGAGTCATCAATCTCTCGGTAGGCCGCCCTATCTTTGAAAGCTATGCTCAGGACCCGTTATGCCAGGCCGTGGAAGCTGCCTGGAAGGCAGGCATTGTCGTGGTGGTTGCCGCCGGCAACAACGGCCGGGATAACACGGTGGGCGAAAACGGCTACGGGACCATCACGTCGCCCGGCAATGATCCCTTCGTGATCACAGTGGGCGCCATGAAAACTGAGGGGACGCCCACCCGCACGGATGACTTGATCGCCTCCTACAGCTCCAAGGGGCCTACGGGGATCGACCACTTCGTCAAGCCTGACATCGTGGCCCCTGGTAATCTGACCGTATCTTTGTTGGCCAACATTGCCGACACAATTCCCACGACTGAACCCACGACGCTGATTCCGAATACTTACTATGACTCTGCGGGCGACGGCTCACCTTCCAACACCTACTACATGCTGAGCGGGACCAGCATGGCAACGCCTGTGGTGAGCGGTGCGGTGGCCCTATTGCTTCAACAAGACCCTGCATTGACGCCCGACCAAATCAAAGCGCGGCTGATGAGGACTGCCTACAAGACTTTTCCCGCCAGCAGCCAAGCCACTGACCCGACAACGGGGGCTGTTTACACGAGCTACTATGACATCTTCACGATTGGCGCCGGTTATCTGGACATCGCCGCCGCCCTTGTCGATGCCGAGAACTTTACCGGTACAGCCAACTCACCGGTGGCCGTTATTGATCCCATTTCGGGTGCCGCGCAAGTGTCTTGCAGCACGACTGACGTCTGTGCCAGCCAAGCGATTTTTGGCAACCAAGCCATCTGGGGCACCAGTGAGATCTGGGGCACGTCGGTCTTTGTAAACGGCACGTCGGCCATCTGGGGCACCAGTGCGGTCAATGGCACCAGCGCGATTTGGGGCACCAGCGCGGTCTGGGGCACCAGTGCGATCTGGGGCACCAGCGCCATCTGGGGCACCAGTGCAATTTGGGGAACGTCCTCAGACGTGGGCGAAAAATAAGCCCGCCGTTAAAAATATCGTCACCAACGGAGATCGAATAACCAAACGCGGAGAAAAGGAAACAGGAGAAGACCATGGCTAGCTGGCGATATGTGCGATTCTTAGCGGTTCTGGTTGCTTGTCTCGGGATAGCTTCTCTCAGCGCGGCGGGTCTGGACCCGGCGAAGGCCCTCACCCAGTACGCTCATGGAAGCTGGCATGTGGCGGATGGCCTTCCGCAGGACAACGTGGTCTCGATCGCCCAGACCCCGGATGGGTATCTCTGGCTGGGCACCGAAGAAGGCCTCGTGCGCTTCGATGGGCTCAAGTTCACGATCTTCGACAAGAGCAACACCCCGGAAATGAAGAGCAACGATATCTATGCACTCCTCGCGGACCAAATGGGGAATCTCTGGATCGGCACCGGCGGGGGCGGCGTCCTGCGTATGACACAGGGGAAATTCGTCGCCTTTACCACCCAGACCGGGCTTTCCAATAATTCCGTCCTGTCACTGTGCGAAGGGCAGGACCACGCCATTTGGATTGGCACGGAGGGCGGTGGAGTCAACCGGTTCAAAGACGGTAAGTTTAACGTTTACACAGCCCCCGCCGGCTTACTTGACGATTCCGTCTATTCCATCGTGGCAGGCAAGGATGGGAGTGTGTGGTTTGGGACCGGTGGGGGACTTTCACAACTGAAGGATGGCATCTTCCGGAACTTCACTATCCAACAGGGCCTTCCGAACAAGAACGTACGAGCTCTGTTCGAGGATCGGGACGGAATCCTCTGGGTGGGGACCAATGGGGGCGGCCTAAGCCAGTTCCGGGGCGGGAATTTCAAAACCTTCACGACCAAAGACGGCTTAAGCAGCAACGCCGTGTTCTCCGTCTACCAGGACAAAGAAGGAACGCTCTGGATCGGCACCGTCGGGGGCGGGCTGAACCGTTGGCGCAATGGCAAATTTACCCCTTACAAAATAGCTCCCGACAATGCCCGGCAGGACATCTGGGCATTCCTTCAGGACCGCGAGGGGACGCTCTGGATTTGTAGTGGCGACGGCCTTAGCCAATTACGCGATGGCCAAGCCACAACCTACAGTTCCGTCGAAGGTTTATCCAGCGACATCGTCCTGCCCATCTACGAAGACCGCGAAGGAAGCCTTTGGATGGGAACCGCGGGCGGCGGACTGAATCGCTTTCGCAACGGGAAATTCACCTCCTTCACCACCCGCCAGGGCCTTGCTGATGGTGTGGTGCTTTCCCTGGGTGAGGATCAGGAGGGCGCCCTCTGGTTGGGGACACGGCATGGTCTGAACCGAATGAAAGACGGCAGATTCACGGTTTACACCACCAAGGATGGTTTGCCGAACGACATCGTTTTATGCATGTGGCCAGACCGTGATGGCAACCTCTGGCTCGGGACCCGCAGCGGTTTGGGACGCTTCAAGGGGGGGAAGTTCACCACCTTTACCACCAAGGACGGTCTGTCGAACAACTATGTGACGTTTATCTACCAGGACCACAATGGTACCCTCTGGGTCGGCACGGGTGGCGGCGGCCTGAACCGCTTTAGCGACGGGACGTTTACGGCCTTCACCACCAAAGATGGATTATCCAGCGACATGGTCACGGCCATCCATGAAGACGAGAATGGCACACTGTGGGTGGGGACCAGCGGCGGCGGATTGAATCGTTTTAGCGGCAGTAAGTTCACCAGCATCACGATGAAAAACGGACTTTCCGACGACAAGATATTTCAAATCCTTGAAGACCGGAAGCATGACTTTTGGATGAGTTCTAATCGCGGCATCTTTCGCGCGAGCGAACAGCAGCTCAACGACTTCGCCGACGGCAAGATTACATCGATTCAGTCGGTTCCTTATGGTGTCTCCGAGGGGATGAAGAGCCGGGAATGCAACGGCGGCTTCCAGCCCGCCGGTTGGGCAACGCGGGATGGGAAACTGTGGTTTCCCACCATGAAGGGAGCGGTCGTAATCGACTCCGCCAATACCAGCGCCACGGTATTGCGCCCCCAGGTGCGAGTGGAGGGAGTGGTCGTCGACCGGCAAGCCTTTGCGCCTGATGATGCCATCCAGCTCAAGCATGGAGAAGGCAAGCTCGAGATTCAATACACCGGCATTAGCCTGTCCGCAGCCAAGCGGGTCAATTTCAAGTACAAGCTGGAAGGGTTTGATAGCGATTGGGTGGAGGCTGGCAATCGTCGCGTGGCTTACTACACCAACGTTCCTCCCGGACATTATCGTTTTCGCGTGATGGCGGCGGGTGATGATGGCAAGTGGAACGAGGCAGCGGCCCCGTGCGCCATGTATCTGGCCCCCCACTTCTACCAATCGGCCTGGTTCTACTTCTTATGTGCGGTCCTCGGACTGGGTGTGCTGGCGGGATTCCGCCTTAAGGAAGCGAAAAAGCACGCCGAGGAGATAGCCGCTCTGCACCTGCGCTCCATCGAGGCATTGGCCCTGGCCATCGAAGCCAAGGATGAGACAACCCACGACCACCTCCGGCGGATGCCGCTCATGGCCATGGCAGTAGCAAAGCAGATGGGGCTGAGCGAACAGGAGATGAAAGCTCTCCATGCCGGTGCCTTGCTTCACGATATTGGCAAGCTGGGAGTGCCAGAACACATCCTTACGAAGCCCAGCAAGTTGACGCCCGAGGAGTTTGAACGGATGAAGGTCCACCCAGTCGTTGGTGCGGAAATCCTGGAGCGCGTAAAATTCCCCTATGCGGTCGTGCCCATTGTCCGTTCGCACCATGAAAAATGGGACGGAAGCGGTTATCCGGATGGGCTGAAGGAAGACGAGATCCCCATCGGGGCGAGGATTCTGGCGGCCGTGGATTGCCTTGACGCAATGACTTCTGACCGCCAATACCGGCGGGCTGTGCCCTTTACCGAAGCTATGGCCATGATCCGGGGAGAGGCCGGGAAGGCGTTCGATCCACGGGTAGTTGAAGCCGTGACCAAGCTTCACCTAAATCCCGATCAAGTGGTGCACGCACCCACAGAATGGACAGATAAAAGGCTTTCGAGAAAAGCAATGGTTGATCGAGAGCAAGCCCCGGGGGCAGGTTTCCAAAAAGCCAGGGCAGAGATTTCGACTGGCGACCCGGCCGACTTCCTCCATGCCATCGCCTCCGCCCGTGAAGAAGGTCATATGCTCTTCGAGTTGAGCCAGACATTAGGGAACTCTCTCAGCCTGGATGAAACCCTGTCCGTTCTGGCTTTCCGTCTCAAGCGACTGATTCCCCACGATACTATTGCGGTCTTCATTTGCAAAGATAACTACCTGGTCCCGGAATACGTGTTTGGGGAGAACTTGGGGGCCTTCGAATCCTTGCGCATACCTATGGGAGAGGGCCTGTGCGGTTGGGTGGCGGCAAACCGCCAGCCTTTATTGAACGGAAACCCGTCGGTTGAGCCGAGCTTCCTGAAAGATGTGGATGGCTCGCCTCGCCTGCTTTCGGCGCTTGTTGTGCCTCTCGAAGGGGTTGGCGACACCGTCGGCGTGCTTGGGCTTTACCGGCGGGAGAAAGAGGCGTTCACCCCAGATCAACTCCGCATTCTCCTTGCGATCAGCGCGAAGTTGGGGTTTTCGATCGAGAACGCTTTGAAGTACGAACTCGCCGAGAACTCCGCGACCACCGACTACTTGACGGGACTGCCGAATGCGCGGTCGCTCTATCTGCACCTCGACAGCGAACTGGCACGCAGCAAGCGGCTGAAGACCCCTCTCGCGGTTGTGGTTTGTGACCTGGATGGCTTCAAGAACGTCAACGACCGGTTCGGACACCTCGTAGGGGATGAGGTCCTCCGCTCTGTCGCCTCGGGATTGAAGCAGACATGCCGCGAGTATGACTACGTGGCGCGAATGGGTGGCGACGAATTCGTGGTAGTCATGCCTGGTTTCGATGCGGCGAAGATAAAGGAGAAGTCGCTGTTATTTCAGAGCGTTGCCATGGAGGCCGCAATTCAAGTGTGCAAAGAACCCCTCCTGTCCTTGAGCGCGGGAGTAGCGGTGTACCCGAACGACGGTCTCGATGCCGAGCAATTGCTTGCGGAAGCAGATCACCGGATGTACGTCAACAAGGAATGTCATCACGCGCAAATGGTCACATCCTTCGGGCCACTTCAGGTCGGTTTGCGGCCAACGCAAATCAACTAACGCGCGGTTATGGAAGGCGCTGGCGAATGTCGAATTGAGCTTGTTCCTGCACGCCAGCCCGCCCAAAATCACTATTGTATTGACAGGTAACCTGGGAACGATATGATATCCATCACGAATCGGTGGCCAGTGGTTGTTCGATGGTATGGACGCACCTGCGAAAATACCCGCGAGTATCGGTCGACCTCCCGGCCGTTTACACCCTCAACGACCGCATAACACACACTCGCATTTTGAGTCTCGGCGGGGGCGGGCTCTTCCTGGCGAATCCCGAGCCCATCGCCGTGGGTGCGAGGCTTTCGATTGGCTTCCGGCCTGCGAAACACTTTCCCCGCTTGGAGGTACAGGCAGAAGTTCGTCACCGGATTCCCGGCAAAGGCATGGGAGTGGAATTTATCGAGATCGATCCCGAGTATCGTCAGCGATTGATGACGTTCATACTTCACCGGACCGGAGAATCCCGGAAGTTTCCTCGGGCCCCGCTTGCCGCACAAGTCGAGCACGAGGGAGGGACGCAAATCGGCTTTTGCCGAGATATCAGCGCGGGCGGTATGTTCATTGCGACGAAAGAGCCGGTCGCCACGGGCACATATCTCAAAATGCGTTTTAATCTTGATGACGGGGGGCCGATCATCATAGTTGGCGGGGAGGTGCGCTACTCTGTGGGGAAAATGGGCATGGGCGTACGTTTTCTTGACCTTCCACCTGCGGACCAGAACCGCATCGATACTTACCTCGCCAAGGCAGACGCCAGCGCCGGACAAGGGCCGGCGACTCCGGAAAAACGATCTCCTGCTCGAACAACATAGGGCGAGCACCCGGGCTTGCTGTGCAAGCCTTAATCATAGTTGTAAGAAGCAGGCACAGGAATATCGTGAGGTTCGAACGTTCGCTAAGTTAGATCGTGCTCTTTCGTATTGATAGACATGTGAACGCGCTTCTTATTAAGAGCCGCGGAGTCGTGCAGGGCTGGGACAACTCCGCCCTACCCGCTCGCAGAGTTGCATGGAAAGGTGACGACCTCTCTGCCACGTCTACGCAGCGGACGTGGGGGTGCCGAGAAGGCGATAAGCGACCCGTACCAGCATCCAAAGAATATAGTAGAACACCACCATCACGACAACAGCCACTCCGCGCAACGCGACCGGCACTGTTCCGCCCAGGATTCGAGAGGGGAGGTTGAGAACAAAGGCAGCCATAAATCCAGCCACCAAACCCAGAATCGCTCCCCAGATCGGAAATCGTTGTGGCACCCACCCTACCGGTGCAAACATTGCCCACAGCCCCCACACTGCTGGGACGAAACACCATGCGACTGTCAGAACGTGGACCCTTTCCTGCGTCGCAGCAGGCGTAAGGAGCACACCCATGGCCCCGCCAGCGATCGCGACGGAAGCGACTACGCTTCCCGAAACAAACCGCCGGAACATATTGACCTCCTCGACTGCCCCGCATCAAAACAACAACCAACATAGATGGCGCGCGCGGACAGCCTAACTCGAGATTTCCAATTTCTGATCCAGCCGTAACTGTGATTTTACACCTGACCGCCTCACCTTGAAACGCACCAGCCCACGGCGGCCGTGCGGGCCGCCCCACGCGCTATTGCGGGAAATTCATGCGGCGCAGGAGGTCCTGGAAGCGCGGGTCGGAGCGCAGGGGGTCCAGGTCCGGCTCGACCTTTGCTATGATCAGCCACCCATCCTGCTCCTGGTACGCTTTTTCCAGTGCGGTGATAGCCTGCTCGTTCTCGTGCAGGCCGGTGTACAGCATTGCAAGAAGAAACTCGGATATGTACTCCTTTTCGCCACGATGGCGCAGACTCGCGAGCACTTGGAGCGCCTCCGCTCGCTTGCCCGCGACCGCGTAGCAATACCCAAGAGGGGCCAGAAATATCGCGTTTTCTCTCTCGCCGGCCAAGGCGGTCTGGAATTCTTTGATGGCGTCGTCATATCGCCGCAACTGCGTGAAGGACAGGCCGAGATTGAAATGCGCCAGGGGAAAATTCTGATCCAACTCCAGCGCTTTCCGAAACTGTTTCATTGCTTGCGCATGCTTGCCGGCAAAGTAATATGGCGAACCCAACTCCACATTCAGGACGACCGAGAGTGGGTCGAGGTCCAGTGCGCGTTCGAACTCAGCAATAGATTCTTCAAATCGCCCCATGGTCATTAGGCACAAGGCATAGGACTCATGAGCCGTGACCAGATTTGGATTCATTTCCAGCGCCCGCTGGAACCCCTTTTCACCTGTCTCCCAATCCCGCTTTGTCACATACCTTACATAGGCCAATGAGCTGTGAGCTTCCGCAAGGGTATCATCAAGTTCCAGAGCCCGAGTGGCAGCCTGCTCGGCTTTGGCAAAAGCCTCCTTAGGGCGAACCCCAAGAAATCCGAAAGTCGCCCACGTGTAATTGTCCGCCAATCCCGCATACGCCGGAGCGTAGCTGGGGTCCGCCTCGATAGCCCTCACGAAGTAGTCGTTTGCCTTCAGGGTGTCCTCCCTCGTCTGTCTGTGGTTGAAGTAACGGCCTTTGAGGCAGGCCTCATAAGCCTCCGGATTGACCGCGCGGGCACGCACGAGACGGGTTTGCTCTAGCGGCGTGACCTTGACTCTGACTTCGCGGGCCACGGCCTGGGCCACCTCCCCCTGAATCGCCAGCACATCGCGCAGGTCGCGCTCATAGGTTCGTGCCCAGAGGTGTCTTTCTGGGTTGGCCTGGATGAGCTGCGCCGTGATCCGCACGCGGCCTCCTGAGCGCAGGATAGCCCCTTCGACTAAGCCGTCTACATTCAATTCACGCGCAATCTGCGGCAACGGCGTCTTCGTTCCCTTGTACTGCATCACCGAGGTCCGCGAAATCACGCGCAGCGCGCTGATCTGACCCAAGTCGGTAATAAGCTGTTCCGTCAATCCGTCGGCGAAGTATTCCTGCTCGGGGTCGTGGGAGAGGTTGTCGAACGGCAGGATGGCAATCGATTGGATTTGTAGGGGCGGTTCGCGAACCGCCCCTACCGCTCGGAAAACGCGCTCGCGTAAGCCGCCAACGTTGAGGACCGTGAGCGCCGCCAGCGTCACTACGATTGTTCCAACCGCCAGAGAGATTCGCCTGTGTAGCGCCGCACTGTGAGCGGCGTCTTCAGTCCGCCGGCCGTAGACCGGCACTACGGCGGAGGCACCCCCGTGCGCCGCTGCAATTTCCACCGGGGCGATAAAACGATACCCCCGCCGCGCCAGGGTCTCGATAAACTTCGGATGCTCTGCCAAATCGCCCAGCGCGGCTCGCAACCGGCGGACCGCGTGGTTCAGGCTGTCTTCCACATCACCGAAAGAACTCCCCGGCCAGAGCGCGTTGTGCAGCGCCTCGCGCGTGACCAGTTCCCCGGGATGTTCCAGGAGCATGAGCAGAATCTGTAGAGGCTGGTCTTGCAGCTTGGTCGTGAGGCCATCCCGGCGTAGTTCCCCCGAACGTATGTCCAGTTCGTAGCCGGCGAAGCGAACCAAGCGTGGAAGAAGGGTGCTCTGTCTCACGATTGCATCCCCTGGTTCGTGCTCAGTGTAGCACCATTGAGGCCTACGCGCCCGCCCCACAAACTAGTCTTCCTGGCCGTGACACTTTGACCGAATCCAGTTCATATCATCGATATTTCATCCACATTTCATATCGCTATCATTGACTCTCTGCTGTTGCAGCGCGATGGTCTTCGCGGAGACTTGTCTACTGTAGTTATTTCTCGGCAACAAAGGTCAGTCGTTTCTACTTAGGAGGAGGTGCGCAATGATGAAGGTCTACAAGGCGATTAGAGGCAACATGCGATCACACAGCTTCACGATCGGCGGTGTACTGCTCCTGGCCGCGGCGCAGGTAGTCTTGGCGAGTTCCCACCCGGCAGCAACCACGGGAGAAATGGTCGCAGCCGACCGCCCACCCACGGCGACACCCGCTGAAATGCGCGAAGCCGGGTTGCTCGTCGGAAACACGACCCCGTTCGGCCCGACCGACGGGATCCTGCGGTACGACGGGCTTGGCGCATTCATCGACAAGATGATCCCGGTGCCAGACAGTATCTCCGGCCTCCAGATTCCGTGCTGCCTGACGTTCGGGCCTGACGAAAACCTCTATGTGTCCAGCCCGCTCTCCAGTAGTGGTGTGCTCCGCTTCAACGGCGTCACGGGTGCCTTCATGGATACGTTCATTCCCGGCGGAAGCGGAGGGCTCGGTCTTCCGCTGATCCTGCTCTTCCACGAGGGGTACCTCTATGTGGGCGACACGGGGGCGGGCGCAATCCGCCGGTATGACGCGAAGACCGGCGCCTACGTGGACAACTTCATCCCCGACAACAGTGAGGGGATGGGGACGCCGTTCGACTTGCAGCACTTCGCGTTCGGCCCGGATCAGGACAGGCCGTTTCCTGGGGGCGCTGGTGCCGTCCGGCCGCGGCGGGATCACGGCGCCACGGGTGATCACTTGGAAGGCCAAGACCAAGGTCTGCCATCAGCCGGGCGGGAACACAGCGAAGGGCCGTACAAGGATCTCTACGTCGCGGCGGAGATCTCGAAACGGGTACTGCGGTACGACGGGCAGACCGGCGCCTTTATCGAGGACTTGGTTCCCAGTGACGCCGGCTTTAGTCCGTCTGGGCTGACGTTTGGGCCTGACGAGCTGCTGTACGTCGGAAGCGCCGCGTCGGGCGAGGTGCGTCGATATGACGTGCGCACCGGCACTTACGAGGTGTTCATTCCCGCCGGGGGGAGACTCTCGACGCCAGTCGGCATCGCGTTCGGTCCGGATGGGAACTTCTACGCGGCGGCTGTCGGCACCTCAGAGATCCTCCGCTACGACGGCAGGACAGGCCGTTTCCTGGGGGCGCTGGTTCCGTCCGGCCGCGGCGGGATCACGGCGCCACGGGTGATCACGTGGAAGGCCAAGACCAAGGTCTGCCATCAGCCGGGCGGGAACACAGCGAAGGGCCGTACGTTGACGATCGGCTATCTATCCGCCCTTGACCACCTGCGGCACGGCGACACGCTGGGTTCGTGCGAGTGATAACGGCGACAGCCGCGATGGCAGGACCGAGCTAGCCAAGTGCTTCGCCTTTGATATCCCCGCCAGTCGTGAGTGTTGAGTCATGAGTGTGGCGGCCCGTCGGTGCCCGTGCCGAGCCGCTGCCTCAGGCTGTGCATCATGCAGGGCTGGTGGGGCGAAGAACCGATGGGGTTCGCAGCCGCCAACGACATGGTCTTTACCCCTGACCAGACAAAGGCGCTGCGATTGGCGGTCAAGTTGCGCGCCAGATGGTGATCCCTCTCACCCCAACCGGTACAGCCAGTTCAAGCCGGCGACGAAAAACCCGCAAATCACAAATCCCAACGCCAGCGTAATCCACCCCAATAGATGGATTTTCTTAAGGCGGAACCACATGTAGTAACTGCTGAGCACCATGAAGATAAGACCCACAGCGACCGCGTCCATGGTAAAGCACCAAATTTTACTGAGCAGCCAGTTGCGTGGAGCCCCCGCGTTTCCTCTTTTTTCCACGTCAAAGGTGTGGAGCATTTCCATGAATCCCCACCGATTCACCCGAATCTGGTGACAGTCGCCTCATTCTTCCGGAGGTCCACTTGGATGTCCGTCAACAGCGCCGGCTTATACACTCTGAAATCGAATCGTCGCGGCGGTGCAGGGGAGTCCGGCAATGTGATCTCGCCGCGGAGGTGGAGTTGCCGCATTAAATCCTCCGCTTGCGCCATGTCCGAGTTCGCTGAGGGCGGTTTCACTC
>Ga0335085_10011045_pt1 | contig 13426 bp, 11 predicted proteins | sample Lox_Sample_45_FD_206712 | JGI IMG/M metagenome (GOLD analysis project Ga0335085, IMG submission 206712) | Soil microbial communities from Loxahatchee National Wildlife Refuge, Florida, United States - Lox_Sample_4.5 | ecosystem: Environmental > Terrestrial > Soil > Wetlands | place: USA...
TTCTGTGTCGCGTTTGGGCAAGTCGGTGAAGGCTGCCTCTTTCGAGTCGTCCGTGCGGAAGCCCATGGAGCGCTTGCCCATGCGCCGACCGATGATGCGTTCCAGTCCAACGAAAGCGCCACCGCAGATGAAGAGGATGTTGGTGGTGTCGACCGGAGTGAATTCCTGGTGCGGATGCTTGCGTCCGCCTTGCGGGGGAACGTTGGCCACGGTGCCTTCGAGAATCTTAAGCAGCGCCTGCTGCACGCCTTCGCCCGACACGTCGCGAGTGATGGAAGGGTTCTCGTCCTTGCGGCCGATCTTGTCGATTTCGTCGATATAAATAATGCCGGTCTGGGCTCGCGCTACATCGCCTTCGGCGGCCTGCAACAGCTTGAGGATGATGTTCTCGACGTCTTCGCCGACGTAGCCGGCTTCGGTGAGCGTGGTGGCGTCGACAATGGCAAACGGCACATCGAGCATCTTGGCCAGCGTCTGCGCCAGCAGTGTTTTGCCGGTGCCGGTGGGGCCGATCAGCATGATGTTCGACTTGGCCAGCTCGACCTCACCCCGCTGGCGGTTCATGTAGACGCGCTTGTAGTGGTTGTAGACGGCGACGGCCAGCTTTTTCTTCGTAGTCTGTTGCCCGATGACGTACTCGTCGAGGAAGGCTTTTACCTCGTGCGGCTTGGGCAGCTGGGTTGGGGTAGACGAAGGATGGCCCTCACCACGGTCGTCTTCCAGAATGCTGTTGCACACGCCGACACACTCATCGCAGATATACGCGCGGGGATAATCGGTCGGCGAGGAGATCAGCTTGGCTACAGCGTCTTGCGATTTGTGGCAGAACGAGCAGCGAAGTACTTCGTCGTTTCCGGTCCTGGTTCTCACGGACAAGAGGCTCCTTTACTCTGCACGTCACGGTCGAGATTGTGAAAGCCTCGCTTCCGATTTCCCGTGCTCGTCGCGGGCAGGAGCCGTGCCGCTCCTGTGAGAACCCATTCCAGGTCAGCAATGCGTTCTCGTTGAGCCATCCGGTGCCCACGCACCGTTTCTGAGCCTATTGAAGCACAACTCAGCTCTCTGCGGGGCACCGTAGGTGCAATATTGAGTACAACTTTGGAACCACGAATTCTCTTCCGGAACCACTTGCAAAACTGGGCCGGTTATATCCCTGACCGGAACCTGCTACTTGTGTTTGAAAATGATGTCGTCCACGATACCGTATTCCTTGCTCTGCTGCGCATTCATAATGAAATCGCGCTCCACGTCGCGCTCCACCTTCTCCAGGCGCTGGCCGGAATGCTTGGCGATCAGCTGGCTGGTGATCTCCCTCATGCGCAGGATTTCGCGCGCATGAATATCGATCTCGGTGGCCTGTCCTGACAGTCCCGACATCAACGGCTGATGAATGAGGATGCGCGAGGTCGGCAACGAAAATCGTTTCTTGGGTGCGCCTGCCGCCAGCAACAGCGCCGCCATGCTGGCCGCCTGTCCAATACAGATGGTCGTCACATCGGGCCGAATGAACTGCATGGTGTCATAGATCGCCATACCGGCGGTGATCGAGCCACCCGGCGAATTGATGTACAGCGAGATGTCCTTCTCCGGGTCTTCGGCTTCGAGGAACAGCATCTGCGCGATGATCAGGTTAGCGACGTTGTCATCGATAGGAGTACCGAGAAAAATGATGTTGTCCCGCAATAGCCGGGAGTAGATGTCGTACGCCCGCTCGCCCCTGCTGGTCTGCTCAATCACCATGGGCACAAGCATGTTTGGTCTCCTTGGAACTTGCCTCGAAAGGGCACGCCTTCAAGCGTGCCGCAAGGGTTAAAGTATGAAGTCCGGCTCTAGCCGCTGCGGGAACACTCCTCAGGGCTAGAGGCCTCGTATTATTGGCATCTCATGACGGCACGGCCGAAAGCCGTGCCCTCTCCAGTGTCCGCCCTACGCGGACCTGCGGTACAGAAAGTCCAGGGTCTTTTCGTTGCGGAGACGATGCCGAATTCTATCCAGCCCTCCATCCTCCGTCAAACGAGCGCGGACCTTTTCCAGCGGCTGTTTCGCCTGCAGCGCCATGATCTCGACTTCGCGATCCAATTCTTCGTCGCTGACTTCGATCTTCTCGTTATCGGCGATCTGTTCCAGGATCAGTGACGCTTTCACTTCGCGCAGCGCTCCATCACGTTGACCGGCACGCAGGCGGGCAAAGTCCATCTGCTTCATGTGCTCGGTCGTCATGCCCTGTGCTGCCAGGGCGCGCAGCCCGCGTTCCAGCCGAAGATCGATCTGCTCATTCAGCATGGCGTCGGGGATGGCAAAGTTGTTGCGCTTGACGAGTTCCTCGACAATCTTGTCCTTGCCCTGATGCTCGGCTTCATGCTGCTTCTCGGCGGTCATGTTCTCCCGCAGGCGGTTGCGCAACTCGTCGACCGTGTTGAAGTCCGTACTCAGCTCTTTGGCAAAGTCATCGTTTAGCTCAGGAACACTCTTGCGCTTCACGCTCTTGATCTGGACCTCGTAAGAAAAAGTCTTGCCCGCAAGGCGCTTATCACTGAAATCGTCGGCATACTTAACGTCGAAGGAGCGGGCTTCGCCCGGCTTGGCGCCGCGCAGATTTTCCGTGAACTCGGGCAGCGTGTTGGAGCCGCCGATCTCTACCATGACCTCTTCAACCTCGACCGGCTTGGCGTCGGCATCTGCCTCGTTTTCCTTTGGTGTGCCCTTGAAGCCGATCACAGCGAAATCGCCATCTTCCAGTGGGCGATCCTCCTCCACCGGGCTGTAGGTTGCATGCTGTTGGCGCAGGTTGTTCAGCGCCGTCTCCACGTCGTCGTCGGTAACCGTGGTGTTGATGGTCTCGACCTTGATGTCGTCGTAGGGCGTCACCTTGAACTCGGGGAAGACCTCGAATTTCGCGGTAAACTTCAGTGGTTCGCCGTCGTGCAGATGCAGGTCCGTAACCCGCGGCTGAGAGACCGGCGACAGGCCCTGCTTCTTGACCTCTTCCCGGAAGTAGCGCGGAACCAGCTGCTCGACGATCTCACTCTTGATGTCCTCAGCGAAGCGCTGGCGGATGATCCCGGCGGGGACTTTGCCTTTGCGGAAGCCAGGAATGCGCGCCACCTTGGCATACCGGCTGATCAGTTGCTCGGTTTCCGCTTTCACGATGTCGGCCGGGATTTCGATGGTCAGCTCACGCTGGCAGGGATTGGGGGCTTCGGCAGTCGGTGGAGTGTCTGTCGCGTTGTTGCTTTCGGTATTGCTCGTTTCGGTTGTCAATAGATCGCCTTCGAAGAGAATTGCGAGTCAGCCGCCTCGATCGTTAGATAAGGACGCAGCGGGAAAAACTCCAGCGGGAGCACCGGTCATGGCGCAGTTCAACCGCTCTTTCTAAGTGTAAGAAACGGGCGTGAGGTGGTCAAACGCGCCGGGGGAGGGATTTGCGTTCTGTAGAGTTAACAGGACAACGCGGTACTGCCGTGACCATCACTTTGTGCCAACAGCTTCAGCAGCGACCGCGTCCACACGGAAGGTCTGAGAAATTTGCCGGGGCGCTCTGGGCGCTCTAGATGCGGCCCATCAACAGCAGGATGACCAGGATGATCAACACCAGTCCCAGGCCGCCGCTGGGATAGTATCCCCAGGCGCGGCTGTACGGCCAAACCGGAAAAGCTCCGACCAGCAGCAGAATCAGGATGATCAGCAATATGGTTCCCATGAAGTTTGCCTCCTTAGCGATGGTTATAGGCGATTGCCGGTTGCGGCGAATCGTGACTGCCAACCTGCTATTGGAAGCGCGTTGCCCATTAGAAGATGCCTGACGCCCATCGGCAGCGAGAATGCAGCCCTAAAGCCAGTCTCTGTAACGCAACGGAGACGAATTGCAAGAAACAATCATGAGAAGGGAGATTGTGAGTGGAAGACAGAGGAGTCGACGTCGCATAAGCACCTGCCTTCGGCAGAGAATCTTGTGATCCATCCGCAAAAATCGGCAAGCGTCCCGCTTTACGGAGCGCGCTGTTGTTGAGGGACGCCTTGCGTCCGGTGAGCGCTGCCCCAACGGCTACGAAATGACAAGGAAAATTTCATGCCTGGTCGCTGTCGGCTTCTTGTCCGGAATAGCGGTATTCACGTCTAGGACTGAAGCTTAGTTTCCAGTGCCTTCAGGTATCGATCGATGGTCGTCGTGTAGCCCATCACATAGCGCGAGATGAAGCGGAAGATGGGGTTGTAGACTTCGCCGTTTTCGGTGATGGTTAACGTGGCGCCGCCGGGCGCGGACGCGATCTCATACGTCCACGTCCCTCCGAAGGGAAGATGGGGGTCGGCGATGCGAGTGACAAGTCTTTGCGGCGGGTCTGACTCGACGACTTCGTAGGTCATCTTGCTGTCAGCCTTGCCGTACTCGATCCACACCCGGTGACCCTCGCGCGGTGGAAGGTCCTCGTAGCGGGTAACATCAGGCCGCCAGGTAGGCGGGCCGGAGATGACATCCCACACCTGCTGCGGCGAAGCCTTAAGACTGACGCTGCGCGAAACTGAGTGCTTGACGGGCAGGTCGGCCCCAACCAGCGCCATCATCCCGACCAAGCTACCGAGGATGAGCACCACCAGAGCCAGCCATTTGAGGACTTGCATCCATCTTCTCCTCATAGCAGCATCGTATAGCAACTGACAGGGCTTCCAATCGCCCATCGCATTTGTTTAACATCTGCCAATGACTCTTCGGCCCGTACGAATCTCGAAAGACGGACGGGTGATCATGCCGGTGCATCTCCGCAATGCATTGAACCTTCGCCCGGGCACTCCAGTTTCAATGGCAGTGCACGATCATCGGCTGGTGCTTCAACCCGTGGTACAACGTCTGATCTCTGAGCTACGAGGGGTGGCGACAGGTCACGCGTTGGGCAAACTTCGCGAGCGAGAACATCGGATTGATCGGAGATAGCTGGACCCATGCCCTCTGCTCTTACCGTTCTCCACAATGAAATTGTTCATTGTACAAAGTGTCCGCGTCTGGTGGTCTATCGCGAGCAGATCGGGCGCGAGAAGCGGCGCGCCTATCTTGATCACGAATATTGGGCGCGGCCTGTGCCGGGCTTCGGAGACCCCAAAGCGCGTGTGCTGATTCTCGGCCTGGCGCCGGGAGCTCATGGATCGAACCGCACCGGCCGGCCATTCACGGGAGACCGCTCCGGCGACTTCATGTATCCCATCCTGTACAAGGTTGGATTCGCCTCGCAGCCGAAGGCGACCGACCGGGACGATGGACTGAAGCTGATCGACTGTTACATTACCGCTGCCGTCAGGTGTGCTCCGCCTGATAACAAGCCGCTGCCGTCGGAGCTCGCCAATTGCTCCGCGTGGCTCGACCGCGAGCTAGCCACATTTAAGGATTTAAAGGTCGTGGTTGCGCTGGGCAAAATTGCCTTTGATGCATACCTGGCACATCTCAAGCGCAGTGGCATGTTGCAGTCGAAAGCCGGCTACCGTTTCGGCCACGCCGCCGAGTACAAGTTGCCGAACCGGCTATCGTTGCTGGCGTCGTATCATCCTTCCAACCAGAACACCGCCACCGGCAAGCTGACGGCGCAGATGTTCGAAGAGGTGTTTCGGCGGGCAAAGCACATAGCGACCGCGGATTCGCGCGGATGACCGCGGAGTCTACAGCAAACGGATTGGGCCCGCGGCGTTTCGCGGTTATCCAAGCCGGTTCCGCGCCGCTTGCCAGCCCGGCGAAATGTGTCCATAATTGATCGTGCACCCATACCCGCTCCACCCTGATCGCCCGGCGACGACGGCGCATCAGGCTCCCCGAAATTCGGGGTTCCCGGAGCCGGCCTCCCCAAAACACAATCTAAGAAATCAGAGGATGGAATGGCAGCAAAGTACATCTTTGTGACGGGCGGTGTTGTGTCTTCTCTCGGTAAGGGACTGGCGGCAGCCTCGATCGGATGCCTCATGGAAAGCCGGGGACTCAAAGTCACACTGCAGAAGTTCGATCCCTACCTGAACGTCGATCCGGGAACGATGTCGCCGTTTCAGCACGGCGAGGTCTTTGTCACCGACGACGGCGCCGAGACCGACCTCGATTTGGGGCATTACGAGCGCTTCACCCATTCCAAGCTCAGCCGCGACAATAACTGGACCACCGGGCGCATTTACGAAACCATCATTGCCAAGGAGCGGCGCGGCGATTATCTCGGCAAGACGGTGCAGGTCATTCCCCACGTCACCAACGAGATCAAGAGTGCGATGAAGAAGGTGGCGCAGGATGTCGACCTGGCGATTGTGGAGATCGGTGGCACCGTCGGAGATATCGAGTCGCTGCCGTTTATCGAAGCCATCCGCCAGATGCGCCAGGAACTCGGGCGCGAGAACACGCTGTTCGTGCACGTCACCCTGGTTCCTTACATCGCCGCTGCCGGCGAGCTGAAGACAAAACCTACGCAGCACTCGGTCAAAGAACTGCTGAGTATCGGTATTCAGCCCGATATTTTGCTGTGCCGGACCGACCGCTTCCTTTCGCACGACATCAAGTCCAAGATCGCCCTGTTCTGCAACGTCGAGAACGAAGCCGTAATCACGGCCAAAGACGTAGCATCGATTTACGAAGTGCCGCTGGTCTTCGCGCACGAGAAGGTCGATGAGCTGGCGTTGCGTTATCTGCGCATTCCATCGAAGGAAGCCGACCTCACACGCTGGCAGGACCTGGTTCAGCGTATCTACAACCCTGAGGACGAAGTCACCATTGGCATCGTCGGCAAGTATGTTGAATACGAGGACTCTTATAAGTCGCTGAAGGAAGCGCTGGTTCACGGCGCGCTAGCCTACAATCTGAAGCTCAATGTTGACTGGATTGAGGCCGAGGGGCTGGAATCCAAGGACCAAAGCGTTCACGCGCAATTGGAGGCGGTCGACGGCATCCTTGTTCCTGGCGGCTTCGGCAAGCGGGGAATCGAGGGCATGCTCAAAGGAATCCGTTATGCCCGCGAGAGCAAGGTTCCGTACTTCGGTATTTGTTTGGGAATGCAGACCGCGTGCATTGAGTTTGCGCGTAACGTTTGCGGGCTGGAACAAGCGAACTCCAGTGAATTCGATCCCGCCACTCCGCATCGCGTGATTTACAAGTTGCGAGAGTTGCGTGGAGTGGAGGAACTGGGCGGCACCATGCGTTTAGGAGCATGGCCGTGCAAGCTGGAACCGGGGTCGCTTGCGCACCAGGCGTACGGGCAAGGGGAAATCAGCGAGCGGCACCGCCATCGCTACGAGTTCAACCGCGAATATGAGAGCTTGCTTACGGCCGGCGGCCTACGCCTCAGTGGCGCGACTCCCGACGGCACCTATGTGGAAATCGTCGAGATCCCCGACCATCCATTCTTCCTGGGCTGCCAGTTCCATCCCGAGTTCAAGTCCAAGCCTCTTGAGCCGCATCCGTTATTTAAAGCATTTATCAACGCGTCTTACAAAAACCGCCAGCGAAAGCAGATGACGCGAGAAGAGATAGCGGTCGAAATGTTTCACCGTCCTGAAAAAGTCAAAGGTTAACGCAGTATTGGCGGTGGGTTACGATTCCACCGCCTACAGTTCCATTCTGGATACCTAACGGAAACCTTTTTTCCTACCGGCGAATCTAATAGGTGGCGTAGGGTTGCTTTTGTGTAAACAGCCCGCATGAGGCCCTGCCCATAAGGAGAGCTTATGAGCCTATTTGATTTGGTGTTCGGTTGTTCGCATAAGCGGTGCAGTTTTCCTATGACGACCCGAGGCGCGAAGCGACGCTCCTCTGCCGCGTATCTGACGGGTACCTATGTGGTTTGCCTGGATTGCGGTAAGGAATTCCCGTACGACTGGAAAGCCATGAAAATTGTGCGCGATCGAGCCGCACAACCGGCGACTTCGGCAGTCGTGGTTGGGACGAAGGCGGCGTAACCTAAACCGCGCAGAATCGGGCGCGTCTGGCTTTATTCGCGCCGCTGTCGGCCTGTTGTGTCAATCTGTCGGATGGCAGGCTGAAAACGCGTGCTTCACATCTCTTCCGCTGGCTATAATTACGCCATCACGGCGATGGCTCAAGTTCTGTAAGCTCAAGCTAGCCATCGCCCGACTGGCGCAATTACCCGCAGGCCAGGTCCCCCAGCAGTTCAGCTTCGCAGATCAGGAGCTCGCAAAATGGACCGGGCAGAAGCCATTTACCACCAGGCTGTGGATTTAGAGCCTGAAGAGCGGAAACGATTCCTGCTGCAGATTTCCAGTGAGGATCCGGAACTGCACCAACGGGTACTGGTCATGTTTCACCAGTACCAGTCGGACACGGAAGATCTTCCGACGCCGGCAGTTCGTCCCCCGTCCGAAAATTACCAGTACATTTTTGGTCCCGCGGACCTGATTGCCGGCCGCTACCTCGTAATGCGGACAATCGCCAAGGGCGGAATGGGCGAAGTCTATGAGGTGGAAGACCGCGAACTGCACAGCCGCGTCGCGCTTAAAGTAATCAACCTCAAATCGGCCGCCAAGCCGGATGCACCGGAGATGTTTCGCCGCGAGATTCTGCTCGCCCGGCAAGTCACCCACCCCAATGTCTGCCGGATCTACGATATCGGCCATCACGACCATCCGAAGCATGGCGATCTGCTGTTCCTCACCATGGAATTCCTCCGCGGACAAACCCTGTCAGACCGCATTCGGACCCAGGGTCCGCTCACGAAGGACGAAGCCCTTCCTCTGCTCGAACAGATGACGCAGGCGTTGGCGGCGGCCCATCGGCTGAATATTGCGCACCGCGATTTTAAGAGCGCCAATGTCATTCTTTGCGAAACCCCGGACAGCACCGGACCAGGCGAGCTTGTCCTGTCGCCACCGCCTCCGTCCGGCACTGCCGCCTCCAAACTGCGTGGCGACTCCCATGACAGTGGTCAGCAAACTTCAACGGTAACCGTCAGTGTGTACCCCGTAGTTAAGGTGACGGACTTTGGCTTGGCGCGCAGCGTGGGCGGCATGGAGAGTACGGCACCAGCAGAAATCTGGGGTACGCCGGACTACATGGCGCCGGAGCAATTCCACGGGCAATCCGGCATCAGCAGCGATATCTATTCGCTGGGCGTGGTGATCTATGAGATGTTCACCGGCAAGCTGCCGCGCCGGAATGATGGACTGAAACAGACTGGCACCGGCCTTGGCGCCGCGATGGAAAGTGTCCCCGCCGAGTGGCGTCCGATCGTGCAGAGATGCCGTGCGTATAGTGCGGCCGACCGCTACCCCACGGTCGACGAAGTTTGGGCAGCCCTAAGCGGACAAAAGCGGCGTCGCACCATTCTGGGGTTGGGCGCTCGCGCCGCTGCAATCGTTGCGGTGTTCCTCGCGTTGTTCCTTGGGACTGTCGCGTGGGTTGGACGGACTTCCATCGCGAAGCTCTTCCGGCCAATACCGAAGCAAAAGCATATCGCTGTGCTGCGCTTTCAAAATATCGGGGACGATGCAGCCAATGCGGCGTTCTGTGCGGGAGTTGGTGAAACGTTGGCGAGCAAGCTTTCGCAGCTCGGGCAAAGCGATCAGTTCTTCTGGGTCGTGCCCTTCAGCGATTCCCGCAAGTATGACGATGTGGAGAAGGCGCGCCGCAACCTGGATGTAAACCTCGTCGTGACGGGCAGCGTTCAGCGCGCCGGAAACGACGTTCGCATCACCGCCAATCTCATCGACGCCAAGACCCATCGCCAGCTTGCCTCCCGGGTGATGACGGCTTCGGTAGGCGACCTGAACATTCTGCAGGACCAGGTGTGGGAGTCAGTGGCGAAGATGGTCGACCTGCAGGTCGGTGCGGATGACAAGAAAAGACTGCAGCAGGGAAGCACTGCGAAGCCCGGAGCTTACGACTACTACGAACAGGGAGTCGGATACCTGCAGAGCGGCGATCTGACCAGCGTCGATCGCGCCATTCAAGCATTCGAGCATTCCGCGGCGGAAGACCCCAACTACGCTCTCGCCAGGGCGGGACTGGGAATCGCCTACGCACGAAAGTATGACTTGACCAAAGACGCGGAGTGGATCACTCAGGCTACAAAAAGCGGCAATCAGGCGGTAGCGCTCAACCCTAACCTTGCTCCGGTTCGCGAGGCTTTGGGAGCGGTCTATGAACAAACCGGGAAACTGGATGAGGCGAAAGCAGAGTATCGGCGTGCCCTGGAATTGAATCCGACATCCTCCACGGCATTGGTCCATCTCGCCAAGATTTATTTCCTGCAGGGAAAGTATCCCGAGGCAGAGGACACTCTAAAACGCGTTATCGCGCTCAACCCCTCTTACGCGGTGGGTCATGGCCAATTGGGACAGTTGTACTATCGTCTCGGCCGGTTCAAGGACGCAGCAGCTGAGTTTCAGAAGGTGGTGGAGGGAGCCCCCGACAATCTGAATGGGTATACAAACCTTGGCGGCACCATGGAGCAGATGGGGCAGTACCAGGACGCGATTACCATCTTCAAGAAAGGATTAAGCGTCGGGCAGAACGCCGATACGTGGACTGATCTGGGCGCGGCTTACATGTTCCTGGGTGAAAATGCGAAAGCCGTGGAGGCCATGCAGAAGGCCACGGAACTCAAACCGCATGATCATCGACTGTGGCGCAACCTGGGCGATAGCTACCGGCAGGTTCCCACCCTTGCGAAGCGCGCGCCGGACACCTACCGCAAGGCGCTGGATCTCGCGGAACAGGAACTGAAAGTCAACCCGAACGATCCCGGCACACTCGAAGGAGCTGCTCTATATAACGCTCATTTGGGTAACAAAGCACAGACGCAAAACTACATTAAGCAAGCTTTGAAAGTGGCTCCCAATGACAGCGAAGTCCTGTTTACCGTTGCCCTGGCTTACGAACTCATTGGTGACCGGCGAGAAGCTCTGAACTACGTCAAACGGTCGGTACAGGCTGGATTCTCTGTAGAAGATGTCAAGCACGAACCCGAACTACTTGCGTTGCGGACCGACCCGAAATACGGAACGATGATACGTACCCTCCCGGCGCGATAGGTACACCGCAGCGAACCTTTACCACCATTTTCCGCCCCCGCCAGAATTAAGGATTTGTTGGAAGGTGACCTTGCATAGGTGCCTCTATGCAGGCCTAAACGAACCACCTCTTTGAGGCACCAGCGAGCCATTGCCCGCTCTTGGTCCGAATGCTAGGTTGGCTCCAGCCTTCTGAAAGGAACGAAACCGCATGCCTAACATTGATGTTGAAGTTTCCGGCGGGCAGGTCACCGTCACTCCCGACCCCGTCACCTCGAGCGTCGGCAGTGGGGAAACGTTCTCGTGGCACTCGAACTCAGGCAGCCTGGAAGTAGACTTTGCCACCTCGCCCTTCACTCCTGCTCCGCCCTATTCTGCACCCAAGGGTACAAACACCAGTCCCGCACACATTGTGCAGTCCCCCTCGAGCATCGGACAGTTTAAATACACCGTGAAGGTCACGGATGGGCAGGGCAACGTTTTCGAACTCGATCCGCTGGTGATCATTACGCCGTAAGAGGATTCCTCACGGGTAGCATTGTGCAGCAGGCGCCAATCAGCTGATTGGCGGTGTAGTTTTACCGGAGCTGCTCCCGCAGGCAGCTTCGGATTTCCGGGTGGCTAGTAAGGTGGTTGCTTTTGGATTGCTACGGATGTCTTCCCGGCAGAGATGCGATGGACGCTCCACTTCAAACCGGAAGTTCATCTTGTAACCAACCTGCTTCCTGAAGCTTGGGTTCGGTGGTTAAGTCAAGCACAAGATTCTCCAGTACCAGCCTTTTGCTGACAGCGTTGGAACGTAGCGCCAGATCGGCACGAGCGACTTTGCGGATAGCGCTGGTGAGCTCGCGGCGTGACTTATAGCGCCGTGCCTGCCGGATCACGTCTTCCGCGGCAAAAGGGGGCAAGCGGAAGCCCTGCCACAGCGCCTGCCAGAGGGCTCGCGAATCGCGCACATTTCGCTCGAAGATGACCAGCATCTGCTTGAAGGTGCGCGACAGCATGTACAGATGGCCAATCGCCGCTTCCTCGCCATCCGCCGAACTCAGGATGGCGTCGAGCACCGCCAGTGCCCGTTCGCGGTCGCGCGAGGAAATCGCATCGGTCAACTCGTAGAACGAGCGCTGCTTGGCTGCGAGTACCATCGTCTCCACATCGCCCAGCCCGATACGTTTCTTCTCGCCTACAAACAGGACCAGCTTCTCCAGTTCGTTGGCGATCATCATCATGTCTCCACCCAGCGAGTCCACCAACTCGCGCGCTGCATCGGCGTCCAGCTTGACGCCGTCCACACTGGCTGACTGGATGGCCCAGTTGGCCGCGTCGCCCTCTTCCACCCGTGCCAATTCCAGCACCGGACAGTACTCGCCCAGGGTTTCGCGGATGCGCTCGTAGCGCTCCCGATCGGTCATGTCCATCCGGCGCACGTCCGCGGGAATGCTGATGTGATCGGCAATAAACACCAGCATGGCATCGGGATTCGGATTGCCGAAGTACTCACCGATGGCCGCGAACTCCTCATCATGTTTGCCACGGCCGTATAGATTCTTCACCCCGCGAATGAAGAAAACCTGAAACGGAGCCATGAGCGAAGGCGTACGTGCGCGGTCAAGAACCTCGCGCAACTCGGTCTCGGCAAGATCCAGGTCATACAAGCTAAGTTCACGAACATCTTCCGGCACCAGGTGTTGCAGGATGGCTTCGCGGCACTTTTTGCGGAAGAACGCCTCATCGCCGACAAACACATAACCGGGCGCGAGCTTGCGCGACTTGATGTCAGCCACGAAGCGGTCTGAGGTCGCGAAGCTCCGCATCAGTAGGCCTCCACGATATTGCTGACCAGGCTCTGGGCAAAGTCGTGAGCGATGCGTTGCACCCCGGGCGACTCCTCTTCGAAGAAGCTGGCTGCATCCTGTGACAGCTCGTACTGCGTCCGGTATGAGTAGCTGGGATTTTCCCAAAGGATTTTGCCGTTACGATCGACCAGGGATACTCGCATGGCGACCTGCAGCATCGACGACGAGACCTTCCCGGTTTGCGAATCGTAGGTCAAAGGATAGGTGAAGGCGAGGGTAACCGTGCCGTGGAGGATAGCGTCCGCCGGGGGCGAATCCGAAAGCACAACCTGGAAATTCGTCCGGCTGCGCAGTTCCTGAACGACGGCGGCCGTCAAAACCTGCTCGATTCGAAAGGCCTGCGTATCGTTCTTGAAAGTTGGTACGTAGAGGGTGCGAACGTTTTCCGGCAGGCGAACCGCCTTACCGCTGGTGTGGTAGCCGCAGGCAGTGGAGCCCAGCAAGAACGCGGCCATCAGTGCCAGGCAAGTCGCGCGCCCGCCCCTCACTGCACCTTCCCACGCGGTCGCGCGGCGATCATACCCTCAGCGCACTCCACTGCCGTCGCGGCGGCGATCCGCAAATTGTCAGATGCCGCCCACAACCAG
>Ga0335085_10011047_pt1 | contig 13426 bp, 13 predicted proteins | sample Lox_Sample_45_FD_206712 | JGI IMG/M metagenome (GOLD analysis project Ga0335085, IMG submission 206712) | Soil microbial communities from Loxahatchee National Wildlife Refuge, Florida, United States - Lox_Sample_4.5 | ecosystem: Environmental > Terrestrial > Soil > Wetlands | place: USA...
CTGGAGTTCCTGCGCGACAACGGCTGCCACTACGGCCAGGGGCGCCTGTTCGGCGAACCCTGCACGGCCGCGGAACTGCTGGCGCTGCTCGGCCACCAGGCCGCAGGTCCGGCCCCGTTCGGCGACCTGCTGCCGGCCGGCAAAGAGGCCGCCCCGCGCTCGGCCTGAGGCTGAGCGTGCTCATCCTCGACAAGGCGCGCCTGCGGCGCGGCCCCCAGGTACTGATCGAGTCGGCCAGCCTCACCCTGTTCCGGGGCGAGAAGGTCGGCATCGTCGGCCGCAACGGTTGCGGCAAGTCGAGCCTGCTGGCCCTGGTGCGCGGCGAACTCAGCCTCGACGGCGGGGACTACCACGCGCCTCCCGCACTGGCGATCGCCGCCGTGGCGCAGGAGCTGCCGCACGGGGAGCGCGCGCTCGGGGACTACATCGTCGACGGCGACGAGGAGCTGCGCGCCACGGAAGGCCTGCTGGCGGCTGCGCGCGAGCGCGGCGCGGGCAGCGAGGAGGCCGCGCTCCTGGAGCGCTTCGAGTCCCAGGGCGGCTACCAGGCGGCGAGCCGCGCGGCGCAGCTGGCCGCGGGCCTCGGGTTCGAGAACGCGGACCTGGCACGCCCGCTGTGTGCGTTCTCCGGCGGCCTGCGCATGCGGGCCAACCTCGCGCGCGCACTCATGCGCCGCTCGGACCTGCTGCTGCTGGATGAGCCCACCAACCACCTCGACCTCGATGCCCTCCTGTGGCTGGAGAGCTGGCTGCGCGCCTACGCCGGAACGCTGCTGTTGGTCTCGCACGACCGCGAGTTCCTCGACCGCATCGTCACCCGCGTGCTGCACCTCGAGGGCGGCCGCCTCGGCAGCTACAGCGGCAACTACAGCGACTTCGAGCGCCAGCACGCCGCGGCCGCCGAGCGCGCCGCGGCGCTGGCGGAGCGCCAGCGCCGCGAGGCGGAGCACATCGGGCGTTTCGTGGCGCGCTTCCGTGCGCAGGCGAGCAAGGCGCGCCAGGTGCAGAGCCGGCTGAAGTGGCTCGCGCGCCTGCCGGAGCTGGCCGCGGTCCACGAGCCGTCCGACTTCGAGTGGCAGTTCGAGGTGCCGGCGAAGCTCGCGCGCCCGCTGGTGACGCTCGAGCGCGCCGCCGCCGGCTATGGCGCGCGCCGCGTGCTCGAGGAGGTAACCCTGAGCCTGAGCCCGGGGGAGCGCCTGGGGATCCTCGGGCGCAATGGCGCCGGCAAGTCGACGCTCATGCGGCTCCTGGCCGGTGAGCTGGCGCCGGCGCACGGCACGCGCACCGCGGCGCCGGAGTTCAACGGCGGCTTCCTGGCGCAGCTCGAGCTCGAGCAGCTCGATCCGGACGGCAGTGCACTCGAGGAGCTCAGGCGCCGCGGCGGGAGCGAGGTCGGGGCCTGGACGCCGCAGCAGCTGCGCACGCACCTCGGCCGCTTCGGTTTCGGCGGCCAGCGGGTGTTCGAGCCGGTGGCGCGCTTCTCCGGCGGTGAGCGCACGCGGCTCGCGCTCGCGATCCTGGTGGCACGGCGGCCGAACGTGCTGCTGCTGGATGAGCCGACCAACCATCTCGACCTCGGCATGCGCCACGCGCTGCTGCTCGCGCTGCAGGAGTTCGCGGGCGCGGTCGTGGTGGTCTCGCACGACCGCTCGCTGCTGCGCGGGGCCTGCGACCGTTTCGTGCTGGTGGCCGCATCCCGGGTGATGCCCTTCGACGGCGACCTGGAGGATTACGCCGCCTGGCTCGGCCGGCAGGCCGATGCCTCCGCGCCTGCGCGTGCGGCGCCGGCCGCATCGCGGCGCGACGCGCGCCGCCAGGCCGCCGAGGCGCGGGCGCGCCTGGCACCGCTGCGCGGCGAGCAGCGCTCGCTGGAGGAGCGCCTGGGCGTGCTCGAGCGCGAGCGGCGCGAGCTCGAGCAGCGCCTGGCGGACCCCGCCACCTACTGCGGCAGCGACGCTCCCGGGCAGCGCGCCCTGGCGGCGCGCCACGGCGAACTGGCCGCCGAGATCGCCAGCACCGAGGAGCGCTGGCTGGCCGTGAGCAGCGCGCTCGAGGGCGCGGAACCGTGAGGCGCCGGCCGTGGCGCACGCTCGTGTGGCTCGCGCTCGCGGCGTGGCTCGCCACGGCCTGGTGGCAGACCCACAAGCCGCTGGTCCCCGGCACGCACGTCGCCTCACCCGAGTGCACGGTGCCGGCCGCCGCGGTGGCCTTCCTGCCGGACGTCACCGCCGCCGATGCCTACGGCCACCTGAGCGTGCGCCAGGGGATCTTCGATGCCACCCTGCACGCGATCGCAGCCGCGCAGCGCTTCGTGGTGCTCGACTACGAGCGCCTGGCCGCCGCCGAAGGCGGCTACCGGATGCTGGCGGGCGAACTCACCGAGGCGCTCGTGAAGCTGCGGCACGAGCGCGCGCAGGTGCGCGTGCTGCTGCTGACCGACCCGGTCAACGAGCGCTACGGGCACGGCCGCTCGGACGAGCTGGCGCTGCTGCGCGCCGCGGGCGTCGAGGTCGTGAGCGTACCGCTCGGTGAGCTGCGCGACCCGAACTTCCTGTACAGCGCGGTCACCCGCCTCACCCTCGACTGGTGGGGTGGGCCGCCCGGGCAGGCCGGGGCGCTGGCGCGGCGGCTCGAGTTCAAGTCCGCGCACCGCAAGCTCGTGATCGCCGACGACGGTCGCGGCGGCCTGACCGCGGTGGTCGGTTCGGCCAACCCTGCCGACCGCGAGAGCGCCTGGTCGAACGCCGCGCTCGAGGTCAGCGGCGGCCCGGTGGCCGTGCTGCTGCGCAGCGAGCTGGCGCTGGCGCACGGCGCCGGCTGGCGCGGCGATGCGGCCGCGTTCGCGAGCCCCACCGGCTGCGATGCCGACTCATCGCAGGCCCCGAGCGCGGACCAGGCGCGCGTGCAGGTGCTGACCGAGGGCACCATCCGCCAGGCACTGCTGGAGCAGGTGAGCGCCGCCGAGCGCGGTGATGCGATCGACCTGGCGGCATTCCGGCTGGCCGACCGGGGCCTGTTGGACGAGCTGCTCGAGGCTGCGCGCCGCGGCGTGCACGTGCGCCTGCTGCTGGACCCGAGCGAGGACGCCACCACGCTCAGCACCAGCGGGCTTCCCAACCAGCCGCTCGCGAGCGAACTCGTGGCGCGCAGCGCCGGGGCGGTGCACGTGCGCTGGTACCGCACCCACGGCGAGCGCTTCCACGCCGCGGTGGCCCGCATCGCCGGCACCGGGCGCGTGTGGCTGCTGGTCGGTTCGGCCAACTTCACCCGCCGCTCACTCATGGACTACAACCTGGAGGCGGACGTGGCGCTGGGGCTGGCGCGCGATGCGCCGCTGGCGCAGGCCTCGCTGGCCTGGTTTGACCAGCTGTGGGGCAACGATGCCGCGCAGGGCATCGAGTACACCGCCGACTTCGCGAGCTTCGCCGATCCCTCGCAGGCGGACTACTGGCTGGGACGCTGGCTCGAGGCCTCGGGGCTCGGCGGGTTCTGAGGGTGGCGCGCGGCATCGGCGCTCACCACCGCCAGTGCCTGCGAGCCGAGCGCGGTGAGCGCCGCATCGGTGGCCTGCTCGAAGGCACTTACCACCGCCCCCAGGCGGTTGTCGGCGGCCGCGGCGCTCCCGGCGACGACGAAGGTGCCGATCACCTCGCGTCCGTCGCGGCGCCCGATCACGCAGTCGAGCGCCACCTGCACCGTCGGGGCCGGCGCGCCCTGGGTGTAGTCGGCGTCGAAGCGCCGCACGGTGACCTGCAGCAGGTAGTCCGAGGGGAAAGGGCTGCCGGAGTCCTCCACCGAGCGCCACTGACCCGAGGCACGCAGCGTCTGCACCACGAGCGCGCTCACCATCTCGGTCATCGGCGCCGGCCAGCGGGCCCCGGTGTAGAAGCTCATGCGGTGGTCCGGCTCGAGCAGCATCAGGTGCGTGGTGTCCAGGCCGGGGTCGGCAAACGGCCGCGCCACCCGCAGCGCCGGGGCGGCGGCGGGGCTCAGGCCGCCTGCCGGGGTGGGGACCGCCGGGGCGCGCAGGTAGTAGGTCTGCTCGGGGCGCTCGTTGCTGGTGAACAGGCCGGTGCAGGCGGCGCTCAGGGCGAGCGCGAGGCAGCTGAGGAGCCGCAGGCAGTGCTTCACTTCGGGATCTCCACGCCGCGCGCCGGCGCCTGGTAGAGCAGCCGCGCCGGGTTCTCGCGCAGGCTGCTCGAGAGCGCGCGGATGTCCTCGGCCGCCGCGCGCCCCTCGCGCACGAAGCGCTCGATCTCGGGCAGCCCGTCGCGGGCGAAGGTGCGGATGTCCTGACGGTTCTCGGTAAGAATCAGGTCGAGCTGGTCGCTGGCCACGGCCAGGTGGTCCGCGACGCGGCGCAGGCGCTGCGTGGCCTGCTCGACATCGGGGCGTACCGTGTCGATGACCTCGTGCGCGGTCTTGGCCGAGGCCGCCAGCTGCGCGGTCGCCTCGCGCAGCTCGGTGACCAGCGCGGCGACGTCGTGGGAGGTCTTGGGCAGGCCGCGGCTCGCGGCATCGAGGTTGGCGAGCGTGGCGGCGACCGACTTCAGGTTGTTGTCGTCGAACAGCTTGTTGGCGCGGTTGACCACCTCGTTGGCGTTCGCCAGCAGCTCCGGGAGGCTGGAGAGGAACACGTCGAAGCGCGACGGGGCCGAGCGGATCACGGGGTACTTCAGGCTCTCCACCGAGGGTGGCGCCGCCATCTTGTTGTCGCGGTCGTCCATCAGGTCGATGTACAGCAGGCCCGTGACTCCCTGCAGCTGCAGCTCGGCGACGGTGTGCTCGGAGATCGGCGTGGTGGAGTCGATGTCGACCACCACCTCGACCCGGCCCGAGTCGCGCGGGTCGATGCGCATGTTCTGCACCCGCCCCACCCCCACGCCCAGGTAGCGCACCGCCGCGCCGCGGTCGAGGCCGCTGACGCTGCCGGTGAAGTAGATCTCGTAGCGGTTGTAGTCGCGGTGGTCGCGGGTGTCGGAGTACCAGTACACGAACACCGCCGCGGCCAGGGCCACCAGCAGCACGAAGGCGCCGACGGCCGCGTAGTTGGCCTCACGTTCCATGGCGGACCTCCCCCAGGCGCGCACGCGCGCGCTCGCCGTGGAAGTATTCCTGGATCCACGGGTTCGGGTAGTCGACGATCCTTGCCAGGGTGTCGGAAATCATGCGGCGGTCGACGATCACCCCGACACGATTGCAGGTACGGAAGATGCTGTCCAGATCATGCGTGATCATGATGATGGTGAGCTTCAGCTCCTTCTGCAGGTACAGCACCAGGTCGTCGAAGGCGGCGGCGCTCACCGGGTCCAGGCCCGAGGTCGGCTCGTCGAGGAACAGCAGGCTCGGGTCGAGCGCCAGGGCGCGTGCCAGCGCGGCGCGCTTGACCATGCCGCCGGAGAGCTCCGCGGGGTACTTGCCGGCGGCCTCGGGGGCGAGCCCCACCAGGCGGATCTTGAGCATGGCGAGGTCATCGAGCGCCTGGGGCTTGAGGTCCAGGTACTCGAGCATCGGCAGCTGCACGTTCTGGCGCACCGTGAGGCCGGAGTACAGGGCGCCGGCCTGGAAGCTCACCCCGTAGTGCGACTTAACGGTGCGCAGCTGCGCCTCGTTCATGCGCGTGATGTCCTGGCCGTCGATGCGGATGGTGCCCGCCTGCGGGCGGTGCAGCCCGAGGATCGAGCGCAGCAGCACGCTCTTGCCGGTGCCCGAGCCGCCGACGATGCCGAACACCTCGTCACGGTTCACCTCCATGTTGAGGCCGTCGTGCACCACCTGGGTGCCGAAGCGGTTGACGAGGCCGTGGACTTCCACCACCGGGTACATCAGATGTCCATCTTCATGAACAGCACCGCGAAGATGGCATCCGCGAGGATCACCAGGAAGATCGCCTGCACCACCGCCACCGTCACCAGGCGGCCGAGCTCGCGCGCCGAGGAGCGCACCTGCATGCCGCGGTAGCAGCCGGCAAAGCCGATCAGCAGCGCGAACACCGGCGCCTTGATGATGCCGACCCAGAAGGTCGTCGGCGCGATGGCGTCGTTGACGCGGCCGATGTACTGGTTGAGCGGCATGTCGAGCAGGAAGTGGCACAGGAAGGCGCCGCCGATGATGCCGACCAGGTCGGCCACCACCGTCAGCAGCGGCAGCGCGATCGTGAGCCCCACCAGCCGCGGCACCACCAGCACCTCGTAGGGGTCGACGCCGGTGGCCACCAGCGCATCCACCTCCTGGTTGAGCTTCATCGAGCCGAGCTCGGCGGCGAAGGCACTGCCGGAGCGGCCGGCGACGATGATGGAGGTCAGGAGCACGCCGAGCTCGCGCAGCACCCCGATGGTGACCAGGTCCACCACGTAGATGTCCGCACCCAGGCCGCGCAGCTGGGTGGCGCTCATGTAGGCGATGATGACGCTGATGAGGAAGGCGATCAGCGCCACGATCGGCAGCGCCGTGATGCCGGTCTCGTAGAGGTGGCGCGCGATCGAGACCGGGCGCAGGTGCTTCGGTCGCGGCAGGCTCGTGAGCGCCACGGTGGTGGCACGCCCCACGAAGGCCAGCCCGTCCTCGAAGCTGCGGTACTCGCGCTCGGCGCGCCGGCCGACCCCGATGAGCAGGCGCAGCACCGGGCCGTGGGCGGGCCCGGCGGGCGCCGGCGGCGGCACCGCCTCCACGCCCCTGTCGGCTTCCTGGAGCGTCTCGTCCAGGAGCCGCAGCTGCTCGGGCGCCCCGGCAACGAAGCTGACCTCGGCGCCGGCGCGGCGCGCGCGCGCCACGAACTCGTGCAGCGCCCAGGCGCCGGTGAGGTCCAGGCGGGTGACCGCGGTGGCGTCGATGTCGATGCGGCGCGCGCCGCCGACCTCGACCGCGCCGAGCGCACCGTCGACGGCGCCGAACTCGTGCGCGCCCCACTCGCCGCTCAGCGCGAGCTGCAGGCTATCGGCGCTGCGGCGGACCTCGACTCCCATCCGTGCGCCGCGCGGCCTAGCGCTTGGCGTGCAGGTGCGCCTCGAGGAACCACAGCTGCTTGTCGAGGTCGCGCGAGACGCCGGTGAACAGGTCGGAGGTGTCCGCATCCCCGAGCCTGCCGGCCTCCTCGATGGCGGCGCGCACCCTGGCGCCGAAGTCGGCCAGCACCGCGACCAGCGCCTTCAGGTGTGCCTGGCCGTCCACCGCGCCCGGCGGGTAGGGCTTGAGCGAGCTCGTCTTGGCGACCATCGCCAGCGTGCCGTGCGCGGTGCCGCCGAGGGCGGTGGCGCGCTCGGCGATGGTGTCGATGTGGTCCTCGACGCTCTCGGCGATCTTGTCGAACAGCTCGTGCAGCGCGATGAAGTTCGGGCCCTTCACGTTCCAGTGCGCGTGCTTCACCTGGGTGCCGAGGTCGATGGCATCCGCCAGGCGCGCATTGAGGAGCCTGACGACCCGGGTGCGCGTCGCGAGCGGCAGGTCGTTGCGGGTCTCGAACATGGGAAGCTCCTGACAAGGATGGCGCGGCCATTTAACCACCGGCGCGGCGCGGCCGGCCCAAAAAAGTCTACCTCAAGCTAATTATTCGATAGGGGCTTTTCGATTATTCGCTAGGTGCGCAGCGGGCCCGGGTGCTAGCGTCGCGGGCGGCAACACTCGAGGGGCGCACCGGCATCATGGGCAAACTGGTCGACGAGCTGCACGAGCAGGGCTACACCATCGTGCGCGGCTTCTTCGCCCCGGCCGACATGGCCGCCATCGGCGCGGAGGTCGACCGCGTGTATGCCGAGAGCGTGCGCGACCACCACGCCACCTACCGCCACAAGAACCTGCTGCTGGAGATCCTGGACGACCCCAAGGCGCACCGCCGGGTCATGGTGCAGGCGCACTGGACGGCGTGGATCTCGCCGCTGCTGGAGTCGATGCGCCGCGACCCGCGCTACCTTGAAGTCCTCGAGCCGATCCTCGGGCGCGACATCAAGCAGATCACCCACCAGATCCACTGGAAGCCGCCGGGCGCCAAGTACACCTTCTACCGCTACCACCAGGACGCGCGCTTCCGCAACCACGACGCGGTGCGCAACCTGCTCTACGGCACGGTCAACACCGGGCTCGCCATCGACCGCCAGACTGCGGCCAACGGGGCGCTGCGCCTCATCCCGAGGAGCCACCTCAAGGGCTACCTCGGGCTGTCCGAGGACGGCACCATCATGACCGGGGCAACCCCGGATGAGGACCTGGTCAAGGTCGGCCTCGACCCAGGCTCGGTCATCACCTGCGAGATGGAGCCGGGCGACCTGCTGCTGTGGACGCTCTACACCGTGCACGGCTCGGCGCCTAACTTAAGCGACTTCGACCGGCGCTTCATGATCAACAGCTATAGCCGCGCCGCCGACAGCGACCGCGGCGAGTGGGCCTTCCGCGACGGGGTGTCGACGCCGCTCGGGGCCGAGCCGCAGATCTGCAAGTACGAGCAGCTGCGCGAGCGCCCCGGCCCCTTCTACGTCGAGCCCGACTGGACCGAAGAAGCCCAGGCGGCGCGCCGCTGAAGGCCCCGGCCGCCCGCGGCCCCGGCGCCGGGCACGGGCACGGGCACGGGCACGGCTACCGGCGCATGGTGCTCGCGCTCCTGATGCTGGTGTACACCTGCAACTCGGCGCAGCGCAGCCTCATCCCGGTGATCGGCCAGGCGATGAAGGTGGACCTGAAGCTCACCGACACCGAGCTCGGCCTGCTGGCCGGCACGGCATTCGCCGCCCTCTACGCCTTGAGCGGCATCCCGGTCGCGCGCCTGGCCGAGCGTGCCAACCGCGTCACCATCCTCGCCGTGGCGCTCGCGGTGTGGAGTGCATTCACCACGCTGTTCGCGGCCACCGGCGGCTTCCTGCAGCTGTTCCTGGCGCGGGTGGGCGTCGGGGTCGGCGAGGCCGGCTGCTCGCCCTGCGCCCACTCGCTGATCTCGGACTACTACGAGCGCAGCCGCCGCACCAGTGCGCTGTCGGTGTACTCCTGCGGGCTCTCGCTCGGCTACCTGTTCGTCGCACTGGTCGGCGGCTACGTCACGCTGCACTACGGCTGGCGCAGTGCCTGCGTGGTGATCGGCGTGCCGGGGATCGTACTGGCGCTGCTGTTGCGCGTGCTGGTGAAGGAGCCGGTGCGCGGACTGTCCGACGGCGCGCCGGCAGCGCCGGCGCCGCCGTTCTCGCTCGCCGGCGAGCTGCGCGCACTCGGCCAGGTCGCGAAGGTCCTGTTCCTGTCCTGGCCGGCGCTCAACGTCATCCTGGGCCTGACGCTGTCCTCCTTCGCCTCCTACGGCTCGTGGGCGTTCATCCCCGCCTACTTCCCGCGCGCCTTCGGCCTGGACTATGCGACCTCGGGCCTGGTGCTGGGCCTGGTCGGCAGCATCCCGGTCGCCCTGGGGACCCTCGCCGGCGGGTTCCTGAGTGACTGGCTGGGCGCACGCAGCGGCCGCTGGTACGCGCTGGTCCCGGCCGTGGGCCTGATCGCCGCGACTCCCTTCTATGTCGCGGCGCTGCTCGCGCCTGACTGGCGCAGCGCCGCGGTGCTGCTCGCCATCCCCGGGTTCTTCCAGTACGTCTCGCTCGCCCCGAGCTTCGGGGTGGTGCAGAACGTGGTGCCGGCGCGGGCGCGGGCCACCGCGACCGCCCTGCTCTTCCTGTGCCTGAACGTGCTGGCCCTGGGCGGCGGTGCGCTGTTCACCGGGATCCTCATCGACCACCTCGCGCAGGCATTCTTCCTGCACCCGGGCACCGGGACCGTGGCCGCACTGCTGCATGCGGCGCCGGCCGGGGGATCGTTCCGGCTGCAGTGCCCGGGGGGTGCCGCGCCGGCGGGCGCCGGTGCGACGCTGGCCGCCGCCTGCTCGGGGACGCTGGCGCGTGCCTCGCGTGCCGGCATCATCGTGACCCTCACGCTGCACCTGTGGGCGGCCGTGCACTACCTGGCCGCGAGCGCGGGCCTGGCGCGGCAGCTGCGCGGCGCAGCCGCCGGCTGAAGGTTCAGGTGTCGTCGCGGTAGCGGCGCACCCGCGCGGCCAGGTACAGCATGGCGCCGGCGGCCACGACACCCAGCCACAGGTTCGGGTGGCCGAAGGCCGCACCCCAGTGGAGGGTGTCGAGCAGGTGGGTGTGCTCGTTCATGTCGTTGTTGGCGAACAGCACCCGCCAGATGCCGTTGCTGCGGTAGCGGATCACGCTCCACACCCAACCGGTGTGAAACACGATCGCATCCGCGAGCAGCAGCCCGAGGACGCCGACGGTCGCCCACATCACCGGGGAGCGCTTCACCCAGGCCGACAGCAGCATGCTGGCGGCGATCACCGGCGCATACCACAGAGACGCGAGCAGCACGATCAGGACCAGGAACACCTCGCCGCGCAGCCACGCCGTCAGGTCGAACCCGAGCGGCGGGAAGCCCCCGAAATGCGCGCGCGTGTTCCAGGCCGTGAGTGCGATCAGGTGGCTGGCGGTGGCGAGCAGCAGCGCCCCGAAGGGCACTGCCACGGTCGCCACCAGGAACTTCGACAGCACCGTCATGCCGTCGGAGACCGGCAGCGACTTCCAGAAGAGGATGCTGCGGTCCTTGCGCTCGCTATACAGGCAGTCGAGCGCGTAGAAGCTCACCACCACGCTGGCGACCAGGTAGACGATTCCCAGGAACGCGTCCTGACTGACGTTGGTGATCATCGCGCGATCGTCCGCGCTGATCCTGGGCAGGTGCGCAAGATCGACATTGATCGTGGCCTGGCTGGCGCCCAGGGCCAGCAGCGCCAGGACGGCCGCCCCTATTGCCGGTACCAGCCACAGGGAGGTGTGCTCCCAGAACTCGCGCCGGACCAGGGTGAGCATTACGTCGCGGGCGCCGGGGGGCGGCGGCAGCGCGGCAGCCTGCGGGGTGTGGGTTTCGGTGTTCATGCGGGGGTCCCCTGCATCTTGGCCACGAACAGGTCGGCGATGGTGGGCGTGCGCAGCTCGCCCAGCGGGGCGAGCTCGGCGGCGCTGCGGCCCTGGAAGAACATCGCGACCCGCCCGAAGACTTCGCGTTCGTAGAAGGGCTTGAGCGCGCGGGCGCGGGCGGCGCCGTCGGCGCTGACGTTCAGCTGCAGGTACTCGTTACCGAGCTCCTCGACCGTGCTCGCGAGGGTCACCTGCCCGTGGCTGATGAACAGCACGTCGGTGAACAGGTTCTCCACCTCCTCCACCTGGTGGGTGGTCAGCAGGATGGTGCGCTCCTTGTCGAAGTAGTCGTTCAGCAGCGTGTCGTAGAACTTGCGCCGGTACAGCAGGTCGAGCCCGAGCGTCGGCTCGTCCAGCACCAGCAGCCGCGCGTCGATCGCCAGGATCAGCGCCAGGTGCAGCTGCGTCACCATGCCCTTGGAGAGCTCGCGCACGCGGCTGTGCATCTGGATGTCGGTCCTGGCGAGGAATTCGCGGGCGCGCTGCTCGTCGAAGCGCGGATGGACTCCGCGGCAGTACGCCAGTGCCTGGCGCACCCGCAGCCAGCGCGGCAGCACGGCCACGTCGGCCATGAAGCACACCTCGCGCATCAGCTGGTCGCGCTGCGTGCGCGGGTCCAGTCCCAGCACCTTGAGCTCGCCGTCGAAGGCGGTGAGCCCGAGGATGGCCTTGAGCGCGGTGGTCTTGCCGGCACCGTTCGGGCCGATGAGCCCGACGATGCGGCCGGATTCGATCTGGAAGCTCACGCCGGCGAGCGCGCGCCTGGCGCCGTAGCTCTTGGCGAGTCCGCGGGCTTCAATTACTGCGGTCATCGTCCTCTTCCGGCGGCGTGGCGGGCGTCCCCTGCGGCGCCGGCCACACCGGGGCCGGCGCTGCCGCGCCCGCGCGCTGCAGTTCGTCGAAGTTCAGTCCGAGGCGCTGGATGGTGGCGTAGATCTTGGGCCAGTCGTCTTCCAGGAAGCGCTGGCGTTCGTCCTTCATGAGCGCCTTGCGCGCACCCATGCTCACGTACATTCCGCGCCCGCGCCGCTTCTCCACCAGCTGCTCGTCGACGAGCTGCTGGTAGCCCTTCAGCACGGTGAGTGGGTTCAGCCGGAAGTCCGCCGCCACGCTGCGGACCGAGGGTAGCGGGTCGCCCTCCTTGAGGACGCCCTCGAGAATCATCGCCACCACCCGGTCGCGCAGTTGCCGGTAAATCGGCAGGCTGTCATCCCACTGCGGATCCATGATCGTAGACACGGCGCCTGTTTCGGTGGAGTAGCCGATTAATCTACCAAAACGGCCGGCTCGGGCTGGCCGAAGAGCGCGTGCTGGGAGTCCAGCCCGACCAGGTGCGCGGACGGGGTGTGCACGCCCGGGGGCACGTTGGTCGAGAGCAGGAAGCTCAGCCCGAGCACGGTGGTGATCAGGGTCGCGGCCAGGGCGCAGGTCAGGTCACGGGCGAATACGTCGGCGAGAGTGTTCATGGTGGTCTCCTTTGGGGTCAGTGATGGTTCAGTCGTCTGGTGTCGTCGTCGGTCAGCTTCAGTTCGGTCGTTTCTGCCGGCTTCCTGCCCCGTCCCGGTCAGGTCGCCGTCCTTGGTGTTGTACTCTAGTAGAACACTACTTAAGTGTCAAGGTACTGCACTAAAACAATTTCAGGGCTCCCAGGGGCGGGGGTCGGGACGTCCGGGGTAACCCGGCAAGGGAAGCCAAAGCGGCCGCCCTGGGGCGCGATGCAGGCCCGGAAAGGGGGTTTCGGGCGACCCGGGGCGTCCGCAGGCTAGAATTTGGGGTCCTGCGCCCCTCCACGCCCCAAGGACGAAAGACGAAGCCATGAGAGCCCCCGTGAACGTCGCGATCACCGGCGCCGCCGGCCAGATCGGCTATGCCCTCGCCTTCCGCGTCGCCGCCGGCGACATGCTGGGAGCCGATACGCCGGTGAACCTGCACCTGCTCGAGATCACCCCGGCACTGCCGACCCTCAACGGGGTGGTGATGGAGCTCCACGACTGCGCCTTCCCGACGCTCAACAAGGTGCTCGCCACCGATGATGCCAAGGTGGCCTTCAGGGACTGCCAGGTCGCGATGCTGGTGGGCGCGCGTCCGCGCGGGCCGGGGATGGAGCGCAAGGACCTGCTGCTGGCGAACGCGCAGATCTTCTCGGCGCAGGGCAAGGCGCTGAACGAGGCCGCGCGCCGCGACTGCAAGGTGCTGGTGGTCGGCAATCCCGCCAACACCAATGCACTCATCGCGCGCGCCAACGCGCCGGGGATCGACCAGCGCAACTTCACCGCGATGACGCGCCTCGATCACAACCGTGCGCTGTCGCAGCTGGCGCAGAAGACCGGCGCGCACGTCAACGACATCCGCCGCATGACCATCTGGGGCAACCACTCGGCCACGCAGTACCCCGACCTGAGCCACGCCGAGGTCAAGGGCAAGGCCGCGAAGTCGCTGGTGGATGCGCAGTGGATCGAGAAGGACTTCATCCCGACCGTGCAGCA
>Ga0335085_10011048_pt1 | contig 13424 bp, 9 predicted proteins | sample Lox_Sample_45_FD_206712 | JGI IMG/M metagenome (GOLD analysis project Ga0335085, IMG submission 206712) | Soil microbial communities from Loxahatchee National Wildlife Refuge, Florida, United States - Lox_Sample_4.5 | ecosystem: Environmental > Terrestrial > Soil > Wetlands | place: USA: Florida...
GGTGACACTGGAGCTGCTGCGGCTGCTGGGAGCGGTCGCCGTCGCTTCGGTCAGCGAAACCCGGCGCTCAGCCGTTGACCGCGAGCTCGATGCTGTCGTGTCCGACGCTCACCGCACGATCCCACAAGGAGAGGACCTCGAAGAAATGGAGCGCACCGCCGCAGACGCCCGGGCGCGGCTGGAGCTGGCCAGAGTGGCAGGAAAGGCAAGTGTCGAGCGGCCTTCATAAGCGGCTGCGGACACCGTGCGCTCCGGGCGGCACGCGTCCCGGTCCGCGAGACGGCGGCTCGGGCACCGCGGAGCACGTTTAGATGAGCACTCGTCCCCCGGCCCCCGGAGAGGGGTGGACGATCTGCAGTCTCGATGACGTGCATTGGGGCGCGAACGGTGGCGCAGGGCTGCTTCTGCGCTACAGGCCGACCGAAGGCGACCCGCGTTACCTGCTGGTCCTGCGGTCGCGATCAGTCGATGAGCCGGCGACCTGGGGGATCCCGGGCGGCGCGATCCGAGACGGCGAGTCGCCTGAGGCAGCGGCCTGTCGTGAGATGATGGAGGAGACCGGGCGGCTTCCCGCGTACAGCGTCGTCGCGGAGGAGGTGCAGGACTGCGGCGGCGGCTGGCGCTTCCACCTCTTCCCGCCGATGTGCACGAGATGGTCGATGCCTACTCCGTGCGCGAGACCGACGCCACTGGGTGGTTCACCCGAGCGGAGATGAGTGGCCTTCCGCTGCACTCTGGGATCCAGCGATGGCTTGATGAGCCCCCGTCAGGATGAGTCGCGCACGAACGTCTGCGTGGTCCTTCAGCGCGCGGCGGAGCGCTCCGCTCATACCTCCCAGTGAATGAATGATCGGCGCGCAGTCGCGACGTCGACCGTGCTGAGCAGCTTCGCGCCGAGCGGGTTGTTGAGCGCCCGAGCCGCGTCCTCCGCGGCCGGGCCGAGTCCGCTGGCCTCGACTCCGGCGAGCTGCGCCAGCACTGCGGTCTCGATCAGCTCGGCTGCGCAGCCCGCGGCTTCGCCGATCAGCACGAGGCTTCGGATCGCCTCATGCGCGGCGTCGCGTTCACCCGCGTGCGCCCAAGCCCGCGCCCTGGCTGCCTGACGGATCATGGCTGGGTTGAGCGCGCCGCACGCCGCTGGGGGCGGGAGACCACGAAGCCGGGCGAGGTCGAGAGCGGCGCCGGCCGCAACTGTTGGCTCGATTCCTGGTCGCTGAAGTGTCCGCTCGAGGCGCTCCGATGCCTCCTCGACATCGCCAGTCACCGCTTCCGCCCGCGCGATCCGCCGCTGCAGCTCCCCGCCGGGCGCCCCCTGGGCTGCAGCCGCGTGGTAAGCCTCGAGCGCGTGGTGCGGCCGACCGAGCGCGAGCGCGAGATCGCCCCGTTTGCGGGCCAGCTCCGGCCCGGGATCATGGCGATACGCGAACGCGAGGAGGCGTTCGCTGTCGCCGAGGCGGAGCGCGCGCTCGGCTCGCTCGGCGGCGGTCCGCGCCTCGTGCGCGGTCTGGGTCCGCCGTCCCTCGCGCGCGATTGTCTCGAGATAGTCCAGCAGCGCCTCGGTGCTCGCGGCCGCCAGCCGCTCGATCGCCCAGGCCAGCCGCCGGTTGGCGGTGACGGGCATCCCGAGCAACGACCGTGCGAGCACGAGCTCGAAGTCCACCGCCCGGAGCCGAGCCAGGTAGCGGCCGATCGTCGCGAGGTCGGCCACGTCAGTGGTCTCCAGGCGATCGAGCCAGTCGCCAACCTCCCGCTCGAGTGCCTGCAGTCCACCGCCAGGGTTGAAGCTCCGATTCGACCAATGAGTCAGCTGCCGCGCCCGCTCAACGAGACCGTCCAGCCGTGCGAGCACGGCGTCGTGCAACGTCTCGGGCAGTCTGTCGTCGCTGCAGCCCTCTCCTATCGCCTCGGCGAGATGTTCGAGGTACAGCGGATTGCCCCGCTCGGGGCCAGTCGAGACGTGCCTGCGCACCGCCTCCGGGACCGTCCCGAGCCGCTCGCCGAGCAGCTTGACTCGATCCGCCGGCTCCAGCGGCGGCAGTGCGACGATGACGTCGGCCAGTTCGACCAGCGGGCTCACCGTCGACAACGCGGCGGTTCGCGTCGAGAGAATCCACGCGAGCGGGATCGCGACCTCGGTGCCCGCAATCGCGCCCGCCAGCGCCGCCACTGCCGGTGGGCTCGCCCAGTGGATGTCGTCGATGACGATCGCCGTTGGCCTGCTCCGGGCGCGCCGACTGGCCGCCCTGGCGAGCGCATCACTGAGTCGTCCCTCGGGTGCGTCGGTCCGCTCCCGTTCGAGCTCCGCGAGGAGGTGCCGCAGCGGATCCAGCGGGCGCGAGCCCAGCGGCGGGAACGCCACCCCGGCGACGGGCGTCATCTTGGCGTCGGCGAGCACCCGGCGCAGGAGGTAGGACTTACCGCCGCCCGCCGGCGCGGTGACGAGCACCACCCGGCGCCGGCCGGCGGAGGCGGCCGCGAGCTCGGCCACCAGGCGATGCCGCTCGGTGTCGCGACCGAGGACGAGCTGCGGGACTTCGCCGCGGACAGCGGAGGGAAGCACCGGCGGCACGAGTCGCTCAACCAGCGCACGATGAACGTCTGGCACCGGCATCGGCCAGCGCGGAACGATCGCGGCGGGACCCAGCACGAACCGCTCCTCCAGCCGACGCGCCGGCTCGTCCGAGACTAGCCACTGGCCCGGCGCCGCCGCGAGTGCCAGCCGCTCGGCGTGGCGCTCGACGGCGTCAGTATGGGGCGCCCGGTCGATCACGCCGACCGCGATCCCGCCCCGCAGGTCGACGTTCTCCTGGCGCGCGCGCGAGATAAGCCCGCTGAGCTCTAGAGCGAGCGCCGCGACCTCCTCTAGGGATTCCGCGCCAGCCAGCGGCCAAGCCGCGAGAATCGAACCCGCGCGGCCGGGCCTCACCCGAACGGCATCCGCGAGCCGCGGCTCGACCATCGCCCAGATTCTCGCCGCCCAGGCATCGTCGCCAAGCGGGCGCCGGCACGATAGCTCGAGCGCCAGCACGACCGCGAGCGCGGGCGCCACCAATTTCGAGGCGGACGGCGGCACCACGCGCGCGCAGCGGATGACCTTCTCCTCGCCGAGCACGGCCGCGCATTCCTTACACATCTGCACATGGGTAGGCCACTCTCGCCCGCAGCGGCGGCAGTGACCGACGACGATGCAGAACCGCCGCTCGCTGACTGCGCCGACCGCCTTCGTTTCGGCGTGGTGGAGCAAGGCTTCCTCAGGCCCGCGATTCGACGGCGGCTGTCGAGAGCGACGAGTCGGTGCTGGCGAAGATGCGCCGGTAGGAGTCCTGGCCGTAGCTTGTCGGGAGCGGCTCTCCCTCGAGCAGCTTGAACGTGCGCCGCCCATCGGGCTCGCGCTCGGCGCGCAGGAAGAGCGCGGTCGGGAGCCGCTGAGCGTGGAAACCGTGGGCCAGGTCGTACATGTGGGTGACGAAGAACACCCTGACCCGCCGGTCGAGCAACGCGCGAACGACCTGACGGGCGATCTCCGAGCCCTCGCGCTCGTTGGTCGAGGCGAACGACTCGTTACACAGCACGATCGAGCCGGGATGGATTCGGGCGACGATGTCGCTCATCCGGCCGAGCTCCTCGTCGAGCTTGCCACCCTCCATCGTGGCGTCCTCCTCGCGCTTGTAGTGCGTGAATACGCCGGCACAGACGCTGGCGCGGAACGACTCGGCGCCGACGAACATGCCGCTCTGCATCATCAGCTGAGCGAGGCCCAGACTGCGCAGCACGGTCGACTTCCCCCCTTGGTTGGCGCCCGTGATCATCACCAGCGACTTACGCTCGGCATGAACGTCGTTGCCCACCACGCCGTCCTCGAGGTGAAGACGCAGGCAGACGTCGTAGATGCCCTGAGCGGTCAGCGCAAGTTCACCCTCGGGGACCGGGCTTGGGAAGCAGGTGGGCTCTCCATTCGCCTTCAGCCACTGGTGCAGGTTCATGCACCCCAGGTAGAACGCGAGCTCGAGGCGGAGCATCACGAAGAAGCTCTGGACGTGATCGGCCGATTGCGCGACGGCGTCGGCAGCGGGGTTGAGCCCCCTGCCCGTGATCTCTGACAGGGCCCGAAAACCCGCCTCGTCGCGAGGATGGAGCTCGAAGCTGTAGCTCGGTGGCTGCTTGCCGGGCAGCAGCCGCTCCTTCCAGCTCGGGTCTGGCGGCGGACGGTGAAAGACGTAGTCGCGACCCTTGTCTCCCTGGCCCAGCTCAGCGCTCTCAAGCACCCCGCGCCTGAGCTCGAGCTCACGCAGATGCCGCTCAACGGTTTCAAGGTAGTCATCCGCCAGCTCCTCGCGCAGCGCTGCGAAGAAGCGCCGAAAGCCCTCGGACCGGAAGGTTTCGGCCTGCTCGTCGGCAACCTGCCGAAGGCGCCTGAGGATCTGCACATACAGCCAGAGCAGCTGTACGGACCGCCGAAGGATCAAGTCCGGCATCGCACCCGACCAGACCGGGAGCACCTGTCGCTCCCCGGCGAGCGCGGCGATCGCCAGCTCGTAGAGCCGGACAATCACCTCCGGATGCTCGAGGCAGTCCGCGAGCACCTGCTGGCGGTAGGTGATCTCCTCGGGATCGGTGAGGCTTGTCAGCAGCGTCCGTTTGGCCATCTCGAACAGGAACTCGTCGCCAGCCGCCATCGCGCTCCACAGCGTGTCCAACTCGAGATCCTGCACCAGCCCGTCGTACGGCCCCGGCGACGTGGGCAGCGAGCTGATCCGTTGTTGTTTCTCGAGGTCGCGCTTGGCCCGGGAGATCGCGTACAGGTTGCCGCTGCGCATCGCGTCAAAGATCGGATCCTCCAACTCCGGGCTGAGGGCGAAGTCCCGGTCTCGGTGGAGCAGGAACACCTTCATGCGCGAATCCGTTCCATCACACGCTCGTAGGTGAGGCCGTGCTTCTCGGCGATCGCCCAGGCGTAGGCGAGACCATCGGCCGGCCGGCGGAGCACCTTGAACGTCCGCTCGGCCGGGTTCTCCGGCACGATCTGAGTGACCATGCTCACGGTCGTCTCGCTGAGCGACGCGATCTCGTCCACGAACGTCACGTACACGCCCAGGGCGCCGAGGTCGAGGATTCGCCGCATCACCTCGGTGCCCACGACCAGCGCATCCTCGAGCGTCGTCGAGTTGAAGCTCTCGTTCATCACGATGATGCTGCTCGTGCTCGCCCGTTCGAGGATCTCGTGCACGCGAACCAGTTCGTCGTCGAATTTCCCCCGCAGCGTCTCGATGTCCTCCTCTCGCTCGAAGTGGGAGTAGATCCGGTCGGGCAGAAACAACCGCGCCTCCCGCCCTGGCACGGGTAGGCCGAGCCCCGCCAGGTGGTGAAGCTGACCAAACGTGCGCGCGAACGTGGTCTTGCCACCGTTGTTCGGGCCGCTCACGACGAACACCCGCTCGGGTCCCTTGAGATGGAAGTCGTTGCAGACGACGCGTCGGCCCTCTCCGACGAGCTTGTCGGCCAGCGCGAGGTCGAAAGTGTCCGCGGCCGCAACCTCCTTCGAGTGCGTCGAGACGTCCGGGTAGCAGACCGCGAGCCCCGCCGCCTTGAGCCGATCGATCAGCTCCAGGTAGGCGAGGTAGAACTGGCTCTCGCGGTCGAACCGGGCGATCGTGGTGTCGAGGAAATCGCGATTCCGCCCGCAGTAGTCGCGCCGCTGCTCGAACACGTCGGCGTAGAGCTCGGCGACGCCATCGAGTATGCGCGCTTCGACATGGTTCATCGCAACATCGTCGAACAGCTTCACCAGATGGCTGCTCACCGCGCCTTGCCGGAACCGCGAGAAGGTCTCCTGCACCTCGGCGCTGTAATCCACGTCGCCCTGGTACTTGGTCACAGTCACCTTCCCGCCCTGGATCCGCACCGAATAGCGGACCGTCGCGGCCGCACGTTTGACCGCTTCGGTCTCCGACACCAGTGAGACGAAGCGCTCCGAGGCCACGTACTCCGCGAGGTAGTCGCGAACGCCCCGCATACCGTCCGAGCCCAGCTCGCGGTGGCTCAACTCCGTGCCGAGCGCACTGACGAGCTCGCAGTAGACCGCCACGGCATCCACGAACCAGGCCTGCCTTTGAAGCTCGTAGCGGAGTTTCCCCGCCCGCTCGAGGTGAGCGCGCATCCGCCTCATGCGCTCGGCGAACCTGCGGACCACCTCGATCACCTCCGGCCGCTCGAGGTCGCGCAGCACTCCATGCCGGTAGCGCACGACCGCTACCTCCCGCACCGGCGTGTAGAAGAACGGCGACAGGGCGTACTCCTCACGGCCGGCCGTCATCGACTGCAGCACCTGATCGAGGTTCAGGTCCACGAAGTAATCCGGCTCCTCGGCCGTCTCACCGACCGCGCCGCCCGGATCAGGGAACAGAATGCTCTGAAAGCGCGTTGCCGCCACCGGACTTCAGCGGTCGTCGAGCAGCATCCAGTCGAGCGCCTCCGCCAGCTGATCCATGCGCCTGGCGATTCGCGCCAGCTCGCCAGCCCGGCTGCTCACGGCCCGCTCGCCCAGCGCGCGGCACCGCACGACCCGCTCGACCCGGGCTCGCAGCGTCTCAATAGCCTCTTCCACCTGCTCCACCAATGGTTCGTGAAACTGATCGATCAACCGGGCGACCGCTACCCGGAGCTCATCGGGAAGGCGCGTCGCGTCATCCTCGACATCGGGACGAGGGGGTACATGCGACACCCGCGTCGAAAGCAATCCGCCCGCCGGTGCGCCAACCGCGGCGTAGGCCGCCTCGCCGAAATCCAGCAGCAGCTGCTCGATCCGCTCGGCGTACGCTCGCATCGCTGCGACGATGTCCTCCGCAAGCCGTGCCCGCTGGCGGGTCTCCTGCCCCCCGGCGGCTGCGGCCAGTCCGGAGGGCATGTCAGCCGGTGGCTCGCCCAGCAGCTCGCTCATCGCGCTCTCGAGGTGCACGTCCGCCTCGGCACGGGCCCCGCGGAGAGCGGCGAAGCCGTCCTCGAGCTGCGCGTTCACGGCCTCCAGCTGCTCATCCGACATCGTCAACAGCCGCCCCTCGAAGCGCGCCGCCAACGCCGACTCGCTCGCCGCGGTAGCCGCGAGCGCGCGGACTGCCCTCAGCGCCCAGGGATCGGTCGGACCATCGGCAAGCTGTTCAATTCTGCCGCTGGCCTTTTGCAGCCGTCGACGCCATGACTCTGCCAACAGCTCGTGCTGGCTCAGCTCCTCGAGGCTCTCCCCGGTCTTTCGAGCCGCAGTCTGCAGCGGTGAAGCTGAAGTGACCACGTTGCACTCCTCGGTTGTGATGACCAGACAGAGGCCATCGGCGACCGTAGCCGCGGTCCGAGCGAGCCTCACCGCTCGCTAGACAGCATACCCTCCTCGCCCTCTGCCTCTCCGATGTGTGGATGCAACTGCCGGTTCCGTGAGCCAGTCGTGGGTAGACTGAACGGCGAGCGATGAGGCTCGCTCCGCTTGCGGCCGCCCGCCGCTGATGGCCTCTATCCAGCTGTTGTTCTTCCGGTGGAGGTCAATGCCGCCACGTGTATGGGACGTCGCGTCGTGCGCCCCGGAACCGAGGTCACAAGGAGGCAGACGTGGGATTGTTCTCATTTCGGTCGAGCCGGAAGGACGGCGAGCGCGATCACGAGATCGACACCCCGCACGCGGACGCAACCGCACCTCCCGCGGATCATGCCTTCCCCGCGGACGACGGAAGAGACAATTCGTCGGACGATTCAACTGGCGTCTCTGTCGTCAACGAGCAGCCGCCGCGCCCCGCCCCGCCTCGGGGCGCCTCCGCCGACGAGTACCAGTTCCACACCTACAAGATCTATCCGTCGGGGCGGCCGGACGCGGTGGAGTTCGTCGACGTTTACAAGGCGTTCGGCCGCGCGCATATCCTCCGCGGCCTGAACATGGGGCTGCCTGAGGGGATGGTGTCGATGATCCTCGGACCCTCCGGGACCGGCAAGTCCGTGTGCATCAACCACATCGTCGGCCTGCTCTACCCCGACGAGGGCGACATCCTCGTGCACGGGAGGTCGGTGCCCAACATGTCCGACAAGGAGTTGTTCGAGCTGCGCAAGAAGTTCGGGCTGCTCTTCCAGGATGGCGCGCTGTTCGGCTCGATGAGCGTGTACGACAATGTCGCGTTCCCGCTGCGCCAGCACACCGAGAAGGGCGAGGACGAGGTCGACGACATCGTCATGCGCCGGCTCAAGGAGGTCGGGCTCGGCGATGCCCGGCACCAGATGCCCAACGAGCTCTCCGGCGGGATGCGCAAGCGTGCCGGATTCGCGCGCGCGCTCGTGCTCGAGCCCGACATCCTGCTGTTCGACGAGCCCGACTCGGGCCTGGATCCCGTCCGCACAGCGCTGCTCGGCGAGCTGATCCTCGAGATCCACCGCGACATGATGGAAGAAGCCAAGCAGAACGAGAAGGAGCACCTCCCGACCTTCTGCGTCGTCACCCACGACATCATGAGCGCCCGGCGGGTGGCCGACTACATCAACGTGCTGTGGAAGGGGCGGATCGTCGAGGCCGGACCGGCCGAGGACATGCTCGACTCCGAGAACCCATTCATCCGCCAGTTCCTCTCGGGCGAATCGCAGGGACCTCTGGCCATGGACTGACGCGGTTCTTGGCGAGAGCTCGGGCGCCTCGGGCCACGACCAGCGCGTGTGCTGGAGCCCTCGCTCGGGAACGCACAAGCCCCAATCCGCCAGCCCGTCAAACCCACCGCACGCGCGAAGCGATGTAGCGCGAGGTCTAGTCGTGGGCGCCCCGCGTGACTTGCCGCTGCGGTCGGCCGTGTCGTGCGCCGCGTGGTTGATGGTTGAGCCGGACCCGCGCCCGGTACCGAGTGCGACCCAGTAGTTCACCCCCTGCCCTCTCCATTGCGGTGGGAGTAGGGTCGCCGCGGGAGCCGAGGGATCAGTCGAACCCGATCGGAGGAACCATGACTGCCATCGAGCACGTCCACGCGCGCCAGATCTTCGATAGCCGGGGCAACCCGACGATCGAGGTCGATGTCGGCCTCACCTCAAGGGTGTCGGGCCGCGCCGCTGTGCCATCCGGCGCGTCAACCGGAACTCGCGAGGCCCTCGAGCTGCGCGACGGCGGGCCGGCGTTCGGCGGCAAGGGCGTCGAGCGCGCGATCGAGAACGTCAACGGCGAGATCGCCACGGCGGTAATCGGGCTCGACGCCGGCGACCAGCAAGCGCTCGACCGTGCGCTGATCGCGCTCGACGGCACCGACGGCAAGTCTCGGCTGGGTGCCAACGCGATTCTCGGCGTATCGATGGCGGCCGCCCGCGCCGGGGCGTCCGACGCAGGCCAGCCCTTGTGGCGCTACCTCGGCGGCGAGGAGGCCTCGCTGCTGCCCGTGCCCGCGATGAACGTCCTCAACGGCGGGGTGCACGCGGACAATCCCGTCGACTTCCAGGAGTTCATGATCGCGCCGATCGGCGCCGGGTCCTTCGCCCAGGCCATGCGGATGGGAACCGAGGTGTACCACGAGCTGCAGCGCACCCTCAAGAGCCGCGGCCTGGGCACGGCGGTGGGCGACGAGGGCGGCTTTGCTCCGGCGCTTGACTCAAACGAGGCACCGCTCGAGCTGCTCATGAGCGCGATCACCAGCTCCGGTTACCGGCCCGGGGATGACATCGCGATCTGCGTGGATCCGGCGGCGAGCGAGTTCTTCAAGGACGGCCGCTACGAGCTGGCCGGCGAGGGACGATCCCTGTCCTCGCAAGAGATGGTCGACTACTGGTCGACGATTCCCGACCGTTATCCCCTGGGGTTCCTGGAGGACGGCATGGCCGAACAGGACTGGGACGGCTGGCAGCGCCTGACGGAACGTCTCGGCGCCCGCCTCCAGCTCGTGGCCGACGACATCTTCGTGACCAATCCGGCGATCCTGCGCGAGGGCGTCGAGCGCGGCGTCGCCAACTCGATCCTGATCAAACTCAACCAGATCGGGACGCTGACCGAGACACTTGAGACGATCGCCCTCGCCCGGAGCGCCGGGTACCGAGCAGTGATCTCGCACCGCTCTGGTGAGACCGAGGACACCTTCATCGCGGACCTGGTCGTTGCCACCGGCGTCGGCCAGATCAAAACGGGTGCGCCCGCCCGGTCGGAACGTGTCTCCAAGTACAACCAGCTGCTGCGTATCGAGGAGCAGCTCGGCGACCGTGCCCGGTACGCCGGCCGGGAGGCCGTCGCCCTGGCCTGAGGACGACGTCCCACCGCTGATACCGCCTGACGCCCCTCCACTATCCTGAGTCGAGACGATGAAGCTCGCCGTTGATCGTGCCTCTCCACGCTGACCGCTTCGATGGCAGACCCTCTGCGGCAGCCGGCGCGGCGATCAGGAAGCGAGCTATCTTCGTGACCACTGGGTGGGCTTCGCCGGCTGACTCAGCGACCGAGCCGGAGGAGCGTCGATGAGGGTAAAAGCGCGAGCAGTGTTCGTGCAGGACGGCAAGGTCCTCATCTCACGCGACCGCCGACGTGGCGAGGAGCACCTGAATCTTCCCGGAGGCCGCGTACAGGACGGCGAATCGATCGTCGACGCCCTCATCCGGGAGGTAGCCGAGGAGACCGGCATCGAGGTGGTGCCGGACCGTCTGCTGTACGTGGCTGAGGTGGTGGGCAGCCACCAGATTCACGATCTCAACCTGGTGTGGCTTGTCGACCTTGCCGATGACCAGCCGCCGATCGACGAGGCCGCTCTCGTGGCGTTCGACGCCCCCAAGGCCGCGTCGATCATGCCGCCGATCGTCGCGCAGATCGCCGCCGACGCCGCAACCGGGTGGCCGGACGAGTCGCGGTGGCTCGGCAACATCAAGCGGCCGCCCGTGCCGCGGTCGTCACCATAGCGCGTACGAAACGCCGTTCGACCAACTCCGGCCGCTCTACGTTGGATCGGATCCGGCTTGATCCCCGCCGCACCCTAGCGGCAGAGATGCGCGCCTTGGCGGAGCTATCTTCCGTCTTGGTCTGTTGCTTGCGCCTCGCGTGTCGGGTAGGCGAGCCTCATCGCCATCGTAAGAGCTACTCGCTCGCTACGTGGCGTACACGGCGTAGGCGATGAGAACGACCACGAACAGGTAGAGGAGGTAGAGGTTCACGTCGCCGCTCTGAATCGGGCGGGCCAGGTTTGCGAGCGTCTGTGCGAGCCGGGTGAGCGGCCGGTAGACGTAGCGCTCGAAGATCGGCATGACCTCGAAGCGGTAGTGGACCGGTCCGGACCGTCCCGCGGGGTCGTCGGAGGCGCGCTCGATGTGCACGCTCGGCCGGTACAGCGCCTCGAATGTCACGCGCACCGGGTTGGCGAACGTCGTCGCGGTGTACTGCATGCGCGGGTGGAAGGCGAGGATCCCGCCATCCCACACGGGCGGGCGCCGGCTGCGGGCCCGCGGTCTTCCGGCGAGGTAGATCACGATTGGGACGGCGGTGATCGCGATCATGAACGCGGCGAGGTAGGTCGGCGAGAACTCCGAGAACTTGGTGTGGGCCGGAATGACTCCGAGCTGGGGGACGATCAGCTTGGAGTGGATGTCGATTCCCGCGGTGGCGCGCGCCACGCGGTCGAGTGCGGTGAGCACGAGTGGCGCGCCGATGCCGAGGAACACGCAGGCGCCGGCGAGCAGCGCCGGCCCGGCCAGCGGCTGGCGCGCTTCGCTGGCGTGGGCGGCGGGGCCGGAGCGCGCCATGCCGAGGAACGGGATGCCGTAGGCGCGCGCGAACGCGTTGATGGCCAGGCCGCCGGTGAGCGCGATCAGCGCTCCGGCGATCACGATCAGGATCCCGACGAGGTGGCTGGAGATGCGAAAGCCCTGGAACAGCCCCTGAAACAGCATCCATTCGGACACGAAGCCGTTCAGCGGCGGCAGCGCGGCGATCGCGACGGTGCCGATCAGGCAGATCACCGCGGTGCGGGGCAGGCGCCGGATCAGGCCGCCGAGGCGGTCGAGGTCGCGTGTTCCGGTCGTGTGCTCGATCACGCCGGCTTCGAGGAACAGGAGCGTCTTGTAGGTCCCGTGGTTGATCGTGTGGTAGAGCGCCACGATCAGCAGGAAGGCGCCGATCGCCCGCTGGCCGTAGGCGGTGAACGTCATCCCGGCGCCGAGCGCGGTCACGATGATCCCGATGTTCTCGATGCTCGAGAAGGCGAGGAAGCGCTTGAGGTCGCGCTCCATCAACGCGTAGAGGATCCCGAGCACGGCCGAGATCGCGCCGAAGCCCATCGTGACCAGGCCCCACCACCCGGGCCCACCGGGTAGGAGCGTGAAGCCGAACAGCGCGATGCCGTAGACGCCGAGCTTGATGATCAGGCCGGAGAGGAACGCCGAACCGTCGGCCGGCGCGACCGGGTGGGCGGCGGGCAGCCAGATGTGGAACGGCACCAGGCCGGCCTTGAAGCCAAACCCGCACAGCGCGAGCAGGTACGCCGCCGTGCGCCAGCCCGCGTGCACGTGGCCGGCGCGCGCGGCGATCGTGCCGAGGTCGAGCGAGCCGGTCTGGGTGGCCAGAATCGCGAACGCGAGCACGATCATCAGGAAGCCGACCTCGCTCAGCGCGATGAACAGAAACGCGCCCTCGGCGACCTTCGGGCGGGTGTGGTGGCGCAGGATCATCAGGTAGCAGAGCAGCGCCATCGTCTCCCACGCGACCAGGAACGCCACCACGTTGCCGGCGATCAGCACCGCGAGCGAGGCCAGCAGCGCGAGGTTGTAGACCAGCAGGTAGACCGCGGTGCCCGTCGCCGGCTCGTGATAGCGGGGGGCGTAGAGCGCGATCGCACCGGCGACCAGGCCGAGCAGCGCGATGAACGGGGCGGCGAGCGGCACCAGGTGAAAGCTCGCGCCGCCGACTGGCCCGGCTCCCAGCGTGAGCGTGGGGCCGCCACCGTGAACGGCGAGCAACACGCCGCAGACTAGGGCGGCAGCGCCGCCCGCGCCCGAGAGCAGCGCGGAGGCCACCAGCCCGGCCCGGCGCGTCGCGGCCAAGCCGAGGATCGCCGCCGCCAACCAGGCGCCGGCGGCGGCGATGGCCAGGATCCCGATCGCGTGGCTCATCTCGCGCTCCCGGCGTCGAGGTCGAGCGACAGCGTCGAGACGCGCTCCTCGAGTCGTCCCACCGCGACCAGCAGGCCCTGGAGGAGGGCGAGCGGGCTGGGCGGACAGCCCGGGACGAACACGTCGACCGGCAGGACTCGGTCGACCGCGCCGTGCACGAACTCGTCCTCCGGGTACACGCCGCCGAGCGCACAGCCCCCGACCCCAATCACGACCTTCGGGTCGGGCGTGGCGTCATAGGCCTTCAGGAGCAGATTGTCAGCCGCGCGTACCGCGGGGCCGGTGACCATCAGAAGGTCGGCGTGCCGCGGCGCGGGGGTGAAGAAGAACCCCAGCCG
>Ga0335085_10011049_pt1 | contig 13422 bp, 7 predicted proteins | sample Lox_Sample_45_FD_206712 | JGI IMG/M metagenome (GOLD analysis project Ga0335085, IMG submission 206712) | Soil microbial communities from Loxahatchee National Wildlife Refuge, Florida, United States - Lox_Sample_4.5 | ecosystem: Environmental > Terrestrial > Soil > Wetlands | place: USA: Florida...
CGGGCGGGCGTGGGCCGAGACCAGGCCCGTCCACAGCCGGCGCAGCCTCGCGCCGAGGCCGCGGCCGCGCTCTTGCGCCGAGCGATACAGCTCGCGCCGCTCGCCGCTTTCCGGCGCCACGAGCACGACGGACCTCGCGTAGTGGACGGGCACGGGCGCGGTTAGGGTCATCACCGTGCGCCGGAAGGCGTGGCCGACGGCCACGCCGTCGCGCGCGAGGCGGAACCAGGCGCCGGGTCCGAGGATGCGGTCCTTGCGCCCGCCCTCCTCCGTGAGCCACAGGTCGCCTTCCCACACGTAGACCAGCATGCCGCGCCCGTCCTCGACGACCAGCTGGCCGCCGCGCTCGATCTCGATCGAACCGTGCACGAGGTACTCGCGCGCATCGACCCCGTCGGCGTCGATCCGCATTCCAAAGCGCTTGCTCATCATCTGCCTCTCCTTCGATTCGAGCGGCGCGGCGCGCCGGCTGGAGGGCAGTGTCTCGGCGGCCGGTAATCCGCCGATGTCGCATCGTGCGCGCTATGTGGGCGCTTTGTTGCCGGCCGGTAACGCGCCGCGCAGCAGCTCGCGCAGCGCCGAGGGCTCGAACGGCTTGCGCAGCAGCGCGCGCACGCCGGCGGCCGCGAGCTCCTCGGCGCCCAGCGCCTCGGCGAAGCCCGTGCACAGCAGCACCGGCAGCCCGGGCCGCAGCCGCGACACGTGGCGCGAGAGCTGCAGGCCGGTGAGCCGCGGCATGGTCTGGTCCGAGATCACGGCGTCGAAGCCGAGCGGGTTCTCCGCGAAGGCGTCGAGGGCAGCCGCGCCGTCGGCACAGGCGACGACCTCCAGCCCCCAGTCGCCGAGCAGGTCCGCGAGCAGCTCCCGGATCGGCGCCTCGTCGTCGGCGACCAGCACGCGGCCCGCGAGCGGCGCGCGCGAGAACGCGGCCTCGGGCGCGGCGGCGCCGGCGACCGGCGCGGGCCCGTCGCCGGGCGCGAGCAGCAGCCGGAACGTCGCGCCCTCGCCCGGCGCGGTCTCGACCAGCACGTGGCCGCCGTGCTGGTGGACGATGCCGTGCACCATCGCCAGCCCCATGCCGCTTCCCTTGCCGACTTCCTTGGTGGAGAAGAACGGGTCGAACATCCGGTCGAGCACGTCAGGCGCGATGCCGGGGCCGTCGTCGCGCACCGAGATCTCGAGGAACCGGCCGGCGACGCGCTGCCGGCACGACGCGCAGACCCCGCCCGCGTGCGCCGCCAGCCGCGCGCCGATCTCCAGCCGGCCCTCGCCCTGCATTGCATCGCGCGCGTTGATGCACAGGTTCAGGATCACCTGCTCGAACTGCACCGGGTCGAGCGCCGCCGACGGCAGGCCGGCGTCGGCCGCGACCTGCAGCTCGATCGACGCGGGCAGCGCCGGGCGCAGCAGGCGCGTCGCATCCTCGACCAGGGCCGCCGGCGCCACCGGGCGCGGCTCGCCGCTGCGGCCGCGGCTGAACGTGAGCATCTGCTGGATCAGGTCGCGCGCGCGCTGCGCCGCGCCTCGCGCGCGCTCGAGGTAGCGCCCGAGCTTCGCGTCGCCCGCGGCCGCCTGGCGGTCCTCGGCGAGCACCAGGTTGCCGAGGATGCCCTGCAGGATGTTGTTGAAGTCGTGCGCGATGCCGCCGGTCAGTTGCCCGATCGCCTCCATCTTCTGCGCCTGGCGCAGCTGCGCCTCGAGCTCGGCGCGCTCGGCCTCGGCGCGCTTGCGCTCGGTGATGTCGCGCCCGATGTAGAGCACGTGCGGCTCGCCCTGGTGCCGGATCGGCACGCCGCGCACCTCGATCGTGAACGCGCGGCCGTCCTTGCGCCGCGCCGGCGCCTCCCAGCCGACGAGCTCGCCCGCGAGCGCGCGCCGGTGCAGCCCGCGGATGCGCTCGGCGAGCGCCGGGTCGCTCATCGTCACCTCGCTCGCGCCCAGCACCTCGGCGCGCGAGCGACCGCTCATCTGCTCGTAGGCCGGGTTGACGTCGATGACGCGGAATCCGGCGTCGCGCAGCACGAGCGAGTCGGCCGTGGCGTCGAAGATCGCGCGGTACTGCTCCCAGGTCGCGCGCTGCTCCTCCTCGGCGCGCTTGCGCTCGGTGATGTCGCGGCCGATGTACAGCACGTGCGGCGCGCCGCGGTACTGGATCGGCACCACGCGCAGGTCCATGCGGAAGCGCCCGCCGTCGCGGCGCACGACGTCGAGCTCCGCGCTCATGCGCTCGCCGGCGATCGCGCGCCGGTGGACCTCGCGCCGCTGGCCGTCGCGGCTGTCCTCGACCACCAGCAGCGAATCGGTCGTGCCGATCATCTCCTCGCGCTTCAGGCCGCTCATCGGCTCGTACGCGGCGTTGACGTCGACCACGCGGTAGTCGGCGTCGCGCAGCACGAGGCCGTCGGCGGTCGAATTGAAGATCGCGCGGTACTGCTCCTCGCTCGCGCGCAGCGCGCGCTCGGCGAGCCGCGACTCGGTCACGTCGCGCCCCATGTACAGCACGTGCGGCTCGCCGCGGTACACCATCGGCACGCCGCGCACCTCGAGCACGAACGGCGCGCCGTCGCGGCCGGTGCCGTCGGTCTCGAAGTGCACCGGCTTGCCCGCGAGCGCCTCCAGGTGCAGCGCGCGCCGGTCGACGACGCGCGCGTTGCGCGTCAGCGTCAGCTCGGTCTGGCCGACGACCTCGTCGCGCCGCTTGCCGCTCATCTGCTCGTAGGCCGCGTTGACGTCGACGATGCGGAACCTCGCGTCGCGCAGCACCAGCGCGTCGGCGGTCGCGTTGAAGATCTCCCGGTACTGCTCCTCGCTCGCGCGCAGCGCGGCCTCGGCGCGCTCGCGGTCGGTGATGTCGCGCGCGACGTACAGCGCGTGCGGCGCCCCGCGGTAGGCGATCGGCAGCACCAGCACCTCGAGCCGGAAGCGCGACCCGTCCCGGCGCCGCGCCTCGGACTCGATGCGCGTCGCCTCGCCCGCGATCGCGCGGTCGTGCACCTCGCGCTTCCAGTCGGGCACGTCGAGCAGCTCCACCGTGAGCTGGTCGGCGCCGAGCACGTCCTCGCGCCGCAGGCCGCTCATGCGCTCGTAGGCGGCGTTGACGTCGACGATGCGGAAATCGGCGTCGCGCAGCGTCAGCGAGTCGGTCGTGGCGTTGAAGATCGCGCGGTACTGCTCCTCGCTCGCGCGCAGCGCGTCCTCGGCGGCCTTGCGCTCGGTGATCTCGCGCGCCGCCACCATGATGTGCGGCCGGCCGAGGACCTCGACGCGCTTCACCGTGATCTCGTCCCAGTGCAGGCTGCCGTCCCGGTTGCGCCGGTGCCATAGCCCGCGCACGACCTCGCCGGCGCGCGCGCGCGCGATCAGCGCCCGCGCCTGGTCGCCGGTGTAGGGCGGCTCGCCCGACGAGAGCTCGTCGACGCTCAGGCGCTTGAGCTCCTCGGCGCTGTAGCCGTAGGTCGCGCAGGCCTTCGGATTGACGTCGACGATCGCCGCCGACTCGATGTCGTGCACGAAGAGCGCGGTCTCGGCGTTCTCGAACATCGCCCGGTAGCTCGCCTCCGACCGGCGGCGGCCGATCTCGGCCGAGACGCGCGCGGCGAAGATGCTGAGCACGGTCTCGAAGCGCGCGCGGTCCTCGATCGGGCGCGTCGACATCGAAACCAGCGCGCCGATCGGGCGCCCGTCGAGGTCGTGCAGCGAGGTCGCGGCGTAGCCCTCGATGCGGTGCGCCGCGAGCAGCGCGCTGCCGGCGAAGGCCTCGGCCACGCCGCTGGGGAAAAAGCCGAAGGTGCGCGCGATCGCCTGCTCGCACGGCGTGCCGGCGACGGCGTAGTCGACGTTGGGGCCGGGCCTGCCGCCCAGCACCGTGGCGAGCGTGCGGAAGTGCGTGCGCTCGGGCTCGAGGTAGACCGAGATCAGCCCGAAGTCGACGCCGAGGATGCGCGTGAGCGCCGCCACGAGCTGCTCGAAGACCTGCGGTCCTTCCGCGGTCGACACCGCGAGCGCCGCGTCGCGCAGGGCTTCGGTCAGGTCACGGGTGTCGGGCATGGGCGCCAGTCTAGCGGCGCCGCGCGGCGGGGCCGCGTGTGTTACCCGCCGGCAACCATTGAAACACGCCCGTTACAAAGGCGGCGGCTCAGTCGCCCGGAATGAAGATGTAGCCCGATCCGCGCACGGTCTTCAGCGCGCGCGGCTTCTCGGGATCGGCTTCGATCTTCTTGCGCAGCCGGGCGATGCGGATGTCGATCGAGCGGTCGAAGGGCTCCCACTCGCGGTTGCGCGTGTGCGTGAGCAGCTGGTCGCGCGAGAGCACCTGGTTCGGGCGCTCGACGAACACGCGCAGCAGGTCGAATTCCATGCCGGTGATCGGCAGCTCCTCGCCGTCGGCGCCGAACAGCTGGTGCGTCTGCAGGTCGAGGCTGCAGCGGCCGACCTTGACGCGCCGCGCGGCCGGCGCGGCGGGGGCGGCGCCCTTCCCCGGGGTACGCGCGCGGCGCAGTACGCTCTTCAGGCGCGCGCGCAGCTCGCGCGGGTCGAAGGGCTTGGCGACATAGTCGTCGGCGCCCACCTCGAGGCCGACCACGCGGTCCACGACCTCGCCGGCGGCCGTCACCATGATGATCGCCACGTCGTGCGCGCCGCGCAGCCAGCGCGCGAGCGACAGGCCGTCCTCGCCGGGGAGGTTCAGGTCCAGCAGCACGACGTCGGGCACCGCCGCGGCGATCGCGCGGCGCATCGCCTCCCCGTTCTCGGCGAGCGCGACCTCGTAGCCGTGCTCCGAGAGGTACTCCCCGATCGACTCGCGGATGTCGCGGTCGTCGTCGACGATGAGGATGCGCTCGCGCGCCATGGGACCGGAGTTTACATGGGCGCAACAAAACGATGACGCACGGACATCGGCCGAATACCCGCGCGGCCGAGCATGGGGCCACTTCAACCGATGGAGGCCGTCATGAACCTCGCACTACGCACTTCGCATCCCAGGGTCGACGCCGCCGGCGCCTGGCTCGCCGCGGGCCTGCGGCGCCTCGCCCGCGCCTATGGCGCGTATGCCGAGGCGAGGGCCCGCGCCGCGGCGATCCGGCACCTCGAAGCCCTGGGCGACCACACGCTGCGCGACATCGGCCTGCGCCGGGACCAGATTCCAGCCGCCGTGCGGGGCGGATTCGCGTGGTGGTGATCCGGCCGCTCGGCCGGCAGGACGCGCCGGCCTTTCGCGCATTCGTCGAGGGCCTGTCGCCCCGCTCGCGCTACGAGCGCTTCCAGGGCGTGGTGAAGGAAATCTCGCCCTCGCTGCTGCGGCTGCTGGTCGAGGCCGAGCCGCCGGCGCACGTGGCGCTCGCCGCCTTCGACGGGCGCGAGCTCGTCGGCGAGGCGCGCTACGCGCTGGTCGACGGCGGCACCGAATTCGCGATCGCCGTCGCCGACGACTGGCATCGGCGCGGCGTCGGCAGTCGTCTGCTGCAGGCGCTTGCCGCGCGCGCGCGCCGCGACGGCGTCGCGCGACTGGACGGCGAGGTGCTCGCCTGGAACACGGCGATGCTCGGCTTCTGCGTGCACCACGGCTTCCACCTCCGCTCCCACCCCGCCGACGCGCGGCTGCTGCGGATCTCTCGCGCCGCCTAGGGCAGCGCCGCGAGCGCCTGCCGCGCGTCCGCAGCGAGCGGATGCTCGGGCGTCTTCGCCAGAAACTCCTGCAGCGCGGCCCGCGCGCCCGCCGTGTCGCCGAGCGCGGCCTTGGCGAGCCCGCTTCCGAAGCGCGCGTTCGGTGCGAGCGGGCCGCTCGGGTTCGCGGCCAGGACTGCGTCGAAGGCCTTGGCCGCCCCGGCGAAATCGCCGCCGTCGGCGAGACCCTGCGCGCGCTCGAGCGCTTGGCGCTCTGCCACGGCCGCCGGCTCCTCGTCGTGCACGCCCTTCCAGTACGGCTTGAGCTCGGACTCCGTCGCCTCGCCGCCGCGCAGGCCCGCCGTCACCGTCGTGCCGGCGACGACCGGGCTCGCGCGGGGCGTGGCTGCCCGCAGCCGGCCCCAAAGCGTGGCCAGCACCTGCTTCCAGCCGGCGCCGCCCGCGGCCTGCGATTGGGGCCACGCCGACTCCGGTCCCAGCGCGACCGCGGCCGCGAGCAGGAGCGCGGCGAGGCGGAGCCCATGCGCGAATGCCTTCCTGGTGTCCGCCACGGCTAGTCTCCCAGGAGCTTGGCGAACCCGCCGTAGCGCGCCGCCAGTCCGCCGTCGAGCCTTACCCCGGAGCGGAACTCGCCGCGCGCCTCGTCGAGCCTGCCCAGGCGGTAGTAGGCCAGCGCCGCATTGACGTGGATGCCGCCGTCCGCCGCATCGATCTCGGCGGCCTTTCGGTAGGCTTCGAGAGCCTGCTCGAACTCTCCGCGCGCGTAATAGACGTTGCCGCGATCGTTCATGGCCGCGGCGTGACGCGGGTCGCGCTCGAGGACGGTGTCGAATTCCCGCTGCGCGACGTCGAGGATGCCGTTGCGCGCGTAGATCGCCCCGATCTGCAGCCGCGCGTCGTTGTCGCCCGGATTCGCGGCCAGCGCCTGCCGGTAGGCGAGCACTTCGCGCTCGAGGCGCCGGCTGAGCAGCAGCCGCTGCTCGCGCTCCACGAGCCGCGCAACGCGCTCGCCCGTGGGCACCTCGACCGACCAGGTCACCGGCGCGAGCGTCGCGGGCGGGAACCGCTCCCAGGCCTTGCGCAGCGACAGCACGCGCAGTTGGCCCGCGGCGGCGGCCTCGCGGTAGCGCTGCGCGCCCTGCGCCCAGGCCTCGGTGAACGACGTCGCGATCAGCGTGGACTCCACCGGGATCCAGACATCGCCGTCGCGGACCGCGAGCAGGTCGTCCTGCAGGCTGATCAGGCCCCGGTCGGCCTGCTTCAGGCCGGTGCGGAACATCATCATGAGGTGGCCCGGCATGTCGAGCAGCGCCGACTCGATGCCGAGGTTCTCGTAGGCCGCCGCGAGCAGCACCGAAAGGTCGTCGCAATCGCCGCTCTTCAGGCGCAGCGTCTCGCGTGGAAACTGGACGTAGTCCACCTGGTCGGCGGCGAGCTTCGAATAGGGCGTATTCGGGTCGGGCTGGTAGCGCAGCCCGAGCGCGCTCAACGTGTTGAACACGGCGGCCGCCTGCGCGAGCGGGCGGTTCAGCGCGCCCTGGGGCGGCGGGCCGTAGCGGTTGGCGGCCTCGCGCACGAACGCGTGCAAGGTGTCGTCGCGCGGCGTGACGAAGGACCCCACCATGTCGCCATTGGACCAGACGATGGCGTTCTTGCCGTACAGCGTCATCGCCTGCGTGATCTCCTGGTTGCCGTCGCGCGGGTCGGCCATCGACAGCCCGACCACCACGAGCACGCGCGTATCCTCGTCGATGCCGAGCACCTTCGAGCTGAACGTCGCGGTCAGCGGCATCTCGACCGAGGACTTGGCCTTCAGCTCCGGCACCGGCCAGGTCATCGGAAAATCCATGTACTCCTTGATGAAGAAGGACAGCCGCAGGCCCTTGTAGTCGGTTGCGCTGTCGTTGCGCAGCGTCACGCGCCCGAGCGGCTCGGTCGCGTACTGCTTGTGCGCGGCGACGAACACGCGCTCCAGGCGCAGGTTCTCGATCACGATCGGCAGGCTGCTGCCCTGCTGCGAGCGCTTCTTGCGGTCGTAGGCGGCATCGAGCTCGCGCCGGTTGGCCTCGCTCGGGTTGAGCGTCACCGCCTGCGTGAACGAGGCGATCGCGGCGTCGAACGAGCGCTGCTGGAGCTGCAGGTTCCCGAGCAGCAGGTAGGGCGCGTCGCGCCGGTCGTCGAGGCGCGCCGCGCGCTCCAGGCTCGCCTGCGCGTCGGCGTACAGGCCGGTCTCGGCGTAGCTGCGCCCGAGCTTCAGGCTCGCCTCGTAGGAGTCCGGCGCGAGCGCCAGCGCGCGCTTGAGCGTCTCGATCGCCTCGCCGTTGCGACCCTGACGGTACGCGGCCTCGGCGCCCAGCGTCAGCGCCTCGATATTCTTGGCGTCCAGACGCTGCGCCTCGCGCGCCGCGATGGCGCAGTCGCCCCAGCGCTCCGCCGCGGCGAGCGCGCGCGCCAGCGCGATGCGCAGGCCCGCGTCGTTCGGCGCGATCGCCACCGCGCGCTCGAGCGCCGCCGCCGCGCCCGCCGGGCGGCCGGCACGCGATTCGAGGTCGGCGAGCTGGCGGTACACCTCGACGCCGGCGCCAGGCAGCGCGCCCGCCTTGGCGAGCGCCTCCCCCGCCCGGCGCTCGTCCTTCAGCGCGAGGTAGGCTTCCGCCAGCGCGCCCCAGGCCGCGCCGTTGGCGGGATCGAGCCGCGTCGCGCGCGCGAGCGCTAGCAGCGCCTCCTCGGTCTTTCCCTGCTTGAGCGCGATGCGCCCGAGCAGCGCCTGTCCGTGGCTCTCCTGCGCGGGGTTGCCCGCCAGCGATAGCGCGATGGTGCGCGCGGGATCGAGCTCGCCCAGCTCCAGGTACAGGTCCGCGCTCGCGATCCGCGCCGCCGCGTCGTTCGGGGCGATCTCGAGCACGCGCGCGTAGCGCGCGAGCGCGTCGCGCGGCCGACCCAGGCTCTGCAGCACCCGCGCCGCGCGGCGCCACGGCCCCGCGTCGGCGGGGCTCGCCGCCGTGGCCGCGTCGAGCTCGGCCAGGCCTTTGTCGACGGCGCCGACCCGCACCTGCGCCTCGCCCAGCATCGCGCGCGCGGCGGCGTTGCCCGGGTCCTTGGCGAGCGCCGTCTCCACGCAGCTCATCGCGCCGACCGCGTCGCCGAGCGCGAGGCTCACGTCCGCGCACAGGGCGTAGGTCTCCGCGTCCGCGCTGCCGGCCTGGATGGCGCGCTCCGCCGCGGCCCGCGCGGCGAGCGCGTCGCCCGAGGCGAGGAGCGCCTGCGCCTCGAGCCGCCGGCCCAGCGCCTCCTGGCCCGGCACGCGAGCCAGGTCGCGGAACTCCTGCAGCGCGGGCTCGAGCCGGCCGAGCGCGAGGTAGCTGCGTCCCAGGTACTCGACGGGCGCGGGCTGCCCCGGCGCAGCCTTCGCGGCCCGCTCGAAGACGCCGGCCGCCGCTTCGGTCTTGCCCTCGGCGTAGAGCCGGAATCCCTCGCCGAAGAGATCTTCGGCCGCCGCCGAGGGCTCGCCTTCGACCTCGTGCGCGCTCAGCGCGCTCACCCGGTAGAAGGCGTCGCGCTTCGTCGCGTCCGTCTGGAGCGTCGCCTCCGGATCGCGCGTCTTCGCCAGGAGCGCGTAGGGTCCCTCGCGCGAGGCGGCGCCGTAGACGCGGTACCCTGCCACGTAGCCTTCGGCGGCGCGCCGCCAGCGCAGCACCAGGCGCGAGCGCTCCGCGCGCAGCTCGAGACCGGCGACTGCGCCCGGCGTCTGCAGATAATGGTAGACGGCGACTTGAGCGCGCCTGGCGTCGTTCAGCACCAGGTCGTAGCCCTGCAGCGGCAGCGACAGCGTCGCCTCGTCCGAGGGCTCCGTGTCGGGGGCCCGGTAGGCCGAGAACGTGAAGACGAGCTCGCCGCCGCGGTAGACGTCCACCCGCTGCCGCGCGTTCTCGGTCGAGGCGAGGACGTACAGCAGCCCGTCGCCGTCGACGGCGAGCGCGCGCACCGCGCGGTAGCCGCGCGCGGGCCCGCCCAGCGTCGCTTGCCACTCCCGCGCCGCCGAGTAGACCTGGACCGCGTGCGTCTCGTCGTCCGCGACGTACAGCGTGCCGCGCGCGTCGGCTGCGACCGCGACCGGGCGTCCGAGCCGCCGCGTCTCGGCGCCCGGGGGATCGGCGAGCTTGGCCACCAGCACGCCCTCGCGCGTGAAGATCTGCACGCGCCGGTTGCCCGTATCGGCGACGTAGATCTGGTCGGCGAGCACGAGGCCGCCGATGCCGTCGAACTCGCCGTCGAGCGAGCCGCCGCCGCCGAACGCGAAGCGCGGCGCGCCGTCGTGCGAGTACACGCGGATCCGGTCCCCGTCCACGACCGCGACGTCGCGCGCGTCGAACGCCAGCGCGCGCGGGCGCTCGACGCCATCGGCGAAGATTCCCTTCGGCCGGCCGGCGGCGTCGAGGCGCCGGACGCGCTTGCCGCGCCCGTCGAGGCACAGCAGGTCGCCGTCGCGGTAGGCGTAGACGCGGTCGCAGTCCGGCGCGGCGAAGGCCGTCGCGCGGCGCACGCCCGGCAGCCGCGCCGCCGGCGCCGCCGGCGGCGCGGCCGGCAGGCGATAGAGCTCGATCTTGCGGTTGCCGACGTCGAGCACGGCCAGCGTGCGGCCCGCGATCGCGAGGCGCGCAATGTCGGCGAACTGCGCCCGCCCCTCGCCCGGGCCGCCGAAGCGGCTGCGCACCTGCCCCCGCTCCCAGTCGATCGCGCTCACGTTGCGGTTCGTGCTGTCGGCCACGTAGACCACGCCCGCGGCGTCCACCGCGATGGCCTTCCACCGGGCGTTGGGGCCGGTGGGCACGGACTCGCTCGTGAGGCGCTTGAGCAGGCGCCCGTCCGCATCGAAGACCGACAGCCGGCCGCCCCAGCCCGTGTTCTCGAGCACGTACACGCGCTCGCGGCCGTCGACCGCCACCTGGACCGGCTTCTGCAGCGCATCAGCCGCGTCGCGGTCGGCGCCGATCGTGCGCAGCGGCACGCCCGATTCGGAGTACACGTTGACCCGGTTGTTGCCCTGGTCGGCCACGTAGAAGCGGTGCTGCGCCGACAGCGCGAGCCCGTCGGGATCGTCGAGCGCCCCGGCCCCGCTGCCGCTGCCGCCGAAGACCGCTTCGGGCCGTCCCTGCGCGTCGACGATGGCGACGCGATCGCGTCGCGTGCTCACCACCGCGACGCGATCGCCGCCCAGCGCGGCGACACCGCCCAGCTTCGGATCGTCGAACGCGCGCCCGCTGCCCGACAGGGGTACGCTCGAGGCCGCTTCCGCCGACAACCGCCACAGGACTCCGCCCTGGCGGTCCGCGACCAGCACGCTGCCGTCGCCGGCGAGCGCCACGCCGCTCGGCGCGGCGAACACCCCCGCCTCGCGCGGCTGCCAGCCGCGTTCGAACTGCACGTCGGCCGGCGACTGCGCCAGCGCGGCGCCGGATGCGGCCGCCGCGAGCATCGCCGAGATTCGAAGCGCCGGAAGAATGTCCCTAGAATAGCCGCGAGCCAACGCTGCGCCCCCTTCTTGCCTGCCTCCTCCCGCCCGGCGACCCCTTCCGCCCGGCCCGTGCTGTTCCGGGCGTGGGGCAGTGTAGCACCGGCCCGGCTGGCGACGGCCGTGTGCGCTGCGCTCACGGTCGGCTGGATTTTGCTTTTTCTGACGAAGCCGCCGCTGCTCGAGGACCTGGAGCGGCGCGTCTACGACCTGCGCCTGCAGCGCCTGCCGCACGTGCGCCCCACGCGCGTGACGATCGCGGCGATCGACGAGCGCAGCCTGGCCGCGCTCGGCCGCTGGCCGTGGAGCCGCTCGATCCTCGCGCGCGTCGCCGATCGGCTGCGCGAGCTCGGCGCGCGCGTCATCGCGTTCGACGTGTTCTTTCCCGAGAGCGAGTCCGCGGGCGCGGACCGCGAGTTCGCGCGAGCGCTGAGCCGCGCCGGCAACGTCGTGCTGGGCACGGTGTTCCTGCTGCAACCCGACGAGGTGCTTCACCTGGATCCGGGCCGGCTGCGCGCGGCGCAGCTCGCGATCGAGCCGCAGCACATCGCGGTGCTGCGCGGCGGCGCGACGCCGACGCGGCCGCTGCCCGAGCCCTTGGGCGCGCTGGCGAACATACCCGGCCTCCAGCGCGCCGCCGCGGCCAGCGGGCACGTCAACGTCGTCGCCGACGTCGACGGCGTCGTGCGGCGCGTGCCGCTTGTGATGCGCTGGGGCGGCCGCTACTACCCCTCGTTCGACGTGCAGGTCGCGCGGCTGTACCTCGGCGCGGCCGAGGTCGCGCTCGAGCTGGAGGAGTACGGCATCGCGGACCTCGCGCTCGGCGAGCGTCACGTCCCGCTGGACGAGGACGGGCGCCTGCTGGTGCGCTACCGGGGCCCCGCCGGGAGCTTCGATACGGTGTCGATCGTCGACCTGCTCGAGGGGCGCGCCGATCCCGCCCTCGTGCGCGGGCGTGTCGCGCTGATCGGCAACACCGCGCAGGGAATCGGCGACATGCGGGTGACGCCCTACGGCGGCGTGGTCCCGGGCGTGGAGATCCGCGCCAGCCTGATCGAGGGGCTGCTGCAGGGGGACTTCCTGCAGCGCCCCGACTGGCTCGAGCTGGTCGACGCCTCCGCGCTCGCTGCGCTCGGGCTGCTGCTCACCGTCCTGCTGCCGCGGATCGGCGTCGCGGCCGGCGGACTGCTTGCGCTGGCCTGCGCGGGCGGCTACGTGCTCGCCGCCGACCGCGTGCTGGAGTCGCAGGGGCTGTGGGTGAGCGTGGTCTACCCGGCGACGCTCGCCGTCACGCTGTTCGTCGCCACGGCGCTGGTGTACTACTTCTTCGCGTTCTCGGAGAAGCGCTACCTCAAGCTCGCGTTCCAGCGCTACGTCCCGCCCGCAGTGGTGGACGACATCGCCCGGGATCCCGGCAAGCTGCGCCTCGGCGGCGAGAAGCGCGAGCTGACCGTGCTGTTCTCCGACATCCGCGGCTTCACCACGCTGTCCGAGGCGATGGACCCGGAGGCGCTGGTGCGGCTGATGAATCGCTATTTCACGGCGATGACCGAGCGCGTCTTCGAGCAGCGCGGATCGCTCGACAAGTTCATCGGCGACGCCGTCATGGCCGTCTTCGGGGCGCCGCTGGCCGACGCGCGCCATGCCGAGCACGCCTGCCGGGCGGCGCTGAGCATGGTCGCGGCGCTGGGCGAGCTCCAGTCGCAGTGGCGCGAGGAGGGCCTGCCGCGCGTCGACATCGGGATCGGCATCAACAGCGGTCCGGTGATCGTCGGCAACATGGGCTCGGTCGACCGATTCAACTACACCGTCGTCGGCGACGCGGTCAATCTGGCCTCGCGGCTCGAGGCGCTGAACAAGACCTACGGCACCACGATCCTCGTCAGCGACAGCACGCGCTCGCAGATCGGCGACGTCGGCTGCCCGGTGCGGGAGATCGACCGCGTCCGCGTCAGGGGGCGCGAGCAGCCGGTGAGCGTCTTCGAGCTGATGCCGCCGTCGCGATACCCGGCGCCGGACTGGCTCGAGGACTACCGCGCCGCATACGTCGAGATGCGCGAGGGCGAGCCCGCGCGCGCCGCCGCGCTGTTCGACGAGCTGCACGCGCGCACTCGGGACCCGGTCTGCGCATACCACGCGGCCGCCTGCCGAAGCATGGAGGCCGTCCCTAGATGACGGGCGCGCCGGCGTAGGCGCCGCGAAGCAGCGCGAGCACGCCGTCGTAAGTCACCGGCGCAGGATTGGGATACGGCGATTCGGTCGCGAGCTTTGCCGCCTTTTCCAGG
>Ga0335085_10011050_pt1 | contig 13422 bp, 11 predicted proteins | sample Lox_Sample_45_FD_206712 | JGI IMG/M metagenome (GOLD analysis project Ga0335085, IMG submission 206712) | Soil microbial communities from Loxahatchee National Wildlife Refuge, Florida, United States - Lox_Sample_4.5 | ecosystem: Environmental > Terrestrial > Soil > Wetlands | place: USA...
ATAGAGCGCGAAGAGCTGAAAGACGAAGGCGATGTCGCGCTCGGCCGCCCGGCGAAACGTCACGTCCTCGCCGTCGAGGAGAATGCGCCCGGAGGTCGGCAGCTCGAGCCCGGCGATCATGCGCAGGGTCGTGGTCTTGCCGCAGCCGGAGGGGCCGAGCATGACGAAGAACGTCCCGTCGTCGACGGTGAAGGTCGAATCTTGGACCGCGACGAAGTCGTGGAACGCCTTGCGCAAATTCTCGACCCGGATCTCAGCCATCGGTCATTCCGGGAAATGACTGACGAGAACGAAGCCGAGCGTCCCAGCCAGGATCGTGACGAAGGAATAGCCGTAGAGCGTGAGCGAGAAGGGCTGCATCAGCATAACGATGCCGGCGCCGATGAGCGTCGTGGCGGCGGCCTCCCAGGGACCGCGCCGGAAGACGCGGTTAAGCCCGCCCTTTGCGATGACGGCGCGCTCGCTCATTTGCGCACCGCTCCAAAGGTGATGCCGCGCAAAAGATGCTTGCGCAGGACGACGGTGAAGATGACGATCGGAAGCAGGAACAGGGTCGTGGCGGCGGCGACAGCCGGCCAGTCCTGGCCGCCCTCGCCGATGATGAAGGGGATGAACGGCGGCATGGTCTGCGCGTTTCCGCTCGTGAGCAGAAGCGCGAAGGCGTATTCGTTCCAGGAGAAGATGAGGCAGAAGATCGCGGTCGCCGCGATGCCGGTCACCGCCTGCGGCAGCACCGCCTTGCGGAAGGCCTGCAGCCGCGTGTAGCCGTCGACGAGCGCCGCCTCTTCGTATTCGCGCGGGATTTCGTCGATGAAGCCTTTGAGCAGCCACACCGAAAGCGACACGTTGACGGCGGTGTAAAGGAGGATCAAGCCGGTCTTGGTGTCGGTCAGGCCGAGCTCGCGATACATGAGGTAGATCGGGATCGCGACCGCAACCGGAGGCATCATGCGGGTCGACAGGATGAAAAAGAGGAGATCGTCGGCGAGCGGCACCTTAAAGCGCGAGAAGCCGTAGGCCGCGAGCGTTCCGAGCAGCACCGCGAGGAAGGTCGAGCCGAAACCGATGACGATCGAATTGATGAAGCGCGGCACCACCTTCGAGGGGCCGGCGATGACCATGTTGCGCGACCGGACAAGCCTCTCGTACCAGGTCTTCGGCGGGGGCAGGCTCGCCAGAAACTCCGGCGTCTGCCGGGTCCGCACCGTGAACAGGTTCACATAGCCTTCGAGCGACGGCGTGAAGAACATCTTCGGCGGGTAGGCGATGGCGTCCTCCGGCGTCTTGAAGGCGGTCGCGCCGATCCATAAGAGCGGCGCGATCGAGATCAGCGCATAGAGGACCACGAGCACGCCAGCGATCGCCTTGGCGCGCGGCGAGGACTCGACGACAGAATGCGCGACGGTCGAGGCGCTCATCTGCGCTTCACCCGGTCGAGCGCCTTCACGTAGATGTTCGCGGCGCCGAAGACGGTGACGAACAGAATAATGGCGAAGGCCGAAGAGTAGCCGGTGCGCCACTTCTCGAAGGCCTCGCGCTTAAGCGTGATCGAGGCGAGCTCGGTCGTCGAGCCGGGCCCGCCCGACGTAAGCAGGTTCACGAGGTCGAACATCTTGAACGCCTCGATCGCCCGGAAGAGAACCGCGAGCATGAGGAAGGGCAAAACCATCGGCAGGGTGATCGACCAGAATTGCCGCCACTGCGACGCGCGGTCGATCTCCGCCGCCTCGTAGATGTAGTCGGGGATCGACCGCAGTCCCGCCAGACAAATGAGCATGACGTAAGGCGTCCACATCCAGCTATCCACGAGCACGATCGTCCAGGGGGCGAGCTTGACGTCGCCGATCATCGAGAAGGACTGCGGCGGAACGCCGGTGAAGAAGCTGATGACGTAGTTGAAAGGGCCGATTTGCGGCTGGAGCAGAAGCGTCCAGAAATTGCCGACGACCGCGGGCGACAGCATCATTGGGACCAGGATCACAGTCGTCCAGAAGCCGTGCGAGCGAAACCCTCGGTTGATGAGCAGCGCAAGCCCGAATCCGACTACGACCTGAAGCGCAATCGATGCGACGACGAAGCGCGCCGTCACCTGCATGCTGTGCCAGACGTCGGGGTCGGCGAGAATGTCGGAAAAGTTGGAAAGTCCGATGAACCTTATCGGCAGGAAGCCGAGGTTCGACTTGTAGTTCGTGAAGGAAAGCCGGATCGCCCAAATGAGGGGAAAGATGTTGATCGCGAGCAGCAGCACGATCGTCGGCGCGATGAACAGCCAGGCGACGGCGCGGTCGGAGAGACCGCGCGCCTGCAGCGCGAGCCGCCCCGGCGTCCGCGCCGCAAGGCGGTCGGCCAATGTTTCGGCCTGATTCTGTACGGCCATGGCCTTCTCGATGGGTTCGAACAAGCACCCGACAAGGGCGGCCTTGCCGGGGAGCCTCATCGGAGCCGAAGGCTACTCAATTTTGCCCTCGTCCTTGAACACCTTCGTCCAGTCCTGAACAAGCTGATCGAGAGCCTGCTGCGCCGTGCCCTGGTCGGCGACGACATAGTCATGGACGCGTTTCTGCATGTCGAGAAGAAGGTCGACATAGAGCGGCTCGGCCCAGAAGTCCTTCACGAAGCCCATCGTCTGCAGGAACGCGGGCGCGAAGGGCTGGCTCGCCGGGAAACCCGGCGCCTGCACCACCGACTTGGCCGCGGAATAACCGCCGAGCTCCCACCACTTCTGCTGGACGGCGGGCTGGGCGAACCACTTGATGTACTTCAGCGCGTCGTCCTTTTTGTCCGAATAGGAGACGACCGAAATGCCCTGGCCGCCCAGCTGGCTGAACTGTCCGCCTGGACCCGCCGGATTGACGAAGAAGCCGATCTTGTCGCCGCCGACATTCGGGTCCTTGTAGAGCCCGGGGAAGAAGGCGAACCAGTTCATCTGCATCGCCACCTGGCCCGACTTGAAGGCGTCAAGCCCCTCCTGCATGTAGGCGTTGGTCAGGCCCGGCGGCTGGCAGCACTTGTAGAGCTCCTTATAGACCTCGAGTCCCTTCACCGCGCCGGGCGAGTTGACGAAGCCTTGCATGTGGTAAGGCTGCTTCGGGTCATCGTACTGGAAGCCGTAGGGGTAGAGCGCGTTGGTCACGCCCATCGTGATGCCCTCGGAGCCGCGCTCGGTGTAGATGTAGGACCCGTACACCTTCTTGCCGTCGATCTCCTTGCCGGTGAAGAATTTCGCGACTTCAAGCAGCTCGTCCCAGGTCTTCGGCGGCTCGAGTTCGCGGCCGTATTTCTGCTTGAACTCCGCGCGCAGCTCCGGCTTGGCGAACCAGTCCTTGCGATAGGTCCAGCCGACGGCGTCGGCCATGGCCGGCAGCGCCCAGTAGTTCGGCGTGTTCTTCGGCCATTCGGCATAGCCGACGACCGTCGCCGGCATGAAGTCGTCCATCGAAATGTGGTTCTTGTCGAAGAACTCGTTGAGCTTGACGTAATGGCCATTCTCAGCCGACCCGCCGATCCACTGGCTGTCGCCGATGATGAGGTCGCAAAGCTTGCTGTGCGAGTTGAGCTCGTTGATGAAGCGGTCGGCGTAGCTCGTCCAGGGGACGAACTCGTACTTCATCTGAATGCCGGATTCCTTGGTGAAGTCCTTGCCGAGCTCGACCAGCGCGTTGGCCGGGTCCCAGGCGGCCCAGCAGAGCGTCAGAGTTTTGTCTTGAGCTTGAGCGGCTCCCGCCCAAGCGAGAGCCAATACGCCGGAGGCGAGCGCCGCCGCGGGCATGCGAAACATCATGGTTCCCTCCATTTTCTCGTCAATGACGCGCAGCGCGACGTGTGCGCTGATTGACGCCATCCTCCCTCCGTCCCACAACGGGCCGGAGCCAGAGTTTAGTGATATGTTTAGTGATAAGCTAGGCACTAAACTCAAAGGCTGTCAAGAGGCATGTGCGGCGCTTGCTTGGACGCGCTAATTCCAATAGCTTTTGCGGGTATTGACCTCGCGGTCCGGCTTTTCGCCGTTCGGTCGGCGAAAGCGCTTGCAGACCTGCCGGAGTCTCGATGAGGCTTGACGCGCCATCGATCCTCATTGTGGACGACAATGAGGACAACCTGTACACGCTGCAGATGCTGCTGGAGGCGGACGGCTACGAGCGGGTCGAAACCGCTTCCGGCGGTCAGGCGGCGCTCGAACTCATCGGGAAGAAAAGGTACAACCTCGTTCTCCTCGACATGATGATGCCGGACCTGAACGGCGACGAGGTGCTGCGGGCCATCAAGAGCGATCCCGACACGCGCGACGTCGCGGTCGTCATGATCAGCGCCGACACGGACACAGACAAGATCTCGAAATGCATTGAGCTCGGCGCCGAGGATTATCTGCCCAAGCCGTTCAATCCGACCATCCTCAAGGCGCGGATCGGATCGGCGCTTCGCCGCGAGTCCTTGCGGGCGCTCGAGGCCGAATATCTCTCGAGGGTCGAGCAGGAGAAGCGGCACTCGGAGACGCTTCTCAACAATCTGCTTCCGCCGGAGGTCGCGATTCGTTTACGGAGCGGCGAAAGCAACATCGCCGATCATCACGAGGAGGCGACGGTTCTGTTTGCGGACATCGTCGGCTTCGGCAAGATCACCGCGCGGATGCGGCCCTACGAGATCGTCGGTTGCCTCAACCACCTGTTCAGCGAGTTCGACCAGCTGGCCGAGGACCTCGGCGTCGAGAAAATCAAGACGATCGGCGACAATTACATGGCCGTGGCCGGGATCACCAGGCCAATCGCCGGGCACGCCGGTGCGGCGACGGCTTTTGCGCTTGACTTGGTCGCCACCGCCACGCGCCTGCACATGCGCCTTCCCGCGCGGTTCCCGATCCGGGTCGGGTTGCACACCGGCCCGATCGTCGCCGGCGTCATCGGCACGCGCAGGTTCGCCTATGACGTGTGGGGGGACACGGTGAACATCGCGGCGCGGATGGAGGCCGCCAGCGAACCCAACCGCGTGCTGGTCTCGGCGGCCACGGCGAAGATGCTCGGACCAAACTTCGTTCTCGACGGGCCGCACGACATTCCAACCAAGGAAGACCGGGTGATGAAGGGATTTTTCGTCAACCGTTCGGCCGGCTGACGCCGCTCGGACCCCTCAGGCTGACGCAAGCTCAACCCCCCGGAACTGGAGGCTTTGATGAGGCGAGGGATGGTTACAACAATTGCGGCGGCCACCGCCGCGGCGCTGGCTTTCGGCTCCTCGTTCGCCGAGACGGACGATGATGCGGCGATCGCCAATAGTCTCGCCGCGATGCTGCGCGCGGGCCGCACCGTCGTCTCTCGCCACCAGGCCGAGATCAACGATCCCAACAAGGGGGACAAGGGATTCACCGGCGCGAAGCTCCTGGCCGAAGCCAAGGCGATCTACAAACAGACGACCGGCGAGGATCCTGACTCGGTCGATGCTTCGAGCAGGCGCGGAAAGCTGCTGCGGTTGCAGATGGAGGCCATGAGCGGAGTGGTCGACGCGAACCAGGCGACGATCAACGAGAAGGGCCTCGCGTTCAAGGGCTTTATTCCGGCTACTTTCGGCCGGCTTACCGACGAGACGTTCAATCGCCGCGCCGGAGGTGAAGCTCGGATGAAGGTCACCGCGCCGCCCGACTTCATCCGCAATCTTAAGGCCGAGCCCGACGGGTGGGAATTGAAGGTGATCAAGAACGATTTTCTTTCGCCCAAATGGCCGAAGGGGAAAGCGTACTCCGAGATTGTGGACGAAAACGGCCGCAAGGCGTTCCGCGTCGCCGTGCCCGAATACTACGTCGCCTCGTGCCTTGCGTGCCATGGCGGTCCGAAGGGTGATATCGACGTGACGGGCTATCCGAAGGAGGGCGGAGCCGTCGGCGATCTGGGCGGTGTCATCAGCATCAGCTTATTCAGGTGATCAGCCGCCAACCATGCTGAGACGGCTGAGCATCAAGGCGCGGGTCCTGCTCATCACGGCGATCCTGACCGTGGTCCTGGCCGGCGGGACAGCGTTCATGATCGCACGGCTCGCCGACAATTCCGGCGCCGTCGTCAGGACGGCTCGACTTGCGGAGCTGAGCGACCTTGCCGGGCAGACCCGCTTCGCCTTCGGCGAATACCGGTACTGGCTGACGGATCTCGCGGTCAGCTTCCTTCGCCTCTCGGAATTGAACGCCGACGCGGCCAAGGAGAGGCTCATGCGGCGGCTGGACGAACTGGCCAAGACCCGGCCGGAACTCGCCGCTTCGATCCGGGAAGAGCTTGCGCAATTCGAAGCCGACGCCAACCGCGCGGTCGAGGAGTACACGAACGACAGGAGGGTGATCGGCAACACTTTCATGGCGTCGGCGCGCCGGCACAGCATCGCGATCGACGCGAAGATCACGGACTTCGTCAACGGATTGAGCCGGGAGGCGGCGGAGGCGCGCGCGCAGGTCCAGGCGGAGGTTGCGCAGACAACGCTCGTCGCCGCCACCGGCGTCGCGCTCGCGATTCTGCTCGCGCTCGGGGCGACTATGATCGTGCTCAGGTCCATCTCGAGGCCGCTCGACGAGGTCGTGGCCGCCATGTCGCAGATCACGGCGGGAAATCTCGACGCTTCGATTCCGGCCCCCGCGCCCGACGAGATCGGCGCGATGGCGCGCACTTTGAGGCTCTTTCGAGAGAGCATTGTCGAACGCGCCGCTCTTTCCGCCGCGAGCGAAGCCCAGCGCCACACCATTGAAACGGCCATCGAGACGATCAGCGACGGATTCGCGCTGTTTGATCCCGAGGACCGTCTCGTCATCGCCAACCGCCGCTTCCACCAGCTCTATCCGTCGCTCGACGACGTCGCGGCGCCTGGAACGCCGTTCTCGAAGTTGGTTGAAGCCGTGGCCGCGCGCGGCGACATCGACATCGGCGATCAATCGCCGGAAGCCTGGGTTAACGAACGTTTGAGGCGGCACGCCCTCGCGGAAGGCGCGGCCGAATATCGGTACCGCGACACTTGGGTGCGCATTACGGAGCGGCGCACTCCCGACGGCAGCACCGTCGTCGTCTACACCGACATCACCGAACTCAAGCGCCGCCAGGAGGAGCTTGAAGAGGCGATGCGGCAGGCGGAGGCGGCCAACCGCGCCAAATCGACGTTCCTCGCCAACATGAGCCACGAGCTCAGAACCCCGCTCAACGCCGTCATCGGTTTGACCGAGATGCTGGTGGCCCACTCGGAGCGCTTCGGCACGGAGAAGGCGTTGGAGCCGCTGCGGCGTGTGCACCGGGCCGGCAAGCATCTGCTCGAACTTATCAATCAGGTCCTCGATCTGTCGAAGATCGAGGCCGGCAAGCTGGACTTCAATCCGGAATCGACGAGCGTGCCGCCCCTGGTCGAAGAAGTTGCGGGGACCGCCCGTCCGCTTGCGGAGCAGAACGGGAACCGGCTCGTCGTCGACTGCCCCGCCGAACTTCCAAAGCTCTACGTCGACGCCTTGCGGCTGCGGCAGATCCTGCTCAATTTGCTCAGCAACGCCTGCAAATTCACCAAGAACGGTGAAGTTTCGCTGCGCGTTGCGCCGCTGACCGATGACGGTCGCGACTGGCTGGAGTTCACCGTCGCCGACAGCGGGATCGGAATGAACGCCGAGCAGCTGGGCAGGCTGTTTCAGGATTTCACCCAGGCCGACCAGTCGACTGCGCGCCGCTACGGCGGCACTGGCCTTGGCCTCGCCATCACGCGTCGTCTCGCACGCATGATGGGCGGCGACGTGACGGTGGCGAGCGAGCCCGACCAAGGCTCGACTTTCACGGCAAGGTTGCCGGTCGCCTCGCGCCAGGTGAGGCCGCCGCCGACGCCGGAGGAACCGTTTCAGACCAGGGGCGATTGCGTGCTCATCATCGACGACGACGCGACGGCGCGGGAAATCATCGCCAACCATTTGCGGGGCGCGGGCTTTTTTGTCGTCGCCGCCGACAGTGGCCGCGAAGGACTGAAACTCGCGGAGCGGCTGCGGCCCGTCGCAATTACGCTCGACGTCTACATGCCCGACCTCGACGGCTGGACCGTGCTTTCGGCTCTGCGCGGGAATCCCGCGCTCTCCGACATCCCGGTGGTCATGGCGACGATCGCCGACCAGCAGCGCAAGGGACTGACGCTTGGCGCGGCCGGCTACCTTACGAAGCCGATCGATCGGGAGCGCCTCGTCGCGCTCTTGCGCCGTTTCCAGACCTCGGTTCGACCGACTCATGCGCTCGTGGTCGAGGATGACTCGGCGCAACGCATGTCGATCCGGTCGGCTCTCGAGCAGCTTCAGTGGCGTGTGACCGAGGCGGACAATGGCCGGGTCGCGCTGGACCGCCTGGCCGCGCAATCGCCGGACGTGATTCTGCTCGACATCATGATGCCGGAGATGGACGGTTTTCAGCTGTTGAGCGCGCTGCGCGAGCGCCCGCAATGGCGTCACATTCCGGTGGTCGTGATCACCGCCCTCGAACTGACGGCTGCCGACCGCAAGCGGCTCAACAGCGGCGTGGAGGCGATCCTGTCGAAAGGCGCGTTCGAACCCGAGGAGCTGGTGCTTGCGGTGCGCATGGCGATTGACAACGCGAGGCGCAAGCAAAGGACGCCCGAGGCGGCCTCGTGACGAGGATTCTCTACGTTGAGGACAACGACGACAATGTGTTCATGCTCAAGATGCGCTTCGAGTTAGTCGACGGATTCGAAGTGCTGACGGCTTCGGACGGCGAGGAGGGATACGCAAAAGCGGCGGCGGAATCTCCCGACGTCATCCTCATGGATCTTGAACTGCCGATCGTGGATGGGTGGGAGGCGACGCGCAGGCTGAAACGCGACCCGGCGACGCAGAACATTCCGATCATCGCGCTCACCGCGCACGCCATGGCGGGCTCGCGCGAGCAGGCGCTGGCGGCGGGGTGCGACGAGTTCGACACCAAGCCGATCGACTTCGAACGGCTCACGCAGAAGATTGACGGCGTGCTCGCGGCGCGGCGGGCGCATCGGTGAGCCTATAGCGACACCGTCATCAACCCACACAATCGCGGACCGGGCTCGAATCTTATTGCCCGAAGGGGAGAGCCCCGTTACGGCGCGGCCCGAATAATTTGCTCGCCGTCGTGTTTCCTCGGCTCCGGATACCGACGGAAAGGGTCCCACGATGCGAGCTTCCATAAGATCATCGGCTGCGCCCGCCCAGCGGCTTTTTGCGGCGCTTACCTGCGGCGTTTTCGTCCTTGGCTTGGCGCTCGCCGCTCCCGCAGCATTCGCGGCGGGCGGCGGCGGCGGAGGCGGAGGCGGCGGCGGGGGAGGCGGCGGCGGCGGAGCTGGGGGTGGCGGGGCCGGGGGCGGCGGGGCCGGGGGCGGCGGAGCTGGCGGCGGCGGAGCAGGAGCTGGCGCTGGAGGAGGCGCCGGCGCGGGCGCCGGGGCTGGCGGTGGAGGTTCTGGAGGGGGCGGCGGATTCTGGCGTTTCCCCGCCGCGTCTGGCCAAGACGACCTCACCACCTGCATGCCCGGCCAGGTTTGGGACAGAAAGAGGCACAGGTGCCTCCAGAGGCGCAGCGGCCTCCTTCCCGACTGGGAGCTCGCCGAATACGCCTATTCGCTGGCAAAGGCGGACCGCTTCCAGGAGGCGATCGACGTGCTTGACACGCTCGAAAACCCCAACACGCCGCGCGCGCTTAATTACCGTGGCTACGCGACCCGCAAGCTCGGGCGCGTGGACGAGGGAATCGGCTACTACCTCAAATCCGTCGCACTCGATCCCAACTATCCCCAGGTGCGCGAGTACCTAGGGGAGGCCTACGTGATTGAGGGCAAGTTCGACCTCGCCAAAGATCAGCTGGCGAAGATCGAGAAGATCTGCGGGTCGAAGGAATGCGAGTATTACGACGAGTTGGCCAAGGCGCTGGATGACGCGAAAGCCCTTTGAGCTGAACGAGAACGGTCGCGCGCGCGCCACCTTTCGCGCGCGGCCGGACGTGGCGCGGCGCCGGATGTCCCGCGCTCAACCCCTGGCGCTTCTCCTGGGCTCCGGCGCCGTCGCCGCAGTCGTGTTTTCTGCGGCTGCGACGGCGCTGTCCGCCGCCAACAGCGAAGTTGCGCCAGCGGTTTCGCCGGACCGTCTGGAGGATGTTTCTCCTCCGCTCGGCGACCCGTTCCCGGCGGCCGCCAATTTCGCCTGGCGCGCGTTCATTGCGCTCAACTGGCCAGCCAAGCTCGACCCGGCCGATCGCGGCGCTGCGGAGCGGACGAAGTCGCTCGCCGACGACGGCAAGCGCGTGTGGGAAACCTTCAAATCCGACTACGAGCTGTTTCAGATCGGCGACGACGGCCGGCCAATTTCGCCGACGCCTTGGATGAGCCACGAGGGCCGCAACCCCTGCGGCGCCGGCGACGACAACCGCGACAGGACGATCGCATCGTTTGCGCCGTTCGCGGATTTCAACCAGCCGAGCTTCGCGCCGGGAGAACCCGCCAATCCGCTGGTGGCGCAGAACGGCGCCTACACCCGCTACGAAATCCACTTCAACGAACCCGAGTTCACGACCATCGCCGCCAGCGGCTGGAGCAAAGGCCTGAACCTTCCCGACAAGGGGCATCCCGCCCGGCTGCCGGCCGGATCGGTCGCGGTCAAGGCGGCCTGGCGGCCGTTGACCGCGGGCGAGGCGCCCGCGGCTCGCCCGCGTTACTATGTCGAACGCGCCGAGATCATCGACGTGGCGAAGACGCTGGCCGCCGGGCGCGTCGTCTGTTCGACAAGCGACGTCGCGCTCGTCGGCCTTCACATCGCGATCAAGACGAAGAGCAAGCCGCAATGGGTGTGGAGCACGTTCGAGCACGTGGACAACGTGCCGCCGGCCGGCGCAGGCGACGCGCGCGAGCCGAACGCCAAGGACGCCGGCGCGCCATACTCCTATTTCGATCCGGCGAAACAGGCGAAACTCTGGCCGCCGCTGGGTTCCAAGGATACGGCGCCGGTCGATTGGAGTAACCCGCCGAAGCTCAATCCCGAGCCGATGCAAGTGGTGCGGCGATATCCGATTCAGCCCGAGATCATGGCGATGAACCGGGCCTTTTGGGCTCTGCCGGGCGTCAAGGGGACGGTCTGGGAGCGTTACATGCTCGTCGCGGTCCAATGGCCGACAAGCAAAGCGCCGCCCGGCCCAGAGAACGACGGCGCGTCCTTCGCCGGAGAGCCGACGGGCGCGAGCGCAGAGGAGTCGTATCGGTCGACCGCGAAGGCGCAGGCGAATCTGGTCAACACGACCATGGAGACCTACCTGCAAGACCTGCCGTCCAGCTGTATGGCCTGCCACCAGGCGGTGTCGAATTCCCGCGGGCGCGACTTCGTCGGCATACTCGCCGGACTTCGTTAGACGGGACGCCTAAATCACCGGCGTCAGCAGCGGCCGACCCGCGAAATGCGCCGCAAGATTGTCGCGCACGAGTTTCCCCATCGCCTTGCGCGCCTCGATCGTGCCACTCGCGTGATGCGGCTGCACGATGACGTTCTCGAAGCCGAGCAGGCGCGAATCGATGTTCGGCTCGCTCCAGAACACGTCGAGCGCCGCGCCGCTGATACGCTTATCCGCAAGCGCGGCGATCAGCGCCGGTTCGTCGACGACCGTCCCCCGCGAGACGTTCACGAACACCCCCTCTGGTCCGAGCGCGTCGAGGACGGCGGCGTTGACGAGATTGCGCGTGCCCGCGCCGCCGGCGGTCGCCGCGACCAGAACGTCGCTTGCTCGGGCGAGCGACACGGGGTCGGCGTGATAGGCGTGCGGGGCGCCCAAGTCCTTCGCGAGGTCGCAATAGGCGACGGTCATGCCGAAGGCGGGGGCGCGGCGGCCGATGGCCTGGCCGATGCGGCCGTAGCCGAGCACGCCGAGCGTTTTGCCGCCGAGGCTTCGCCCAAGCGATAAGGCGCCCTTCTTCCAGGCGCCGGAACGCACGAAGGCGTCGCCCTCAACGATGCGCCTAAAGCTCGCGAGAATGAGGGCGAAGGCCATGTCGGCGACAGCCTCGGTGAGGACGTCGGGCGTGTTGGTGACGCGCACGCCGCGCGCCTTGGCGCGTTCGAGGTCGATGGCGTCGAAGCCGACGCCGAAACAGGCGATGATCTCGAGCTTCGGGCAGGCGTCGATGAGCGCCGCGCCCGCCCCGAGCACGCCGTTGGTCGCGATGGCGCGGATCTTCGGTCCGACCTCGCGCAGGAAGGCTGCCCGGTCGTCCGCCAGCCAGAGTTTGTGGACGATGTAGTCGCGCTCGAACTCCGGCATCTCCCAGTCGGGATAGCGGCCGACCATCAGCACGTCCGGTTTCGTCACGACATATCTTTCTCAACAAATTCGATGGAATAGGGGCAATAGGCAATGACGCGTCTCAATCGGCGACGCTGTCCTTTTCGGCCCCCTGGGGCTAAGCGGCTTCGCTCGACGACCATTTCCATGTGCCGTCCTCATCGAACGAGAGGACGGAGTCGTAAAGCTCCCTTTGTCCAGCGCCTGCCGCAACATGCACGTATCCCATGGACCGCTCGATCAGCATGCGTTGCAAGCGATTGGATTCCTCCGGGCCCAGCACGGCCTCGATCCGGTCGAGATAAACGAACCGAGGAGCGGCAAGAAGCGCCCGAGCGCAGGCGAGAAGCTGCTGCTCCCGAAGGGAAAGCCGCGCGCTCCAGTCGAACTCGGCGTCAAGCCCGCCCGCCTGCGCCAGCGTCGGTTCCAGGCCAAGCGCGCGAACGAGTTCGACAATCTGATCATCGGAAGGCGCGCGTTCTGAATCCTGATCCTCGAGGATTTCGCGAAGGGTTGCCGGCGGCAGGTATGGCCGCTGCGGGAGAAAATGGATGTTCGCTCCAGAAGGACGAACGATGCGGCCTTTGCCGTGGGTCCAGGCGCCGGCGGTGGCGCGGAACAACGCCACTCCAGCGCTCTCGCTCGCTCCGGTGACGAGGACGCGCGCGCCGGAAGGAATGGACAGGGAAAGGTCCTTAACGAGCGACGCATTTCCGTTCGACGTCACCGTCAGGTCTTCGTACACGAGAGGACCGTCGGCCTCCGCAATCGTCACGCCGGAGGACTGGGGCGATTTGGTTTCTTCGATCGCTGTCATCAAGTTGCTGAGCCGCTCGACCACCGCAGCAAAGCTCGTTAGCGACTGGTATTGCGTCACGATTAGCGAGAACGCAGCGACCAGAGTCGCAAAGACCATGGCTGACTGCGTGATCACGCCGAACTCGATCTCGCCCCTGAAGAACGCCGGCGCGACGATGAGCGCCGGAATGATCTGGATCATCCAGTTATACCCGGTGGAAAAGAACCCGACGTTGCGATTGACAGTGGTGATCCTGCGGAAATTGGCCACCAGGTCGCCCAAACGGCCCAACAAACGCTGTCGTTGCACACCCTCATAGCCTCCGACGAGGAT
>Ga0335085_10011052_pt1 | contig 13421 bp, 13 predicted proteins | sample Lox_Sample_45_FD_206712 | JGI IMG/M metagenome (GOLD analysis project Ga0335085, IMG submission 206712) | Soil microbial communities from Loxahatchee National Wildlife Refuge, Florida, United States - Lox_Sample_4.5 | ecosystem: Environmental > Terrestrial > Soil > Wetlands | place: USA...
CGCCGTGGACCTTCCGCCCGGAACGGGCGACGTGCAGATCACCCTGGCCGAGGAGCTGCGGCTCGCCGCCGCGGTCGTCGTCACGACGCCCCAGCCGGTGGCCACCGACGACGTGGCCCGGGCCATCCGCATGCTGCGCGAGTCGGGCGTGCCGGTGGCCGGCGTGGTGGAGAACATGAGCGCGCTCGTGCTCCCGGACGGCACCGTCCTCCGCCCCTTCGGGCAGGGTGGCGGCCGCCGGCTCGCCGGGACCTACGGCGTGCCGTTCCTCGGCGAGATCCCCCTCGACCCGGTCCTCCGCGAGGCGGCGGACGAGGGACGCCCGATCGCGGCAACCGGGACGGACGCCCAGAGGGTAATCTTCGCGAACCTGGCCGCAGCGCTCGCCGACGCCCTGCACCTCGGGCCGGCGCGAGCGACCGATCACCCGCGTCCCTGAGGGACGCTCACCCCGAGGAGACCACCATGACCAAGACCCGGACGCTCCAGATCCTCGCCGCCGCCGCGGCGCTCCTGCTCGTCGGCACCGCTCTCGCCGCCGCGCCCAAGAAGACCCCGGAGCTCGTGAAGAAGGGGAAGGCGTCCTACGAGACCAACTGCTCGGTGTGCCACGGCCCGATCGGCCACGGCGACGGCGAGGGCGGCGGCGACCCGAAGCCCCGCAACTTCGTGGCCGACAAGTTCAAGAACGGCACGAAGCCGGACCAGGTGTTCGGCACCCTGAAGAAGGGCATGGACGGCACCGCCATGGTCTCCTTCGGCCACCTGCCCGACGAGGAGCTCTGGGGCCTCGCCTACTACGTGCTCGAGCTGCGCGCGGCGAAGAAGTAGCGGCCGCGTTCCGGACCCGGCCTTCACGACCCGTGATGATGACGGACCGCACGTCCGCCGTGCTGCTCGCCGTCCTGGCCGCCCTGGCGGCGGCTCGCCCCGCCGGCGCCCAGACGGCGGCGCAGGTGCGCCGCGCGGAGGCCTCGGTCGGCGTCGAGGAGAGGCTCGGCGCGGCCGTGCCGCGCGACGCGGTGCTGGAGGACTCGGAGGGGAGGCCGCTCGCGCTCTCCTCCCTCGGCTCGGGGCCCCTCCTCCTCTCCTTCAACTACACCGGGTGCCCGCGGCTCTGCAGCATCCAGCTCGCCGGGCTGGCGCGCGGCCTGAGGGACCTCGGCTGGACCGGCGAGGGGTTCTCGATCGCCACGGTCTCCATCGACCCCGCCGAGACGGCGGCGCAGCTGCATCGCGCCGCCGAGACCTTCGCCGGACAGGCGGGCGGTGGCGAGGGCGTCCGGCGCGGCTGGCACTTCCTGCACGGCAGGAAGGAGGACGTGGACGCGCTCGCCGCGGCGGTCGGGTTCAGGTACCGCTACGAGCCGAGGACGAACGAGTTCGTGCACCAGGCGACACTCGTCGTGGTGACGCCCGACGGCCGGGTGAGCGGCTACCTGCACGGCGTGAGCTACGGGGCCGACGCGCTCCGCACCGCGCTCGACCGCGCCGGGGGCAACCGTGTGGCGACGCTCGCCGAGCAGAAGGGCCTGGGCGGCTTCCTCCTCACCTGCGTGGGCCTCGACCCCGCGGACCCGTTACCTCTCGCTCTCAAGATCATGCGCATCGCCGGGGTCGCAGTGGCGATCCTCCTCGGCGCGTTCCTCGCCGTTCAGGCCCGGAAGGGCGCCCGCCGCTCCCGGCACACCCCCCAACCCTCGAGGACCTCGTGACGCGACCACCGCTCGAACCTCTCCAGGCCCTGATCGCCGCCACGCCCGGGTTCATGCCCGCGCGCGCGACCAGCGCGGCGGCCGGCGTGGACCAGATCTTCGCGTTCATCTTCTGGGTCTCGGCCTTCTTCCTGGCCCTCATCGTGGCCATCACGGTCCTCTTCGTGGTGCGCTACCGGCGCCGGCCCGGCCGGATGGAGCCGGAGCCCACCGCCGATCACGACACCCGCCTCGAGCTCCTCTGGACCTTCATCCCCCTGGCGCTCGTGTTCGCCATGTTCGCGATGTCCACGCGCGCCTACTTCCGGATGACCAGCCCCGAGGCCTCCACCGCCTCGCCCCTCAAGGTGAGCGTCACCGGGAAACGCTGGTCCTGGTGGTTCGACCACCCGAACGGCAAGGGCGCGCCCGAGCTCCACCTCGTGAAGGACCGGCCGACCGAGCTCGTCCTGGCCTCCACGGACGTCATCCACTCCCTGTACGTGCCCGAGTTCCGCCTGAAGCAGGACGCCGTGCCGGGCCGCTTCACCCGAATGTTCTTCACGCCCACCCTGGCCGGGACCTTCCCCGTCCTCTGCGCCGAGTACTGCGGCACCGACCACTCGCGCATGGCGGCCCAGGTGGTGGTCCACGCCGACCAGGCCTCCTTCGACGCCTGGGCCCGCCAGGGCGTGGACGCGGGCGCCTCGCTGGTGGAGGTCGGCAGGCGGGTCTTCACCCAGCGTGGGTGCGCAGCCTGCCACAGCCTGGACGGAACGCGGCGCGTGGGACCGAGCGTGAAGGGCATATGGGGCCACGAGGTGAACCTCGTGGACGGGTCGACCGTGAAGGTGGACGAGGACTACGTACGCGAGTCGATCCTGAAGCCCGGCGCCAGGGTGGTGGCCGGCTTCCCCAACGTGATGCCGCCGGCGGCGCTCGAGGAGCGCGACCTGCAGGGCATCGTCGCCTACATCCAGTCCATGGGGGAGACGCCATGACGTCCCACGCCGCCGCGGTGGACGGCCCCGCCCCGAGCTACCTGCGCCACGGGCGTGGCCTGCGCTCCTGGCTCCTCACCTTCGACCACAAGCGGATCGCGATCATGTACCTCTGCGCGATCCTGGCCTGCGTGCTCCTGGGCGGTGTCTTCGCGCTCGTGCTCAGGCTCAACCTCTGGAACCCATCGGGCGGGCTCGTCTCGAACGACGTCTACAACAAGCTCTTCACGCTGCACGGCGCGGTGATGATCTTCCTCTTCGTCATCCCTGGCATCCCGGCCGCGCTGGGCAACTTCGTGGTGCCGCTCCAGCTCGGGGCGAGGGACGTGGCCTTCCCCCGGGTGAACCTGCTCTCCTTCTGGCTGTTCAGCGGCGGAGCGGTCTTCTTCGTGGCCACCCTGGTGGCGGGCGGCATCGACACCGGCTGGACGCTCTACCCGCCCTACAGCCTGGAGGAGAGCCGGGGCCTCGGCATCCTGCTCGCGCTGACCGGCGTGTTCCTGCTCGGGTTCAGCTCCATCCTCACCGGCGTCAACTTCATCGCCACCATCCACCGCATGCGCGCGCCGGGCATGGGCTGGTTCGACCTGCCGCTGTTCCTGTGGGCGCTCTACGCCACCGGCATCATCCAGATCGTGGCGACGCCGGTCCTGGGCATCACCGTGGGGCTCGGCTTCCTCGAGCGTGTGTTCCACCTCGGGCTCTTCATGCCCGAGTACGGCGGCGATCCCGTGCTGTTTCAGCACTTCTTCTGGTTCTACTCGCACCCCGCCGTCTACATCATGATCCTGCCCGCCATGGGGATCGTGAGCGAGGTGGTCTCGGTCTTCAGCCGGAAGCCCATCTTCGGCTACCGGTTCATCGCCATGAGCTCGATCGCCATCGCGGTGATCGGCTTCCTGGTGTGGGGCCACCACATGTTCGTCTCCGGCCAGTCGGCCTGGGCGAGCGTGATCTTCAGCTTTCTCACGCTGCTCGTGGCCATCCCCTCGGCCATCAAGACGTTCAACTGGCTGGCCACCATGTACAAGGGGGCCATCGTCCTCGCGACACCGATGATCTACGTGCTCACGTTCTTCGCCATCTTCGGCGTGGGGGGCCTGACCGGCCTCTTCCTCGGCACGCTCGCCACCGACGTCCCGCTCCACGACACCTACTTCGTGGTGGCCCACTTCCACTTCGTCATGGTGGGCGCGGTGATGACCGCGTTCCTGGCCGGGCTCCACTACTGGTGGCCCAAGATGACCGGGCGCCTCTACGACGAGCGCATCGGCTCCACCTCGGCCTGGGTGACGTTCGTGGGCTTCTGCCTCACGTTCATTCCCCAGTTCTTCGCGGGGGTGGCCGGCCTGCCCCGGCGCTACGCCACCTACGCGAGCCAGTTCACCGTCCACAACCGGCTCTCCACGGTGGGCGCGTTCATCCTCGCCTCGGGGCTGCTCGTGGCGCTCTACGGCCTCGCCAGCTCGCTGCGGAGCGGGCGCCGGGCACCGGCCAACCCCTGGGGGGCGGCCTCGCTCGAGTGGACGGCCGCCTCGCCTCCGGGGCTCCACAACTTCGACGAGGACCCCCGCGGCGTGCGGCCCTACGACTTCACCGGCCTGCGCCACGTGAGCGACGAGGCGGGCTGGGTCCGGGAGGGCGCGCGATGAGCGGCGGCGGTGGGTCCACCCCCTACCTCGCGGTCCAGTTCCGGGACATGGAGGCCCAGGTCGAGACGGGCAAGCTCGGCGTCTGGCTCTTCCTCGGCTCGGAGATCCTCTTCTTCGGCGGGCTCTTCACCGCCTACTCGGTCTACCGCGCCAATCACATCGAGCTGTTCCGCTACGCCCACTTCTTCCTCGACTGGCGCCTGGGCGCGTTCAACACGTTCGTGCTCCTCACGTCCTCGCTCTCGGCGGCCTGGGCGGTCCGCTGCGCCCAGCTGGGCCAGAGGCGCGGCCTGCGCTTCACCCTCCTCGCCACCTTCCTCCTCGCGGCGGCGTTCCTCCTGGTGAAGTACTTCGAGTACAGCCACAAGCTCGAGAACGGCATCGGCTGGGGCGCGGCCTGCCATCCCTCCGCGGAGATCCTCGCCTCGCTGCCCGACGCGGCCCGGGCGCTGCCGGTGCCGGCGCACCTGGGGACGTTCTTCAGCATCTACTACCTCATGACCGGCCTGCACGGCATCCACGTGCTCGTCGGCATGGGGCTCTTCGCCTGGCTGCTGCGCCGGCTGCCCACGTTGGGGCCGGACCACTGGGGCGCCGTGGACGGCGTGGCGCTCTACTGGCACCTCGTGGACCTCGTGTGGATCTTCCTCTTCCCGCTCTTCTACCTCGTCTGACGGAGCGACCACTTGACCGCTCGTGAATCCTCGACCTCCGCCTCCGCTCCGGCCGGCCACGGCCGCGTGCACGTCGTCACGCCGGCAGCCCTGCTCGGAACCGTGGCGGCCCTGTTCGCCCTCACCGTGGTCACGGTGGTGGTCTCCCGCGTCGACCTCGGCGCGATGAACGTGGTGGCGGCGCTCGGCATCGCCACCGTGAAGGCCATCGCCGTGGCGGCGATCTTCATGCACCTCCGCTACGAAGGGCGCTTCCACGTGGTGGTGCTGGTGGGGTGCGCGGTCTTCGCCGCGCTGCTCGTGGGCTTCGTGGTCTTCGACACCACCCGCTACCAGCCCGACCTGCGGGCGCGCGAGGCGGCCGAAACGAGGCATCGCTGAGGGCTGGCGGCCCGCGGCCGCCGGTCAGGAACGGGCGCGGGTCGCCTTCCCGCCCGGACCCCGGCGCTCGTCCCGCCTGGCTCCGGGGAGCGCCCGTGCGCGCCCCTCCTCGTCGCGGCCGAGCTGGAACTCGCCCACCATGGCGGCGAGCTCCTCCGCCTGGGACGACAGCTCGCTCGCCGCCGAGGACGACTGCTCGGCGCTCGCCGCGTTCTGCTGGGTGACCCGGTCCATCTCCTCGACGGAGCGGATGACCTGGCCGATGCCACCCGCCTGCTCCCGGGCCGACTCGGCGATGCGCGAGATGATCGCGCTCACCTCGGTCACGCCCTCCACGATCTCGCCGAGCTTCCCGGCCACGTCCTTCGCGGCGCCGGCGCCCTCGTCCGCCTGCTTCATCGACTCCTTGATGAGCGCTTCCGTGCGGGTGGCGGCCTCCTTCGCCCGCTGCGCGAGGGAGCGGACCTCCTCGGCCACCACCGCGAAGCCCCGGCCGGCGTCGCCGGCGCGGGCGGCCTCCACCGCGGCGTTCAGGGCGAGGAGGTTCGTCTGGAAGGCGATCTCGGAGACGTCCTTGATGATCTGGGAGGTGCCCTCGGCCGACTGGCGGATGCGCGCCACCGTCCGCTGCATGCCCTCCATCGCCGCGCTCCCCTCCGTGGCGACCTGGCGGGCCGCCTGGGCGAGGGCGTTGGCGTGCTGGGCGTCGGCGGCGGCGCGCGCGGTCACGGAGCTCACCTCGTTCACGTTGCCCGTGGTCTCCTGGAGCGAGGCCGCCTGCTCGGAGGCGCCGCTCGCCACCGACTGGCTGGAGGAGGCGATCTGGCTGGCCGCGTCCGAGACCTGCTCCACCGCGTGCGCGACCTGGGCGAGCGCCTCCTGAAGGGCCTCGGCCGTGGCGTTGACCGCCCGCTGGATGCGCGCGTGGTCCCCGCGGTACTCGCCGCTCACCCGCGCCCGGAGATCCCGGCCTGCGAGCTGCTCGAGGGTGGCCGACGCCTCCTGGATGGGGGCGAGCATCGCGTCGAGCGTGCGGTCGAACTCCTGGACGATGGCCCGGTAGTCTCCGAGGTGGCGGCCCGCGTCCACGCGGACGTCGAGCCGGCCGGCGATCGCCGCCTCTGCGAGCGTCCCCACGTCCTGCGTGAGCGCGCCCACCGCTGCGGCGGTGCGCTCGATGGCCGCGGCGATGATGCGGAACACCTCGCGCGCTTCGGCGGTGTCCGCGTCGCCGGGCTCGACGGCCACGCCCACGGCCAGGTCTCCCCGGGAGAGCTTCTCGAGCGCCGCCACCACCCGGCCGGTCTCGGCCGCCTGGTATGCGGCCACCTTCTCCGACCGGCGCATCGCGGTGCGGATCGCGGTCTGGTCGGTCAGCACCTCGAGCGCCCCGACCACCTTCCCGTCCGCCAGGATGGGCACGCCGGTGTAGTCCACCTGGACCGCGCCCTGCTTGCCGCGCGGCCTCGCCACGGAGCTCGCCGACTCGGTCCGGCCGCTCCGGATCGCGCGGGACACGGCGCAGCGGTCGGTCGAGCAGTCCTCGTTGCAGATCACGTCGCGGCAGGCCGACCCGACCGCCTCGGAGAGGGTGCGGCCGCCGAGGGCGAGCGCGGCCCGGTTCATGTAGAGCACGCGCAGATCGAGGTCCACGATGGTGGCCGGGGCGGGCACTGCGTCGAGGTGGCCGATGAGCGTGGCGACGGCCGCGTTCATGCCCTCGACGATGCGCCGGTAGGCGCCGTCGTGGCCGGCGGCGTCGGCGCGCTCGAGGAGCCTGCCGTGGACGAGCGCCGCGGCGAGGCGCACCGAGTCTGCCTCGAGCCGCTCCAGCGTGGAGATGCAGCGGTTGAGGTTGTCCTTCACCGCCTGGAAGTCGCCCTGGTAGGCGTCGGTGATCGGCGGGGGAAGATCGCCCCGGGCGATCCGGTCCACGTACTGTGCGGTCACCTTCACCGGCCGTGAGAACGCGTCGAGGATGGCGTCGATGCCCGCCACCACGGGCCGTAGCTCGCCGGACATGCGCTCCTGGTCGCCCCGCACGTCGAGCCGGCCCTCCGCCACCGCGTCCCGCAACCGTCCCGCCTCGCGCACGAGCTTCCTGAGGATCCTCCCCACGCTGCGGGAGAGGAGGACGCCGAAGACCGCGAGGAGGACCGCCACCGCCGTGGCCACCGTGAGGATGGAGGTCCGGGCCCGGGCCGCGATCGCGTCGCCCCTCTGCCCGATGTCGTGCGCCTCCATGATCGTCTCGGTCCTCAGCTCCTCGGCGGCGATCTCGGTGGCGTCGAACCCCTCGATGGCGGACCCGTAGGCGGCCCAGGCCGCGTCGTCGAGCGCCTGCGTGGCCTTGTCGTCCTTCGCGCCGGCCGCGAACCGCTGGTCCAGGATGAGGGAGATGTCGTAGAGGGCGTTGCGCCACTGGAAGTAGCCGGTCTTCCAGTTGTCCCAGTGGGCCTGCACCTTCTCGCCGTGGTCGAGCTTCTCGAAGGTCGCCATGTAGGAGTCGACCTGCTCGAGCTTGGCGCGGCAGTCCGCGAGGCCCTTCCTTCGCGACTCGAGCGATGCCCTTCGCTCCAGCGCGGCGCGGATGCCGGCGAGCGTGCCCGTCTGGCCCTCGTCCACGGCGCCGAGCGCCTCGAGCCCCGGCACGGTCGAGTCGGCGAGCCCGGTGAGGTTCGAGGCGATGCGGCCGGCGATCTGGTACGAGACGAGACCCACGCCGAGGAGCGCCGCGGCGGCGACTCCGAGCGCGGCGAGGATCTTCGTGGCCGTGGTCACGCGCGCGGCTCCTCTCGGGCGCCCCCCGGGCGCTCGTCGAAGCATGGTGCGACCGCGTGGCGACAGGAAGTAACTGGCCGCGGAATCGGGCCCGACAGGGATGCCCCTGCCGGGACGCGCTTCACTTCTCGGGAAGCGCCAGCGCCTCGAGGAGCGCCCGGGCCTTCGCCTGGATGATCCGGGTGTTGGCCGGGCCCATCCTGAGGAGGTGGCGGTCCACCGCGGAGAGGCGTTCGAGCTTCGCGTCCTCGAACACCCAGATGCCGCCCTCGTCGCGGAGCGGCACGTCGCCGTCGCGGACCGGCGCGTTCGCCACGCGGTGGAGCGCTCGCGCGAGGGCGCGGTCCAGCCCGGCCGCGGGCTCGCCCAGCGTCTTGTAGGCTGCCTGGAGGGCCGGCCGCGCTGCACGGTACGCCGCGGCGACGGTCGGGACGTCCACCGACCCGACGGCCGCCGCGAACCCGTCGTAGCGCGCGTACGAGGCGGACGCGATCACCTTCCTGCCTCCGCGTGAAGCGACCTGGAACTCCCCCTTCGGCGCCAGGAAGGCGAGCTCGCGCCTGGGCGAGACGCCCTCGGCGAGGTTGTCGATCACCACCGCCGTGCGCCGCATCAGGTCCTCGAGCGCGAGCGCCTTCTTCCACAGCGGATCGGACGAGACCCTGGCGAGGAGGTCCGAGAGCGAGGCCGTTCCGGCCTCGGGCTGCGGCGCCGGGGCCGCCGGCATGGGCGGGGCGGGGGCGGCCGAAGGCGGCGGGGGTGGTGGCGGCGTGGACCTTCCGAACCGGTACCAGAGGTAGGCGCCGCCGGCCACGAGGGCGAGGGCGACCAGCACCCAGGGGAGCATGCTCGCGCGGCGGAGCGAGGTGCGGGGCTCTTCCTCGAACGGGTTCTCGTCGGACATGCCCCGTGCATCGCACCGTCCCGGCGTCGAGGCAAGGCCCGCGGCGGGCCCGAGCCGAGCGCCTCTCTTCCCGCACACCCTGAGCGTGGCCCCGCCGAAGGCGGCGCGAAGTCGAAGGGCCTGTCCTGAGCCCGGTGTTCAGGCCGCGGCGCGGCCGTCCGGCGCGGAGTCCCCGCGCAGGCCGTCGAGCGCGTCGCGGACTGCCCGCCGCAGCGCCTCGCCGTGGAAGAGGACGGCCGAGACGTGGCCCGCCTCGACCCAGCGCAGCTCCGCGCCCCAGTGCTCCGCGATGGCCGCGGGGTCGGCCGGCGGCACGATGCCGTCCCGCCGCACGCCGACCACCACCATCGACGAGCCGCGCGGCGGAGGGGGCAGGGCCAGGACGTCGATGCGCGACAGCCGGCGCTGGAGCAGCGGGCGCGCCTCCGGCCCCCCGAGCGCCTCGAGGTCCACGACGTGGCGGAGGTACCCGGTCACGAACACGGAGGCCTGCGTGACCGGCGGCGCCGCCGCGGCGACGGCGAGCGGGAACGGCGACGCCTCGGCGATGAGCGCCGCCGTCTGCCCGCCCATGCTGTAGCCCGCCACGCCCACGCGCCCGTGGCGCGACCGGAGCCAGGCGGTGAGCGCGCGGCCCTCGCGAACGGCGGTCGAGATCATGAGCGCGAGGTCGGAGACGGTGCGCAGGGCGGTGCCGGCCTGGCCGACGGGCCGGCGGTTGCCGTAGTAGGGGTTCTCGAGGAGGAGCGCCGCGGTTCCCGACCGGACGAGCGGGGCGACGAACGTTTCACGTACGGTGAATCCCTGGTCGCCCGCGGCGGCCATGACGAGCACCGCCGCCCGGGCATGGCCCGCGGGCTCGAGGAGCCGCACCCGTACGCGGCGTCCCGCCGTGAGGCGCGGCTCGGGAGACTCGAACGAGCCCGAGTGGACGAGGAACCCGTCGCGCCGCTCGGCGGGGCCGAGCTCCAGCTCGACCGCGTCCGGCGGGCGCGCCGCCACGTCGCCGACCGGCTCGGACTCCAGGAGGGCGACGTCGCCCCAGCCGCCGGCGAAGAAGCGGGAACGCCCGAGCGCGACCGAGAGGGCGAGATCGAGGAGGTCCATGAGGACTGCCCGGCACGCAACCTAGCAGATGGAGGCCCGCGTGGGCCCGAAAGGCTTGGACGCCCTCCTGCGTCCGTGCTTTCGTCCTTGTTGCTCGCCATTCTCCGAGGACGCCACCTTGGTCCCACACCTGCGCTCCGCCCGCCTCGCCGCAGCGCTCGTCGCCATCCTCGCCTCCTGCACGCCCCCGCCGGGCGCGGTGCGAGGCGCACACCGCCCGGGCCGGTTCGATGGAACCGAGACGTTCGTGGTCGACGAGATGATGTTCGACGCACCCGCCTGGCCCTCCCGGGTCGAGGGCACGAGCTTCATCCTCGAGACCGGCGGCGCTTGTGCCGAGAAGAGGTTCATGGGCATGGCCGGGGTCGCCGGGAAGCGGCAACTCACGGCAAGGTGGAAGCCCACCAACACCTGCACCGCCGTGTACATCGAACACGCGAAGGGTTTCTTCACCGACAACGCCCAGTGCGAGAAGACCATCTCCGAGGAGGTCGATTACGGCGTCTTCCGCCACTACACCGACGTCGTCCGCAGCCGCCTCTCGCTCGCCGGCCGGCCCGCCACGCGGGACGAGCTGACCTGGGGAGTCGGCGGGGAGGCGGGGCGCGCGTACCTGTACCAGCTGTGCTGGGAGGACGGGTTCTACGGCATCGTCGTCTCCGGGATGGTGTCGAACCAGGCCGAGATCGACAGGGCGAACAAGCTCCTCGTCGCGACGCTCGAGTGGGTGGACCCCGACAAGATGCTCGGACGATCGCCCTCGCACTGAGCCGGGCGCGGCGCTAGATCGGGCGAGTGGCCCTCCCGGTCGCCCTTCTCCTCCTCGCGGCGACACCTTCCACGCCGGTGGACGGCTCGGCGCCCGTTCCGGTGCTCGTCGAGCTCTTCACGTCCGAGGGCTGCTCGTCGTGCCCGGCCGCGGAGTCGGTGCTGGCCCGGCTCGAGCGCGAGCAGCCGGTGGCGGGCGCGCGTGTCGTGATCCTGGAGCGCCACGTCACCTACTTCGACGGGCTGGGCTGGAAGGACCGTTTCGGGACTGCGTCGGCGACCGCCCGCCAGCAGGCGTATGCCGATCACATGAGGCGGGACTCGATCTACACGCCACAGGCGGTGGTGGACGGGGCTGCCGAGGCGGTCGGCTCCGATCGCGAGGCGCTCGTCCGCCTGGTGAAGGCAGCGGCGGGGCGACCGAAGGGCAGCGTGGTCGTGCGGCCATCCGCCGACGGCCGCGTGGAGGTGGAGGCCCGCTGGGCGGGAGACCGCCCGGCCGAGGTGTTCGCGGCCGCCGTCCTCCCCGACGTCGAGACCGACGTGCAGGGCGGCGAGAACGCGGGGCGGAGGCTCCGTCACGCGTCGGTGGTGGTGAAGCACTGGAAGCTGGGGGATGGTCGCGGGCGGCTCGCGGCGGCGTTCCAGAGGCCGAGCTCGCCCCTCGGGCCGGTCGAGATCGTCGCGTTCGTACAGGAGCCCGACGCGGGTCAGGTCCTGGCGGTGGGAGAGGAGGCCGCGGCGGCTCGCTGACCCGCGGCGGCCATGCACCTCGCGGAGATCTGGCGGTACCCGGTGAAGTCGATGGCCGGCGAGCGGCTCCGCGAGGTGAAGCTCCGCGAGGACGGCCTCGCCGGCGACCGCATCGTCTCGGTGGTCGGGCCGGACGACGCGGTCCGGACGGCGCGGCGCTGGCCCCGGCTGCTCGGCCACCGCGGCACGCTCGGGCCGGGCGGCTCGCCGCTCGTGGACGGGCGGCGGTGGGACGACCCCTCGGTGGCCGCCGACGTGGAGGCCGCCGCCGGGCCGGGCGCGCGGCTCGTGCGCTACGAGGAACTCGACCGCTTCGACGTCCTCCCGCTCCTCGTGGCCACCGACGGCGCCATCGCCGCCTTTGGCCGCGACGGACGGCGGCTCAGGCCGAACCTCGTCGTGGGCGGCGTCGAGGGGCTCGCCGAGCGGCGCTGGGAGGGGAAGACGCTCCGCATCGGCGAGTGCCTGGTGCAGGCGGTCTCGCTGAGGGACCGCTGCGTCATGACCACTTACGATCCCGACACGCAGGTCCAGGATCCCGGCGTGCTGCGCGACATCGTGGAGCGCTTCGACGGCGCGCTCGCCCTCGACACGGAGGTGCTGCAGGGCGGGATCCTGCGCGAAGGGGATCCTGTCGAGCTGGTCGCGACGGGCCGGTGAGGTGCTTGCGCACCGCGACCCGCATCAGCCGGTCGGCTATCATCCGGGCGCGTGATTCCTCTCCTCTGGACGGTTATCGGTCTCCTCTGCGCTCGAGGTGAACCCCCGCTGCAGGGCTCCGCACCGCCCGCGTCGCGCCATTCGACGAAGCCGCGGGTGCGGCACGGGTCGTTCTCGGATTGCTTCATGCCGCGGTTCTCGCAGGAGGACCTCGCCGGTGGCGATCCGAAGCAGTTCGCCCTCAAGGCCTTGCTGAAGATCACCGTCGCCGCCGACGGATCGGTGGGCAAGAGCGAGGTCATCACAGACGGGAGACCGGAGACCTTCGTCAGGGAGGTCCTGAGGGCGGCGACCTTCTGCGAGTGGGAACCGGGGACGGTCGACGGGAAGGCCGCCGGGACGACCGTCCTGATCCCTCTTTCCATCCCCAACCCCGCCTATCGACCCGACCAGGCTCGCCACGCCCGTCTCAAGAGCAGGGACGGGGTGGCCGCCTGCATCCTTGCGAACCTCGGCGAGCCCCGTCCTGAGCCCGGCCTGGGCACGGTGCTCGTGGAAGTGGACGTCGATGCGATGGGAACGCTCGCTGCCGTTCGTGTCTCGACTCCGAACGTCCCGGGTGCAGTCCTCGAGACGATCCGGACTGCGACAGCGCGATGCGGCGCCTGGGAGCCGGCGCTCGGACATGACGGGGTCCCCGTCGCCGAGTCCTTGAAGGTCCCCGTTCAGCTGGCAGGGCGCTGAGGTCCCGAGCCGCTCGCGTCCCTTTTACTCCCACGGCCCCTCCGGGCCGGCTGACCGGGCGCCCGGGCCGCTCTACACTGGCAGTTCAGTGCGCACCCGACCCATCCTCCTTCCCGGGGAATCTCCCCGTTCTCGCGGGCGCTGGCGCAGGCGGATCCTCGCCGTCGTGGCCCTCGCGACCGGAGCGCTCGTCATGACCGCTGGCGTCTCGACGTCCTGGTTCGCCTCCTTCGGCGGGAAGGTCGAGGGCGCGCGCCTCGAACGGGCGCGCCACTCGCCGAACTTCCGCGACGGCAAGTTCG
>Ga0335085_10011053_pt1 | contig 13420 bp, 9 predicted proteins | sample Lox_Sample_45_FD_206712 | JGI IMG/M metagenome (GOLD analysis project Ga0335085, IMG submission 206712) | Soil microbial communities from Loxahatchee National Wildlife Refuge, Florida, United States - Lox_Sample_4.5 | ecosystem: Environmental > Terrestrial > Soil > Wetlands | place: USA: Florida...
ACGGCGGCTGCGGCCCGGATCGACCGGGCGGCGGACGTCGAGCCAGCGCTCGCCCACGATGCGCCCGTCGCGGTGCGCGAAGATCCGGGTTCGGCCGAGCTCGGGGGTGCTGCCGGCGTTCCGGATGTGGAGCGTGCGGCCGCCCTCGCCCGGCAGGATGACCGCGCTCTCGGCGTGGCGGTGGCCGTGCAGCACGAGGTCGCAGCGGCCGCGCAGGAGCTCGACGAGCTCGGCACCCCGGGAGAGCTCGGCGGCGTTCGGCCAGCCCAGCCAGCTGGCGAGGCGCTCGGAGAGGTGGTCCTCGGGGAGCGGGAGGACGTGGTGGTGCAGCATGAGGACGACGAGCGACCTCGGCGGCGCCGCGGCCGCCGCGGCGTCCACCGCGGCGAGGTCGTCGCAGCGGAGCTCGCCGTGGGCGGCGAGGAGCGCGCGGTTGTGGGGCGCTGTGGAGTCGAGGCGGACGACGTGAAGACCGGGGCGGGAGGCGACGTCCACGCGCCGGCCGGGCATGAGGAGGCGAGCGGCGTCCTCCCCGAGGCGGTCGTGGTTGCCGGGCACGACGAGCAGCCGGTCGCTGAGGGGCGCGAACAGCGCCTCGAAGGTGGCGAGCTCCGAGTCGCGCCCGCGGTGGGTGACGTCGCCGGTGACGAGCACCGTGCCGACTCCCGACTCGAGGAGCGCGCCGGCCAGCCCCGCCACCGCGGCGTCGGTCCTGCGATCGCGGCCCACGTGCAGGTCCGAGACGTGTGCGATGGTGTGGTCCACCGATCCTCCTATCGGTGAACTTCACCATCGGTGTGTGACGGGGCGGCGACGCGGCGATCACGTCGCCGTGAATTCATGGGGCAGTGACTTCGGCGCCCGCACCCGGCGCTTCCCGCGGCCCCCTCGAGCGCTGCTCGGGTCCGGGAGCCCCGACCCTCGCGTCCCGGGCCACCCTCCCCGAAGGAGTGCCCTCGTCCGGGTATGCAGAGGCTGCGCCGGACCTGCGCCATGCGACGGGTGTTGCGGAGCGTGAAAACGGATCGTCCATCCTTCCGGCGCGCCGTGACTTTTCAGGATGCCCAGGGAGTCCGCAGGGTCGGGCCACGATGCCGCGCCTGGATGGCGGAGGCGCCATCCCCCGGCCGACCCGGGATCGATTCTTGCGAGGAAGCTCGGGTGGATGAGCCACTTCGTCTCCACCCTCGCCACGCTCGCCGGAGTCCTCGGCATCTGGACCGCCGCGTCTCTCGTCGCGACCCCGGTCCTCGTCCTCTGCTTGCGTGGCCAGGCTCGCATGAACGCCCGCTTCACCCGCGAGGCGACCCGGCGCGCCTGGCGAGACGCCACCCTCGGCGCCTGAGGCGCCGGCGGGCCCCTCCCACCTCCCGCGCCTCGCGAGCGCGTAGTTCACCTTCCGTCCTGGACCGCCGGGGCTCAGCGCCGCCGGGTCATGTGCGCCCCGAGCTCGCGCACCGCCGCCTGGGCTGCTTCCACCGTCGGTGCCGACCAGGGCCGACCGTGCCCGGGCCACACCCGGCGGAAGCGGAGCGCTGCGAGCCGTTCCATCGATCGCGTCTGCTCTCCCCAGTCGTGCCAGCACACCGATCGCGACGCCCCGAGCCGGTCGTCCCCGTCGCCCCACAGGTGGTCGCCCGTGAAGAGGTGCTCCTCGCCCGCGACGAGGGCGGCCGAGCCGGCGGTGTGGCCGGGAACCGGGACGAGCACGAGGCCCTCCGCGAGGACCACCGGCTCCACCCCGGACGGCTGGCGCTCCACCTCGCGCGTGCCGTGGCCCACGTCGCGCGCGTGGAGCACGCGCTCGCAGCCGAGCGCCTCGCGCCAGCGCCGGTGGTCGGCCACGTCGTCGCGGTGGGTGAGGAACATCAGGCGAGCCCCGCCGAGGTCGAGCAGCCGCGCGAGCAGCGGCCGCGAGAAGCGCGGCGAGTCCACGAGCACGTTCCCGCCAGGCCGGCGCAGCAGCCACGACGACGCGCCGAACGACGATTCGGCCGCCCATCCGCAGCGGTACACGCCTGGTGCGACCTCCTCCGGCAGGGACGCAGCCGCCTCCGCCACGCCCTCCTTGCCCCGCGAGCCGATGGCCGCGACGGGGCACGAGACGAGCGCCATGAGGGCCCTTCGCCGGGCGGCGCCGTCTCGCGGCTGCCGGGCGACGAACGACGTGTCGTCCTCACCCCCGCCGAAGGTCTCCGGGGCGATCTGGCGGCACTGGTCGCAGGCGATGCAGCGGTCGTCCACGAAGAGGTCGCCGGCCGCGTTCGCCGCGACCGCTCGCGCGGGGTGTGCCACCCCGGGTCTGTAGCGGGCCGGGACCGCCGCGTCACGGCGGGCGCCTGCCGGACCACTGGGTGGGATGATGGTGTCCGGTGGGAGGGGTGGGACGCTTGCCAGCCTTCGCGCCGCTGCGGTACGAACGGAAGTGCAGCCCGACGCAGGAGACCGATGGCCGAGGCCCCCGCCCAGCATCGCTTCCGCCCGCCCCCGCAGGGTGAGCGCGAGCTTCGCTTCCTGGGCCCGGCGCCGGTGAAGCCCGGCGGTCCCCGGTACGTCTTCTACGAGCGCATCGAGATCGGGCGCGACGACGGCGTGCGCCCCGAGGAGCCCGGGCTCCTGCTCCTCGCCGACCCCACCATCTCGCGCGTCCACTGCGTCGTCACCCAGGACCGCGACGGCCGCTGCTTCGTGCGGGACGTCTCCCGGAACGGCACGCGCCTCGACGGGCGCCGCCTGGTGCCGAACGTCGAGAACCCGTGCGACCTCGGCCAGGTGATCACGGTGGGTCCCTACTCGTTCGCGCTGCTCGGCGAGCCGGGCGCGCACCCCAAGGCGCCCACCACCGGAAGCACCATCCCGGCCCCCAACCACGCCATCGTCACCGTGCTCGTCGGGGACATCCGCGACTACACGGTGCTGGTGCGCCGCTCGCTCTCGCACGAGGTGCAGCACGCGGTCAGCCTCACGTTCGAGAAGCTGTCGGCCGAGGTGATGCACCAGGGCGGCACCGTGAAGGAGTACCAGGGCGACGCGCTGCTCGCGTTCTGGGAGGGCGACCACGCCGGTGGCCAGGCGGTGGTGGCCTGCCGCGCCGCGCTCGCCCTCGATGCGCTCGCCCAGCGGCTCGGCGCCGACCGCCACCACTGGCCGCTCGAGGACTTCCCGCTGCGCATGGACTGGGCGCTCGCCACCGGGTTCGTCCTCATCGACACCTTCGGCCGCGGGACGCCCACCGGCCTCTCCATGATGGGCGAGCCGGTGGTGCGCGCGTTCCGCATCGAGAAGTTCGCGTCCGAGCAGTCGGGGCGCATCCTCGCCTGCAGCGCCACCGAGGAGTTCGCCCGGGGAGCCTTCGTCTTCCGCGACCTCGGGCAGCGGTTGGCCAAGGGGTTCGACGCGCCGGACCACGTGTTCGCGCTGGTCGCCGAGAGGAGCGGGAGCTGATGGAGCAGGGCGGAACCCTTCTCGACTTTCCCGTCGTTTCCCTCGACGACGAGCCGTGGAAGGTGCCCCTACCGACGGGCGCGGGGGCGGCCGCGCTGGCTGGGCCCATCACGCCCTCTCGCGGCATCCCCTCGCCGAACCCCGCGGGGCTCAGGCCGGGTCACCACCTCGGCTCCCGCTTCCGCGTCCTCCGCAAGCTCGGCCGCGGCTCGATGGCCACCGTGTACCTCGCCCTCGACCTCCAGGCGCGGCGCGAGGTCGCCCTGAAGCTCATCGACCCGCACCTCGCCGACGATCCGCGCGTGCTGGCGCGGGCCGAGCGGGAGATCGAGCTCTCGAAGCAGACCCCGCACGTGAACGTCCGGCGCGTGCACGACCACGGCGTCATCGACGGCCTTCGCTTCTTCACCATGCAGCACGTGGAGGGCGAGAACCTCGCCGACCGGCTGCGCCGTCAGCGTCCGCTGCCCCTTCCCCTGGCGGTAGGCCTCTTCCACCAGATCGCGAGCGCGATCGCGGCGGTGCACGAGCGCGGGGTGGTGCACCGCGACGTGAAGCCGAAGAACGTGCTCGTGGACCCGTCCGACCACGCCTGGGTCACCGACTTCGGCCTCGCCACGTCGCCGCGGGTCCGTCCCCTCACCCGCGCCGGCGAGATCCTCGGCACGCCGGACTACATGTCCCCCGAGCAGGTGCGGGGCGAGCCCGCCGACCCGCGCTGCGACGTGTTCACGCTGGGCGTCGTGTTCTTCGAGATGCTCTCCGGGGCGCTGCCGTTCCTCGGCGCTACGTCGTTCGAGGCGATGATCCTCCGCACCCGGGCGCCGGCCCGACCCCTGCGCGCGCTCGCCCCGCACGCTCCCGTGGAGCTCGCGACGCTGGTGGCGCGCTGCCTCTCGCGCGACAAGGCCGACCGCCCGCCGACCGCGCGCGAGGTGGTGCACGAGCTCGACCGCGCCGCCGCGGCGCACCGCCGGGCCCGTTCGGCCCAGGTGGCAGCCTGACCCCGACCCGGACGCTCGGCCGCACCGGGCTCGCCGTCTCCGCGGTGGGGTTCGGCGCCGGCCGGATCGGCGGCGACGATCTCGCGGACGCCGAGGCCGATGCGCTGGTGCGGCGGGCGCTCGACCTCGGGGTGACCCTATTCGACAGCGCTCGCAGCTACGGCCGCTCCGAGGAACGCCTCGGTCGTGCGCTGCGCGGCCAACGCGGGCGGGTGGTGCTCTCGACCAAGGTCGGCTACGGCATCCCCGGACACGAGGACTGGAGCGGGCCCTGCGTCACGGCGGGCGTGGACGCCGCGCTGGCGCGGCTCGCCACCGACGTCATCGACGTCGTGCACCTTCACTCCTGCCCGGTGGACGTGCTGCGGCGGGGCGACGTGGTGGAGGCGCTCGGGGCTGCCGTGCGCGCGGGGAAGGTGCGCGTCGCGGCGTACTCCGGTGAGGGAGAGCCGCTCGGCTGGGCCGTGGCCTCGGGCCTCTTCGGCTCGGTGCAGCTCTCCGTGAACGCGTGCGACCAGCGCGCTCTCTGGACGGAGGTTGCCGAGGCCTCCCGGCGCGGGCTGGGGGTACTCGCGAAAAGGCCGCTCGCCAACGCGCCCTGGCGGTTCGCAGAGCGCCCCGCCGGCGACGACGCCGCGCCGTACTGGGAGCGCCTGAGCGCCATGGGCCTCGACCCTGGCGGGCTCCCCTGGGACGAGTTGTTCCTCCGCTTCGCCGCCTTCGCGCCCGGAGTGTCGTCCGCGCTCGTGGGTACGCGCAGCGCGGCGCACCTCGAGGCCGCCGTGCGCGCAGCCGCGAAGGGTCCCCTGCCGGCCGAGGTGGCCGAGTCGGTGCGCGCCGCATTCCGCCGCGCGGATGCGGGGTGGACGGGGCGGATCTGAGGCCGGATCATCCGGCGATGGCCCCGCGCCCCGGCACGTTCGGCTCCAGCTTCAGCGGCGCGGCGAACGCGTTGCTGGGGAGGGCCGGGCGGCTTCCCCTCGTGGACGTGGCCCTCATGGTCGGCATCGTCGCGGCGGGAGTGGGCGTCGTGGGCCTCGCCGAGCGCTGGGCCGCCCCCTACCACGCCGCCGTCGAGATCGACCTCTCGCTCTCCGCCCTGCCCCGCTACGCCCTCCTCTCCCTGTCGCGGGGCCTCGCCGCCTACCTCCTCTCGCTCGTCTTCACGATCCTCTACGGCGGCTGGGCGGCGCGCGATCCGCTCGCGGAGCGGGTGCTCGTTCCGCTGCTCGACGTTCTCCAGAGCATTCCGGTCCTGGGGTTCATGCCCGCCCTGGTGCTCGCGCTCGTGGGCGCGTTCCCCGGCACGAACGTGGGGCTGGAGCTGGCCGCCATCGTCATGATCTTCACCGGCCAGGCCTGGAACATGGCCTTCAGCTTCTACCAGTCGGTGAAGTCCGTCCCGCCGGTCCTCGGCGAGGTCGCCTCGGTGCTGCGGTTCGGGCCGCTGAGGCGGCTCCGCTGGCTCGAGTTGCCCTACGCCACGATCGGCCTCGTGTGGAACAGCATGATGAGCATGGCCGGGGGCTGGTTCTTCCTCATGGTGAGCGAGGCCTTCGTGCTGGGCGACCGCGACTTCCGGCTGCCCGGGCTGGGCTCGTACATGAGCGTGGCGGTCGCTCGCGGGGACGGCAAGGCGATGGTGGGGAGCGTCGTGGCCATGACCGCGCTCATCGTCCTCCTCGACCAGCTGCTCTGGAGGCCGCTCGTGGTGTGGGCCCAGCGTTTCCGCATGGAGGAGAGCGGGCAGACCGAGGAGATGACCTCCTGGTTCTACGACCTCCTCCGGCGGTCCCGGCTGGGCGAGGCAGTGCGCTCGCGCCGCCGGGCGGCGTTCGTCCGCCCGGCGCGGCCGCCTCCCGCGGGCGTGGCCGCGCAGGCGCGGACCTCACGGGTCGCATCGGTGGCGGTCTTCACCCTGCTCCTCGCCCTGCTGGTCTGGGGCGGAGCCGAGGTCGTGCGGCTCATGAGCGGCGTCTCCCTCCCGACGTGGATGGGCCTCCTCGGCGACGCGGGGCTGACGCTCCTGCGCGTGCTCGCGGCGGTCGCCCTGGGCACCGCCTGGACCCTGCCCGCCGGCCTCGCCATCGGGCTCTCGCCGCGGCTCTCGCGCCTGCTCCAGCCGGTGGTGCAGGTGGTGGCCTCCTTCCCCGCCCCCATGCTCTTCCCGGCGGTGGTGGTGGTCCTTCACGCGGCCGGGGTCTCGCTCGGCATCGGCAGCGTGGTGCTCATGCTGCTCGGCACCCAGTGGTACGTCCTCTTCAACGTGGTGGCCGGCGCGACGGCCATCCCCGCCGACCTGCGCGAGGCGGCCGAGCTCTTTCGCTTCGGCCGCTGGCAGCGGTTCCGGCAGCTGCACCTCCCGTCCGTCTTCCCTTACCTCCTCACCGGCTGGGTCACCGCCGCGGGGGGCGCCTGGAACGCCTCCATCGTCTCCGAGTACGTGGCGACGGGCGGGGAGACGCTCGCCGCCCACGGCCTGGGCGCCACCATCAGCAGACAAGCGACCGCCGGCCGGTTCCCCGAGCTGGCCGCGGCGGTCCTCGTGATGGCGGTGGTGGTGGTGGGGTTCAACCGCCTGGTCTGGCGGCGGCTTCACGCGGTGGGCGAGGAGCGCTTCTCGTCCGTACGCTAGGAGATCCCGTGGCCGAGACGACCATCTGCGAGCTCAGGAACGTGTCCATCGAGTTCCCCCAGCCGCGCGGCGCTGCGCGGAAGGTCCTCGAGGACGTGAGCCTGGCGGTGAATCCCGAGGAGGTGGTGGCCTTGCTGGGCCCCTCCGGCTGCGGGAAGTCCACCATGCTGCGCATCCTGGCCGGCCTCACGCAGCCGACGCGCGGCGAGGTTCGCTGGCACGGCCGGCCGCTCTCGGGCCTGTCCACCGACGTGGGCTTCGTGTTCCAGGGGTTCGCCATCTTCCCCTGGATGACGGTGATGGAGAACGTGGAGGCGGCGCTCGTGGCGGCCGGCAGGCCCGCCGACGAGACGCGCAGGCGCTCCGAGCAGGTGGTGAAGCTCGTGGGTCTCACGGGGGCGGAGGAGGCCTATCCCCGCGAGCTCTCCGGCGGCATGAAGCAGCGCGTGGGCATGGCCCGGGCGCTCTCGCTCGAGCCGGAGGTGCTCTTCATGGACGAGCCCTTCAGCCAGGTGGACGCCCTCACCGCCGAGTCGATGAGGTCGGAGCTCCTCGACCTCTGGTCGGAGAAGGAGAAGCACCCCCGCTCCATCGTGCTCGTGAGCCACGACATCAAGGAGGTCGCCTACATGGCCGACCGCATCGTGGTGCTCGACGCCAATCCCGGCCGCGTTCGCACCGTGGTGGTCGACGACCTGCCGCGGCCTCGCGACCTCCGAGCCACCGCCCTCCTCTCGCTCGTGGATCGCCTCCACGACGTGATCACCGGGATGGAGATGCCCGACGCCGCCCCGGGCGAGGCGCCGGCGCCGGGCACCGGTCCGGCCGCCATGCCGATCCCCGACGCCCATCCCGGCGAGGTGGTCGCGCTCCTCGAGTACCTCGATGGCCGCGGGGGCAAGGAGGACGTGTTCCGCATCGCGTCCGAGACCAACCGCGAGTTCGGGAAGATGATCGCCATCGTCAACGCAGCCGAGCTGCTCGACTTCGTGGACACGCCGCACCGGACGGTCGTCCTCGAGCCGCTGGGCCGGCGCCTCGTGCAGGCCGGCGCCGCCGAGCGGAAGGCGATCTGGCGCGAGCGCATCCTGGGCCTGGGCCTCTTCCAGCGCGTGCTGGAGACCATCTCCAGGAGCGAGCGCGGGCGCATTCCCCGCGAGCTCGTGCTGGAGATGATCGCCATCGAGCTGCCGCAGGAGGACTACGATGCGGTGTTCGACCGGCTCGTGGCCTGGGGCCGCTACGGCGATGCCTTCGCCTACGACGACGCCGGCGAGACGCTCAGCTCGTGACGGCGGCGCGGCCCTGCTTTCACCGGAAGTGTCCCATCCCGTCGTTCCGGAGCACGAGCCAGCCGTTGGGTGACGGCAACTCGACGAACAGATCGGGTGGACCCGATCCGGTGCGCAGCAGCGACCAGGTGGAGATCGCGACTCCGGGTGACGTCGTGAGCGAGGGGTCCGGGACCGCCTGGAAGCCGCCGGCGGCGGTCCCCCGGTGCACGAAGAACGAAACGAAGTCGCAGACGACGAGGTCCGGGTACCCGTCCCCGTCCACGTCCGCCACCAGCGTGAACACCGTCGCGGGGTCGTACGGGAGGGCGCCGAGGGGGATGCGCGTCACGGCCGGCGTGCCGCCGGGAGCGCCGACGAGGTCGATCGCGTCGCCGCGGAAGAGCACCGCCGCCTGGCGCGGCGGGCTCGAGCCCGGGACCGGTACGCTGCCGGCGAGGTCGTAGTTCACCGGCGAGGCCGGCACGGCGTCGGCCAGGATCCACGGCTGGAACGGCCAGCTGCCGGTCCTGGGGCCGCCCGGCTTCACGAGCGAGAGGCGGAGGTTCCCGGCCGGGTCGAGCGCGAAGAGGTCGTCGATGCCGTCGCCGTCGGCGTCCGCCGCCCATTGCTCGTAGACCCCGTTCACGCCGGTGATGAACGGCGCGAGGCCCAGGGTGGCGTGCAGGGCATCGTCGAAGATCATGGCCCCGTAGAAGAGCTGCGAGCCCAGGCGGACGATCGTGTAGAGGTCCGGGCCCGGGGATCCGCCGCCGAACTCGGCCGGGTACAGCACCACCATGGTGGTGTCGAAGGCGGCGCCCGACACGTCGCGCACGTCCACCTGGACCGGAAGCGCGAAGTGCCCGTCCCGCGCCGGCTCGCCCGCGTAGAACCAGGTCCCGTCCGTCCCGACCCGGGCCATCACGTCGGGGATCCCGTCGCCGTCCCAGTCGCCGGCCTGGGCGACGAGGAACGCCGCGGCCACCGAGGTGGCGGGTCCGACGGCCACGCCGCCGGGGATCGGGAAGAGCACCTCGAAGGCCGTGCCGTCCGGCGACTGCCCGATGACGTCCGGTATGCCGTCGCCGTCCACGTCGCCGGTGGCGACGGGCGCCGCGGTCGCCAGGTACCGCGGGCGCACGCCCCAGCCGCCGTCGCCCTCGCCGCGCAGGGCGTCCGCCCGGTTGCCGACGTCGCGAGGACCGAGCACCACGTCGTCCACGCCGTCGCCGTCCATGTCCCCGCCGGCCACGCAACCCACCCGGAAGCGACGGTCGCCGAAGCGGTACGAGGGCACGGGCGGGCTCGAGAACGGGTAGTCGAAGAGCTCCGCCGATCCGTTGGTCCCGTTCCAGGCGGCGACGTGGGTCGTCCCGCCCGCGCCCATGCCGAAGGCGGAGATGCCGAGCAGGTTGTAGGTGGCGTCGAACTGCACCCGGTCCACGTGCCCGAGGGCGAGCCCGCCGGGCCCGCCCGTGAACACCGCGAGGCCGGTGCGGAAGTCGCCCGAGGCGCGCGGCGCGTCCACGGAGATCGCCACGAGATCCGAGTGGCCGACCGCGGCGGGCCTCACCTCGATGTACGGGTCCGCGAACGTGGAGCCGAGGCTCTCGAGCCTCCAGGGCGCCGGCATCGTCACCGAGAGCTCGGTGGCGTAGGGGGTCGCGCCCCCGCCCATCCGGAAGAAGAGCGAGCCGGTCGTGCCCGAGCGGACGTAGGCGAGGTCGGTGGCTCCGTCGCCGTTCCAGTCGCCCGCCACGAGGTAGCGCAGCACGCCGTTCACCTGGGCCACGCACGCCAGCGGCTTGAGGAGGCCGGTGATGGGGTCGACCTCGGTGTAGACGATGCCGGGGCCCGCCGCCGAGCATCCGGCCGAGGAGGTGGTCAGGAAGATCCGGCCGGTCCCTCGCGCGACGGCCGGGCGCGAGGAGAAGGTGTACCCGGGGACGAGCATCCGCGGCCCGTCGGCGAGCGAACCGTCGCGCCGCCCGAGGAGGACCTGGAGCTCGCCGTTCGCGTCCACGTAGACCACGTCCGCCTGGCCGTCGCCGTCCACGTCCGCGACGAGCGGGGACGAGAAGGCCTGGCTCGCGTAGCGGGTCACCGCCGGAACCTGCCCGGGATGCGACACGGACACCGCGGTCTGCCAGAGCCCCGTCGTGAGGTCCAACCCGAAGGCGAAGAGGTCGGCGTGGCCGTCGCCGTCGAGGTCGGCGAGCACGCAGCTCCAGGCGAAGTCGGTGTCGATCTGCAGCGGGCCCACCTGCGCGTTGATCGGGCCGACCGGCGGCGCCTCGGTGGCGTCGTGCACCACGAGGAGATCGGTCGTGAGCGCGTTCAGCCCCGGGACGTAGACCCCGGTGACCGGATCCACGGCGCCGCGGCTGCGGTTCCCCTTGAAGTCGAAGTCGAACCTGTACGGAGGCCTGCCGCCGCTCGCCAGCAGGCGCGAGGGCGACCCCGGCCGCGGGTCGTCGGTGGAGAGCGTCACCGAGAGCGGAGGGCCGACCGGGACGTCGAAGCAGCGGACCTCGCCGTTCGCGTCGGTCACCTGGACCCGGTCCACCACGTTGCCGCTGGGACCGGCCTGGTAGGTGCCCCGGCCCGGGTCCACCCCCGGGCCGCCCGAGGGAGTCGCCTGCATCGAGAACGAGTACGGTGGCTGGCCGCCGGACGCCACCAGGGCGATCCGCTCGTACGGCGCCACCTCGCCGCTGCCGATGGCCGGGAAGAGGTCGAGACCCCGCCCCACCGAGACCTGGAGGGTGATCGCCGGCGCCGCGCCCGTCGCATCGCTGAGCTCGAGCGCGACCTGGGCCGGCGTCGAGACCGTGCCGGCGCAGCCGCCGCTCGGCGCGGCCACGTAGTCGGTTCCGTCCACCGAGCCCGGCGCACCCGGGGTGACGATGCGCAGGAGGTAGGGCGGAAGCCCGCCGTTGGGCACGAACCCGGCCCGGCCTCCGGGGGCCACGAACGCCGAGCGCGGGGTGACTCCGAGCGACGAACCCACGGAGACTCTCGCCGTCTTCCTGGCGCCCGCCGCGTCGGTGACGAGCACCGAGTCGATGGCCGGCCCGATCGCGCCGGCCCGGTAGCCGCAGCCGCTCGCGTCCGCGGACAGCGCCGCCGAGCCTCCCGAGAGGGCGGGCGTGTCGAAGCTGCACGCGTACGGCTTCACGCCGCCGGTCACGACGAGGGTCCGCGTCTCGTACGGCGCCACCCTCGGGAAGGCGTCCTCGAAGGCGAGGGTGGTCTCGGGCGGCAGCGCGAGGTCGAAGGTGCAGGCCGGCAGCGCGATGAGCAGCGCCGCCTTCACGGGGGCGGGGACGAGGCGTCGGCGCATCGAGCGCTCCGGGGGGGGGAATCCCAGAAGAGCACCGCCGGGGGAGCCTTGTCGAGCGCGGACCCGGGGTGAAGGCGTCCCGCCCGCGCGGGACGGCGTGCCGGCCGTCAGTCTCCCACCCGCCTGAACGTGTACTCGAGCGGATCGATGAACGGGAGGACGCGCGTACGCAGCGCGGTCGCCCTGCCGTCGGCGCCCACGGCGAAGGCGACCGGGCTCACCTTGAAGGCCGGCGCGCGCCAGGGGGCGCGAAAGACGTCGTTGCCGAGCGGCTCCAGGGTGGCGGCGAGGCCCGGGTGCCAGGGCATCTCCAGAAAGAGGCGCCCGCCCACCACCTTCACCACGCAATCGCCCAGGAAGTCGTTGAGGTACCGCCCGGCGTAGCGCTCGGGAGGGAGCGGAGGCCGGGCGCCCGCCGCGCGCGCCGGCAGCATCGCCACGTCCTCGTCCTGGCCGTCCTCCTTCACCCATCGCGCGAGCCACTCGCGGCTCCGCGCCGCGCGCGCGGTCTCCTTCGCCCCGCCCAGGGCGCGGTCGAGCACGACCTCGGTCGCGATCTCCTGGAAGTTCGTCTCGGCATTCGTGACCACGGCCACCCCGAGCTTCTCGGACGGCACGGTCACGACCTCGGAGAACATCCCGTCCACGGCGCCGCTGTGGTCCACGACCAGGCGCCCGCGCGAGGCGCGCAGCATGAGCCCGAGGCCGGTGGCCCGGAGCACCGTGCCCGGGTAGTTGGCGAGGAACTGGGGCGTGAGCCTCCGCGCCAGCTGGGCCTGCCGCATCTCGGCGAGCACGTCGGGCTGCAGCACGACCTTCCCGTCGAGGCGCCCGTCGGCGAGCTGGGTCCGCAGCCAGCGGCCGAGGTCGTTCGCGCTCGAGTAGATGCCCGCCGCGGGCGCGTAGGCGCCGAGCACCGTGTGCGGTATGGGGCGCCACGCCCCGTGGATCAGGCTGTGCGGCGTCGCCACGTCGGGGTCGTGCTCGAGGTCGGGGACGCCGGTCGTGGTGCGGGTCATGCCCATCGGGCCGAGGAGCCGCTCGCGCACGAGCTCGGCCCAGGGCCTGCCGGTGCGCGCCTCGAGGACGAGCGCGGCGGCGACGAACGGCCAGTTGTTGTAGCCGTACGTCCGGAATCCGTTCTCCCGCGGATCGAGGAGCCGCATCCGCCGGATGACCTCGCGACCGTCGTAGGAGGAGCCCCAGGCGACGACGTCGCCCGCCCAGGTCTCGTAGCCCAGCCGGTGGGAGAGCGCGTCTCGCAGCGTCGCCTGGCGCGTCGTCCACGGGTCGGCGAGGGCGAAGCCCGGAAGGAGATCCACCAGCCGGTCGTCGAGCGAGAGCTGGCCCTCGCGCGCCAGCGAGACGGCGAGGGCGGCGGTGAAGGCCTTCGTGTTGGAGGCGATCCCGAAGAGCGTGTCGGCGTCCACCTTCGACGGCTTGCCGAGTTCGCGGACGCCGAGCCCGGTGGCGAGGACGACCTTGTCGTCCTTCACCACCACGACGGCCGCCCCGGGCACCTTCCACTCCGCGCGGTAGCGGTCGAGCTCTTCCACGAGCCCCTTCGTCCACGCGGGCGCGGCCTGGGCACGTGCCGGGGCCGGCACGGTGACGGCTGCGAGGGTGAGGGCGACGATCGCGGCGGTGGTGGCGCGTCGGCTCGAGAGCATCCGCCGAGCTTAGCCCGGGCCGCGGGGCGCGCATGCTACAAAGTCCTGCG
>Ga0335085_10011054_pt1 | contig 13420 bp, 9 predicted proteins | sample Lox_Sample_45_FD_206712 | JGI IMG/M metagenome (GOLD analysis project Ga0335085, IMG submission 206712) | Soil microbial communities from Loxahatchee National Wildlife Refuge, Florida, United States - Lox_Sample_4.5 | ecosystem: Environmental > Terrestrial > Soil > Wetlands | place: USA: Florida...
GCTGAAGTCGTTCTGCTATCCGATCTGTGGAGCGAGATCGCCGACATCCGGCGCACCATCAAGCAATTGTCCGGCAGCGGTGCGCGCGGCCACATCGTGCAGATCGTCGATCCCGCCGAGGAGACGTTCCCTTACTGGGGCCGCATCGAGTTCGTCGAGCCGGAGGGCGGCGGCCGCATTACCGCAGGGCGCGCCGAAACCTGGCGCGTCGACTACATCGCGCGCGTGCAGCGCCATCGTGCCGAGATCCGCGGCGAAACCGACCGGCTCGGCTGGAGCTTTACGATCCACCGCACGGACCGTCCGGCGAGCGAACTTCTGCTCGCGCTCCATGCGCGCGTGGGCGCAAGCGACAGCACAATCCGTCCGCTGCCGGCCGCCGAATCCCGGGTAGGCGCATGATTGGCGCATTGCCCATCGGCTTTGCCGAACCGCTTGTCTTGATAGGTCTTATCACGCTGCCGGTGCTGTGGTGGCTGCTGCGGCTGATCCCGCCGCGGCCGCGCCGCATCGATTTTCCGCCGACCCGGCTCCTTCTCGAAATTTCGCCCAAGGAGGAGACCCCGGCGCGCACGCCGTGGTGGCTGACGCTGATGCGGCTCGCGCTCGCCGCCCTCGTCATCATCGCCGCCGCGGGACCGCTCTGGCACCCGCCACTCGCGACCTCGGCGTCGCGCGCGCCGATCGCGATCCTGATCGACGACGGCTGGGCGGCCGCCAGCACGTGGGACGCGCGCATGCGCACGGCCGACGACATCGTGACGCGGGCGGAAGATGATCGCCGCGCCGTTGCACTTATCCCGCTGTCGGAAGGCACCCGCGATATTTCATTGGAGCCCGCCGGCTCCGCACGCGTGCGCTTGCAGCAGATCAAGCCGAAACCGCACAGCGTCGATCGGTCCGAAGCGCTGCCGTCGATCTCGCAGTTCCTCGCCACCGTCAACGATTTCGATCTGGTGTGGCTTTCAGACGGCACCGATCTCGGCAACGGCGCCGACTTCGTCAAAGCGTTGTCGCAAGCGCTCAATGGCCGCCCGATGACGGTGATCTCGGGGGGTGTTCCCGAGGCCCGCGCCCTTGCTGCCGCCGACAATGCCGCGGGTGCGCTGAGCGTTAAGGTGCTTCGCGCATCTTCGGGCGACGCGGAGAAAGGCACCGCGCGCGCGCTCGACCTCAAGGGCCTGCCGCTGGGCGAAGCATCATTCACTTTCAAGCCCGGCGATCGCGAGACCGAGGCGCAATTCGACCTGCCGGTCGAAATTCGCAATGATATCGCGCGCATCGAGATTGCGGACGAGCGCTCCGCCGGCGCGGTGCAGCTTCTCGACAAGCGCTGGCGCCGGCGCACCATCGGCATCGTTTCCGGCGCCACCGCCGACACGTCGCAGCCGCTGCTGTCGTCGAGCTATTACATCGAGCGCGCCCTCGGGCCGTTTGCCGATATTCGCCTCGCCCAGGGTCAGTCGCCTGCCGAAGCCGTCACGCATTTTCTCGACCAGAATCTGCCGATGCTGATCTTCACCGACGTCGGCACCGTTGCCGGCGACGCCCATGAGCGGCTGACGCGCTGGATCGAGGACGGTGGCGTGCTGGTGCGGTTCGCCGGGCCGCGGCTGGCCGCAGGCGATGACGATCTCGTGCCGGTGAAGCTGCGCCGCGGCGGCCGCATCCTCGGCGGCAGCCTGAGTTGGGACAAGCCGCAACCGCTGGCCGCGTTTTCGCGCGATAGCCCCTTCAACGGCATGACGGTGCCGAACGACGTCACCGTCAGCCGGCAGGTGCTGGCTGAGCCAGACGCCGCGCTGAACGACAACACCTGGGCGACGCTTGCCGACGGCACGCCGCTCGTCACCGCCGCGCGCCGCGGCAAGGGTCTCATCGTGTTGTTCCATGTCACCGGCGATACACGCTGGTCCGATTTGCCGCTCTCCGGCGCCTTCGTTGATATGCTCAAGCGCATCGTCGCACTCGCCGGCACCACCACGGTCGCGGAGAACGGCAAGCCGAACGGCGCCGCCGCCCATGAATTGCTGCCGCCGAGCCGGGTGCTCGATGGCTTCGGCACCTTCATCGCACCGCCCTCCTCGGCGCGTGCGGTGCCGGCCGATTATTCGGGCAGCGCCACCGCAGACCATCCACCGGGTTTCTACGGGCCGCCGGACAGCTATTTCGCCGTGAACACGCTGGCGGCCGCCGACAAACTGGCGCCGCTTGATTTCGCCCCGCTCACCAACGCGCGGCACGAAATCTATCGCACCAGCGAGCCGCAGGATTTGCGCGGCCCCATCTTCCTCGCCGCGCTTGCGCTGTTCCTGCTCGACAGCATGGTTGTGCTGTTCCTGGCCGGCGGGATTGCGCGGCTCATTCCGCGCTGGTCGCGCGCCCCCGCCGTGATCGTCGGCTTTGCGATGATCGCACTGACGATCGTGCACGCCCGAGCGCAGGAAGCGTCCTCGACCGACGTGCCGCCGGCAGCGCTCGAAACGAGGCTGGCCTACGTCGTCACCGGCAATGCCGAAGTCGATACCGTCAGCAAGGCGGGCCTTGCCGGTCTCACGCTTTTTCTCGCCCAGCGCACCGCGCTTGAAGCCGGCGACCCGATGGGTCTCGACATCGCGCACGACGAGCTCGCGTTCTATCCGCTGATCTACTGGCCCATCGTGCCCGGCGCCGCGCGGCCCTCCGAGGAGGCGCTCAAGCGCATCGACCGTTACATGAAGGACGGCGGCACCGTGCTGTTCGACACCCGCGACGCCGTCGTCGCGCCGCCCGGTCCCGGCGGCGAGACGCGCAGCCCCGGCATGCTCGAACTTCGCAAAATCCTTTCATCGCTCGACATTCCCGAGCTTGAGCCGGTGCCGCGCGATCACGTCCTGACCAAGACCTTCTATCTGCTGCGCGACTTCCCCGGCCGCTTCAATTCCGGCCAGCTCTGGGTCGAGGCGCTGCCGACCGCCAACGACGACGCCGAAAATTCGGCCCGCCCGGCGCGCGGCGGCGACGGCGTCTCCTCGATCATCATCACCTCGAACGATCTCGCCGGCGCCTGGGCGACGCGATCGGACGGCCAGCCCATGCTGCCGATGGTCGACGGCGAGCCGCGCCAGCGCGAGCTCGCGTTCCGCGCCGGCGTCAACATCGTGATGTACACGCTCACTGGCAACTACAAGGCGGACCAGGTCCACGTGCCGGCGCTGCTCGAGCGGCTCGGGCAATAGGAGCGGGAATTTGAATTTCGGTGTTGCCTTTGCCCCGCTGGTCGGCGTCCCGGTGCTCTGGGCGGCGCTCGCCGCCACGGTGATTTTGGCACTGCTGCTGTTGGTGTCGCGCAGCCGCGGCGCGGTCATCCGCGTGCTGGCGCTGGCGTTGATCGTGCTGGCCCTCGCCAACCCGTCGCTGACGCGAGAGCATCGCGATCCGCTCAGCTCGGTCGCGGTCGTCGTGGTCGACAAGAGCCCGAGCCAGAGTTTCGGCGACCGCACCCGTCAGACCGAGGCCGCCCGCGCCGCGATCGTCGAGCGGCTGGGTCACATTCCGGGCCTCGACGTGCGCGTCGTCGAGGCCGGCCAATCGGACGGCGAGACCGACGGCACACGGCTGTTCACGGCGCTCGGCTCGACGCTTGCCGACGTGCCGACCGACCGGGTCGCCGGCGTCATTATGATCACCGACGGCCGCGTCCACGACGTTCCGGCGGATGCCGGCGCGCTCGGCTTCGCCGCGCCGGTTCACGCGCTCATCACCGGAAACAAAAACGAGCGCGACCGTCGCGTAGCGCTTATCGCAACGCCGCGCTTCGGCATCGTCGGGCAGTCGCAGACCATCACCTATCGGATCGAGGACCAGGGCGCCAAGGAAGCGACCGCGCAGGTCACCGTGCGGCGCGACGGCGATGTCATCGATCAGCGCAGCGTCCCGGTCGGCACGCCGCAGAACGTCGAAATTCCGATCCCGCACGGCGGCCAGAACATCGTCGAGATCGAAGCGGCCCCGCTCGAAGGCGAACTTACGCTCGTCAACAATCGCGCCGTGGTGACCATCGACGGCGTGCGTGACAAGCTGCGCGTGCTGCTCGTCTCCGGCGAGCCCCATGCCGGCGAGCGCACCTGGCGCAATCTCCTCAAGTCGGACGCTTCCGTCGATCTCGTCCACTTCACCATTCTACGCCCGCCCGAGAAGCAGGACGGCACGCCGATCAACGAACTGTCGCTGATCGCGTTTCCGACCCGCGAGCTGTTCCAGCAGAAGATCGGCGAGTTTCAACTCATCATCTTCGACCGCTACGCGCGCCAGGGCGTGCTGCCGATCATCTATTTCGACAACATCAACCGCTACGTTCGCGAAGGCGGCGCAGTGCTGGTCGCCGCCGGCCCCGATTACGCAAGTCCGACCAGCATCTGGCGCACCCCGCTCGACGCCATCTTGCCTGCGGAACCCAACGGCAACGTCACCGAGGAGCCCTTCCGCCCGAGCCTGACCGAGCTCGGCAAGCGCCATCCAGTGACGCGAGACCTCGAAGGCTCCGACAGCAACCCGCCGAACTGGAGCGAGTGGTTCCGCATCGTCGATACCAGGAACACCAATGGCACGACGGTGATGCAGGGGCCGGACAACAAGCCGCTGCTGGTGCTTTCGCGTGAAGGCGAAGGCCGGGTGGCGCTGCTGCTGTCGGATCACATCTGGCTGTGGGCGCGCGACTTCGAGGGCGGCGGACCGCATCTCGATCTGCTGCGCCGGCTGTCGCATTGGCTCATGAAGGAGCCCGATCTCGAGGAGGAAGCGCTGCGGCTCAACGTCAGCGGGCATAATCTCGTGGTGCGGCGGCAAACCATGGCCGACCAGGTGTCCGATGTGACGCTGACATCGCCGTCGGGGCAGTCGCAAGTGCTCAAGCTCAATCCGACCGAGCCGGGCGTGTGGGAAAAGAGCGTCACCGCCAACGAGCTCGGGCTGTGGCGCGCCACCGACGGCAAGCTCAACGCGCTGGTCAATATCGGCCCGGCCAATCCGCGCGAGTTCGCGGAAGTGACATCGACCACGGACGTCATTGCGCCGATCGCCAACGCCACCGGCGGCGATTCGCGCCGGCTCGACAACGGCGGCGGCCTCACCGTGCCGCGCATCCTCGCCGTGCGTTCGGGCGACACCTACAAGGGCGACGACTGGATCGGCCTGAAAATGCGCGACGCCAGCGTGGTGCGCGGCATCGGCGTGCTGCCGGTGTTCACCGGCATGCTCGGCCTCCTCCTGCTGATCGGCAGCCTCGCCGGAACGTGGGCGCGCGAGGGAAGATAGCCGTAGCCCGGATGAGCGTCAGCGAAATCCGGGAACGACGCTGAAGCTTTCATGCCGATGCACGGGATATGCAGAGATCAAAAGCTTCAGCTGGTACACGTAGGATGGGTTGAGCCCTTGCGAAACCCATCATAAGCCTCGCCGCCGCATGATGGGTTTCGCGGAGCCAGTCATCGGGCCGGCCACTTCGGGCCGGACCCGTTGGCTCAACCCATCCTACGCGCTGATGGCGCTGCACCGCATCCGGGAAACGCATGTCATGATCCGTCATCCTGAGGTGCTCGCGCGCAGCGCGCGCCTCGAAGGACGCGGCCGAGGCGCCAACCACACGTCAGGGCGACGGACATCAGGGTGGCGGAATATAGTCAATGTCCGTCGCCGCAGGTATAATTGCTCCATGAAAAGCTCGGTCATTTGCAGCGATCCCGACGTCATGGGCGGAACGCCGGTGTTCTGCGGCACCCGCGTGCCGGTGCAGACGCTCATCGAGTATCTCGAGGCCGGAGATTCGATCGATGAATTTCTCGAGGGCTTTCCGTCGGTGACGCGCCAGCAGATCGTTTCCTTCCTGGAAGAAGCGAAAGACCGGCTCGTCGAATCCGCCTCGTGAGGGTTCTCCTCGACGAGTGCGTGGATTGGCGGCTGGCGCGTGCCATCACCGGCCACGATGTCAGGACGGTTCATCAGATGGGATGGACCGGCCGCAAAAACGGCGCGTTGCTCGCTTGGCGTCAGATCAATTTGATGTCTTTATCACCGTCGATCAGGGCGTTCACCATCAGCAAAATGCGCGGATGCTGCAAATCGCCATTGTCGTTTTGCGCGCAAAAGCAAACCGTCTTGCCGATCTTTTGCCTCTGGTTCCGAGCCTGCGACGGGCCGTCGGCTCGGCGAAGCCTGGTGACGTAATCGTTATTGAGGCTGGTCCCGATAACCCCTAGACGGCCAGTTATACCAGCGGCATTTGATCGCGACTCCTCCACGCCGTCATGGCCGGACTGGTTCTGGACAAGCCCGGCAATGACGATATGGGTGAGTCGCGATCAAGGCCGCTGGCATTACGCGGCTTCCAGCCGCGTCAGCTCTGTTGCAAAGTCGAACCGCAGTTGCGCGCCTTCATCCTCGGGCAGGCAGTTGGTCATCTGCGGGAAGATGGTGCGGTAGAGCGCCGTGCGATGGTCGTCCCAAGGCATCGACTTCGCGGCGCGCATTTGCGCCAGAATCGCGTGCAGCTCTGCACGAACCTCGTCCGGATCGGGATACCAAGTGGGCGTCTCGCCCTCCTCGGACGCGTCGTCGCTCCTGAACAGGTCGCCTTGGCGGAAAGAGGACATGATTCACACGTTCAAATTTCGAATCAGGTGAGATCATGCGCGATCCGGCCGAGCCGTGCGAGCGACGCGGCCACTTTTCCCCGTAGCCCACGGGTTCTGAAATCAGCCCTTGCTTTTCTTCTTGTCCTTCTCCGATGTCGGCGCGCGCTCGTCGACGGCTACGAATGCGCCGGCATTGCGAAGCGCCTCGGCGCTCAACAGCGGGCCGTCGCAAATCCGTTGCAGAAGATCGGCCTGCCGGGGTTCCAGCGCAATCAGCCGGCCGAGGACGTTGAGCAGGTCGAGGAGGTCGCTGGTGTATTCCGGCAGCCAGTGGTCCGCCTGGATTTTGTCGAGCTCCGATGGCTGACGACGGTCACCGATGATCGGGCGGCTGCGGTCGCGGCGGCGATAGCTGAACCAGTGCCAAAGCACTTGCTTGCCGGAGACTTCATAGGCCCACATCTCCGGCGTGACGTTCTCGACAAAGCCTTTGCCGATCTTGAGCCGGCGCGCGGTCGGGTCGTAATCCATGGTGTCAGGCAACGGCTCCGGCGCCCCCGGGATCGCGCCGGGGGCCGGAATGAATGGCGCGTTTTCTTTCGGCAGCCTCGGCGGTCCCTTCGGTCGTCCGGCCGCGGCATCGACAAAGCGCTCGCCGTAGGTGTGCAGCCAGACCACCTCGGAGCCAAGCGCGACCGCTTCGGCGAACAGCTTGGCCTCTGCCGTCAAGGGAACGCGCAGCCCGGGCCGCACCAGATCGGCCTTGAAGCGCGCGGTGAACGCTGGATGCGCCATCACGGCCGCGAGATAGGCCATCCCGTCTTCGGCCTTTATCGGATGGCCATACAATTTGGCGAGATGAGCCAGCAATGCAGGCCTAACATTCGGCTGCGAGGCAGCGGCATCGCGCCACAAGGGATACGCACGGCCGCCGCGACCGTTGTAGTGATCTTGGTCCGGAATTAGCGCAGTTAGTGTGATTGCAGGCCCCGATGATGGAGACGTTTCAGTGATCGTCGTCAGATAGACTTGTCGGCCAGAAAAGGCGCTCCAAAGTACTGGCCGAACATCGTTAAGGAGTCGCGCGTCGGGAATTAACCACTGTCTGTCAAACGATCTAAACCCGTAACGTATCGGAGTTTCGCAGTCGTCCTTGTCAGCCAAAATGGTGGTTGGACGAGTATCTTTTAATCCAAGAGGCTGCCTCACAATCTTACGGATATGCCGACTGGCTACCTTCCCTTTCCTGATTTGCGGGTGGAAGAGTTTTTCTTTTGTGTCGGGATTCTTCTCCTGAATAAGTTTAGACCAGCGCATCTGGAGTGTTTCCGAATCGGGCGAAATTGCCCAAGTGCGTCCCGGCATTACGCCAGGACCCTCATAAACAAAAATGGTCTCCAAATGCACGAACTGTGCCCAAGGGCCACTCGCGTCAGGAAGGAAGGGATCGCGCCAGTTTGGCGGACAGTCGATCCACCCGTCGCTCTTAAGCGACAACTCGCCGAGTTCGGCAAATTTCTGCTCTCGACTTCCTTTAGCTAAAGCGCGAAATCGGACCCGAGCTGCTTCTTGGTCATTTTTTTGCAGCTTGCGCGAGGCGACCGTAATGCAAACGCGATGTTTGACTCCTTGAAATATGCGCGTCCGCACCGCTGGAGCGTGTCCTTCCGGTGAACAATCGATTACCCAAATCTCCGAACACGTGCGACGCAAATCGTCACGCATACGCTGGAATCCCTTTCCATTGAGGAAACCAGATACAGTGATAAAACAGACAATGCCTTCTTCGTCCTTGTCCGGATTTCCGGTTGCGGCGTAGTTGCCCGACCCAAAGACTTTCCAAGTCGCCCAGCGCCAGAAATAGATGTAAAGATTCTTTAGGTGTTTGCCGTGTGCGCCGATGCCCCAAGCAGGGGGCGCTTTCCACCAGTCGAGAGGCGCAACGAGCTTGCCGCCCGTGCCCCTCTCGATCCAACCGCCGCGGCCTTCGGCCTTTTCCTTGTATGGCGGATTGCCGATGACGACGGTGATGCGTTCCTCCTTCTTGACCTTGTTCGCGCGACGACGCGAAACCGCGATGGGCTCGTAGGTCTGTCCGAGTTGCTCCTCTTCGATGAACGGATTGCCGAGCGTGTCTGTGATGAACAGGCGAAGCTCCGGCAGCGGCGGCGACTGCATGAGCGCCTGCAATTCGGCGATCAACCGGAGTTGCGCCACCGCAAACGGCCCAAACTGGATTTCAAAGCCGATGATGCGCTTGGCCGCGGCCTCGATGGCGCCGCGCACGGCGCCGGCGCCTTGATCCGCCGTGACTGTTTCCGCGATCCGCCGCAGCACGCCGAGCAGAAAAGTCCCGGTACCGACCGCGGGATCGGCCACGATCACGTCCGCCGCGGCGAAACCGGCGGGGCGCTCGAACAGCGGCCCGCGCAACGCCTCGTCGACGAGGTTCACCATCGCCGACACCACTTCGGGCGGCGTGTAATAGGAGCCAGTGCGCTTGCGCAGCGCGTTGTCGTAGACTTCCAGGAACTCCTCGTAGAAGTAGAGCCAGGCCTCCGGCTTGTCCTTGCTGACGGTGTGCCAGTTCACCGCTTCGAGCACGCGTGTGAGCGTGTCGAGCGATGTCTTTAGGGCTTTTTGGTTTGATGGATTCTCGGTCAACAGCCGGAGTGCCGTACCAATCAGCGAGTTTGATTTTTTCAGTTCCAACGCAGTTTGTTCGGTGCCATGCGCGACGGAAATGTCTTGCGATCGCGCGACCAAAAGGCCAAACGTGACCGCTTGTGCGTAACGATCAGCAAATTCGGCATCGGTCGCTTGCGGGAAGAGAAGTTTTCGCCACTCCTCCGCGAGGCTAGTCAAACCGGGATTGGCAAGCTCCATCTGCTCGGTGACTTCGTCGCGCAGGAGACGACAGAGGCGCGCGCTGATTTCTGCAAGTTGCTTGGCGGACTTCGGCGGGATCGGCGACCAATGCAGAAAATCGATAACCAACGGGAGAAGTGCCGCGGGTGCGGCCAACTTGGCGCCGGACGCTTCGACGTCGCCGTCAAGATGAACGTTTGAAGCCTGCCGTCGCGCCACAGGCTAAACGAATTGCCGTCTGTGTAGATCAGGTTTGGCAGCGACTTGAGCTTCTCCCATTGCTCTTTGTCGTGCGAGTCGGTGAATTTGCGCGGATCGGCGCCCTTCCCGGGTGCCTTGATCTCGATATGGCCCACTAGCGCATTGCCGACCGTCACTGAGAAATCAGGCCGCGTTTTCAGCTCAGAGAGTATCGTCTCGCCGACGAACGCCACGGCGTTCGGCGACATTCCCTCGATCGTAGCCAAGTCTCGGATGAGGCTTTCTAGCGGCCCACGAAGCTGATCTTCCGGCGCGCCCGAGATCGCAACATTCGCCAGTTTCGCCTTGGCGGCGGCACCGTAGGCCGCAACCGCTTCTGTCAGTGTCTTCGCCGCCAAACGTTCATCCCCCGGGGCCTACGCGAATCGATTAGCCCTATTCGGAGCGATTGCAAAGCAGCATTATTGCTACTTCTTAGTTGCTTCTTTGCAGCTTCGTTGTTGCTTCTTTGCAACCTCACACCTCACATTTCCTAGTGGGCGCGAAGGTAGGCAAAGGCGCAAAGCACCCCTGCCCATGCGGCCTCGCTCGTATAAAGTCGCGTTTCCCGGGCGCAGCGCAGCACGGAGCGAAGCGTAGTGGTGCGCTACTGAACCGGGATCGTTGCAAGCGCGGAGCAACCGAGCGCCTCGCTCGCGACGGCCCCGGATCAGCGGTGCACCACTTCGTGCTGCACCGCATCCGGGGAACGGTCGCTGTTATTCCGCATCCCGCTGCGTCACGATAGCAGAGACGAAACACTTGACAGTCGTCCCCGTTTCAGATACATTACCGCTCGACTCGCTCATGAAGGACGCTCGCGGGAGGGTAGGCCCGCAAGCGGAGCGAGCGCGGTGCCCGCGGGCGGCGTTACGACCCGCTCCCGGGCGGCCCGGGCATCAACCCGCCGGCACTATGACCGGCGCGCGAGGTGCATCGCTGGAAATGGGCACGGCGCTGGCGGGTGGCAAACCCGCAGCGTTTGGCGTCAGCGCCCATGAAGCCTGGCCCGTGGCCGCGCCTTGGGGATGGAATACTCTCCCGGGCAGGAACCGTGGTGGAACGCCGACAGGCGAGCGCGCCCGACAGCGGACGGGTCGGCGCAAGCCGACCTTGATCCGTGGCGCGCCGCCGTGCCCGCTGGCACGGCATCAGAGACCCTGCGTCTGTCGGCGTTCCGCTTCCTTCTTTCTTTTTCACCTCTCCCCGCCGCGCGGGGAGAGGTCGAGCGCAGCAAGGGTGAGGGGGCGTTGCCGCGAGTCTGAGCTTTGCGGATGGTGCGACAGCGTTGCAAAGCGTTCCGCAGCGCTCGGCCAAGCGGCGACGCCCCCTCACCCCACCCTCTGCCCGCACGCGGGGAGAGGGAGTGAGTGGCCGTGCCAATTCTACATTTATTACGCCGGCACTTTCTGGTTCTGCCGCGCCTTGAGGCGTGCCTTTTTGTCCGGCGACAGGATGGTGTCGAGCTTGAACAGCTTGCGCGCGTTCTCGCCGAGGATGTTGCGCTTGGCCTGCTGGCTGAGGAACGGCAGATCGTAAATGGTGGATGGGAGGTCCATGTCCCAGTGCGGATAGTCGGAGGCGTAGACGAGCTGAGTGTCGGCCGCGATCATCTTGAACGTCTCCTCAAGCATGGTGCGGTTGGCGATCATCTCCATCGGCTGCGAGGTGTAATACATCTCGCGCATGTAATCGCTCGGCTTGCGCTTGAGCGACGGCACTTCGGAGCTGCGCATCATGTACTCGTTGTCGAGGCGCTGCATCAGGAACGGCACCCAGGCGAGCCCACTCTCGATCCAGATCGACTTGAGGCCCGGGAAGCGTTCGGGAATGCCGTTCACCACCCAGTTGGTCATGTGGACGACGTTGAACCAGGTGAAGCCGAGCGCATGCGTGGCGATGAACTTGTTGGTGATGTTCATGCTCTGGTCGCCCCAGTTGGTCGCGGCGTGGAAGGCGAGCGGCAGGCCGCGCTCTTCGAGCGCTGCATAGAGCTTCATGTAGACGTTGTTGTAGAGCGGCTTGTAGCGCACCGTCGTCACCAGGAAGCCGACCACGCCTTTCTTGCCGCTGAACTCCTCGACCATCTTCAAGGCCGCGACCGGATCGTTCATCGGCAGATAAAGCATCGAGACGATACGCGGTTCCTGGGCGAGGATTCTTTCGGTCAGCCAGCGGTTATAGGCCCGCGCGTACTGGACTTCGACCTCGACGATGGGATTGAGGCCGAGGCCGAGCATCGGGGTCGGGAACACGCAGGCGACGTCGATGCCCATCGAGTCCATCCATCGCAGCGTCAGCCCGATATCCTTATGCGGATATCCGGGCGGCGCCTGCTCGGTGCTGCGATGCTCGTAGCGCGTGATGCGCCCAGCCATCTCCTGGAAGCCGCCGGTAGAGCGCGGCAGCATGGTCTGGCCCTTGGTGTAGATGAACTGATCGCGCATCACCGGATCTTCGATGTATTCGAAGATCTCCTTGTACGAGCCGGTCTCGTAATGATGCGAGTCGACGTCGATGATCATGAAGTCTTCGTAGTGGCGATCCACGGCCTGCTCGTGAGCATGGGCGAGCAGACGGCCGGTGTCGAACTTGTCCTGGTTGGGATCGCGGACGATGGGCGTCATGACGTTCATGGTGTTTCCCCTGGATGGATCAGGATTGCGGCGCGTCGACGCGCTGGTGCGGAGCGATGCAGTTGCCGGTCATCGCCTGCCACATGCTGAGTTCGAACAGCTGAACGTTCAGCGCATGCAGGATGTCGGTCACGGCGACCATCGCTTCGGTGATCGTGACCCCGCCGCCGCCGAGCGGGATCGGCGTGCGCATCCCGTTTTCGGCCTTCTCCGCGTAGAGCCGCACTGCGTTGGCGATGAGCGCGCGAAGCTCGGCGTCGGGAATGCGATCGGGATCGCCGATCGCCGCGGCGAGCGCATCGGATGCGCGCGTCAGCGTCTCGGCTGGCCCCTCGCAAACGTCAGATGAGAACATAGACGCCTCCTTCGCGCTGCACGATCTCGTGGCGCTTGAGCCGCAGGCTCGGGTCCGGCGCACATTCGCCGGTCTTGAGCTTGTATTCCCAGCCGTGCCAGGGGCAAACGATGTGCGGTTCGTCCTTGTCGTAGGTCTGCCCCAGGAATTTTCGTTCCGAGTCGAACAAGTCCACCACACGGTCGCGGATGATACCCTCGCAGGCGGGGCCGCCCTGGTGCAGGCACTGATTACGGTAGGCGTAGAACGAACCCTCGTGCCGATAGACGCCAATCTCTATCCGGTCCTGGCGGACGATGCGGACGTCGCCGTCCTCCATCTCGGTATCTTTACATACGAAGACCTGCGCCATCCGCCCGTTGCTCCCTCGCCTCGCGATTACGATTTATATGACACATTAGCCCATCGGGCGCGCAATGACTAAGGCGATGAACGCGGACTAGGTCTGCGCGCCGTCCCATTCCGGGCGGATCGGCCCCGATACGCCCTCAAAGGCGCCGTTAACGAGTTCGGCAACGAGAAGTCGCGCCGGATCGACCGGACCGGGCATGGTCGCGCGCTCTGGCGGGATCGGCTTGAAGCCGCACTTGCCGTAATAAGGCTCATCGCCGACCAGGACGACCAGCCTGTGACCTTTGGCCTTGGCTTCCTTCAGAGCGCGCTCGATCAGCGCCTTGCCGATACCGTGATCGCGAAAGGGCGGTTCGACA
>Ga0335085_10011055_pt1 | contig 13419 bp, 10 predicted proteins | sample Lox_Sample_45_FD_206712 | JGI IMG/M metagenome (GOLD analysis project Ga0335085, IMG submission 206712) | Soil microbial communities from Loxahatchee National Wildlife Refuge, Florida, United States - Lox_Sample_4.5 | ecosystem: Environmental > Terrestrial > Soil > Wetlands | place: USA...
GCCCCCTGGGCGTCGGCGGCCGACTCCGGGTCGTCCGCGCGCGCCGTTGCCACCAGCTCCTCGACGGCCGCGGCGGCGAAGCCGCCGATGCCGAGGTCGGTGAACTCGCCGTCCGCGGGTATCACCGCCAGGTCGGTGTGACGATCCCAGAGACCCAGCCAGGCGAACAACCGCGCGTACTTGTCCAGGCAGCCATCCAGCGCGGCGCGATCGGTGACGGTCAGCGACCCGGTTAACGCCAGCCGCACCACCGTGCGGTCCTTGTCGGTCAACTGGTCCAGATTCATGTCCAAGTCGGCGATGTCGCGGTTGCTGTCCACGTGGCGGTGCAACGTGACGAACCGCCAGCGGCCGACCTGGCGGGCCGTGACCGTCGCGACGCGTCGCGGATCGGTTTCGTCGATGTCGACGATCAGCACATGACCAGGGTCGGATTCGATGTCGTCGAAGTTGGTGACCTCCGGTGAGCCCGAGTACCAGACCCGGCCGCTGTCGCCGACCGGGGTCAGGGAATGCTTATCACCCAGGGCGACATAGTGAATCGCACCGCGGGCCAGCGCGTCGTCGACTGCGGCGAGCCGGATCACCGAGGGTTTGTCGCGGTCGGGGTCGAGGGCGTCGACGCCGCCGTGCGCCACCAGCACCCGGGTGACGGAATCAGAAGGCAGGGCCTGAACATCTCCGAGGACTTCGGCGACCAGGTCGGTGGTCGGTGCCTTGGACTTCCACGGCGCCGCGACGATCTCGAGTCCGGGCCGAACCTGATGCACGCCGGCCCGATCCAGCACCACCACGTTGTCCGGGCGCTCGGCGGTGAACAGTGTGCCGGTGTACACCGACGACGCGTCCAGCGGATCGTGGTTGCCCGGCAGCAGATACACGGGAATTCCGATGGCGCGCATGGCTTCCAGGGACTGGCCGATCACCTGAGGGGCGAGCTGGTTGTGTTCGAAGACGTCACCGGCCACCACGACGAACTCGGCACCCACCTCGGCGGCCAGCGCGCCCAACCCGGCCACCGCGTCGCGCCGGGCCGCCGAATAGCGTGGCTGGGCATCGCCGGCAAGGAAGTGCCGGGTCATGCCCAGCTGCCAGTCGGCAGTGTGCAGGAATCGCATCCGGTCCCTCCTGAGTACGTGGCTATCGAGGCACCGCGAAGTCTAGGTCTGCGCACCGACAAGACGTGGGACGTCGTTCGGCAGGTTCAGCTCGAGGCCGCGCGGCGCACCGCCAGGTGTGCTGAGGGCGCCGACCTATGTCCGCCACCGGTACGGCGATAGGGTGGCGTAACCAGTGGAGGTGAATGGCCTTCACGCCGACGACAGTGACCGTCAATGGCCAAGGCGGATCGGGACGCAACGCCGATGGAACCGGCCCTCGGCATCGCCGCAGAACTGCGCGACGCCGGGTTCGACGACGTCGAGGAAGTCGGACGCGGCGGCTTTGGACTCGTCTATCGCTGCCAGCAGCCGGAGCTGGACCGCAAGGTCGCCGTCAAGGTACTGAGTGCCGACCTCGATGCGGACAATCTCGACCGGTTCCTGCGTGAGCAGCGCGCGATGGGCCGGCTCTCCGGGCACCCGCACATCGTTCACATTCTGCAGGTCGGCGCCACCGTGACCGGGCGGCCGTTCATCGTGATGCCCTACCTCGGCAACGGTTCACTCGAGGACCTGATCGCCCGCAACGGACCGCTGGACTGGGGCGACACGTTGCGCATCGGGGTGAAGCTGGCCGGCGCGCTCGAAGCCGCACATCGCGCCGATATTCTGCACCGCGACGTCAAACCGGCGAACATCCTGCTGACCGACTACGGCGAGCCCCAGTTGACCGACTTCGGCATCGCCCGGATCGAGGGCGGCTTCCAGACCGGGACGGGGATGATCACCGGTTCGCCTGCGTACACCGCGCCCGAAGTTCTCGCCGGCGCTACACCGACGCCGGCATCGGACGTGTATTCACTTGGGGCGACACTGTTTTCCGCCATGACCGGGCATGCGGCGTTCGAGCGCCGCAGCGGCGAGAAGGTAATAGCCCAGTTCGTGCGGATCACCTCACAGCCCATCCCCGACCTGCGCGAGCAGGGACTGCCCGCGGATGTTTCCACGATCGTCGAACACGCCATGGCACATGATCCGGCAGATCGGCCGACGAGCGCGGCCGAGTTCGGTGAGGAGATCCGCGAGATCCAGCGGCAACGGAGCGTCTCGGTCGACGAGATGGCGATGCCCGTCGAACTTGTTGTGGCGCAAGGCGACTCGCCCACCGCCCGGCCATCGGATCGACGACACACCACGCGGACCCCGGCCACCCCGGCGGCGAAATACCGCCCCCCGGCTCCGAACACGACGTTGGTCGCGCGCGAGCGGTTGATGGACATCCTGCGGGCGGGCGGGCGTCGACGGCTGATCTTCATTCACGCGCCCTCGGGCTTCGGCAAAAGCACACTGGCGGCGCAGTGGCGTACGGAGCTGCTACGCACCGGCGTCGTGGTCGGCTGGCTGACCATCGACGAGGACGACAACAACGTCGTGTGGTTCCTGGCTCATCTGCTGGACTTGTTCGGACGCGTCTGCCCGGGCGTGGCCACCTCCCTGGGGCAGGTGCTCGAAGAGGGTGGCCAAGACGCGGTGCGTTACGTCCTTGCCACCCTTCTCGACGAGATCCATGCCAACGACCAACCGATGACACTGGTGATCGACGACTGGCAGCGCGTATCGGACAGCGAGGCGGCCGGGGCCCTGAGTTTTCTGCTCGAACACGGATGCCATCACCTGCAGCTGATCGTGACCAGCTGGTCCAGTGCCGGGGTGCCGGTCGCCAAATTGCGTATTTGTGACGAGTTGGTCGAAATCGACGGTTCGGCACTACGTTTCGACAATGCCGAGGCGCACTCGTTTCTGAACGACATCGGAGGCCTGGCGCTGCACCGGCGCGAGGTTGCCGCCTTGACGGCCTCGACCGACGGGTGGGCGGCCGGCCTACGGCTGGCGACGCTTTCGCTGCGCGGCGGCGGCGACGCCGGCAGCCTGGTGAACGGCCTGTCCAGGGCGAGCGACATGGTGGGCGAGTTCCTCGCCGAGAATGTCCTCGACACGCTGGAACCCGAAGTGGTCGAGTTCCTGCTCGCAACCTCGATCACAGAGCGGACCTGTGGCAGCCTGGCGTCCGCGTTGTCGGGGGTCACCCGCGGGCAGGCCATGCTCGAGGAAATCGAGCAACGTGGCTTGTTCTTGCAGCGTATCGGCGAAGATCCGAATTGGTTTGGCTACCACCATATGTTCGCCGAGTTCCTGCGGCGCCGACTGGAGCGCGACGGTACCGACAATCTCGAACGACTGCACCGCATTGCATCGCAGTGGTTTGCCGACCACGGCCACCTGAAAGAGGCCGTCGATCACGCGCTGGCCTGCGGCGAGCCGGACCGCGCGGTGGACCTGGTCGAGAAGGACGGCACCACCCTCAACGAACAGTCAAAGATGACAATGTTTCTCGGGATCATCCAGAAGTTGCCCCCGGAGTTGGTGGTCACCCGGCCACGGCTGCAACTCTTCATCGCCTGGGCCGACATCCTGCTGCAACGCCGCGCCGCCACCGATACCGCGCTGACCCGGTTTACCGCCGCACTCGCCCACGCCGGCCAGCGCGATCCGGCCGCGCCAGATCTGCAAGCCGAGGCACAGGTAATCCAAGCGGTCGCCGAGATTTTCGCCGACCGGATCGACGCCGTGGACGACCTGGTCGCCGAGGCACTGTCGAGACCCGACACGCTGCGCCCGGTTGTGCCGGCGGTAGCCGGTAACGTGGCGGCATTCGCGGCGACCTACCGCTTCGACTTCGACGAGGCGCACCGGCTCCTCGAATGGGCGGCGCCCTACCAGGAAAGGATGGGCCCATTCGCCACCGTCTACTCCCGCTGCTTCGGCGGCATCGCCGCCAGACACCAATTGGACATTCCCGGCGCGCTGCACCGGCTCCGCGAGGCATACCAGATCGGCGTCCGGGTCGGACCGCACTCCCACGCGGCGCGACAGGCCGGCGCCCTTCTCGGCGAATTGCTCTACGACACAGGTGATTTTGCCGCGGCGGCAAGTCTGCTGGACGAAAGCTACCAACTCGGGCCCGAAGGCGGTGGAACGGACTGGCTGGCGCCACGCTACGTCGTCGGCGCGAGGATCAAAGCCGCCAAGGGGGATCGCGACGCCGCGGTCAATCGGCTCGCCGCCGGTATGCAGGCGGCCACCCAGCTGCGGCTGCCGCGACTGGCCGCCGCGATCAACAATGAACGGATCCGGCTCGGCATCCCGATCGCCCCGGCGGTTGCCGACCGACTGCGGTCACCCCGCGACATCCCGCGGCGCGGGGATGGAATCGCCACCATCACAGCCGAACTCGACGAGGACTCCGGTATCCGCCTGTTGTCTTCGAGCGGTGATCCCGACGACCGGGAGCTTGCGTGCCGCCGCGCGGCCAGCCTCCTCGCGGGCGTCGACGACAACCAAAGACCGCTGTGCGCGCTCCGGATGCGGTTACTGGTCGCCGAAACATTCAACGCCGCCGGCCGGGCCGCCGAGGCCCGCGAGGAACTCGCGTCCGTCCGCGCGCTGTGCGAGACACACGGTTTGCCGCAACTGCTCATCGATGCCCACCTCGGCTAGCGATCCCGCGTCCCGACTCGTTAACGTGAGTCCGATGACACAGCAGCACCGCAATCTCGTCCTGATGCGGCACGCGAAGTCGGCGTACCCGGACGGGGTGGCCGATCACGATCGACCCTTGGCTTCCCGGGGTGTCCGGGAAGCCGGCCTGGCCGGTGACTGGCTGCGCGCCAGTCTGCCGGCAGTGGACAGTGTGCTGTGCTCGACCGCAACCCGGGCCCGGGAAACATTGGCCCACACCGGCATTGACGCACCGGTGCGCTACGTTTCCAGACTCTACGGTGCCGTTCCAGGCACGGTGATAGAGGAGATCGACAAGGTTGCCGACGAGGTCGGCACGCTGCTCGTCGTCGGGCACGAGCCGACGACATCCGAACTCGCGATCATCCTGGCCGGCGCCGACGGCACCGACTTCGACGCCGTGGAACGCATCTCGGCGAAATTCCCGACATCGGCGGTCGCCGTGCTACGGGTAGCGGGCCGCTGGGACCAAGTAGGTCCCGGCGACGCCGCTCTCGTCGGCTTCCACGTGCCTCGCTAGACAGGCGAGGACACCGCTTTAGACGTGCGAATTCCAGTGGTGCCCATCGGCGTCCGTCATACATACCGTCGCGCAGTACTGCATCACCGAGGGCCCGGTGCCGCTCGAGTTCGGCTTCCATTGCCAACTCGTCTCGACATTGTGGCCGGCGCATGCGTCCTCCCGCTCGGTGACACTGCAGCGCAGCGTGCGCTGCGGCACATCGCAGGTTTCGAGGAGCACTTCGCTCTCCGAAATGCCGAGGGGATTCCGGATCAGCCGCACGCCGAACCGCTCGGTTTTGCCTGCCGCGCGCAACCGTTCGGCGATACCGGCCAACACGTCCTCGTCGTCGGCGCCCAGCGACGCGGTGGCGCCGAAGTCGGCCGCATCGGCGAACTCCACGCCAATGACGCCAACGCCGCCGACGCCACAGTCCACACGGGCGTCGAAACGCATCGACGTCGCGTTGAAGCCCGCGCACCGCTGGGCCAGGGTGGTTTCCGTTCCGCGCGGCGCGGCGGTGAGGCTCTCCACGAAGACCTCGCCGTCGACCGGCTCAAAGTGCTTGTGCAGCAACCAGATCGAGAACCTCTCCCATGCGTCGGTCGCGACGAGGTACTGGCCCAACTCGTCAAGGCAGGCACGGTCAGCGTCATCTAACACAGCGACGTCGGTGGTGTCCATATCGCGCAGCTTCGTGTAGTCCTCGACGTTGTGGTCCCGGATTGTCAGCACTGCTGGTCTCCTTTCAGAGAGTCGGCAAAGGGGTCGTGTCGCGGGAGCGCTAGCATCAGGCGCCGCTGATCGAGCGCCGAATAGGGAAAATGGCAACCGGGACGAAACACGGATGGCCGCCACGGAGTCCGTCAGCAAAGACGGGACCGGAAATGCTACCCGATCAAGAGTTGGTGGCCAACGTCAATTCCATGAGCTTGAGAGCCTGCCCACACGCATCAATTCCGGGCGCCTGCGGGTTGACCCACCAGCCGACCACGCCGGCCGCATCGCTGGCCACTCCACACGCGCCGTTCGCATCTTCGGGGCGCATCACAATCGAATTCACGCCCTGGATCGCTCGCGTCTCGATCTTGTACTTCAGGCCCTCGGCGATTTTGCGTTCGTTGTTCAGGCTGCCCTGCTCGAACCAGAACCGGGTGATGTCGATCAGTCCGGCCGGGTTGGCGGCCTGCCATCGGCAGATCGCGCCGACGAAGGTGCTCTGAATGTCCAGCGGATCGGCACCCACGGTCTTAGCCAGGATGTCGGTGGTCAGGACCTCACATTCCTTGAGCAGGTTGGGGTACTGGTGTTCGGAATTGTTGTTGCGCGGGCTGCCGTTGCTCGGCGTGACCGCCGTGCCCGTCACCGACCTGGTACATCCCGTCAGCACCAGCAATCCGGCGATCAGGACGGCCACGCAGGCAACCGGTCCTGTTTTGCCTCGCCCCATCCGGCCCGTCATTTCGAGTTCGCAATCGACTGGCGGGCGAGTTCTTTGGCGATGTCGCACGGCGGCGGGAACGGCTTCTGGCTGAAGCTGATCGACCATTCGATGAAGTCGTCCTGGAACTGGATCCCGACTTCGCATAGTGAGTCACCCAGGTTCGGCTCGTTTCCAACGGCGATGAAACCGCCATGACCGTTGATATTGATGTCATCCACGCTTGCCCGCGACAGTTCCTCGGTCTTGCGTTCCCGTCCGATCGGGCTGCCGCGGTACCAGGAAAAAGAGAAGTGTGGGCCGCTGATACCGCCGCCCGCCAGCCATTGGCAACCCACCGAATTCTTGGCGGTGTTGATCAGCCCGGTCACCTTGGTCAGCTCCGTGACCGTCTGGTCGCTGATGCCGCCGCACTGTGGGAAGAAGGGGCCGTGTTTGCCTTCGGCGCTGCCCGGCGATGACTGTGTCGACCCCCCCGGTTTGTTGCCGCCGGAGCCGGAGCACCCAGCGACGGTCGGAATCAAGATCGCCAAGGCCGACGCCGTCGCGGCCAGTGCCGTCACGCTACGCCGCACCGCTGGCTTGTCCTCTCGGTCTGCTGGGCCTACTGCTGGTCACACGATGCACTGTAGCGTCAGCCCACGGGGTCAACCACCGGCACGCCGCCTGAGCAGGCATTTCGTCCCTGCCGCTGGGCGCGGCGCAAGCGCCCAACCACCCGGCGGTGCGGGGACTGGAAGGCGCCGGAATGTGCGACAGTTACCAAATGCTCCTGGCACTGCTGCGCCAGTACATTCGACCGTACCGCCGGCTCGTCGCGGCGCTCATGGCGCTGCAGCTGATCAGCACCCTGGCGTCGCTGTACCTTCCGACGGTCAACGCCGCAATCATCGACGACGGCGTCGCCAAAGGCGACACTTCCACCATCGTCAGGCTCGGCGTACTGATGCTCGCAGTCACCGGCTTGCAGGTGCTGTGCTCGGTCGGGGCGATCTACTTCGGGTCACGGACCGGAATGGGCTTCGGCCGCGACCTGCGCTCGGCAATGTTTCACCGCGTCACTACCTTCTCCGAGCACGAGACCGCGCAATTCGGCGCGCCGTCATTGCTGACCCGCACCACCAACGACGTCCGGCAAATCCAGTTTCTGGTGCAGATCACCTGCATCGTGTTGATCACCGCGCCGATCATGTCGATCGGCGGGATCTTCATGGCGATCCACCAGGACGCCGGGTTGTCGTGGTTGCTGCTGGTCAGCGTCCCGATATTGGGCGTGGCCAACTACTGGATCATCTCGCGCATGTTGCCGATGTTCCGGGCCATGCAGAGCCTGATCGACGGCATCAATCGGGTCATGCGCGACCAGCTTTCCGGTGTCCGGGTGGTGCGGGCCTTCGCCCGCGAAGACTTCGAGCGGGACCGGTTCGCGCAGGCCAACGATGCGCTGGCGAATACCGCTGTGAGCGCGGGCAACTGGCAGGCGCTGACGTTGCCGGTCACCACGCTTACCATCAACGTGTCCAGCGTCGCGTTGGTCTGGTTCGGCGGGCTGCGAATCAACAGCGGCCAGATGCAAGTCGGTTCGCTGCTGGCGTTTCTCGCGTACTTCACCCAGATCTTGATGGCAGTCATGATGGCGACGATGACGTTGGCGGTGCTGCCACGCGCGTCCGTGTGCGCCCAGCGGATCACCGAGGTGCTGTCCACCCGCACCGCCGTCAACAGTCCGGAGCACCCCAAGTCTCCCCGCGACGGCCGCCGCGGTGTGGTGCGATTGGACGGCGCGACGTTCTGCTACCCGGGCGCCCACCGTGCTGTCCTGCAGGATGTATCACTGACCGCACTGCCCGGTACCACCACCGCCGTCGTGGGCAGCACGGGTTCGGGCAAGTCGACACTGATCTCGCTGATCTGCCGGTTCTACGACGTCACCGACGGCGCTGTCCTGGTGGACGGTGTCGATGTGCGCGACTACGACACCGACCGGCTCTGGTCGGGCATCGGCCTGGTGCCCCAGCGCGGCTATCTGTTCTCCGGCAGTCTCGCCGAGAATCTGGGCTACGGCGCGGCCCCGAAGCAGGTCGTCACCGACGACGAGATGTGGGAGGCACTGCGGGTGGCCGCGGCCGACGAATTCGTCCGCGCGCACGAAGACGGGCTGCAGATGCGCGTCGCACAAGGCGGCATCAACTTCTCCGGCGGGCAGCGGCAACGCCTGGCGATCGCCCGGGCCGTCATCCGCCGCCCCAGCATCTATCTGTTCGACGACGCGTTCTCCGCACTGGACGTGCACACCGAGGCACGGGTGCGCGCATCGCTGCTGGAGATATCCGGTGATGCCACGACTATCGTTGTCACACAACGGATATCGACCGCGTCGGCGGCCGACCAGGTGATCGTCATCGATGACGGGAAGCTGGTCGGAGCGGGTACCCACGAATCGCTGCTCGTGGACTGCCCCACCTATGCGGAGTTTGCCGACTCACAGTCCTTGATTTCCGAGGGACGGGTTCACTCCAGGAGGGCCAGCGGTGAGCGCGCCCACTGAGACACCGATGCGCGGCGGAGCGCCGTCGCCGAGCGGGCGGTCGCGTCACTTCGCCGGGTCGGTGCTGCGTCTGGTCAAGCGGCTGGCGCCCCAGCGCCGGCGGGTCGCCGCGGTGATCGTGCTGGGAATCATCGGAACCGCGATTGGCGTCGTCGTTCCGCGGATCCTGGGCCACGCGACCGATCTGCTGTTCAACGGAGTGGTCGGACGGGGACTGCCCGCGGGTATCACCAAGGCCCAGGCCGTCGCCGCGGCCCGGCAGCGCGGCGACAACGCGTTCGCCGACCTGCTGTCGGGGATGAATGTGGTACCGGGCCGGGGGGTGGACTTCGCCGCGGTCGCCCGCACGCTGGGCCTGGCGCTGGCGCTGTATCTGGTTGCGGCGCTGCTGCTTTGGGCACAGGCCCGGCTGCTCAACGTGACGGTGCAGCGGACCACGGCCGCGCTGCGCTCCGAGATCGAGGACAAGCTGCACCGGCTGCCGCTGGCCTACTTCGACGGACGGCAGCGCGGCGAGTTGCTCAGCCGGGTCACCAATGATGTCGACAACCTGCAGACGTCGTTGTCGATAACCGTCAGCCAGTTGCTGACCTTGGTTCTGACGGTGGTGGCGGTGCTGGCGATGATGGTGTCGATCTCGCCGCTGCTGGCAGTGATGACACTGCTCACGGTGCCACTATCGCTGCTGGCCACGCGAGCGATCGCGCGACGCTCCAAGCGGCTGTTCGTGGCGCAGTGGACCAGGACCGGCCGCCTCAACGCCCATATCGAAGAGACCTACAGCGGGTTCACCGTGGTCCAGACGTTCGGCCACCGGGCCGCGGCGCAGGAACGGTTCCGCGAGTTGAACGACGACGTCTATCAGGCCAGCTTCGGCGCTCAATTCAGCTCCGGTCTGGTGTCACCGGCGACCACGTTCATCGGCAACCTCGGCTACGTCGCGGTGGCCGTGGTGGGTGGACTGCAGATAGCCGCAGGGCAGATCACGCTCGGCAACATCCAGGCGTTCGTTCAATATGTCCGGCAGTTCAACACACCGGTCAACCAGGTGGCCGGCATGTACAACACCCTGCAATCCGGAGTGGCCAGTGCCGAGCGGGTGTTCGATCTGCTCGACGAGCCGGAAGAACCGGCCACCGTGACAACGGAGCCGTCGCGCAACGGCCAGGCTGGACGCGTCGAGTTCGAGCACGTGAGCTTCTCCTACCGCGCGGGCATCCCGGTGATCGAAGACCTGTCGCTGGTGGCCGAACCGGGCAGCACGGTCGCTCTCGTCGGGCCGACCGGAGCGGGCAAGACCACGCTGGTCAACCTGCTCATGCGGTTCTACGACGTCGATTCCGGGCGAATACTGATCGACGGGGTCGACATCACCACGGTGAACAGGCAGCAGCTGCGGTCCCGCATCGGCATGGTGCTGCAAGACACCTGGCTGTTCGACGGGACCATTGCGGAGAACATCGCCTACGGACGGCCCGAGGCCAGTGCGGACGAGGTGACACAAGCCGCCGAAGCGGCCTATGTCGACCTGTTTGCGCGCAAGCTGCCGAGCGGCTACCAGACGCGGGTCAGCAACGACGGAGGCAATATCAGCGCCGGCGAGAAGCAGCTCATCACCATCGCGCGCGCGTTTATTTCCCAGCCACATTTGTTGATCCTGGACGAGGCGACCAGCTCGGTGGACACCCGCACCGAGGCCCTGATTCAGCGCGCCATGTTCGACCTCCGCCAGGATCGGACGAGTTTCATTATCGCGCACCGCCTTTCGACGATCCGCGACGCCGACCGCATTCTGGTGATGGAAGCCGGCAGGATTGTCGAACAAGGCAGCCACGCCGAACTCATGGCTCAGCGCGGTAGCTACTACCGAATGACGCAGGCCTGACCAGGTAAACGCCGAATTTGTTCGGGCAGTATTTGCACTAAACCTTCTCAAACCACACATCTAGCTCCTAGGCTCGGTGTTCGGCTGTTGACGCAGCTGCACAGACTTCTCTGCAGCAAACAGCCGCGAGCCAACCGAAGGAGATGTAGATGAGGCTTCCGCATCGAACCGTTGTCGCCGCCGCGGCCGCAGCTTTTGCCGTGGTGTTCGCGCTCGGCGGCTGCTCCAACTCGAACAACAGCACGGGCACCGGGGGATCGTCGGTGCCGAATGTCGACGCCGCGACCGTCGTCAAGGATGCCGCCGCGGCGATGCGCCAGGTGACGGGGATGCACCTGACCGTTGCGGTGCAGGGCGACGTGCCCAACCTTTCACTGACCAAGCTCGACGGCGACGTATCCAGCACACCGCAGACCGTGGCCTCCGGCAGCGCAACCCTGACCGTCGGTCAGAAGCCGGTCGACTCGAAGTTCGTCTTTGTCGACGGCCACCTGTACTCCGACGTCGCGGATCCGGGCGGCAAGTACAACGATTACGGCGACGGCGTGTCGATCTATGACGTCGGCACACTGCTCAATCCCGACAAGGGCCTGGCCAACATCCTGACCAACCTCAAAGACCTCAAGGTGGCCGGATCCGAGCAGGTGGGCAACGTCGCGACCACCAAGATCACCGGCACGTCCTCGTCCAACGACATCGCGAGGCTGGCCGGACGCCGGCTGGGCCCGGAGACCGAAACGCCGACGCCCACCACGGTGTGGATCGCGTCCGACGGGTCGCACCACCTCGTCAAGCTGCAGATCGTCCCCGTCGAGAACTCGACGGTCACGCTGACCATGTCCGATTGGGGCAAGCAGGTCACCGCCACCAAACCACCGACCGTATAGCCGACGCCGGATACGACCTGAGAGAGGAACCATCATGGAAATGCGCGCTTTTCGGCGAGCTGCGGTCGTGGTCGGCAGCATGGCGGCGGTGACGGCGATGTCCGCCGCACTGGCGCCGTCGGCAACCGCCGACGACCAACACGGTGCGCTCGCCATCTTTCCCCCCAAGCAGGTGGCGGGCAGGTCGTTGCACGCCTCGACCAAAGCAGCGGCCGATGCTGGGGCGCTGAGTGCTTGCGGCTACTCGGGCTGCCAGGTTTTGGTCGACTTCACCCAATGCGGCGCTATCGCCCAGCGGGACACCAACTACGTGGGTGGCTACGGCGCCACCCTGACCGAAGCGGAGCTCAATGCGGCGAAGAACCTGGGCGGCAGCGGGACCGCATCGATAGTCGTGTGGGGCTGCAACTAGGGCTCTTCCACCACGGGTGCCGACGGGCGCTGATTCCGGGTATTTTGCTGGTCTGAGGCGGCCTGCCGGCCGCCGGGCGGCGGCGTCGCTGCGCGCCCGGCAGTATCCGTCTGTGGCCCGGGGGCGTTACCCAAACGTGTTCGTTCAACCCCGCCGAGCACGTCCGTTGTCGTTCATTGATGCCTTCTGAGCAGCGTTTTTAACGGTGCTTGATCTCTTCAAGGATTCGTGGAGATAACGAAGAGGTCACCACCGGAACCTTTTCTCAACACGCCACTCCGCCAACGCGGACTGAGAAAAGGACCCACCAGTGAAGACCATCAAGATCTCCACCATCGCCAAAGCCGCTACCCTGGCCACGTTTGCCGCTGCCCTCACCGTAAGCGTGGCCAGCGACCCGGCCGAGGCCGCCGGGGGCACCATGTACGGCAACCCCGCCGCAGCCGCCAAGTGGTGGCGCCACCAGAACTACGACGACTGCGCCATCATGTCCAGCGCCGACGTGGTCGGCCAGGTCACCGGCAAGGAGCCCTCCGAGCGCTCCATCATCAAGATGGCCGAGTCCACCCCCAGCCCCACCCACTCGGGCTCCATCTACATCAAGCCCTCGGCCGGCGCGCAGCCCGGTGAGGGCAACGGCACCATGCTGCCCGACCTGCCCGCCCTGCTCAAGCAGTACGGGGTCAGCGCGGTGTTCAGCAACAAGCAGTACGCCCCCAAGACCCACGTGCCCACCGGTATCGAGGGCCTCGAGCAGCTGCTGGGCGGCGGCCACAAGGTGATCGTGGCCCTCAACGCCGAAATGATCTGGCACAAGCCCAACAAGGGCACCCCCGGACCCGACCACGCCGTGGTGGTCACCGGCATCGACACCGCCAACAACATCGTGCACCTCAACGACAGCGGCACCCCCAAAGGCAAAGACGAGCAGGTCCCGCTGGCCCTGTTCATGCAAGCCTGGGAGACCGGCAACGAGATGGTCGTCACCACCACCTAATTCGGCAACCGGCAACGGCGGGCAGTCATTCGGAGCGCACGCACACCGACCGGCTGCCCGCCGATTGC
>Ga0335085_10011056_pt1 | contig 13419 bp, 11 predicted proteins | sample Lox_Sample_45_FD_206712 | JGI IMG/M metagenome (GOLD analysis project Ga0335085, IMG submission 206712) | Soil microbial communities from Loxahatchee National Wildlife Refuge, Florida, United States - Lox_Sample_4.5 | ecosystem: Environmental > Terrestrial > Soil > Wetlands | place: USA...
CGTTCGAGCCCTGGGCGCCGTTCGAGCCCTGGGCGCCGTTCGAGCCCTGGGCGCCGCTCGACCCTTGCGCGCCGCTCGAGCCCTGCGCGCCGCTCGAGCCTTGCACGCTGCCCGAGCCCTGCGCGCCCCCCGAGGCCTGCGCGCCGCTCGAGCTCTGCCCGGCGGTCGAGCTCTGAGATCCGGCCGAGCCCTGAGACGCGGCCGCGCCCTGGGAGGCGGCCGCGCCCTGGGAGGCGGCCGAGCCCTGGCCGTTCCCGGACGACGCAGACGAGCCCGACGAGGAGCCCCCCGAGGCGGACGACGACCCGCCGGAGCCCGAGCCGGTCGAGCCGTTCGAGGTGCCGCCCGACGTCCCCGTCTTCGCCGGACAGCCGAGCGCCTGGTCGGCTGCCAGTTGCTGTTGCGCGCTCGTGAGCGTCGCCTTGTCGTCGGCCAGCTGCTGCTGCGCGTTCGAGAGCTGCGTCTCCGCCTGCTGTGTGCTCGACTCGTTCGCAAGCTGCTGCGACGTGGTCGGGCCCGCCTTCGCCGTCGCCAGCGTGCTCTCGGCCTGCGCCAGATTCGCCTCCGCCTGCGCGAGCGTGTTCTCCGCCGAGGTGGGATCGATGGTCGCGAGCTCCTCCCCCGACTTCACGAAGCTGCCGGGGCGGACGTGGACCGCGGTGAGGGTGCCGCTGCTCGTGAAGTCGGCCGACGCGGACGTGGCGACGCTGACGTTGCCGGACGCCGTGACGCTCGACTGGACCGTGCCGTACGCAACGGTGGCGGTCCGCTGCGCGGCCGCGCCGGAGGACGCGCTGCCGAGAAATCCGTAGACGGAGTCGGCCGCGAAGAGCGCCACCACGACCGCGCCCGCGCCGAGGACGCCGTACAGGACGGCTCGCGGGCGGCGGACCCCGAAACGTGCGCTCATCGCATGCGCAGCAAATCAGGAGAGGCTAAGAAGAGGGTTAGAGACCCCCGAGACGCCGTTCTTAGGAGGTTCTTACGGTCGTTTCACCATCGTTTAGCGATCGCTGCGAATAGTCGAGGAGACCACCGTGAAAGGAATAGGCACCTGAGCGCGAGCACCGTGACGACCGTGACCGTGAAGCTGACGTCCCGCCCGTCCTGACCAGCATGTCCTCCCAGCACAAGCTCATCGCCGGCACAGTCGCCGTCGCCCTCCTCGCGGGCGGCGGCGCGGCGCTCGCGGCGATCGAGCTCACCTCGTCGTCGCCGTCTCCGCAGGCGGCCCCTGCAGTGACCGCGCCGCTTACGTCGGGCATCGGCAGCTACGGGCTCGGCGGCGGCCGCCTCGGCGGCCGTGGGCTGGGCGGCGGGCTCGGGCCGGGAGACGGCGACGGCGACACCGGCTTCGACGGCCATGGCCGGCACTTCGGGGGGCGAGGCCTCTCCGGCGCCGGCATGTCCGCGGCGGCGACGTACCTGGGCCTGACCTCGGACGTGCTGCGCGGCGATCTCGAGTCCGGGCAGACGCTCGCGCAGGTCGCCCGTTCGCAGGGAAAGACCGTCGTCGGGCTCGTGGCCGCGATGGTCGCCGCGCGGAAGCAGGAGCTCACCCGAGCGGTCGCGAGCGGCGTCCTGACCCAGGCGCAGGCCGACAGGCTCGAGCAGGCTCTCGCCGAGCGGATGGACGCGCTCGTGAACGGCGACCCCTCTCGTCCCCGCTTCGGCCCCGGCGGCGCCCCGCCTGGCGGGGGCAACGGAGTGATCAGCGCGACGACCTAGGCTTAGCGTCCATGGGGACGAGAGGTGTCTGCGTTGCGGCACTCGTGGGCATGGCGTTCTTCCTCGCGGCTTGCGGCGCGAAGCAGGACGCCGCGAAGCAGGCGGTCGCGGCCGCGCGCAAGACCCTCGCCCTCCCGGAGGTCAGCTACAACGTCACGTTCGCCGGTGACCGGCTGTTCGGCCCTTCTCTCACGCTCCTCGGCGGACGGGCCGCCTCCGACCTCTCGAGCGGGCTCGGGTACGAGGCGCTGAAGCTGCAGGGGAAGGACGGGCACACGCAGACGCTGTTCCTCGATTTGATGCCGAAGGTGGCGTACCTCTCGCCGGATCCGGCGCCGGCCGGCGTTCTGCCCCAGGGCAAGCTCTGGATCACGGTGCCGTTCGACCAGGGCGACGCTGCCGAGCAGCGCCTCGCCGCGCAGCTGGAGGGGGTCGCAGCCGAACTGCCTCTCGCCGAGGTCGCGTGGGGAGCGAAGGACGTCTCGAGGGTCGGCACGCGGGTGGTACAGCACCTTCCCGCAACCGAGTACCGCGTGACTGTCGACCTGGCCAAGGCGCTCGCCGCGGCGAAGCGGTCGGGGCGCACGGGGCTCGCGGCGGCGACCGCGAGCGAGCTGCGCGCGGCCCGCGGCAAACCCGTCGTGGTGACGATGTGGGTCAACGGCCCGGGCTACGTCTCGCAGCTCGAGCACGCTGCTCCCGGCACCGGGCTCGGCACGGCCACGGTCTCCATCACGGGGTTCACGGGGCGGCTGCGTCCGAATCCGCCGCTCGATTCGCAGTCGGTGCCGGTCGCCTCCGTCGTGCCACCCGGCCGGTCGCTCTGGGACGTCGCGACCGGGAGCTAGGTTCCGATCCCGGCCGCGGCGACGAGCTTGTTGGCCTCGCGGTCGTCGCCGAGCTGCTTCACGTCGTAGGTCGTGTGCGCGACGCGCGCGAACGGCGGCAGCGCCGCGTTGGGCGGGGTCCCGGGCCTGGCGGGGTACTCGAAGTCGTCGCCCTTCGTGATGATCCGCTGCCCGGCCGGGCTGACGAGGAACTCGACGAACCGCTCCGCCGCCTGCCGGTGCTTCGAGGAGGCGAGGACGCCGGCACCCGAGACGTTCACGACCGAGCCCGGGTCGTTGTTGCCGAAATAGTAAACCAAGCTGTGTGTGGCCTTCGCCCCCTGCTCGAGCCGGAGGCGGTACCAGTAGTACTGGTTCACGATCCCGGCGGCGACGTCGCCGCGATCGACGGCCGCGACGACCGCCTCCTCGTCCTGGTAGACGCGGGCGTTCCGCTTCAGCCCCGCGAGCCAGTCGGCGGCCGCCTGCCCGCCGCGACTCGCGATGACGGCGCCGACGATGGGCGGGAAGTCGGAGTCGAGCGGCGCCACCGCGACCTTCCCCTTCCATTCGGGCCGGGTCAGGTCGAAGATCGAGGCAGGGAGCTGCGAGCGCTTCAGCTGCCGCGGGTCGTAGACGAGGCTGCTGACTCGAAGGGCGACGCCCACCCACTGGCGCGCCGGCGAGCTGTAGCCCGCCGGCACCTGGCTCGTGGTCGCCTTCGGCAGCGTCGCCAGGAGACCGTGCTCCTCGAGGTTCATCAGCTCGGGCGAGTTCTCCGTGAGGTACACGTCTGCCGGGGAGGAGTGACCCTCCTGCAGGATCTGATCCGCGAGCACGACTCCGTCGTTCGAGCGGACGTGCACCTTGATGCCGGTCTGCTGCTCGAAGGCCGAGATCAGCGCCCGCGTCAGCTCGAGGTGCTGGCCGTTGTAGAGGACGAGCGAGTTGGCGCCGCCGCCGCCCGACCCGCAGCCGGCGGCGAGCAACGCCATCGCGACAACCGCCACCAGACGCGTTCGCAGCCTCACCCGGCCAACGTTAGACGCGGTACACGGTGACGGGCCCCTCGACTTGGAGCCGCACCGAAGCTCCCACCGTGGGCACGGCGTCGCCGAGCAGCCGCGCCGTCACCTGCAGGCCCGCCTCGCCGTCGAGCCGTAGCCGCACGAGCGAGTCGGGGCCGAAGAAGGCCGTCCCTACCACGGCCGCAGGCGCGCCGGCGCCGTCGGTCGCTACCCGGATCTGCTCCGGGCGGATCATCACCTCGACGGTTCCGTCGCCGGTGGGCTCGCGCGCCTGCAGCGTGCCAAGGGCGCAGGTGACCTCGGCGGAGCGGAGCTCTCCGGGGAGCACCACCGCGTCGCCGACGAAGCGGGCGACGTCGAGGTCGGCCGGCGAGTGGTAAAGGTCTCCGGGAGCGGCCGTCTGGACGAGGCGCCCAGCACGCAGCAGACCGACCTGGTGGCCCATCGAGAGCGCCTCCGCCTGGTCGTGCGTGACGAGGAGGGCGGTTGCGCCCGCCCCGGCCATCGCGTCGAGGACGGCGGCCCGCGTCTCCGCGCGCGACGACGCATCGAGGCCCGAGAACGGCTCGTCCAGGAGGACGGCGGCCGGCCGCGGGGCGAGGGCTCGCGCGAGTGCGACCCGCCGCTGCTCGCCCCCGGAGAGCTGATTCGGCTGCCGCGTGGCATACGCCCGCGGCAGGCCGACCAGGTCGAGTGCGCCCTCGATCCGGCTTCCCTGCCGGCGCTCCCTGCGCGGCAGGCCGAAGCCGATGTTCTCGGCGACCGTGAGGTGCGGGAAGAGCGCGCCCTCCTGCGCGACGTAGCCGACGGCGCGCTTGTCGGGCGGCACGTGCACCCCGCCCGTCTCGGCGACGACGCGGTCGCCGATCCACACCGTGCCCCGGTCGGGCTCGATGAAGCCGATCAGCAGACGGAGGAGCGTCGTCTTGCCGCTGCCCGAGGCGCCGAGGATCGCGGTCAGCGTGCCCTCGGCGACCTCCAGGTCGACATCGGTGAGGACGCTCGTCCCGCCGTACGACTTGGCGAGGCCCTCGCAGCGCAGACCCGCCATGCTCAGCCCGCCGCGAGCGCGCGCACGCGCCCGAACCGGCTCATCAGCACGTAGGCGGCGAGGAGGGCGAGACCGACCAGAACACCCGCGAACGGCGCGGCGGCCGCGAATGCCACCGCGGAGCTGTTGGCGTTAAACTCGGTGCCGAGCGTGTAGCGGTCGAGCGGCAGGAGCACCTGAGCGGTCGAGAGGTCTCCGAGCGAGAACGCGAAGACGAGGACGCCTGCGGCCGCGAGCCCGGGCCGGGCGAGCGGCAGCGTGACCCGCCGGAAGCTCGCGAGCGGCCCCGCCCCGAGCGCCCGCGCCGAGTCCTCGAGCGCGGGCTCGAGCTGCCCCAGCGTCGCCCGGAGCGCGACGACCGCGAACGGCACGAACAGGATCGCCTCGGCGAAGATCAGCAGGGCGAAGCTCCCGTAGAGCGTCCCGGCCCAGTGGCTCGCCGCGTAGGCGAGCGCGATCCCCGCGACGAGATCGGGCAGCGCGAACGAGAGGTACGTCGCCCGCTCGACCAGCGTCACGAGCCGGCCGCGGTAGCGGACGGCGGCGACCGCGACGGGGAGTGCGAGCACGACCGCGACGAGCGCCGCACCCACCGCCAGCTCCAGCGAGGTCAGCGTCGCCGGCCAGAGGTACTGCAGGTTGCCGCTCGCGCTCGAGAGCCCGGCCTGGCTGCTCTTCGAGAACCAGTCGATCATCGCCCCCACCGGGATGCCGACGCTGACGGCCACCACGCCGCCCAGGAGCCCGAGCACCGGCACGACCCACCAGCCGAGGTCGTAGCGGGTCTGCGCGCGCCGTGCGCCCTGGCTGACGCGGGTGTAGTTCGCGTTGCCCCTGAGCCGGGCCTCGCCGAGCAGGAGCACGACGCAGACGATGATCGAGGCGAACGAGAGCGCCGCGGCCCCGGACGCGCTGAAGCCGAGCTTGTACTGCGCGTAGACGTCGGACGAGAAGGTCTGGAACCTGAGGCCGACGAACGCGTCGAACTCGACGAGCGTGTCGAGCGCGACGAGCAGCGCGCCGCCGAGAATCGCCGGCTTGAGCTGCGGCAGGATCACCCGGAAGAAGAGCCTCGGCCCGTTCAGCCCCAGCGCGCGGCCGGTCTCCTCGAGCGCCGGGTCGAGCCCCCGGATCCCCACCGCGACGAGCAGGTAGACGATCGGGTAGTACGTGAACGCGATCAGGCCGCTTGCTCCCCAGAAGCCCTGCAGCGCCGTCCCGAGGTTCGCCCAGGAGTAGCTGACGACGAACGGCGGGATCGTCAGCGGGACGACGAGCAGGACCGCCCACACGCGCCGGAGCGGCACCGCCGTCCGCTCGACGAACCACGCGGCGGCGACCCCGATCGCGGTCGCCGCGGGAGCCGAGAGCGCGGCGACCTCGAGCGAGTGGAGCAGCAGGGTCTTCGTCGAGCCTGCCTCGAGCGCGGTCGAGAGAGCCGAGTAGCCGCCCTCGATCGCCTGGATGATCGTGACCGTGACCGGGAGCGTGATCAGGAGGGCGACGACGATGCAGACCGCGAGCAGTCCGCCCGGGAGCCCGAGCCGCAGCCTCACCCCTGTCAAGAAGCCCACGGTAGCAACGGCTTTCCCACTCGACGACGTGGGAACCGCGGAGCAACACAACGCCGTCGGGCGGCGGTGCAACCGGCCTGCCGTCCGTCGAGGACGCGCCGCTCGAAACCGTCGATCTTCCCGCCCGCGCCGATCGCCTCCCAGTCGGTTCCCGACGCTCGGGCGGTCGGCGGGAGCATCCGGCCCTAGGTGCGGCCAAGCTCGTCGAGCGCGGAGCCGTCCCACGGCGCAGCAGGGTGACGCAGACATCGCGCTCGGGCGTCTTGGGCGAGGTGACCACGAGCGCGCGTTGGGTGCCGTCCAAGGCGAACGAGCCGTGCAGGCGGAAGCGCCAGAGATAGCGGGTGTGGCTGACGCAGTAGCCGTAGTCGGCGGCGCTCCAGCTGGCTGCGTCGTCTCGACGTTGGGGCGCATTCGACCGGCGTCGAGTCGACCAGCAACGTCGTCGTGGAGGCCGGGGCTGTCGCTAGCGAAGATCGCGGCCAGTGCCTTGATCGTGTCGCTCAGCGCCTCGCACCGCTTCAAGTAACCGCTCCGGTTGGGAGCAGCGGGAACAGGTGGACCGCGAATAGGCGCCGCCGACTTCGATCTGACCGCTGCTGCTCCCTACCGCCGGGCCGCCTCGGATGTGTGAGGGTCTCGGGGCTTGGCAGAGGCCGTCGATCGCTTCCGCCCAATCCGCTCGGTCCCCGACTAGACGTCACCTCCGGAGCTCCCGGCGCAAGCCACGCTGCTGGTAGGCTGCGACGAGGTGCCAAACGGTCGGCTTGGATACCTCGACGGCAAGAACGAACCCGCTGCCCGCGCCAGGAGGCGCTGGTCTCGGCGACGGCGGTCGGGATCTTCGACTCGACCGGCCAGCACCTCCGGCAGGCCCCGTCCACGTTTGCCCACGTCAGGGCCACTGTAGAGAAGGAGGTCAGCATGCGCACAAATCGAGTCTGGGCTCTGCTTGCGCCTATCGCCGTCGCGATCGTGGTGGTAGCGACAGGGGAGCCGGCCGCGGCGACCAGAGGGAGCACGACGAGCGCGGTTGTGATCTCGACGCGGACGCTCTCGGGGCTCGGCGCGGTGCTCGTCAACTCGAAAGGGCTGACGCTCTACATGTTCGTGCCGGATAAGGACAAGAAGGTAACGTGTGTCGGCTCGTGCGCAGCAGTCTGGCCGCCGGTGAAGCTGGCAACAGGCGCCAAGGTGGTGGCAAAAGGAGCCGTAAACTCTAAGCTCCTTGGAAGCGACCCTGATCCAGCTGGAGGCCGCGTGGTCACCTATGCCAAGTGGCCGCTGTACACCTACGCCGGCGACAGGAAGCCTGGCACGGCAACCGGCCAGGCACTCAACCTGAACGGCGGTCTGTGGTACGTACTCGCACCCTCCGGGAAGGTGATCCGCACCAAGGTGACTGGGCCCGTGGGGACGACGACCACGTCGACGCCAACGACCACGTCGACGCCGACGCCCACGTCGACGCCAACGACGCCATCGAAAGGAGCGCCGGTCTTCCCGCCAGGGAATGCTGCGAATGGTCCTGCCGTGTTCAGTCAGGCGGGGTGTGGCGCGTGTCACACTCTTGCAGCCGCGAAGTCGACCGGTACTGAGGGACCCAACCTCGATCAGCTCATGCCAACGGTCGCCCAGGTCGAAAACCAGGTCGAATACGGCGGAGGCACTAGCGGAGCGACGATGCCCGATTTTGGCTTGAGCGGCGCGCTCTCACCTCAGCAGATCGCGGACGTGGCCACATGGGTCAGCCAGTCAGCGTAACGACGGGGTCGAGCACAGGATCCCGAGGGCGGTAGGCCGCTTCTTTAGAGCGCTCACCGTTCCGAAGGCCATGGCGTCGCTGGACGGGCCGCTCGTCACGGGAGAGAATGGCGGTTGGCGTGTCGGTCGAGATCGGCGTCTGGTGTGCTTCGAGCCGTAGGTCGAGCAGGACCTGAGAAAAGGCTCCGACGCACCCACATGCGCAGGGGTTCCGCGCCGCACCGCGGGTCGCCCTGGCCGGCCGGCAACCGGAACGGATCGGCTGGTCGGCCAACCCCGTCCGTCATCTTGGGCGCCGGATGCCCGGGTGTATGATTGGCTCGTGGGCTCTCCTCGGCCTGGGATTGCGATCGCGTGCCAGGGTGGAGCCTTACGTCTTGTCATTTGCGGACTGCTCGTGAGCATCGGTGGAGCCGCGGTTGCTGCGCCAGGCATCGGCGCCTCGGTGGTGGCAAGCAACCCGAGCACGATCGGCTGCCCAGCAGCGCCCTCCGGCTGGAACGATCCGGCTGTCACAAAGATCATCGCCGCACCCGAGTCGGTTCCGCCACCCGACCCGAATCCCGCCGAGCGCCAGGCTCTGGGCGGCAATCAGGCCACGGTTAGCTGCGTCTATCACGGCAAGAACGGCGACGTCACTGTGGCCGTGAGTTTCGCGCTGCCCGCCGATATGAATCCGGTGAGCGATTTCGACGAGGGTTGTGGCCAGGGGAACGTGGCTTGGGACGATACTAATCGTGTCTTCAGTGTCGGGAGCGACACGCACTGGGCGATCGCGTCGATGAGCGACATGTTGGGTGACCTTTCGGCTGCCGAAATCTCGTCGTTCGAGGGCGTCGCGCGCAAGCTACTCGATAATGCACAGGGGTATGCCCACCCGTGCAGCCTGGTCACGAAGCCAACGGCCGTTCTCGGCAGGTGGTACTTCGACATCGCGGTTGCTGGCACGAATCTCAAGGACACATTCTGGACGGCGACGAATCCGAACAGGAATGGGATCTATGCGATCAAGCGGATCAGCGCGGCGACTGCAAGCCTGCATCTGCGGACGAAGGCAGGAACGCGGCTTCTGGCGATCAGGTTCGAGAACGGTGTCGATTTTCGCGGGGAGGCACCCAAGGTGGCCGCCGAGGTACGGTTCCGCGTGCGCGTTACGGCTTCGCAGGTGCAGTCCTGTAAGAAGGGAGCAACCGGCACGCTGGCGATCTCGACGAAGCCTGAGGTCCTGCTCAAGGTCTGCGGCCAAGCGTTTCATCCGGTCCCAGCGCGTCCGGTCGAGTTCTTCAACAACTGAAGAAGATCCGGGACGACTCGGTCGCCCTCGAGATCGGTGCAGCGCAACGCTTGCTATCCCGCGATCACGATCGATGGAGGATCGAAACGTGCTTGGAAGGTGGTTCCAAGACATCGAGGGCGCCCACGTTCCGTGAGATCGCCCGCATCACCCTCCCGACCGAGCGCGACCCGTCGCGCACACCTCGCGGGCCGCGGTTGAGCCGTAGCGCCAGCTTCGGCAGCCTCCCACGCCAGCCCCCGGCCAGCCCTGCAGCGCCAGGTCACGTCCGTCGGGTATCGGATATCGGTCTCGACCACCGTCGAGTCGATTCGCGCCGCCCGCGCGCGAAACCGCCCTCGTCGCCTTCGCGATCACCACTCGCGTCATCTCATCAACCACCGCCGATCCCGCCCACGCGCCAGCTTTGCACGCCGCCGACTCGTCCGGCAACCAATCGGACGCCTCCCGCAATAGCGGCTCTCAGCCCCACCCGGTGCGCTGCTTCACCACCATCAAGCGCACGAACGTCTCCGTCGCGATCGTCGGCCGCGAACACTCCCGCCCGCCCACCAGCCACACCTCAGCGATCGGCCGCAATAGCTGACGTACCAGCTTGCGCGCCGTGGACTCGTCCGGCCGCTGTTCGTCAATCCGGATCAAACAGAACCGGCGCGGTGCAGCGAGCCCGACACCTCGCACATCAGCGTCTCGTAGCTCCCGCCAGTCCGCTCCTTTATCAGCATCAGCACCCCGCTCGCCCGCCAGCTCTCGGCAATCGGCCGCAGCAGGTTCGGATCCCCGAGCGCACGATCGAGACGAGCCGTAAAGAAACGGCGCCGCCGGGACAACCCTCTATCGATACGGCGGCATTCGGCCGCCGGTGCCTCAGCGGCATCTCCAGCACGCGCAGCTCGATCGGAGGGAACAGATGACAGCTCGTCCACCGGCTGCCTGCGGGCTCGCCGCGCTCCTCGGCCTGCTCGCCGTAGCCGCCGCAACCGGCCGCCCCACGGTGGCGGCCGACACGGCGTCCGCCGCCGTACAGGTGGCCCAGTTCATTAGCGTCCCGGCCTTCACCGCGCCCGGACCCGCATTCACTGCACGCAACGCGAAGGGGAAGTCGATCCTGATCGTTCCGTCGGCGTCCGGACGGGTTCCCGACTTCGCATCGATGGGAGCGTTCACGAGCGGGATTCGGCAGGCGGCCAAGGCCGCCGGCGTCACGACGACCACCTGCGACAACAACGGCACGGTCGATCAGCAGGCGACGTGCCTGAAGGGAGCGGCCACCCGGAAGCCGGGCCTCGTCGTTCTCGTCGGCTCGCTCGACCTCGTCGGCCTCCAGACGCAGCTCACGGCGCTGAAGCAGGCCGGCGTGCCGGTACTGGCAACCCACGTGCTGGCCCCCGGCGACTTCCCCTCCGGGGTCGATCCGAGCTACGCAAAGGCACTCGCCGGGCTGACGGCGATCGTCCCGGCCCCGTTCGCCCAAGCAGCCAAGCTGATGGCCGACTACGTGATCGCGACCTCGAACGGCGCGAAGCAGACGATCGTGCTGGCCGGCGCAAACGACCTTCCCGAAAGCGCGCCGATGCTCGCGGCGATCCAGGCCGAGTTCACCTCGTCGTGCGGGAGCACATGCGCCGTCTCTTCGATCAACGTGCCTTCCCAGACCTGGCAGTCGGCGGCGTACACCGCCGTCAAGAACGCGACGCTGAACCAGACTGTCAACTACCTGCTCCCCGTACTCGACCAATTCGACGATCTTGCCGCCGAGGGAGAGGCGGACGCGCGGGCCTCGCTCTCGAGCGTGAACCGGCCGAACATCTGCTCATACGGCGGCGCCCCGTTCGCGATCCAGATGGGGCAGGCTGCGAACCGCGTCGTCTGCGACGTGGCGGAAGACATGAACTGGGACGGCTGGGCGACGATGGACCAGGCGCTCCGGATCCTCACCGGCACGGCACCGGTAGCGAGCGAGAACCTTCCGCTCCGTCTCTGGACGGCGAACAACTGGTTCACCGAGGGCGTCGGGCTCGCCGGGATGACCTTCCCGCCCACGATTGACGCGGGCTTCGGCGATCCCGATCTCTACATCAACGGCTATCGGACGCTCTGGGGGCTGCCCGCCCTCACGGCGGGAACGTGAACAGGGGGTTGACACGCATGACACGCATCCCGATCACCCGGGCCGCCCTCCTGCTCGGGCTCGTGGCGGCGGCCACATTCGCCGCCGCCGCCCAGGGCCGCCTGGCGGCCACGAACCTCCCGGTGGCCCAGACCAACGCTGACAACTACGACTCGGCGCCTGCCTGGGACGCCCCTGGGCCGGCCTTCGACGCGAAGAAGGCAGCCGGCAAGCTGGTCTTCGCCATCCCCGCGAACCCCGGTGCGGCGGTCCTGCCATCGGTCGGCGCGATGATCGCCGGCATGCGCCAGGCCGGGAGGACGGTCGGCGTCAAGGTCGTCTCCTGCGCGAACGACGGCAGCGACGGGGCCTGGACCACCTGCTTCAAGGCCGCGATCGCGAAGAAGGCGAGCGCGATCGTACTCGCCGGCGGGAACGTACCCTCGTCCGTTGCCTCCCAACTGATGACGGAGGCCAAGGGCGCGGGCATTCCCGTCATCGGCGCACACGTCCCCGACCCCGGCGACTTCACCGGGTCGATCGCCGCTGCCTACAAGCAGGCGGAAGCAGGGCTGACCGCGATCGATCCGGCCCCGTACGCCCAGATTGGCAAGCTGCTCGCCGACGAGATCGTCGTCGACCGGCCCAACCCGACGGGCAGGTTCCTGATCATCGGCTCCGCTGACCTCCTGCCGAACGCCGGTCTGCTCGCCTCCGTACAGGCAGAGCTGGTCGCGGTCTGCGGAGGCGACTGCCCGGTCGACACGATCGATATCCCGCAATCGCAGTGGCAGTCACAGGCGATCCCGGCCGCGGTTAGCGCGGTGCTCGCCAAGAACACAACGACGTTCATCCCGCTGTTCGACAAGATCAGCCCACTTCTGGCCGAGGGCGTTCACGACGCGCGCAACGCAAGTCCGATCGTCACGCAGCCCCGGATACAGAGCTACGGCGGCACGCCGGCCGTGATCCAGATGGGCCAGGACAACAACCGGGTCGAGGGCGACGTCGCGGAGAACATGAACTGGCTCGGCTGGGCGGCCATGGATCAGACGCTCCGCGTCCTGACCGGAACCAAGCCCGTCGACAGCGAGGACACCGGGCTCCGGTTCGTCGACGACGACGCGTGGGGAGCCGAGGGCGCCGGGCTGGAGGGATGGTCTTTCCCGCCGCTGCTCGACGAGGGCTGGGGCGATCCGCGCGGCGACGACGGCTGGATCACCGGCTTCACGAAGCTCTGGGGGGTTCCGATCAAGTCGGACGGCTACCAGCTGACCGGCGGTTCCGCCGGCGGCGGCGACGACTGAGGGAGGCGACGGGAGCCAGGCCGGGGGGCGCCGCGAGGGGCGCCCCCGGTTCTCGTTCGTAACCCGGCAACCTCAGCGGACCAACTCAAACTGCAGGCGGCTCGCCGCCTTCCCGGTCGCCTTGGCGCCGGGCCCGACGGTCGCGACCTGGCCGCCGAGGCCAAGATAGCTGCCTGTCCCGCCGGTGACGGCCATAAGCGAGGTGGTCGACCCGAAGTCGACCGGCCCCGAAGCGAACAGGATGCCCTTGTCCGTGTCGAACTCGGCCTGGCAGATGGCACGGCTGTTGAAGTTGAACGTGCAGTTGTAGGTGGCTGTCCCGATGCTGTTGTTCAGCGTCGAGTCGCCGTAGAGCTTGAAGGTGTAGAAGACCGAGTTGCCGGGTAGGGACGACGTCGGGCCCTTGGTCGTGGGCGAGAACGACTTCGTGTCGACCCCGAAGGGGTTCTGGTATTTCGCGCGCGTGATCCCGTCGGAGTAGTCGACGTACTGCGCGCGGGTGGCGACGGCGTAGATCGACAGCCGTTGGTTCGCGGTCGAAGCCGTGGTAATGCCGGCCCCGAGCCAGGCGCACGCCGCGATCGCCGCGACGGCTGGGGTGACGACACGAACTGGCGTGATTCTCATCTGGGCGAGCCCTCCAAGGTCGGTGCAGTTGGCGTGCGGCTTCAGCCGAGGACTAGGAAGTTGAGTCGCTGCGCGTTCTTCGAGGCCAGGGTCGTCTCGGTCAGCTCTC
>Ga0335085_10011058_pt1 | contig 13417 bp, 12 predicted proteins | sample Lox_Sample_45_FD_206712 | JGI IMG/M metagenome (GOLD analysis project Ga0335085, IMG submission 206712) | Soil microbial communities from Loxahatchee National Wildlife Refuge, Florida, United States - Lox_Sample_4.5 | ecosystem: Environmental > Terrestrial > Soil > Wetlands | place: USA...
GACCTGGACGATCTTCGCCGGCACATGGCGGGGGGTCGTGTTTTCCCTTATCCGCGTTCGTATCTTTTCAACCAGGGGACCATCCAGAGAAAAGCCGGGCCGGAGTCGCACGAACAAAACGACGCGCGTGTCGGTCGGCTTGTCGGGCGGCCACAGCTGGCCGATGGCCACCGACTCCTCGACCTCGTCGATCTTCTCCACCTGGCGGTAGATCTCCGCCGTGCCGATGCGCACGCCGCCCGGGTTCAGCGTCGCGTCCGAGCGCCCGTAGACGATCATCGTGCCGCGGTCGGTCAGCTCGCACCAGTCGCCGTGCGTCCAGACGTTCGGGAAGCGCGCGAAGTACGCCGCGTGGTACTTCTCGCCGCCCCGGTCGTTCCAGAATCCGAGCGGCATCGACGGAAACGGCCTGGTGCAGACGAGCTCGCCCTTCTGGTTGACGACCGGGTTGCCCTCCTCGTCGAACACCTCGACCGCGGTGCCGAAGGAGCGGCACTGCAGCTCGCCGCGGTACACGGGCAGCACCGGGCTCGCGTCGGCGAACGCCGCGATGATGTCGGTGCCTCCGGAGATCGACGCAAGGCAGACGTCCTGCTTCACCTTCGAGTAGACGTAGTCGTAGCTCTCGGGCACCAGCGGCGAGCCGGTCGACAGGATCATGCGCAGCTCCGGCATGGGGTGCGTCTCGATCGGGGCCAGGCCGCGCTTCTCCAGCGAGTCGATGAACTTCGCCGAGGTGCCGAAATGCGTGAAGCGCTCCTTCTCGGCGTAGTCGAACAGCATGCGCCCGCCGCGCTCGAACGGCGAGCCGTCGTACAGCATCACTGCCGCCTCGGCGCACAGGCCGTGGAAGAGCATGTTCCACACCACCCAGTTGGTGGTGCAGTAGTAGAAGAAGCGGTCCCCGGGCCGCACGTCGAACTGCAGCTTCAGCGTCTTCAGCGCCTGCAGCAGCGTGCCCCCGGCGCCGTGCACGATGCACTTCGGCGTGCCGGTGGTGCCCGAGCTGAACAGGATGTAGGCTGGATGGTCGAAGGGCAGCTGCGCGTAGGCGATCTCGCCCGGCGAGTGGCGGCGCAGCCATTCCTCCAGCAGCACCGCCTTGGGAATGTCGGAGACGTCGGGGCGCGGGCGCAGATGCGGTACCACGACGACGCGGCGCAGCGCCGGCAGCCCGGCCGCGATCTCCGCGACGCGCTCGCGCACGTCGTACTCGCGCCCCGCGTAGCGGTAGCCGTCGGCGACGAACAGGATCTTCGGCTCGATCTGGCCGAAGCGGTCGAGCACGCCGCCGGTGCCGAAGTCTGGCGAGCACGACGACCAGACGATGCCCTGCGACAGCGCCGCGAGCGCGAGCATCCCGGCCTCCGGGATGTTCGGGATGAAGGCCGCGGCGCGATCCCCTGCGCGCAGGCCGAGCTGCGCCAGCGCCTGCGCGGCGCGCGACACGTCGCTCGTCAGGTCCGAGTAGCTGACGCGCCGCTGGAAGCCGCGCTCGTCCCAGAACACGAACGCGTCGCCGCGGTCGCCGCGCCGCAGCAGGTTCTCGGCGAAGTTGAGCCGCGCCTCGGGGAACCATTTCGCCCCGGGCATCCTGTCGCCGTCGACGAGCACCGTGCTGCCCTTTTTCGAGGCGATCACGCCGCACCAGTCCCACACCTCGCTCCAGAAGGTCTCCGGGTTGTCGACCGTCCAGCGGTAGAAGTCGGGATACGAGTTGAGCTCCAGCCTGTGCTTGCGCACGATCTGGCGCGCGAACCCGGTCACCAGCGCGCTTTCGATCGCGGCTTCGGAAGGCTGCCAGATGGGCGGCGGCGCGCTCGTCGTCATGCGGGCGGGATTGTAGAGGCTGGCGCCTATTCCGGCTTGGCGCGGTGCACGCCGCTCAGATGCGGCTGCGTCAGGAGTTCCGGCCGCAGCAGGGCGTCGAGCTCCTCGCGGCTCATCAGGTTCTTCTCGAGCACCAGGTCGTACACGCGCCGCCCGGAGGCGAGCGATTCCCTCGCGATCTCGCTCGCGCGCGCATAGCCGAGGTACGGATTCAGCGCCGTGGCGAGCGCGGTCGACTCGTCGAGCAGGCGGCGCGCGCGCTGCGCGTTCGCCGTGATCCCGGAGACGCCGCGCTCGGCGAGGGTGCGGCAGGCCGCGCCCAGGTGCGCGATGCTCTTGAACAGGCTGTGCGCGATCACCGGCTCGAAGGCGTTCAGCTGCAGCTGCCCCGCCTCCGCGGCCAGGGTGACCGTGATGTCGTTGCCGATCACCTCGAAGGCGACCTGGTTCACCACCTCCGGGATCACGGGGTTCACCTTGCCCGGCATGATCGAGGAGCCCGCCTGGACCGCCGGCAGGTTGATCTCGCCGATGCCCGCGCGCGGTCCCGAGGACAGCAGCCGCAGGTCGTTGCAGGTCTTGGACAGCTTCACCGCGATGCGCTTCAGCACCCCGGAGAGCTGCACGAAGGCGCCCGCGTCCTGCGTCGCCTCGATCAGGTTCGGCGATACCACCAGCGCGATGTTGGAGATTTCCGAGAGCCGGCGCGTCACGCGCGCCGCGTAGGCCGGGTGCGCGTTGATCCCGGTGCCGATGGCGGTGGCGCCCAGGTTGATCTCCCGGATCAGCTCGGCCGCCTCGGCGAGCCGGCTCTCGTCTTCCTGCAGCATTACGGCGTAGGTCGAGAACTCCTGTCCGAGAGTCATCGGCACCGCGTCCTGCAGCTGGGTGCGCCCGATCTTGAGCACGTCGCGGAACTCCGCCGCCTTCGCCTCGAACGCCGCGCGCAGGTCGCCCATGTCGGCGAGCAGCCGGCGGATGCCGAACTGCAGCGCCAGCTTCACCGCCGTCGGGTAGACGTCGTTCGTGCTCTGCGAGAGGTTGACGTGATCGAGCGGGTGCAGCCGCGCGTAATCCCCCTTCGCGGCGCCGAGGATCTCGAGCGCCCGGTTCGCGATCACCTCGTTCGCATTCATGTTGGTGGAGGTCCCGGCGCCGCCCTGGATCACGTCGACGACGAACTCGCCGAGCAGCTCGCCGCCGCGGATTTCCTCGCAGGCGCGCACGATCGCCTCGGCGCGACCGGCCTCCAGCAGGCCCAGCTCCCGGTTCGCGATGGCCGCGGCCTGCTTGACGCAGGCAAGCGCCCGCACCAGGTCTGGGTAGATCGCGATCGAGGTCCCGGTGATCGGGAAGTTCTCCAGCGCCCGCAGCGTGTGCACGCCGTAGTAGGCCTGCGCCGGGACGGTGCGGTCGCCCAGCAGGTCGTGCTCGGTGCGGACTGCGGCAGTCATGCCGGCCTCCTCGTGCGTTCCCGATTATGCCCCTTTGCTTGACACCGTCGGGGGGGTTCCCGAGAATCCGCCTTCCCACCCGGGGAAACCATCAGGGAGACATCGCATGAAATCCGTTCGCCTGCTGTTCGCGCTCGGCGCCGCGCTGGCGCTTGCCGCGACCGCACACGCGCAGGAAGGCACGCTGAAGAAGATCAAGGAATCCGGCGCCATCACCATCGGGCACCGCGACAGCTCGATTCCGTTCTCGTACTACGACGACAAGCAGCACCCGGTCGGCTACGCGATGGACATCTGCTACCGCATCGTGGACGCCGTCAAGGCGCAGCTGAAGATGCCGGGGCTGAAGGTCAACCTGCTCCCGGTGACCTCGGCGACGCGGATCCCGCTGATGGCGAACGGCACCATCGACCTGGAGTGCGGCTCGACCACCAACAACGCCGAGCGCAAGAAGCAGGTCGACTTCGGCATGACCTACTTCGTGGTCAAGTACCGCTTCGTGTCGAAGAAGTCGGCGCACATGGACAAGATCGATGACCTCAAGGGCAAGACGGTGGTCTCGACCGCGGGCACGACCGACATCAAGGCGCTCAACGAGCTCAATACGTCGCGCAACTTCGGCATGAACATCCTGTCGGCGAAGGACCACGCCGAGTCGTTCCTGATGGTGGAGACGGGCCGCGCCGCCGCGTTCCTGATGGACGACATCCTGCTTTCGGGCCTGGTGGCGAACTCCAAGAACCCGGCGGAATTCTCGATCTCGTCGGAGAGTCTCGGCCTCGAGCCCTACAGCCTCATGCTGCGCAGGGACGATCCCGAGTTCAAGAAGCTGGTCGACGACACCATGAGCAAGCTCTACACCAGCGGCGAGATCGAGAAGATCTACAATAAGTGGTTCATGAGCCCGATCCCGCCCAAGGGCATCAATCTGAACACGCCGATCAGCGACGCGCTGAAGCGCGTGTTCATGCACCCGACCGACTCGCCCGACCCGGCCGTCTACAAGTAAGGCTGCGCCGCGCCGCCGGCCACAGGGCCGGCGGCCGCTACTCCAGGGCCGAGCGTGCACTACCACTGGAACTGGCGCATTTTCTGGCAGCCGTCGCCCGACGGCCAGGGCACCTACCTCGACACGCTGCTGATCGGGCTGGGCTGGACGCTCGCCGTCGCGCTCTCGGCGTGGGTGATCGCGCTGGTCCTCGGCATGCTGGTCGGCGTGGCGCGCACCACGCCGCTGCGCTGGCTGGCGCGGCTCGGCGACTGGTACGTCGAGCTGTTCCGCAACATCCCGCTGCTGGTGCAGATGTTCCTCTGGTATTTCGTCGTCCCCGAGCTGGTGCCGACGGCGCTCGGCGACTGGATGAAGCAGATCCCGCCGCCCTGGGGCGCGTTCCTGCCGGCGGTGGTGTGCCTCGGCACGTTTACCTCGGCGCGCGTCGCCGAGCAGGTGCGCGCCGGGATCAACTCGCTGCCGCGCGGGCAGGGCATGGCGGGAACCGCGCTCGGCCTGACGCTGCCGCAGACCTACCGCTACGTGCTGCTGCCGATGGCGCTGCGCATCGTGGTGCCGCCGCTCGGCTCCGAGTTCCTCAACATCATCAAGAATTCCGCGGTGGCGCTGACGATCAACGTTGTCGAGCTCACGGCGCGCGCGCGGGCGATGCAGGAATACAGCTTCCAGGTGTTCGAGGCATTCACCGCGGCGACGCTGATCTACCTGCTGGTCAACCTGGTCGTCGTGCTGCTGATGCGGTTCATCGAGCGCAAGGTCGCGGTGCCCGGGTTCGTCGGCAGCGCCACCGCGACAGGCGGGCACTGAGGACGCGCGCGTGCTCGGCGGCTTCGACTTCGACGTCATCGCGCGCTCCTGGCGCTACCTTTTCCTGGACGGGATGGCGTTCACGCTGCGGCTGACGGTGTTCGCGATGGCCGGCGGCGTGGTATTCGGGACGCTGCTCGCGATGATGCGGCTCTCCAGCTTCAAGCCGCTCGCCTGGATCTCCGGCGCCTACGTCAACGTGCTGCGCTCGATCCCGCTGGTGCTGGTGATTTTCTGGTTCTACTTCCTGGTGCCCTACATCGGCGCCTGGGCGATCGGGTCGGACACGCCCGTCAGGGTGGGCGCGTTCGCCTCCTCGCTGATCACCTTCGTCTTGTTCGAGGCCTGCTACTACTGCGAGATCATGCGCGCCGGGATCCAGTCGATCCCGCGCGGCCAGGTCTGGGCCGGCTACGCCATGGGCCTCAACTACTGGCAGACCATGGGGCTGATCGTGCTGCCGCAGGCCTTCCGCAACATGCTGCCGGTGCTGCTGACGCAGACCATCGTGCTGTTCCAGGACGTGTCGCTGGTCTACGTGCTCTCGATCACCGACTTCGTCGGCGCCGCGAGCAAAGTCGCGGAGCGCGACGGCCGCCTGGTCGAGATGTACACCTTCGTCGCCGTGGTCTACTTCGCGGCCTGCCTCCTGCTGTCGCACCAGGTGCGGCGCCTGCAGGCGAAGATCGCCATCGTCCGCTGAGCGCCCTCGGAGATCCGCCGCCATGATCCGCATCCAGCAAGTCAGCAAGTGGTACGGAACGTTCCAGGTCCTCACCGACTGCACCACCGAAGTGAAGAAGGGCGAGGTCGTGGTGGTGTGTGGCCCCTCGGGCAGCGGCAAGTCCACGCTCATCAAGTGCGTCAACGCGCTGGAGCCGTTCCAGAAGGGCGACATCACGGTGGACGGCATCTCCGTCGGCGATCCGAAGACCAACCTGCCGAAGCTGCGCTCGCGCGTCGGCATGGTGTTCCAGCATTTCGAGCTGTTCCCGCACCTCACCGTGACCGAGAACCTGACGCTCGCCCAGGTCAAGGTGCTAAAGCGCACGCCCGAGGCGGCGCGCGACAAGGGCCTGAAGCTGCTCGATCGCGTCGGCCTGCTCGCGCACAAGGACAAGTTCCCCGGCCAGCTGTCCGGCGGCCAGCAGCAGCGCGTGGCGATCGCGCGCGCTCTCTCGATGGACCCCATCGCGATGCTGTTCGACGAGCCGACCTCGGCGCTCGACCCGGAGATGATCAACGAGGTGCTGGACGTGATGGTCGAGCTCGCCCGGGAAGGCATGACCATGATGGTGGTGACGCACGAGATGGGGTTCGCCAAGAAGGTCGCGCACCGCGTTATCTTCATGGACGCCGGCAAGATCGTCGAAGACGCGACCAAGGGCGATTTCTTCGGCACGCCGCGCTCCGAGCGCGCCCAGCTCTTCCTCTCGAAGATCCTGCAGCACTAGCGCCGCTCAGCGCCTGCGCAGCCGCTTCACCAGGAAGATGCGGCTCGCGCCGCGCGATCGCCTCGGCGCGGCGCATCAGGCGGCTGCCCGTGCCGCCGCCGCGTGCCGCGGGGCCCAGCCACAGCAGCTCGACGCACGCGCCGCGCCACGCCGCGGGCCCTCTTCCTCTCTTCCACGATGCGGAACGCGGGCGCCGGCATGGCGGTGCAGAATACTTGAATCGATCTGGATCGCGAGGCGACGGAGGCGACGATGAGCACGGTGGCATTCCTTGGACTGGGCGCGATGGGCTCGCGCATGGCGATGAACCTGCACGCGGCGGGGCACAAGCTGCGGGTCTACAACCGCGACAAGGCCAAGGCACGGCCGCTCGCCGACCAGGGCGCCGAAGTCTGCGACTCGCCGGCCGCGGCGGCGAAGGGCGCGGAATTCGTCTGCTCGATGGTCTCGGACGATGTCGCCACGCGCGCCGTAATGCTGGGAAGCAAGGGGGCGGTCGAGGCGGCGGCGCCGGGAACGATCGTTCTGGATTCGAGCACCAACACCCCCGCCATGGCGCGCGAGGTGGCGTTCGCGGCGAGGGAGAAGGGCGTGTTTTATCTCGACGCGCCGGTCTCGGGCTCGCTCCCCCAGGCGCAGGCAAAGGAACTGGTGATCATGGTGGGAGGCGACAGGGCGGCATTCGACAAGGCGCAGCCGCTGCTCTCGGCGATGGGGAGCATGGTCCGCTACATCGGCGCCGCCGGCGCGGGTGCGACGCTGAAGCTGATCAACAACATGCTCTCGGCCTCGCTCACCCTCGCGCTCGCCGAGGCGGCGCAGGTCGCCGAGGCAGGCAACATCGACCGCGACGTCGCGCTCGAGGTCCTGGGCGCCGGCGCGACCGGCTGCCGCCTGACCAAGTCGCGGCTGCCGAAGATGTTCAAGCGCGACTTCTCGGCCCTGTTCCAGCTCTCGCTGATGGAGAAGGACCTGCGCTACTTCCTCGCGCTGGCGCAGGAGCTGGACCGCCCGGTGCCGCTCGCGGCCCTGGTGCGCAGCCAGTACCAGGCAGCGCGCCGCGCCGACTTCGGCAAGCTCGATTCCTGCGCCGTGTTCCTGCAGTCGGCCGGCGAAAAGCAGTGAAAACGGGGTCGGACCACGATTTTCAGAAGCCCGCCTGGCGTAGAATCGGCGGCCTTTCGCAACGCCTCCGACGCCATGAATCCAGCGAAGAACTACGACTGCGCGAAATGTCCCGGCTATTGCTGCAGCTACCCCCTGATCGAGGTTTCGCGGGCCGACATCGCGCGGCTGGCGCGGCACTTCGGGCTCGAGTACGCCGAAGCCGAGGAGCGCTTCACCAAGTATGACGCCGCGGAGAAGGCGCGCGGCCTTCGCCAGCAGAAGGACGAGTTCTTCGGGCAGGTGTGCCGCTTCTTCGACACCAAGGCCCGCCGCTGCACCGTGTACGAGGCGCGGCCGGAAACCTGCCGCGACTACCCGTACGCCCGCAGTTGCGGCTACTACCAGTTCCTCAAGTTCGAGCGCGACCTGCAGGACGACGAGAAGTTCGTCGCCATGACGCGCTGAACGGCGCTATTTCTTCAGCGCCGCGGCGCGCAGCCCGGAGAGCGTCGCGGCGGGCGAGATCGCTTCCGGGTCGATCCTGAGCTCCAGCACCGCGGGCTTGCCCGAGGCGAGAGCGCGCTCGAAGGCGGGCGGGAAGTCCGCCGTGCGCTCGACGGTCTCGCCGTGCGCGCCGAAGGCACGCGCATAGGCGGCGAAATCGGGGTTGACGAGCCCGGTGCCGGACACGCGCCCCGGATACTCGCGCTCCTGGTGCATGCGGATGGTGCCGTACATGCCGTTGTTGACCACCAGCACTATGACGGCGGCGCCGTACTGCACGGCCGTGGCGAGCTCCTGGCCGGTCATGAGGAAGTCGCCGTCACCCGCCACCGCCACCACGGTCCGGCCGGGCGCAGCGAGCTTCGCGGCGATCGCCGCGGGCACTGCGTAGCCCATCGAGCCGCTGGTCGGGCCGAGCTGAGTGCGCGTGCCGCCGCGCCAGCCGCGGTAGCGGAAATGCCGGTGCAGCCAGCCGCAGAAGTTGCCCGCGCCGTTGGCGACGATCGCGTCCTCCGGCAAGTGTTCCGAGAGCCACCGCACCACCTCGCCGTAGTGCAGCGCGCCGGGCATCGGCTGCGGCTCGCTCCAGCGGAGATACTCCTCGTGGGCTTCGCGCGTCCGCTCGCGCCAGGATTCGTTGTTGAACTTCAGCGACGACAGGGAGCAAGCGAGTTCCGCGTACCCGGAATTGATGGGCAGCGCCGCGCGGTACACGCGTCCGAGCTCCTCGGCGCCGGCGTGCACGTGGATGAGCGTCTGGCGCGGCGCCGGCACTTGCAGCAGCGAATAGCCCCCGGTGGTCGCTTCGCCCAGCCGCGCGCCGACGACCAGCAGGACGTCGGCCTCCTTCACGCGCCGCGCCAGCGCCGGGTTGATGCCGATGCCGATGTCCCCGGCGAAGCAGGCGTGCCGGTTGTCGAAGTAGTCCTGGCAGCGGAACGAGGTGCCGACCGGCAGCGCGCTCGCCTCGGCCCAGGCCGCGATCGTCCCGAGCGCCTCTTGCGTCCAGCCGCCGCCGCCGAGCAGCACCAACGGCCGCTGCGCCGCGCCGAGCAGGCGCTCGAGCTCCTGCATGTCCGCGGCCGAGGGCGCGGCGCGCGCGCTGCGGTAGCGCGGCGCGTCCGCGACGGCGCATTCCGAGAACAGCATGTCCTCGGGGAGCGCCAGCAGCACCGGCCCCGGACGGCCCGCGGTCGCCGTGTGAAAAGCGTGGCTGACGAACTCGGGAATGCGCTCGGCGCGGTCGATCTGCGCGGCCCATTTCGTCAGCGGCGCGTACATCCGCCGGTAGTCGATCTCCTGGAACGCCTCGCGCTCGGCGAACTCGCCGCCGACCTGGCCCACGAACACCAGCATCGGCGTCGAGTCCTGGAACGCGGTGTGCACGCCGACCGAGCCGTTGGTGGCGCCGGGGCCGCGCGTCACGAACAGCACGCCCGGCTCTCCGGTCAGCTTGGCGCGCGCCTCCGCCATGTACGAGGCGCCGCCTTCCTGGCGGCAGACGACGAACCCGAGGCGGTCCTCGACGTCGCGCAGGCCGTCGAGCACCGGCAGGTAGCTCTCGCCCGGCACGCCGAACGCCGTGCGCACGCCGTGCCCGGCGAGCGCGTCGGCGAGGATGCGGCCGCCGTGCCGGGTCTTGAGATCGGTCTTCAATTGCCCCAGGCCGCGCGCAACGCCCGCGCGCAATCGGCCAGCGCCGCGTTCGCGGTATCGAGCACGCGGCCCATTACGATGAAGCCGTGCACCATGTCCGCGTAGTTGCGGTACTCGGTCTTGACGCCCTCCTTCTGCAGGCGCTCGGCGTAGGCCCTGCCCTCGTCGAGCAGCGGGTCGTAGCCTGCCGTCAGCACCAGCGCCGGCGGCAGCCCGGCGAGCGATTTCGCCAGCAGGGGCGAGGCGCGCCAGTCGCTCCAGTCCTCCTCGCGCGGCAGGTAGTGCCCGCGGAAATAGTGCATCGCCCTCTTGGTGAGCAGGTAGCCCTCGCCGTTGCGGTCGATCGAGGGCAGCTGCATGCGCTGGTCGGCGCCAGGATAGATCAGCAGCTGGAACGACACCGGCGGGCCCCCGGCGTCCCGCGCCATCAGCGCCATCACCGTCGCCAGGTTGCCGCCGGCGCTGTCTCCTCCAACCGCAATCCGCTTCGAATCCACCCTCAGCGGATTCGCGTTGTCGGCGACGAATCGAAGAGCCGCGAAACAATCGTCAACGGCCGCGGGAAACGGCGACTCGGGCGCCTTGCGGTACTCCACCGAGAACACCGCGCAACGCGCGCCGTTGGCGAGCGTGCGGCAGACGACGTCGTGCGTGTCGAGATCGCCGATCACCCAGCCGCCGCCGTGGATGTACACGAGCGCGGGCAGGACCTCGTCCTTCCCCGCGCCCTGCGGCCGGTAGGCGCGCACCGGCACCGGTCCGCCCGGCCCCGGCGGCAGCAGCAACTGGACCGACTCCACGGCGGGAGGGTCCGGCGTCAGCGCGCCGCGCGTGTCGCGGTACAGGCGCCGCGCCACCGCCGGCGGCACCTCGTAGTACGGAGGCAGCGGGGACTTCTTGGCGCGCTCCAGCAGCGCCGCGACCTGGGGATGCAGCATTACCGGACGGCCGCCAGCATCTTCTTGAGGCGCTCGACGAAGAACGGCGCGCACTTCATGAGCCTCGTCTGCTGGGCGATCATGAAGGGGCGGTTCTTGGCCAGGTAGGCGTGCCACTCGGGATCGGCCTGCATCGCCGCGCGCCGCCGGTCGCGCTCGTCGAGACTCTCGTACGCCCAAAGGTGCGTCACCTGATTGAGCTCGCCCACTTCGGTGACGTAGTAGCCGACCAGGTCGGGAAGGTGCTTCAGCTGCACCTTCATGCCGAACTCCGCGTAGTTCTTGAAATATTCGGCCGCCTTGCCGACCTGCAGGGTGTAGGTCCGTTCCTCCACGTACATGGAATCGCCTCCTCCGGAAAGGCTTCGATTATAGTATTCGCGTCATGGACGACATCAACACGCTGCGGCGCATTCTCAGGCAGAGCCGCGTCATCGCGGTGGTGGGACTTTCGGCCAACTGGCACCGGCCGAGCAACTTCGCCGCGAAGTACATGATCGAGCACGGCTACCGCGTGATCCCGGTAAATCCGCAGTACAACGAGGTGCTGGGCCAGAAGTGCTACGCCTCGCTGCGCGATATCCCGGAGAAAGTCGACATGGTCGACGTATTCCGCAAGACCGAGGACGTGATGCCGATCGCCGAGGACGCGATCGCCATCGGGGCCAGGGTGCTGTGGCAGCAGCTCGGGGTCCGCAACGAGGCTGCGGCCGAGCGCGCCCGGGCGGCGGGGCTGGAGACGGTGATGGACAGGTGCGTCAAGATCGAGCACGGGCGCCTGTTCGGGGGGCTCAACTGGGTGGGGGTCAATACCCGGGTGATTTCGGCCAAAAGGCCGACCTGGCTGGCCTACTAGCGAGTTTCACTATCTGACATTAAGCTTGCCGTCATGGCGCGCCCCATCCGGGTCTTCGACGGCAGCTTCGGGCGGCTGCAGCTGCTGGAGGCGGCTGCGGGCGAGGCAGCGTATTCCGGCCCCCTGGTCCTGATCAAGGAGGAAGGCGCCGACCTCGACTTCGTGATCGGGACCGAGACGCTGCGGCTGGGGCGCGACAGCCTGATCTTCCTCAACCCCGGCGCGAGCGCGCAGGCCGGGATCGAGCCCGGCGCGGCCAACGCCCAGCTGCTCGCCTTCCAGCCCGCCGAGGACTGGCTGCGCGCGGGCTTTCCGGCGGCGTTCGATGCCGGCAACCCCCTCTTCCCGACGGCCCGCGAGACCATCGCGCCCCGCATCCGCCAGCTCGCCGACACCCTGGCGATCGAGGTCCTGAACGACCAGTTTCTCGCCCATGAGCGGCTCGAATTCATGCTGCAGGAGTTGATGCTCGCGGTGGTCGAGAACTATCTTGCCCGGCGCCAGGCCGGCGCCCGGCTGTGGCGCGGCTCGCCGTTCGCCGACACCCGCATTCGGCGCGCGCTCGCGCTGCTGCGCGCGCGGCCGAACAAGGAAGTCAACATGAACGAGCTCGCCAGCCAGGTAGGGCTGTCGCGCTCCCGGTTCTACGACCTGTTCCACCTCAGCACCGGGCACTCGCCGCGCGCCTATCTCGACCTGCTCTGCATCGAGAGCGCAATCTCCAAGCTCGCCTCGGGCACGGCCAAGATCGCCGAGGTGTCGGCCGAGCTCGGCTTCTCGGCGCAGTCGAACTTCACCCGCTTCTTCCAGCAGCAGGTCGGGATCCCGCCCTCCGAGTACCGGCGCGCTGCCGCCAAGCCGAGCGACGAGCGCGACTAGCGCCCCGCCCCGGGGCGGCTGGCACGGGGATTGCTCCCGGAGGGGGCGGGGGATCCTGAGAGCGGTCCATGGAACGCCGGCACTACGATGAGATGCGCGATGCCGAGGGCGCGGTGCGGCCGCACTACGGCCCGATCTCGGAGTGGCTGGCGCAGACCCCCGCGCGCCGCGTGGCCGAAAAGCGGCGCGAGGCCGACCTGCTGTTCCACCGGGTCGGCATCACCTTCGCCGTGTACGGCGACGCCGAGGGCGCCGAGCGGCTGATCCCGTTCGACACCATCCCGCGCATCATCCCGCGGGCGGAATGGGAGGAGCTGGAGCGGGGGCTGAAGCAGCGCGTCGCGGCGCTCAACGCCTTCCTGCACGATATCTACCACGGCCACGCCATCGTCAAGGCCGGCCTGGTGCCGCCGGAGCAGGTGCTGGGCAACCCGGGCTTCAGGAAGGAGATGGTCGGCGTCGACCTGCCGAACCGCGTCTACTCCCATGTCGCGGGCATCGACCTCGTGCGCCACTCGGACGGCAAATACTACGTGCTGGAGGACAACCTGCGCACGCCGTCGGGCGTGTCGTACATGATCGAGAACCGCAAGATGATGGTGCGGCTCTTTCCCGAGCTGTTCGAGCGCCAGGCCGTGCTCCCGGTGGAGCACTACCCCCTGCTGCTGCTCGAGACGCTGCGCGCCGCGGCGCCGCCGCGGGCGCGCGAACCGGTGGTCGCAGTGCTCACGCCCGGCCAGTACAACAGCGCGTACTTCGAGCACGCCTTCCTCGCGCAGCAAATGGGCGTCGAACTGGTCGAGGGCGCGGACCTCGTGGTGAAGGACAAGGCCGTCTACATGCGGACCACCGGCGGGCTGCAGCGGGTCGACGTCATCTACCGCCGCGTCGACGACGCGTTCCTCGACCCGCTCGCCTTC
>Ga0335085_10011059_pt1 | contig 13417 bp, 10 predicted proteins | sample Lox_Sample_45_FD_206712 | JGI IMG/M metagenome (GOLD analysis project Ga0335085, IMG submission 206712) | Soil microbial communities from Loxahatchee National Wildlife Refuge, Florida, United States - Lox_Sample_4.5 | ecosystem: Environmental > Terrestrial > Soil > Wetlands | place: USA...
CTGCGGAAGTAGGAAGAGACATACGCCGACTGCCAGATGTCCTCTATCTCCTCGCATCGGCGCCCCACCACGAAGGGCTTCAAATAATCCTCGATCGCCGCGGCGACCGCCAGGGGCCGCTCGCGGTGCGTGGCGCAACCCACTCCGTATAGACCGGGTTCGCTGGTCAGAACCTTGGCGATGACCAGTTGATCGCCGGCGGGTTGCGTCAAGATCACTTTCACGTCCGTGATCTTGGGAGCCGGCATGCCGCGTGTGGCTGCAGCGCGCGCGGCCGCGATGGGCCCCATCCCTCCCAACAGAGTGGTGCTCATCCCCAAAGCTCCCAAGGCGCTGCGTCGATTCATGGCGGGACTCTCCTTCACGAAGGTGGATCGCAGGACTGCTGCGGCTTCGGATTATACCCAAGAGCGCTGACCCGTGCGCAGAAAGAGAGTCCTCCTTCCAGGGTCCGATGCCCAAAGTCTCCATCGTAAACTATCCAATGGGGCGATGAGCCCATGACTCGATAACCCGGGTGGTGCAAACCGGGTCGGCCCGTGCTACGATGCACTTCATTTTCCGGCATCATCCGGAGGTTGCACATGGACCTATCCAAAATGACGCGGCGGGATTTTCACAAGTCCACGACGCTGGGTGTAACGAGCATGGCGCTCTCGCCGGGCGCTCCGGTTCGAAACGTGATGGGCGCCAACGATCGCATCGGCGTCGGCCTGATCGGTGCGGGCGGGCAGGGGCGATTCGACTTCACCTCGATGGTACGCACCGGTCAGGTGGATGCCATTGCCGCCGCCGACGTTTACCACTTGCCCCTGGCACAGACGCTCGACGCCCTGGCCGTGCCCCCGGGCAAGACCGTTGGTTATAGCGACTTCCGGCGCATCCTGGAACGGAAGGATATCGACGCCGTCATCGTGGCCACGCCGGAACACTGGCACGGCATTCCCATGATCATGGCGTGCCAGGCGGGCAAGGACGTGTATGTCGAGAAGCCCATCTCCCACACGGTCTATGAGGGGCGTAAGATGGTGGAGGCCGCGAGCAAGCACAACCGTGTGGTGACGTGCGGAACGCAGCAGCGCTCCGGCGAGCATTACCAGAAAGTGGCGGAGATGATTCGCGCCGGCAAAATCGGCAAAGTCACATTTGTCGAGGCCTGGCTCAATGGAGGCGGATTTACGCGCGAGAATCGCAAGCAAACGCCTCCGCCCGATTGCGACCCTCCCGCGGGATTCGATTGGGACTTCTGGTTGGGGCCCGCCCCCTATCGCCCGTATAATCGCAGCCGCCGCGGTTTCACTGGCTTTTGGGATACCGGCGGCGGCGAAACGACCAACTGGGGACCGCACCTCATGGACGTGGTTCATTGGGCGATGCAAGTGGACGCGCCGTTGTCGGTTTCTTGTTCAGGCGGCCGATACGCGAGCCAGGGAATTTACGAAACTCCCGACACGCTCGAAGCCATTTACGAATATCCGTCGTGCCCCCTGAATACGGCTGGATTTCTGGCGCGCTTCAGCTTCCACATCGGGCGCGGCCCGGATGAACATTCGTATGGAACGCAGTTCTACGGCACCGATGGGACGCTATTCATCAATCGCGAAGGCTATACCCTTTGGCCGCCCACTCGCACCACAGACGTGTGGGAAACTTTTGGCCGGACCGATATCGAAAAGGGCGATGGGACCGCGCAACACCAGCCACACGTCCTCAATTTTCTGGATTGCGTCAGGTCGCGGAAGATACCGAATGCCGACATCGAAACCACTCACCGCACCACCAGCACGTGCCTCATTGCCAATATCTCGCTGCGCCTGGGCCGGAAATTGCGGTGGGATCGCGACAAGGAACAGTTTATCGGTGACGCCGACGCCAACAAGATGTTGAATGAAGAGCGGCGCGCACCGTGGAATCTGATTTAGCAAGAGTGGCCAGCTCTCAGCGTTCAGCAATCAGCGCAAGCACCTGAACGCTAACCATCGTGACGGCCGGGACGAATTTATTGGTGAAGAAGCTGACCGCTGAATGTTGTTTGCTGAGAGCTTCAATAGGAAAGGATTTCCCCAACATGAAATTCGGCGTCAACACCATGGTTTGGACCACGCAGGTCGGGGAGAGGCAGAGTCCCTTGCTCGGCCGCATCAAGGAATGGGGATTTGACGGTGTCGAGCTCTTCCTGTCAACCGACGAACCGGCGGATATTCCGGCCGTCCGGGCGACGCTCAATCGGCTGCAACTTGAAAGGACGACGTGTTGCGTGCTCCCGCGTCAAGCCAACTTGGTGAGCGCCGACGCCGCCACGCGCGCGCAGGGAGTTGAGTTCTTGAAGAAATGCGTGGATCGCACGGCGGATTTGGGGGCGAGCCTCATCTGTGGCCCACTCTATGCCGGCCTGGGAGTGATGACGGGAAGCCGGCGCGCCGGGAAGGAATGGAAATGGGCGGTGAAGGGATTGCGCGCTGCGGCCGCACGGGCCCAAAAGCGCGGCGTCTGTTTGTGCCTCGAACCGTTGAACCGCTTTGAGACTTACTTCCTCAATACTCTCGAAGATGCTGCGCGGCTGGTTCGCGACGTCGACGCACCCAACGTGAAAATCCACTTTGATACGTTTCACTCCAACATCGAGGAGCAGCATCCGGCGGAGGCTCTGCGCGCAGTGGCCAAACAATTGGGCCACGTCCACCTTTCTGAAAACGACCGCGGCATTCCGGGGACGGGACACGTGGATTGGAAAGGCATTTTCAAGGTGCTGAAGGAAACCGGCTACGACGGCTGGTTGACTATTGAATCCTTCGCGCAGCCTGAACCCGCGCTGGCCGCAGCCGCAGCCATCTGGCGCGATTTGGCGCCTACCGGCGATGAGTTGGCGCGACAAGGACTTCATTTCGCGAAAAGTCTGGCGCGCAAGGTGGGAATTAAGTAAGGCGGACCATAACACGATAAGCTTGAGCCAGGCAGGTGCCGATCGGAAGGCCGGCGTTACATTCGTGCCGCGAATGCGGTGGACTTCAAACTTGCTTTCCTCACGATCAGCACCAAGGAGATACGCATGCCCTCGCAGATGAGCCGGACGCTAAAGTATCTGAGCTACGCCGTGCCAGTGCTGGTTGCGGCATTGGGCGGGCTGGCGCTCGCATCCGCCATCCTCTCGATCACCGGGCGCGCAAATGCTCAGGGTTCGGAAGAAATTCCCTTCTACAAACACACGATCGACCTGGGGCAGAGCGAAGCGGCAGAAGTTGCCGACGTAAATCGCGATGGCAAACTCGATATCATTTCCGGTGAGAATTGGTTCGAGCAGACGGCGCCCGGCCAAGATGGCCCTCGCTGGATCAAACACCATTTTCGCGACCTGGGATTTACGGGCGGCTACCTGGAAGATTTGGGCGACCTGGCGATTGACGTTAACGGCGATGGCTACCCTGACATCGTCACCAGCTCCTATTGGAGCAAACCTCTGTCTTGGTGGGAGAACCCGGGGAAATCCAGTCAGCCTTGGGTAGAGCACACCATCGCAACAGGCTCGCCGGTGGAATTCTCCTTCTTGGTGGACATCCTGAACACCGGCAAGCCGCAACAGCTCTTGCCGCAGTTCGGCAATCGCCACTTCCCGCTGACTTGGTATGAAATCGAGGGCGTGGGGAAGGACGCGCATTGGGTTGGACACGAAATCAGCCCGCAGAGCTACGGCCACGGCATCGGCGCGGGAGACGTCAACGGTGACGGGCGCACCGACGTCATCACACCCGAAGGATGGTTTGAAGCACCACCCGACCCGCGGAAAGGTGAATGGTTGTTCCACGAGTTCATCAGTGCGGAGAACGGCCTTCCGAAACTCGATTTGGGAGAGACCGGCTTCATTTACACCATGGACGTGGATGGCGATGGCTTGCCCGACCTGGTAACCAGCCTCGGCCACGACTACGGAATCTTCTGGTACGAGCAGAAGAAGGACGAGCAGGGCCGGAGCACCTGGCTGAAGCACACCATAGATAATGCCTGGTCGCAGCCCCACGCGCTGACCATCGCCGATCTGAAGGGCGATGGCAAGCCGGTGCTGGTGACGGGCAAACGGTACTACGCGCACGAACACGACAAAGGCGCCAACGAACCCCTGGGCGTTTATTGGTATGAAAAGATCCAAACGCCCACCGGCCTGCAATGGCGGCGGCACATCATCGACTACAGCACGCGGACTGGTGCCGGTATTCAGGTCTGCGTCACCGATATCGACCACGACGGGGACCTCGACATCGTGGTCGGCGGCAAATCCGGGCTCTACCTCTTCGAGAATATGACGAAAGGCCGCCGCCTGCCCCTGACCGACGTCATCCCCGCGCCGGGAAGGTGATCTGCGGCGCAAAAATCCACATTCCGGAGGCCGTACGCAGGGTAGCGGTGAAAATCGCCATTCCCCCACCGTCGTGCTGGTATAATCCGTTTTTCAATCTATACGTGGCGTGGGAGGTCTGAGGGGGCCAGACTAAACCACCGGCCGGAACCGTCTGCCTCATGTCGGGAATTATCGGTTACATCGGGAATAAGCGCGTGGTGCCTGTGCTGCTGGAAGGGTTGCAGCGCCTGCAATACCGCGGGTACGACTCGGCAGGCCTGGCGGTCATGCGCGAGGGCGCGCTCGACGTGCGCCGGTCCACGGGCAAACTGCGGAATTTGGAAGAGAAAATTCGGCTCGATCCTCTGGACGGCGCATACGGCATTGGGCACACACGTTGGGCCACGCATGGCGCTCCCACGGAAGAAAATGCTCACCCGCACAGTGACTGCCACCGGAGCGTGGCCGTGGTCCACAATGGGATCATTGAAAACTACGCTGAGCTGAAGACTCAGCTCGAAGCCGAAGGCCACAAGTTCACCACTGAAACCGACACGGAAGTGATCGCCCACTTGGTGGAAAAGCACTTGAACGGCAGCAGCGGTGAGCGGACGCCTCCCAGCCTTGAAGATGCCGTGCGCGCGGCGGTGCGCCAGCTTGTGGGGATGTTTGCGCTGGCCATCATCTCGACAAAGGACTTGAATAAGGTGGTGGCCGTGCGCCAGGGCCCGCCCGCGGTGATCGGCTTGGGCAAGGATGAGTACTTCGTAGCCAGCGACGTGCCGGCTATTCTCTATCACACGCGCGACTTGTTCTTTCTCTCCGACGGCGACGTGGCGGTGATTACTCCCAACGGCGTGACCCTTTCCGACTTCGATGGCAATCCGGTGACGCGCCGCGTGCAACACATTACCTGGGATCCCATTCTGGCGGAGAAGGGCGGGTTCAAGCATTACACGCTGAAGGAGATTTACGAACAGCCGCGGGCCGTGCGCGACACCGCCCTGGGAAGAACCTCTGCCGAGACCGGCCAGGTCTTTCTGGATGAAATGGAAATTACGGAGGAGGATTTCCGCGCCTTCCAGGAGATCCGCATCGTCGCGGCCGGGACCTCGCGCCACGCGGGCCTGACGGGGAAAGTAATGATCGAGCGATTGGCGCGTGTGCCTGTGGAAGTGTATTACGCTTCGGAATTCCGGCACCGAGATCCGCTGGTGGATGCCGATACGCTGACGCTGTTGATCACCCAATCCGGCGAGACCGCGGACACCGTTGCCGGTCAGCGCGAGGCGCAGGCCAAGCATTCGAAAACCATGGCCATCTGCAACGTACTGGGCAGCATGGTGGCGCGCGAAGCGAATGGGACGATTTACACTCATGCCGGCCCGGAAATCGGCGTGGGATCTACCAAGACCTTCTCCGCGCAGTTGACGGCGCTCTACCTCTTTGCGGTTTACCTGGCGCAAGTCCGCGGCCATTTGAACTCCGAGGGGGCCAAGAAGCTACTGGCGGCTCTCGCGGCTTTGCCCAAACAGCTTGAGAGGGTGCTACAGAATGACGATCAGTTCGAAGATTATGCGCGGCATTTCTATCGCTCGTCCGACTTCCTTTTCCTCGGCCGCGGCGTCCACTATCCCGTGGCGCTGGAAGGCGCTTTGAAGATGAAGAAGCTCTCCTACATCCACGCGGAGGCTTGTCCGGCCGGCGAAATGAAGCATGGACCCATCGCCCTGATCGCCGACGGCATGCCGGTGGTCGCCATCGCCACGTGCGACTGGAGCGCCGAGGATTCACGCGCCCGCTATGAACGCACCGTATCCAACATCAAGGAAGCGAAGGCGCGCGGGGCCACCATCCTGGCGCTGGTGACGGAGGGCGACCGCGAGGTCAGCGATATGGCCGACCACCTCATTGTCCTGCCCCACACCAACGAACTGCTCTCTGCCATTCTGGAAGTTGTCCCGCTGCAACTGCTGGCTTACCACATCGGCGTGCTGCGCGGTTGCGATGTGGATCAGCCGCGCAATCTGGCGAAGTCGGTGACGGTGGAGTAGAAGTGAAACTCGTTTACTCCGACCAATACGACCTTAACCTGGGGAGCCACGTCTTCCCATCCATCAAATACCGGCTGATCAAGGAGAAGCTGCTGCGCGACCAAGTGGCGGCTCCGCAGGATTTTGTTGAGCCTCCGCCGGCATCGGTAGAAGACATTGCTCTGGTCCATCACCGTGACTACATTCACAAGCTGCAGGCGGGCAAGCTTTCCTACATGGAGATCATGCGCCTGGAAATTCCTTACTCACCGGAACTGGTGCGCGCCGTGTGGCTGTGCGCGGGCGGCTCGATTCTGGCCGGGAGGCTCGCGCTCGACGACGGCATCGCGGCCAACGTGGGCGGCGGATTTCATCACGCTTATCCGGGCCACGGCGAGGGCTTCTGCGTACTCAACGATTTTGCCATCGGCATTCGCCGCCTCCAGAAAGACAAGGCCATTGCGCGCGCCATGACCGTCGATTGCGACGTCCACCAGGGCAACGGCACCGCAGCCATCTTTGCCGGCGATCCCTCAGTGTTTACTCTTTCTATACATCAGGAACATAATTATCCATATCCTAAACCACCCAGCACGCTCGATATCAACCTGCGCGACGGCGCGGAAGACGACGAGTACATCGAGGAATTGGAGCGGGGGATTGACCAGACACTAGGCGAGTTCAAGCCGGACCTGATTTACTACGTGGCGGGCGCCGACCCTTATCGCGACGACCAGCTTGGCGGATTAAATCTTACCTTCGAAGGATTGGAGCGGCGCGACCGCCTGGTGTTTGAAAAAGCCCGCGCCAAAAATATTCCTGTCGCCATCACCTTGGCCGGCGGCTATGCGCGGCGTGTGGAAGACACCATCCGCATTCACTCCAGTACGATCCGCATTGCAAAGGAATTCGCGAAAATCAAGCCGCAGATGGACGCGGATTAACGCGGATTTCTTTTCGAGTGTTCTCAAACACCAGCCGCCTAAACTGCGCCTTCGGGCCGAAATTCATCAGCAATCCCACCTCAATCTCGGTCGCCCTCAAGTAATATCGAACACACCCATAATGTTCTCAGTCGTGTTCCGATGCTTGAATCCGCGTTCATCAGCTTCCATCTGCGGCCTCAATTACTTTTGAATGTTGACGAGCACAGAATTCATCGATCCGGACCGGAAGCCTTCCAGATCAAGGGTAACGAATTTGAAGCCGAGGGGTTTGAAGATTTCGACGAACTTGCGCGCCATGGCGGGGTCGAGGGCGCGAGGCATTTCTTCCGAGGAAATTTCGAGGCGGGCCAACTCCTCGTGGTAGCGCACGCGGAACTGGCGGAATCCCAGAGCGCGCAGGGCTTCTTCACCCTTCTCGACGACGGCCAGGCGCTCGGGCGTGACTTCGATTCCGTAGGCGATTCGCGACGACAGGCAGGCGGAGGCGGGGCGGTCCCATACGGGGAGTTCCACCTGGCGCGAGAGTTCACGGATATCGGCCTTGGTCATGCCGGCGTCGAGCAACGGGGTCAAGACCTTGTGCTCGCGCGCGGCTTGCTGGCCGGGGCGCCAGTCGCCCAAATCGTCCTGGTTGATTCCATACGCGACCGCGGCGAAACCTCGCAGACCCGCTAAGACGTCGAGCTTGTCGAAAAGCTCATCCTTGCAGTGATAGCAGCGGTCTGAATTGTTAGCGCGGTAAGCGGGATTGGCCAGCTCATCGGTCTCAATGAATTCGTGGGGAAAATTGAAGCGCGTCACGCATTTTTCAGCTTCGGCGCGGTCGCGCGCGGAGTAGCTGGCGCTCAAGGCCGTGACGGCCAACATTCGATCGCCCATCGCATGGTGCGCAGCGTAGGCAAGGTAGGCGGAGTCCACGCCGCCCGAATAGGCGACGAGCAGGGAGGGCAATCTCGCCAGTTGCTCGTTCAGACGTTCGCGTTTTGTTTCGAGTTCAGGCATTTCGGTCAGGAACCGCTCAGGAAAAGGCCGCAGACCTAAAATCCGGGTTCGCGCTACGAGCTTCGACGCCGAAACGAACCTACAAAGCCTTTGCCCTCGCAATGCGGGCATTTACCGTTTCCGTGGCATACTTCGCACACACGTTCATCGGTATTAAGATGAACGTTCTTTCCTGTCCCAAAGCATCGAGGGCATTTTCCGGTACCCTCACAATCGAGGCATCGACTGGAACTTACTACCACGGGCAGCACCTCTCGCAGCATCGCTCTTCCAGCGTCGCTCCACTTCGGGCCTACCGGTAGATTTCGCGGCGGTGGCCCACCAACTCTATTCTCAGCGCACGCTTTTCGCGATCCGCGCGGTAAATGACCCTGTAATCTCCCACCCGGAGCTTCAGCAAACCTTCAAATCCGCCAACCAGTGACTCGGGATTGATCGAGTCGAAATTCGCCGCAAGCCAACGGACCTTTCTTAGAATCCTGCTAGCCACCTCATGGTCGAGCCTTTGCAGGTCCTGCGCCGCACGAGGGTGAATTTCGATTTCGTACATCTACCATTCCACACCCAGGCGGCGGGCGACTTCGGAGGCAGGAATACTTTCGCCGTCCAGTTGAGGATTTTGAAGCTGCTGCCTCAGCCGGGCTTCAATTTCTGGCCGAAGACTCAAGCCAGCATCCGGATCGGTCAACAATTCGCGCAGTTTCTCTTCTACAACTTCGCCAATCACAGCCTTGAACTCGTCGATAGTCAGGTCCTTGACTGTTTGCATCGATAAATGCTCCCGGGACTATTATACATCTGGCACCCTAGCCTTATTGTATCAGTACGCCTTGTGCGGGTCCATCGCCATTGGTATCCGTTTTGATGAGGCACGCGGCGGCCACCTGGTCGCCTTCTTCCAGGTTGATCAGGCGCACGCCTTGCGCGGAGCGTCCGCTCTCGCGGATGGTGCTGGAATCGAGCCGGGCGATCTTGCCTTGCTGCGAGATGACCATCACTTCCGACTCTTCCGTGACGGGCAGAACGTTCACCACCTTACCGTTGCGCTCCGCGGTTTTGACGTTGATCACGCCTTTGCCGGCGCGCGACTGCAACCGGTACTCGGTGATAGGTGTTCGCTTGCCGTAGCCCTTCTCGGTGACCGAGAGGATCAGCTCCTGATCGCCCACGATTTCCATGCCCACGATGTAGTCGCCTTTGTCGAGATCCATGGCATTCACGCCATAGGCGGTTCGACCCATGCCGCGCACGTCCGATTCCGGGAAGCGGATGGCCATGCCTTCGTGCGAGGCGAGGAAAATATTGTCGCGGCCGGAAGTGAGCTTCACCGCAATCAGCTCATCGCCCTCTTCAATCTGCATGGCAATAATACCGGCCGAGCGCGGATTGGAGAATTCGGCCAGGCGCGTCTTCTTGATAATGCCCTGGCGCGTCACCATGGTGATGTAGCCTTCCGCGGCCAGCGTCTCACCCTCCACGGTCAAGTCCTTCGGCTCCTCGGGCAGTTCCTTCACCGCCAGAACGGCCGCCACCTTCTCTTCTTTCGAGAGGTTGACGAGATTCAAAATATGTTTGCCCTTGCCGGCGGCGCCCACGTCGGGAATTTCGTAGACCTTCAGCCAGTAAAGCTTGCCGGTGTTGGTAAACACCAGGATGTAGCTGTGGGTGGAGGCGATGAAGAGATTTTCCACAAAATCCTCATCGCGCGTCTTCATGCCCAGCCGCCCCTTACCGCCGCGCGCCTGCTGGCGATAGATGCTGAGCGGCGTGCGCTTGGTATAGCCGGAATGGGAGACGGTAATGACGACGTCCTGGACGGCAATCAGGTCCTCCAGACGGATATCGTCCTGCTCCTCGATGATTTCCGTGCGCCGCGTGTCGCCGTACTCTTTCTGGATTTCCTTCAGCTCGGTGACGATAACTTTCTTCAGCGCTTTCTCATTGGCCAGGATTTCCTGGTATTCGGCAATCCTTCTTTGCAGCTCGTCGTACTCCTCCTGGATCTTGTCGCGTTCGAGGGCGGTCAGGCGCTGCAACTGCATTTCCAGGATGGCCTGCGCCTGGCGATCCGTGAACTCGAATTGGGCAATCAATCCGGCGCGCGCTTCGGCGGGAGTTTTCGAGGCGCGAATCAGTTTGATGATGGCGTCAAGCTGCCCCAGCGCCTTAAGGAAGCCCTCCAAAATGTGGGAGCGCTCCTGGGCCTTGCGCAGGTCGTATTCGGTGCGCCGCCGCACCACAACGACGCGATGGTCGATGAAAAGTTGCAGTGCCTCAATCAGGGGCAGCGTGCGCGGCTGACCGTGGACAATGGCCAGCATGATCATGCCAAACGTGTCCTGAAGCTGGGTGTGCTTGTAGAGGTTGTTCAGGATCACCTCCGGTTGCTCACCCCGCTTCACCTCAATGACAATGCGCATTCCCTCGCGATCCGACTCATCCCGAACATCGGAAATGCCTTCGATCTTCTTGTCCTGCACCAGTTCTGCGATGCGTTCAATGACCTTGGATTTGTTGACCTGGAAGGGAATCTCCGTAATGACGATCTGGACCTTTTCCTTGGCGGGCCGCTCAATGGCCGCCTTGGCGCGCATGGTGAACTGGCCGCGGCCGGTTCGGTAGGCGTCTTTTATGCCCTTCTTGCCGTAAATGTAGGCGCCGGTGGGGAAGTCGGGGCCGGGAACAATGGCCAGTAATTCCTCAATGGACGCGGTGGGTTTGTTCACCAGCAGAATAGTGGCCTCAATGATCTCCGTCAGGTTATGTGGAGGAATCTTGGTGGCCATCCCCACGGCAATGCCGTCCGACCCGTTGATCAGCAAGCCGGGAACGCGCGTGGGGAGGACGGTGGGCTCCTCCGTGGACTCGTCGAAGTTGGGAATGAAATCGACCGTGTCCTTCTCGATGTCCGCCAGCATCTCTTCTGCCAGTTTGGCCAGGCGGCATTCCGTGTACCGGTAGGCCGCCGCCGGGTCGCCATCCACCGAGCCAAAGTTGCCTTGGCCGTCGATGAGCGGATAGCGCATGTTGAAATCCTGCGCCATGCGTACCAGCGAGTCGTATACCGCCGCGTCACCATGCGGGTGATATTTCTTAATGACCTCACCCACCGTGCCGGCGCACTTGATGTAACGCTTGTCGGAGGTGTTGCCTTCCTTGTACATCGCGTAAAGAATGCGGCGGTGTACAGGCTTCAACCCGTCACGCACGTCAGGCAGCGCCCGGCCAATGATCACGCTCATCGCGTAATCGAGATACGACTTGCGCATCTCGTCTTCAATGTTGACGGGAATATCCCGCGACGGCTTGATTAGTTCTTGATCTCCCATGAACTCAGATCCTCTGTGGCGACGCTATGAAGCACTCGTAAATTTGGACCCTTCCATTTTAGCGGATTTCAGCCCCGAGCGGGGGTTATGTTTCGGGCTGAAGGCATGGCTATCTGGTCCGCAGGTCATTTTCTAAGCCCCTTTCTTTTCATAAACATCACGGGATACCAAAATGTAAGTGCCTGCGTTTTCAATGACATCACAGGACTAGCCCGGGGCGCCTTTTTTGCCCGTTTGTTTTCAACAACATCATGGGACTAGCCTGCATTTTTAAATCCCCTTTTTACCTTCCAGAGGCCCATTGAGGTGACCTAACCTCTTCTATTTCAATGGAATACATTCTCGGTCGAATTTACCCCTTTGCATCTAACTATCTTTATTTTCTATCACATCGTGGGATACAGGGGTAATTTCAGGAAAATCGCTGCACAAAGCCACTTCGCCATCCGGGTCATCCGCTGCCTGGGGAAGAGGAGTAGCGGCAGGCGCCCTGCTGGGGCTGGGCGCATCTGCCTCGGCTCTTTTTCTACGCTTCCGGCCCTGCATCTTCAGCAGCAAGTTGGTGAGCCGGCGGACTTCGCGCATATTGGCGTCTTGGGTGCGGCGCACCAGTAATGCCTGCGAGAGATTGGGCGCGGTCTCCGCCGCGAGTTCGTAGGCAGAGGGGCCATCCAGCAATTCTCTCAGCAAGGCCTTGCGCTGCGCCTCGCAAGCCTCGGCCTGCCGGGTCAGGATGTTTCGCAGGAGTTTGCGGGCCCGCTCGCGGGCCATCCAGTCCTCCTCGGTAATGTTCGGGTACCGGTCGTCCTTGTCCGATTCCTCGCCCTCTTCCTGATCGGGAGCGCCATCGGTTGTCCCTGGGGCGTGGGCATGGACCACCACGCGCTCCCCGGCCGGGGTAAGCATCTCGACATTCTTTTGCAGGGGTCCTATGCCAAAGATTGACCGCACGCTGTTGACGACCCGGCGCGCCTTTTCCTCTTCGGAAACGCCCTCCTCATCGGTGCCCGGAGCCTGAAGTTGATAGAAGAGGTCCAAGGCGATTCCACCCATTTCCGCCATGACCCCCTCCTGGTGCAATCTCTTCATGATTTCCAGGTCATCACGGGTAGTGACGTAATGCCAGGCCGCCACGGAACGGGCAAGCGAACGCAGAGTCTCTAGCGTCATCTTCAGCCGCATCATGCGCGCGTGCTGGCGGTTGTCACGTCCGGTTTCTGCGGCCTTGGCGCGGCGCAGGGCCTCGCCCTCCTGCCCGCGGTCCGAGCGCTCCATGTCCCACAGAAGGCGCGCCAGGCGGAGGACCAATCGCCCGGACAACTCCCCGGTGGCATTGAACTCCTGGCGGAGCCCTTCCAGCATGACCGCAAATTCGTCAGGGTCTTCGCCCAAGGATTGCAAGGCGCCGTCCGGCGGCCGGACGTAAAGGCCGTGGCGAAATTGCGCGGCGCCGATGCGCTCCTTCCCTTCGCGGGTCAACGGGCCGCGCGAAAGTTTGGCGTTGCGCTGGCTGGCGGCGATTCTCTTTTCGGTCATGGTGGGTTTCTTAAGGAGCGACATGGGAACCTCCTGGGGACTAGGGATCAGGGATTAGGGACTGGGGGGGTGGTCGTTGAGTTCTTGCCCTGTCTCCCCAATCCCTGGCACCTAGCGGGACTTTACTCGGAAGGTAGCCATTCCAGCGGGCGGGCTATCGCTAATGTCTTGACTGCAAAGGTAGTTCGCCCGCCGTTTCCCTCCGCCAATCCGTATTACCCTATTATAGCGATATTT
>Ga0335085_10011060_pt1 | contig 13416 bp, 12 predicted proteins | sample Lox_Sample_45_FD_206712 | JGI IMG/M metagenome (GOLD analysis project Ga0335085, IMG submission 206712) | Soil microbial communities from Loxahatchee National Wildlife Refuge, Florida, United States - Lox_Sample_4.5 | ecosystem: Environmental > Terrestrial > Soil > Wetlands | place: USA...
CGGGATGCCCTGTCCGTAGTTGCCGGTGCCCTGTCCCCGTACGGTCACCGGGACGCGGTGCCGGTGCGCCGCGCCGACCGCGGCGGCGATGCCGGCCGCGTCTCGCGGCCGGACCACCAGGTCGGCAACGCCGCCGGGCAGCATCGGCTCGAGGACCGGGCTCATGTGAGCCCAGTCGGTGCTCGCCGACAGCCGGTCGGCCTGGTCGGCGAGCACCGCCTCGGGGCCGAGCTGGCTCTCCAGCTCGGCTTTCAATTCTTGGATAATCCCGAACGGGAGCGGGGTGACTGCCGGGAGCACCGCCCGGTCGAAGCCGGGGAGTGCGCGCTCCCCGGCTCCGTGCGGGCCAGGCATCAGGCTGGCGTCTGGCATTGCGTTCCTACCTGTGCGTTCACGACTTCAGGCTGATTGAGGTGTCGATGAACTGGTTGGTGACGATGTCCGCTGGCTTCAGCCCGGTCAGCGTCTGCTTGCCCTGCTTGCTGTAGATCGGGACCAGGATGCCGATCAGCTGCTGCACCCGCGAGGCGGTGAAGTCGCCCAGCGTGCCGTCGGGGGCGTCACCGATGATGCCGAGCTTCTTCATCGTCGCGACGGCGTAGTCGCCGGTGCCCTGGGTGTAGGTCCAGCCGTTGTTGTACGCGGTGACCAGGCTGAGTATGAGCTTGATCACCGGCTCTGGGTTGCTCATGTAGTCGACGATCGCCTGCTGCATGATCGGCACGAGCTTCTTCAGGCAGGGGGTGAGCGGGCCGAGCTGGCTCTTCCTGACGGCGAGGGCCTGCTGGTAGAAGTTGAACCCGGCGTCCGCGATCAGCTCGTACTTCAGCGGCTTGTCCCAGGTCCGCACGTCGTGCGACCAGATGTAGGGCTCGGCGGTCGCGAAGCCCTGCACCGCGTCCTGCCCGCCGGAGGCGACGAAGACCGTCGGTGTGCCGTCGTAGCTTCCGTTGACCTGGCTCTTCTTCAGGATTCCCTTGCCCAGCAGGTAGTCCATGTACGAGGCGCCCTGGAAGTACAGCACCGGGGTGGTGGTCTTGCCGATGTCCTGGATCGTCTTCCAGGTCGGATGCGCCGCCGGTGACCACTGGATGATCTGCGGGCTGATCTGCAGCCCGGCGAGCACGGCGACCGTGGGCTGGGTGGCCGACAGCGAGATCTGCTCGTCGGTGCCGACATAGCCGAGGGTGATCGAGGGGTCCTTGTACATCTGGCTGCTGACGTCCTGGTAGCCGATCGCCGGGCCGCCGGCCCGGAGCTGGACCTTGACCCCGGTGTCGATGCCGCCGTGCGCGACCAGTTCGCCGGTCACTTCCTTGGCGCCCGCGTTGATCGTCGGGTCGGGGCCGAGCAGCTCGTACTGGCCGCCGTGCTCCGCTTCCGGGTTCCAGTCGGTCTGGATCACGATCGTCGCCGGGCACCCGGCCGCCTTCAGGTTGTCGGCAGCCGGAATGGCGCCGGCCGAGCCGCTCCCGGTCGTGGAGCTACTGGTCGCAGTGCCCGAGGCCGTGCTCGTGGCTGTGCTGCTGCTGCTCGAGCAGGCTGCGGCCGTGATCGCGATTGCGGCGGTGACGGCCGCCGTGGCCGTGACTCTTATCCCGTGTCTTCCGTGCTTTCTCATACGGTGCTTCTCCCAGCAGATTCAGGCCGTCGCCGGCCGTTGTTGAGCGTGTAGCGAGGCCGGCCACGCTGCCGGGCGATGGTGTAAAGGTGTGTTTCAGCGACGCTGGGGCTGGTACCACCGCCCGACGACGCGCCGGGACAGCCAGCCGAAGAACACGAACACCGCGATGCCGAGCCCGCTCGCGGTCAGCACCGAGGCCCACAGCTGCTCGCCCTCGGTCAGCGAGGTGTAGACGGACATGTTGGTGCCGAGGCCGGCCTGGCCCTGCTTGAAGAAGAACTCGCCGACGATCGCGCCGATCACCGCGAGCCCGGCCGAGACCCGCAAGCCGGCGAACATGGCGGGCAGCGCCGCCGGGAACTGGAGCTTCCACAGCCGCGTCCACCGGTTTGCCTTGTGCAGCGCGAACAGGTCGTGCATGCCCGCGTCGGCCGACTGGAGTCCGAACAGCGTGTTGGACACGATCGGGAAGAACGCGATGATGACCGCGACGATGACCCGGGGGGTCAGGGCGAACCCGAAGAAGAAGCTGAGGAACGGGGTGAGGGCGAGGATCGGAATCGTCTGGAGCACCACCATCCACGGGTACAGCGCGTTCTCCACCCATTTCGCCTGGCTCATCGCGACGGCGGTGCCGACGCCCGCCACGATCGAGATCGCCAGCCCGGTGAACGTCACCTGGGCGGTGGTGCCGAGCGCCTGCACCAGGGGGACGAAGTTCGACCAGGTGAAGAAGCCCACCTCGACGACCCGGTGCGGCGGCGGGAGCATGAACCGCTGGTAGGAGTTGAGCACGATGTCGGAGACGGCGTACCAGAGCCCGATGATTACCCCGGCGACCGCCAACGGCAGTCCGATCCTCGTGCCGAGCCGCAGGACCGTCGCTGCGGCGCCGCCCCGCCCGGATGGCGCCGCCCGGCCTAGCAGAGGAACCAGCAGCCGTTCGGGATCGACCTGCTCCGTTATTCCGACGGCGCCTCCGCCGCCCGCGCCCAGCCCGGAGTGGGGGATGCTCATAACACGCTCCTAAGGTGGGCGGAAACCTCGCCGCAGAGCGCGGCGAACTCCGGGGTGTAGCGGAGCTCGGGGGCCCGCGGGTACTCGAACGGGACCGCGATGTCCGCGATCACCCGCCCCGGGCGGGCACTCATCACCGCCACCCGGGTGGACAGGAAGACCGCCTCGGCCACCGAGTGGGTCACGAACAGTGCCGCGAACGCGCGCAGCTGGAAGGTGCGGAGCAGTTCGTCGTTCAGCCGTTCCCTGGTGATCTCGTCAAGCGCGCCGAACGGCTCGTCGAACAGGAACACCTCCGGGTCGAGGACCAGCGAGCGGGCCAGCGACGCGCGCATCCGCATGCCGCCGGAGAGCTGGTGCGGCAGGTGCTTCTCGAACCCGGTCAGCCCGACCAGCTCGAGCGCGTCCGCGATCCGGCGCCGCCGCTCGGCCTTGTCCATCTTCTCCAGCTCGGCGAACAGGGCCGCGTTCTGGTAGACGGTGCGCCACGGCAGCAACGTGGCGTCCTGGAAGACATAACCGAGCCGCCTCGTGCCGACCTCGACGCTGCCCGCAGTGATGCCGTCGAGACCGCTGGCGATACGCAGCAGCGTGCTCTTCCCGCAGCCGGAGGGACCGACAACCGAGACGAACTCGCCCGGCGCGACCTCCAGGTTCGCGTCCGCGAGGGCGGTGGTGCCGCCGGCGAACTTCTTGGTGACCCCGGAGAAGCGCAGCGCCGGGGCGCGGGTTGCCGTCGTCATGGGGCGGCTCCTTCCAGTTGCTGAGGATTGGCGACACTGCTGTGAACGGTGGTGCGGGCCACTACCTGGCCGGCCCGCCAGACCGTGCGCTGCTCGGTCGCCGCGCCGAGCGCATCGAGTGCGTCCGCCGCGGGCAGGGCAACCAGGTCGGCGGGGGCGCCGGGAGACAGGCTGACCGGCGGCAAGCCGAGCGCGGCCCGGGGAGCGGCGGTCACCGAGTCGAGCGCGGCGCCGGGGGTGAGGTGACCCGCGGTCACCATCAGCGCGGCGACCTCGAGCGCGTCGCCCCGGCCGACGGGGTGGAACGGGTCGCGCAGATTGTCGCCGCCCGCCGCGACCGTGGCCCCGGCCGTGCGCAGCGCTCCCACCGCGGTTAGACCGCGCGGGGTGGCGGTCGGGTGGGCACGCCCCTGCAGGTACAGGTTGGTCTGCGGGAGCGCTACCACTGCGATGTTCGCGTTCGCGACGGCTTCGGATACCCGCTGCTGTGTTTTGGCGTCCTGGACGCCCAGGCTCACGCAGTGGCTGGCGGTGACCTGGTGCGGGAAGCCTGTCCGGCTGACCAGGTCAGCCATTGTCGCCAGGGTGAGCATGCCGGGGTTGAGCGTCTCGTCGGTGTGCAGGTCAAGCGGCACCCCGGCCTCGCCCGCCGCGTCCAGGCAGATGCCCACGGCGCGCTCGGGTTCCGGATCCAGGTGCGGGGCGCCGCCCGCGATGTCGGCGCCCTCTTTCAGCGCCTGTCGCAGGTCTTTTCCCGGCTGGCCGCTGAGCGGGACCGAGACCAGCGCCACGAGCTGCACGTCGATCAGCGCGCGCCAGCGTTCGCGCACCTCGATCAGCGCTTCGAGTGCGCGCATGCCGATGGGGCCGCCGACGTTCACGTGGGTGCGGACGGCAGTTGTGCCGAGCGCCAGGTGGATGCGCAGCGCGCGTTCGGCCCGCGCGACGGTGTCCGCGTGCGTGAGGGTGTCGGCGATGCCCGCCATCGCCTGGATGGCGCCGAGCAGGTCCCCGGCCGGGTTGGGGGCCCGCGATACGGTCAGCGCCTTGTCCAGGTGCGCGTGCGGCTCGGCGAACGAGGGCAGGAGCACATGACCGGCCAGGTCCTCGTCGCCTGGGTTTTCTGAGCACAGCCCACGCAGGCCGGTGGCCGGGATCACCTGGGCGATCACGCCGCCGGCTAGCTCGACGTCGACCAGTTCGCCCGCGCTGGTGCTGGCAGAGCGCAGCCAGCTCATGAGGACACCTCGCTGGCGCTCGGAGTCCGCATTCGCGGACGCACTGTACTTACCGATTCGCTCGCAAGCTCGCTCACCGGATCACCCCCGGACCCCCGTCGGCCAGCCGGCGGCTGACCTCAGCCATCGCCCGGGTGGCGGCGAGCTCCTGTCCTGGTCCGGCGCCGCCGGACAGATTCACCCCGTCCAGGCCAGGCAGGTCGAGGAACGTCCGCGCGAGGCGGGTGGCAGCCGCGATGCCCGCTTCGACGGCGTCGGGCGCGGTCATGATCGTGTCGAGGTAACCCGGTGGTAGCCGGTCAGCGGCGAAGGACGCGATCACCGCGGCGCTGTCTGGGCTGGTCACGATGGGGACGCAGCCGAATACCAGGCCACAGAAGCCCGCTGCGCGGACCGCGCCGACGGCGGCGGCAACGTGAGCCGCGCCGCCGCAGTGGTCCACGAACACCACGTCGGCTCCGGCCCGGACCTTGGCGAGCAGCCGGGGCAGGCGCTGATGGACGGGGGGCGCGGCAGGCGCGTGCGCCACCGAGCACAGCGCCCCGGTGCGGCGGGCCAGTTCGACAAGGCTGAAGCTGTCGAGGTCGAAGACGGGAACGGTGCCGGACTCACCCCCGTTCGCCGGATGATCGCCGGTCACGCAGTGCAGGCCGGCCACCCCGGCGTCCGCGCAGGCCGCGAGCTCGCCTTCGAGTGCCGCCCGGTTGCGGTCGCGGCAATTGATGCCGGCCCATGCCGTCAGGCCCTCGTCGGCCAGCAGCCGGGCCCGGTACGACGGCGGGAACTGCACCCGCGCAGCCGGATGGTCTCCGATCAGTGCCGCGTCGGCCAGCCCGGCGAGCTCGGCCGCGCAGGCCCTGATGCCGTCGGCGGCCCGTGTTCCGTCCGCCGGCGGGGGAGACGCGACGAGGTCGACAACCACGACCGGGCGGGCCGCGGCCGTGGCGAGAAAGGCGGCGGCCGCAGGCGTACGGAGCCTGATGCCTGCCCCCGGACCGCGTGTGGGGCCTGGGTCGAGCCGCCTGTCCGGGTACGGCCAGCGGTCGTCGGGTACGTCGAGGTAGGAGCAGCGGCCGAACCTCGGAACCTCACAGTCCCCGTCCGCGCGGACTCCGGCGCACGGCCCGTGCGCCATCCGCTTGGGACACCGGCGGGCGGCCTGCTCCCAGGCGGTTCCGCTCCCGGCAGCAGTGCTCCCGGCAGTACTGCCCCGGGCTGCCTTGTCGCAGGCGTCGCCGGCGAGCGCCGAAATGTTGGTCACATCAACACGGTGCAGCCGTCGCGTCGACGCGGGATTAAGCGGTGGTGAAAGCTACGTTTCGTGTCGCCAGTCCGGATAACATCCGGACGTCCAGTTCCGCCGGAATGCCGGGCTGCCTGGTTGCGGCTAGCCCGCTAGTGCCGTGCGGTCGGCGGGGTCCCAGGAGACCGGGGTGCCCTGGTCGACGAGGGCAGCGAAGCCACCGGGGAGAGCGCCCGCGTCGTTGGCCATGATGGTGACCGCGTAGAGCCGCTCCGCGGTAGAAGTGTTGACGATGCGGTGGACCGAGCCGGGCGGCAGGATCAGCACGTCGCCGGCCCGCAAGTCGACGGTGTGCTCGTCGCTGAAGGCACGCCCCTCGCCGCGCAGCATCACGAAGATCTCGGTGGAATCCGGGTGCGAGTTTGGCGGCTGCGCGCCCCCGGGCTCCCAGATCTCGAAGAAGACGCTGGTGCCGGTCCCGTCGTCGGGGCGGACCAGGGTGGCGAGCCGGACTGTGTCCGCCGGCGAGATCAGCTTCGGCACGACATCCTCGAGATGCCGGACGACGGGGGCGGGCTTATTCACGGGGAGCCTCCTGGGCCAGGGCAGCGAGAAGCTGCGGTGTCGTCGACGTGAAGCCGAAGCACTGCCGGGTGTTGTAGACGGTCGCCTCATGGCAGTAGGCCGGCGAGGTGGTCGCGGACGCGTCGGTCAGCAGGACCACGTCATAGCCGAGGCAGGCCGCGTCGATCAGTGTCGCGTACACGCACTGGTCGGAGTTGACCCCGGCGAACAGCAGCGTATCGACGCGCAGGTTGCGCAGCACGCTGTCCAGTTCGGTGTCCCAGAAGCCGCTCATCCGGTACTTGTCGACGAGGATGTCCCCGTCCTGCGCGTGCAGCGGCGCGGTGAGCGCCGCGCCCCAGCTGTCCTTGGTCAGCACCGCCGCCCCGCTGGCCGGGAGTACGGATCCGATCCCGGCCCCGGTGCCGTCGGGGTCGTACACGTGCGCGACGCCTGGCGGCAGGTTGGCCTGATCGGGCCGGTTTCCCCAGTTCAGCCAGATCACCGGGACGCCCGCGGCGCGGGCCGCGGCGGCGAGCGTGTCGCTGAGCGCCACTGCCTCGGCGAGCACGGAGACGTCGACCCCGATGGAGGCGAGCCAGCCCTGCTCCGCGCAGAAGTCGTTCTGCAGGTCCACGATGATCGCCGCGGTGCGGCTCAGGTCGAGGATCACGTCGCGGGGGCTCGCGCCAAGCGGGACGGGCCGGGGCGCGAGCTCCCGCTGTTCGGGGCGGCGCAGGTCGATCGGGCCGCCGTCGGCCGGGATGTGCCAGCGGTTGCGGTGCCGCAGCGGGTTCGCGGCCGGCCGGGGCGTGCGGGGTGACGTCACGGGCTTCCTTCCAGCGCTTGCGCAGACACGGCGGCGGCCAGGTCGAGCAGCGCGCTGTCGGTGCCGGGCGCGCCGATGAGGGAGAGTCCCACCGGGGCGATGTGCCCGGTCAGCGGCAGGCTGACCGCGGGCGCGCCGGCCAGCGGGGCCAGGCAGCTCATCCGGAGCGTGCGTCCGCGCACGTCGTCGATTTCCTTCGCCTCGGCGGTGCGCAGCGGGGCCGGGCCCGGCGTGGTCGGCAGCAGGAGCACCGCGCCGTCCAGCCAGCCGGACAGGGCTGCGCGGGCCTGGGCGACGACCGCGAGCGCGTCCGCCGCGGCGCTCTCGGTAACGGTGGCGGCGATGGCGAACCGGCCCGCGACATCGTCCCCGAGCGCGCCGGGATGCGCGGAGATCCACGCGCCGTGCGCTTGCCACGCCTCGTAGGCCTGCACGGTGCGGAACGCGGCGAACCACTGCTCGAGGACATCCGCCGGCCCGTCGGCTTGGTCCGCGGCCGGCAGCAGCCCCGCTGCCTCAAGCTGGCCGATGCGCTCGGTGAAGAGCGCGAGCGTGGGCTGGTCGGCGAGCTCTTCGGCGAACGGCAGCCGGACGGCCCGGGTAACCGGACGGTGCGGCGCGGCGGCAGGCAATAGCACCCCGGCGACGTCCCGGCTGGTGGCGACGTTCCGCGTGAGCCAGCCGACCGTGTCGAAGGACGGGGCGAGCGGCAGCACCCCGCCGGTCCCGACCGCGCCGTGCGTCGGGCGGAACCCGACGATGCCCTGGTAAGCCGCCGGTATCCGGATCGATCCGGCGGTGTCGGTGCCGAGGCCTATCTCCGCCTGGCCGAGGGCCACCGCGGCGGCTGGGCCGCTTGATGAGCCGCCGCCGAGCCGGCCGGGTGCCGCCGGGTTGGGCGCGGCGCCGTAGTGCGCGTTGCGGCCGGCGATGCTGTAGGCGAACTCGTCGGTCCGCGCGATGCCAGCCAGCTGCGCCCCGGCCCGCTGCAGGGCGGTCACGCTGGCAGCCGACTCAGGCTGGGGCGGCTGCCCGGCCAGGTAGGCGGGAACGCCGCCGCCCACCGGCTGGCCCGCGACGGCGAACAGGTCCTTGACGGCGACTCGACAGCCGTCAAGCGGGCCCGCGCCGAGCGCGGGAGCGAACGGCGCGCCGACCACTCGCCACACCGACGTGTCGAACGCCGGGGGAGCGGGGGACGGGGGCGGGGCCGGCAGGCTCACGTGGGCCGCCGCCACCCGCCAGCCCGCTTCGGTGCGCCGCCATAGCTGGGTCTGCAGCCCGGTTGCGGCACCCGCGGCGGTGCGCGCCATGATCAGCACATCGCCGGCGGCGAGCACCCGGACGTGCAGCGCGGCGATCGCGCGGGTGGGGATCGCTGCCCGGGCCGAGCGGAAGCCGCTGATCGCGCCGTGTCCGACGAGCAGGTTGCGCCCGTCGCCGCGCAGCGTCTCCGGTCCCGGCAGGAACAACTCGTCGAGGACCGCCTTGTCGTTCGCGAGCAGCGCGGCATCGTAGCGCCAGAACGCCTCGAGCACCCCCGGCGGAACGGACTCCGGGCTGTGAATGTCTACCACGTCAGGTCGTCCCTCCAGGGGAAGCTCGTACTGCCGGGGAAATCTGCCCGCCTGATGCGCGCGTGAACGCCCTTGACCTGGTCGACGACCTGCGAGATGTCGAAGTCGGCGGCGGCGCTCAGGTAGGCGTACGCGTGCTCGGCGGCCATGCCGAAACGGGCGCCGAGCAGGTCCACCGCGTTCGCGGCGCACCGGGCCACCGCGACATCGAGGTCGGCGTCCAGGCCTGTCGGAACGATGTAATCCGAGGTCAGCGCGACCGGCCCGGTGACCGCGCCGAAGTACTCGCGCGCCCGCCCGCCGTCCAGCAGGCCGAGGGTGAGCGTGGCCCGCAACGGGGCTTCCAGCGCCGTCAGCGCGATCTCGCCGTTGCCCTGCGCGTAGTGCGGGTCGCCGACGAAGAACCCGGCGCCCGGCACCTGGACCGGCAGGAAGAGCAGCGAGCCGGGCCCGAGCAGCGCGATGTCGAGGTTGCCGCCGAACTCGCCTGGCGGCACGGAATGCCTCCGGTTCGCCCCGGCCGGAGTGACGCCCATGATGCCGAGGAACGGCGTGAGCGGAAACCGCACCGTGTCGCCCGGCGTGCCAGCGGGGCCCGGCCGCAGCGGCAGGAGGCCGTAGCCGTCCTGGGCACGGCAGAAGATGCTGGTGACCGGGCCGCGGGCGGGGAACCGGTCCGGCAGGACGCCCCGGCCGTGCCGGCTCGACACGACTCCGTAGCCGGCCCGCGGCTGCAGTTCGTCGACCCGGACGACGAGCCGGTCGCCGGGAAGGGCGCCGCGCACCGTGATCGGCCCGGTGACGACGTGCGGCCCGCCGCCGGCCAGGTGCTCGGCGTGCGCCGCGATCTCGATGGCGTCGGGCAGGACATCGGCCGGATCGACCCCGTGGCGGCCGAAGAAGGTCACCGGGTCGCGGCCCTGGTCTTCGAGTATGCCTTCATGGCTGACCGTGTCGATTGTGATCCGGTCGCCCGGATCGACGGTGAGGACCGGCGGATCGTTCTCGCCCGGCAGGTAGCCCCACAGCGTGGTGCCAGGCGTCGACGCCAGGTACCGCGCCGCGCGCAGATGGGGTGCAGTCACGCGTCCTCCACTGGCCCAGGTAGCGTCAAATGGTTCCTCCTGTCGCTCATCTTCACCCTGAGGCAGGCATGTTTCCGCGAGATTGCAGGCAGGGACCAGCCTCGATGTGCCGCACAAAAAAAGAAAATCCCTTGTCATTGCCGGTGTGATAGTCCCGGCAATGACAAGGGATCGATCGTTTCTTGACCTCTTGAGCTTCTGTTTACCCGGTGATGTCGCAGATCGCGGCGCCGCTGGTGAGGGTCGCGCCGGCCGTGGCGGCCAGCTTGGCGACGGTGCCGGCCTTGTGCGCGTTCACCGGCTGCTCCATCTTCATCGCCTCGAGAACGAGGATCAGGTCACCCGGATTGACCTCATCTCCCTCGGAGACAGCCACCTTGATGACGGTGCCCTGCATCGGCGCGGTAAGCGTGTCGCCCGACGCGGTGCCCTGCTGACCAGAGCCCCGGGAACGCCTCGACTGCCCGCCGCGCGCCGCAGTACGGCTAGCACTGGCACCAACACCACCAGCAGCGCCGCCAGCCGGAGAGGCGGCGGCGAACGCGAGCGACTCAGGCAGCGTCACCTCCAGGCGCTTGCCGTCCACCTCCACGATGACGCTCTGCCGTCCGGAAGCCTCGGCCGGCTCGCCCGCCTCGTCGGGGCTCCACGCCGGAAGGTCGTTACGGAACTCCGTCTCGATCCACCGGGTGTGCACGCTGAACGGCCCCGGCAGGCCGTGCGTCTCGGGAGCGAAGGCGGGGTCGGCGACGACCGCCCGGTGGAACGGCAGCACGGTGGCGAGCCCGCGGGCCTCGAATTCGGCGAGCGCCCTGGCGGCCCGCTGCAGCGCCTGCTTGCGGGTGGACCCGGTGACGATGAGCTTGCCGAGCAGCGAGTCCCAGGCGGGTCCGATCACCGAGCCCGTGCGCACGCCCGCGTCCATCCGGACACCGGGCCCGGTGGGCGGCTGCCAGACGGTGACGGTTCCTGGACCAGGCAGGAAGCCGCGGCCGGGATCCTCGGCGTTGATGCGGAACTCGATCGAGTGGCCGCGCGCGGGCGGGTCATCGTAGTCGAGCGGCTCGCCGTCGGCGATGCGGAACATCTCCCGCACCAGGTCGATGCCCGTGACCTCCTCGGACACCGGGTGCTCGACCTGGAGCCTGGTGTTGACCTCGAGGAAGGAGACGGTGCCGTCCTGGCCGACGAGGAACTCGCACGTCCCCGCGCCGACGTAGGCGGCCTCGCGGAGGATCGACTTGGACGCCGCGCGCAGCACCTGGTCCTGCTCGGGCGTCAGGTACGGCGCGGGGGCCTCCTCGACCAGCTTCTGGTGCCGGCGCTGCAGCGAGCAGTCCCTGGTGGACACGACCACCACGTTCCCCTGCGCATCGGCCAGGCACTGCGTCTCCACGTGCCGCGGCCGGTCGAGGTACCGCTCGACGAAGCACTCGCCGCGGCCGAACGCGCCGACCGCCTCACGGACCGCCGACTCGTACAGTTCCGGGATCTCCTCAAGCGTGCGGGCGACCTTGAGGCCGCGGCCGCCGCCGCCGAACGCCGCCTTGATCGCGACGGGCAGCCCGTGCTCCGCGGCGAAGGCGACCACCTCGGCCGCGCCCGAGACCGGGTCGGCGGTGCCGGCCACCAGCGGTGCGCCTGCCCGCTGGGCGATCTTCCGCGCCGCCACCTTGTCGCCGAGGTCGCGGATCGCCGACGGCGGCGGGCCGATCCAGGTCAGCCCGGCGTCGATGACGGCCTGGGCGAAGTCGGCGTTCTCCGACAGGAACCCGTAGCCGGGGTGGATGGCATCGGCGCCGGACTTGGCGGCCGCCGCGAGGATCTTGCCGATGTCGAGGTAGCTGGTGGCGGGGGTGTCGCCGCCGAGCGCGTACGCCTCGTCCGCCGTGTGGACGTGCGGCGCGTCCAGGTCCGGCTCCGCGTACACCGCGACGCTGGCGATCCCGGCGTCCTTGCAGGCCCGGGCGACCCGCACCGCGATCTCGCCCCTGTTGGCGATCAGCACCTTGGCCAGGCTCATGCCCGCTCCGTTCCTGCTGCCTGCTCGGCGCCCGCCTGCTCGGCACTCGCCTGCTCAACGAGCTCAATGATTGACTTTAGGTCCGCGCCTGGGGTGAACACCGCGTGTACCCCCATCTCGCGAAGCACCGGAATGTCCGCGGCGGGGATGATGCCGCCAACGATGACCCGCACGTCGCCGGCCCCCCGCTCGTTCAGCAGGCTAATCACGTCCTGGGTCGTCGTCAGGTGCGCGCCGGACAGCACGGACAGCCCGACGACCGAGGCGTCCTCCTGGATGGCCGTGGCGACGATCTGCGCCGGGGACTGGTGCAGCCCGGTGTAGATGACCTCGTGCCCGGCGTCGCGCAGCGCGCGTGCCACCACCTTGGCACCGCGGTCATGGCCGTCAAGGCCGGGCTTGGCGATCACCACCCGGACGCGGGCTCGCGGGACAGCCGAAGGCACCGCGGACAGGGCGGCGGAGGGCGGCGGAGGGCTGCTCAGCGTGGTCATGATCCTCCTCAGGGGGTCAGCGGGCCTGGTCAGCGGGGGAGTGCGGAGGCGCGCCAGGCGCGGCGGCCGGGGCGCGGCAGCGCCCCCGGTCGCGGCCGGGCCGATTCCGCCCACGGGGAGGAACCGGAGGGTCCCGCGGCGTCGGCGGCGTCAAGAGCAGCGGCCGACGCCGCCGCGAACAGCACGGCCGTCACCGCGGCGAGTTCCGCGGTCGTCGGCTTGCCGCGGGTCACGGTGATCACCGGGGCGACCCCGGCTTGCCCACGCTCCCGTTCGGGATCAATGGCGTTCATAGGGGGATGTTCCCGTGCTTCTTGGGCGGCAGTGTCTCCCGCTTGGTGGCCAGGGACCGCAGCGCCTGCGTCACCGCCACCCGCGTCTCCGCCGGGCGGATGACGCCGTCCAGGTAACCGCGCTCGGCCGCGATGTACGGGTTGGCGAACCTGTCCTCGTACTCGGTGATCTTGCTGGCGCGCAGCCCGTCGGGGTCGTCCGCGGCGGCGATGTCGCGCCGGTACAGGATGTTGACCGCGCCCTGGGCGCCCATCACCGCGATCTGCGCGGTGGGCCAGCCCAGGTTGATGTCGCCGCCGAGGTGCTTGGAGCCCATGACGTCGTACGCGCCGCCGTAGGCCTTGCGGGTAATGACGGTGATCTTGGGAACGGTCGCCTCGGCGTAGGCGAACAGCAGCTTGGCGCCGCGGCGGATGATGCCGGCCCACTCCTGGGCGGTGCCGGGCAGGAACCCGGGCACGTCCACGAAGGTCAGCACCGGGATGTTGAACGCGTCGCAGGTGCGGACGAAGCGGGCGGCCTTCTCCGACGCGTCGATGTCCAGGCACCCGGCCAGGACCATCGGCTGGTTCGCCACCACTCCCACCGGCGCTCCGGCGACCCGGCCGAACCCGACCACGATGTTGGCGGCGAAGTCCTGGTGCACCTCGCAGAAGGTGTCCGGGTCGAGGATCGTCTCGACGAC
>Ga0335085_10011061_pt1 | contig 13416 bp, 17 predicted proteins | sample Lox_Sample_45_FD_206712 | JGI IMG/M metagenome (GOLD analysis project Ga0335085, IMG submission 206712) | Soil microbial communities from Loxahatchee National Wildlife Refuge, Florida, United States - Lox_Sample_4.5 | ecosystem: Environmental > Terrestrial > Soil > Wetlands | place: USA...
GGGTGATCGGCATGCTGTTGGGAATTCCTGAATCCGAACAGATCTCGGTGCGTGACGCCAACGACGCCAACCTGCGCACCAAGCCGGGCGCGCCGTTGCAGGTCGCCGACGCCGACTCCATCGCCGACGGCCGCATCTACGCCGACTACGTCGAGTGGCGGTCCAAGAACCCGTCCGACGACCTGATGACGCAACTGCTCAACGTCGAGTTCGACGACGAGCAGCGGGTGCACCGGAAGCTGACCCGCAAAGAGATACTGCACTACACCCAGGTGGTGGCCGGTGCCGGCAATGAGACGACGGGCCGGCTGATCGGCTGGCTGGCCAAGGTGCTCGCCGAGCACCCCGACCAGCGTCGCGAGATCTACCAGGATCGGTCGCTACTGAACCGTACCGTCGACGAGACGCTGCGGTTCGAGCCCACCGGACCGCACGTCGCGCGTTGGATGGCAAAGGATTTCGAGTGCTACGGCACGACGGTTCCGGCCGGCAGTGCCATGCTGCTGCTGTTCGGCGCCGCCAATCGCGATCCTCGTCGCTACACCGACCCGGACACGTTCAACATCCACCGCGACAACATCTCGCACATCACGTTCGGCAAGGGCGTGCACTACTGCCTGGGCGCCAACCTGGCCCGCCTGGAGGGGCGTGTCGCGCTCGACGAGATGCTCAACCGCTGGCCCGAATGGGACATCGACTACGACACAGCGAAATTGGCGCTGACGTCCACGGTCCGCGGCTGGGAGAAGCTGCGGGTGGTGCTGCCCTGATTTGGGCGGCCGTTCACTCTGTGCTGAGGGCGCGCCCGACTGGCAAAACCCCTCCCCGAGCGTGAAGTCACCGCCGATCCCCGCGACGGGCCTTCGGCGTCGGCATCTCGAATCGGTCCAGGAACCGGTGGACCAGCGCGACGGCCTCCTTGTGCCCGCCGGTCGTGCCGAGTCCTTCTTCCAGGATGAGGGTTCGCCCGATCGCGGCGATGACGACCGCGACGGCGGTGGGCGGGAATTCGTCCGTGTCGATGTCGTGCTCGCGGAGGATGAAGTTCAACGCGGTGATCTGCATCTCGCGCCACCGCTCCGACCAGGCCGCGATCTCGGCGCGAATCTCCTTGCGGTGGTTGGCAAGTCCCATGAATTCCAGCAACAGCCGGGTATCCTTGGGCGCCGTGAGGGTTTCCCAGAAGGCGTGCAACGGACGGTCTGAGGCCAATGCCTTCTGCTGGCTCTCCAAGTAGCCCGTGGCGCCACGGCGGAAAACGTCCAGATACAGCTCGTCCATCGTGGGGAAGTAGTAGTGCACCAACGCCGGTTTGACGCCGGCTTTGGCGGCTACCCGACGCGATGTCGCTGCGGCGTAACCCTCTTCGAGCATGATCTGAATCGTCGCGTCGATCAGCATGACCCGAGTCGTGGAATCGCGGGCCCTGGGCCGTTCGGATGCTGTCATGCCGTCAGACCGCCGGTTCGGCGACCATCTCGAAGAACGCGGCACCCGAGTCCGGGATGCGGTTCTGCTTGAAGACGTTGACGGCGTAGGAGACCAGGATCATCGAGTAGAGCAACTGCAGCAACCTTTCGGCATCGTCGGGTAATGCGTTGATGTCCAGCCCATTCAGATACCCGATCGCCTCTTCGGCCCGTGGCGCGATCGCGTCGTAGAAGGCGACGAGTTCGTCATAGGGCTTCGACAGCCGCGCCTCGTAGCGTTGCGCCCGCGTCGGCAACGCCCAGTCGGCGGCAAACGGCTCGAGTTCGGCAAAGCCTTCCGGCAGTACGGACATCACGCGCCCCCGGCCTGTTGCGCGGCGACCGCATCGCGGATCACCGTGTGGAACTGCCGAATCAGCAGTTCCTGGTCGCTGAGGTGGAAGGTGTTCTGCGCCCGTGTCTTCAAAGCCGAGTGGGTGGCCTCGATGGTGTTCACGTCCTGCATCGCGAACTCGATCGTGCTGTCCACCACCAACTCCTGCGCCAGGCGATCGGCCGCGTTGGCCGGCGGCACGAAGTACATGTCGATCTCGTAGATGTGCGAGTCCACCGTCTCCGGCCAGTACGTGTACGTGATGTAGTAGCCGCGCGCCCAGATCTGGATCGAAATGTTTGGGAACAACCAGAATTGGTCGTTGCCCCACGAGGCGATGTTGCCGCGGTTCAGGAAATCAGGCTCGGGCCCGATATCGGGAACGTCGTCGGGCCCGAACAGTCCGGCGCGGAACAGCTTGTAGACCCAGCGCTGATCCTGGCGGGCGGGCCCCGCCGTCCCGGGTTCGCGCGGCGGCAGCGGCGGCGGGCCGGGAACAGAGGTGAGCATGTGCGGCCGGAACAGCTCGTAGTGATATGCGTCGACCGGCGGCACCATCTTCTCGGCCTTCGACACATCGGGGTCGATGAAGCGACCGTGCACGTAGGGAGGGTGGTACCACTCGCAGACCGAGTCGACGGCCAGTTTCCAGTTCCCGTTGATCCGGGTGGAGAACCCGTAATGCTGCGTCATCTTCTCGAACGGATAGGCCTCGATGGGCAGCAGTCCGTCGCCGAGGAAATCTTGCAGCGGCACCGGGTGGTCGGCGAGGTTGACGAAAATGAAGCCCGCCCAGACCTCGCAGTGCACGGGTGGCATCCGCAGGGTGCTCTTGTCGAGATCGAAGAACTCGCCCTCGTTGGTGACGTGGTTGACCTTGCCGTCCAGGCCGTACCGCCAACCGTGGTACTTGCAGGCGAAGGCACGACAGGTTCCCGACGACTCGCGGCCCGGATGCTCCTGCCACACCACCTTGTTGCCGCGGTGGGCGCACACGTTGTGAAACGCGTGCACGGTGTCGTTCAGGTCGCGGGCGATAACGATCGAGGCGAGCCGCCCCGGCAGGTCGCGGGTGAAGTACGACCCCTTGCGAGGCAACCGCTCAATACGGCCGACGCACAACCAGTTTCGCTCGAAAACCGCCTTGCGCTCGGCGGCGAAGAACTCCTCGGAGATCGAATCCTCGTAGCTGACCGGGCCCGTCCCGAGTTCGGGGTAGTCCGTGGTGAACTTGCCCCGTCCGGTGGAAAGCCGCTGCTGAATGCTGGTCACGAGGGGACTCCTTCACTCCAGGGCTCCGCATCCCAGGCTCGGTCCAACGGGGCCATCTCGCCGCCGAACGGGAAGAATGCCCGCTGCGCGTAGGTCTCCCGCGCGAGGCCGTGGCCCAGCTCGTCGAGGAAGGCCCGTTTGAGTGGATTGGTGAACAGCTGACGGGAGTAGCGCAGCGTCAGCGGTGGGCGCTTGACCAGTTCGCGGGCCAGTTCCCAGGCCCGGCCCAGCAATTGGTCCTTGGGCAGTACCTCGTTGACCACGCCCCACTCTTTGGCCTCGGCCGCGCCCAGTTTCATGCCGGTCAGCAGGAAGTAGCGGGCCCGAGTATGGCCGGCCAAGAAGCTCCAGATCACATGCTGGCCGTCGCCGGGCACCTGGCCGCGCGGGAAGTGCGAGGCGTCCTGGAAGTACGCATCTTCGGAGGCCAGCACGATATCGCCGAGCAGTGCCACTTCCGAATGTATGTTGCACGGGCCGTTGACCGCGCTGATCATCGGGACGTCGACGTCGAGCACGTTGGTGATCAGATGCCTCGCATACCAAGCCTTCTCGTCGAGCTTCAGCAGCCCGCGGGTGCCGGGCATCAGCAGATACTCGGGCTTCTCGACCGGGTCGCCGTTGGGCATGCGTCCCCAGTTGGCGTTGTAGTTCTCCCCGGTGCCGGTGTGGATGAGCACCTTGATCTCGCGGTCTCCGGCGATATCGGCGAACGCGTCGGACATGTCGTCGTGTGCGCGCCAGTCCCACACCAGGCTGCCGCCGTCGGTGTGGCACTGCATGAACAGGATTCCGTCATCGGAGAGTTCGAGCCGATAGTTGGCGTACCGGTCGTGGTACTCGCTGAATCTGGTCCGCTTTGCCATAGGCCATCCATTCTCTTGAGCGATCGCCCAAATCACGCAGGCCTCATGGTCCCACCTCCGATTGCGGTGGTCAAGGCTCAGCGCCCGGTCAGCAGGGCCGCCACCGGCGCGAAGGATTCGATCTGCGACTGCTGCACCGTGACGTAGTTGACGCCGAAGGTCTCGCGGCGTGAATACAGTTGTTCTACAACGCTTTCCGTCGAACCGACCAGGACGTTGGGGTGGTTGCGCAACAGATCGACCGAGATCCCCGTCGATTTCGCCACCCCGGCCAGCGCGGTTTCGGGATCGTCGGTGATCTCGGTGAAGTATGGCGAACCTTCGACGTCGATCGCGCCGAAGCGCTCGCCGGCCGCGGCGCGGACGAAGCCGATCCGGCGGTGCGCGACCGCCACCGGATCAAGACCGTCGGCGTCGCGCGCCACGAACGGCACGCTGGACATGCTCACGATGTCGGCTTCGCGGCCGGCCAATGACAGGATGCGCTGCCCGCCACCACCGATCATGATCGGCGGATGCGGTCTTTGCACCGGCCGCGGCCGTCCCGCGTATCCATGCACCTCAACGAAGTCGCCGGAGAAGTCCAGTTCGTCGCCGCCCCAATGGGCTTTGATCAGCGAAACGACCTCGGCCAGCTTGGCGATTCGCCGGCCCGGACGGTCGAAGTCGAGCCCCATCGCTGTGTACTCGACTTCGCTCCAGCCGGCGCCGATGCCCATTTCCAGCCGGCCGTCGGACAGCAGATCCAACGTCGCGACTTCCTTGGCCAGCACGGCCGGCACGTGGTAGTCGATGCAGAACACCCGGCACCCGATGCGCAACGTCTCGCTGTACGCCGCCGCCGCGGCCATCGCCGCGATGGGAGCCAGGTCTTGCCGCGGAGTCCGCGCGGCCTTTTGTGCGGGACCCGGGCCGAGGTAGTGGTCCGCCAGGAAAAGCGTTGAATAGCCGAGGTCTTCGACTTTGCGCACGATATCGCGCCACTCGCGTGCTCCGGCGGCGTTGGTCGCCTGCACTGCGAAACGAAAAGGCGGCCGGTCCATCTGTTCCATCAGCGCGACCCTAGTCCCAGCCTCGCGAGCAGACACAGAATCGCACGAAGGAGACCCGCACAGTGCGATTCTGCGTCTGCTCGGCGTAAAAGGCCGTCCCCTTGACCGCGGCGACACGGGGTGATAGGTATGTGAAGCCAATTGTTTGGGCGATCGCTCAGGAGGATGTCGCGGCGTGAAGACGGCTGTCGTGACCGGCGGTGCGTCTGGAATCGGCCGCGCGGTCGTCGAACGGCTGCGCAGCGACGGGTTCCGCGTGGCCGTCATCGATCTGTCGCCCACCGATGACGGGCTGGGCCATGTCGCCGACGTCACCGACCGCGCCCAGGTCGACGCCGCGGTAGCTAAGATCCGCGACGAGTTCGGCCCGATCCTGGTGCTGGTCAACGCGGCCGGGGTGGAAGGTTTCAAGAAGTTCCTGAACATGTCGTTCGACGACTGGTCAAAGGTGATCGACGTCAACCTCAACGGCGTGTTCCACACCATCCAGGCGGTGCTGCCGGACATGGTCGAGAACGGCTGGGGACGCATCGTCAACATCTCGTCGTCGAGCACTCACTCCGGGCAACCGTTCATGGCCCACTACGTCGCGGCGAAGTCCGCGGTGAACGGCCTGACCAAGTCGCTGGCCCTCGAATACGGACCGAGCGGAATCACCGTCAACGCCGTACCGCCGGGATTCATCGACACCCCGATGCTGCGCAGCGCCGAACAGCGACACCTGCTCGGCGGCAGCGTGGAGGACCACATCAACCGCACGCCGGTGCGCCGGGTGGGCCGGCCCGAGGACATCGCCGCAGCGTGCGCATTCTTTGTATCCGAGGAAGCCGGCTACATCACCGGACAGATCTTGGGCGTCAACGGCGGCCGCAACACCTAGCGAGGGATTTAGATGTACGACAGGGACCAGCTTTTCATCGACGGCAAGTGGATTGCTCCGGAGTCGGATGCGGCCATCACCGTCGTCTCGCCGCATAGCGAGCAGCCCATCGGGCAAGCGGCCTGCGCGGGACGCGCGGATGTGAACCGGGCCGTCGAGGCGGCCCGGGCGGCGTTCGACACCGGGCCGTGGCCACGGATGCAACCCGCCGAACGGATCGACGCGATCACCCGACTGGCCGGCATCTACAAGGAGCGACGGGCCGACATGGCCGCGCTGATCTCCGCCGAAATCGGTGCTCCGATCGCGTTCGCCAAGAGGGCGCAGGTCGGGCTGCCGATCATGATGATGTCCGCCTTCTGTGGGCTGGCGGGCAACTATCAATGGCAGCAGGAGCGTCCGGGCCTGTACGGCAAAGACATTCGGATTCTGAAGCAGCCGGTGGGGGTCGTCGGTGCGGTGGTGCCGTGGAACATGCCGCAGTTCCTCACCGTCACCAAGGTGGTGCCGGCACTCCTGGCGGGATGCACGGTGGTGCTCAAGCCCGCGCCCGAGTCAGTGCTCGATGCGCAGCTGCTCGCGGAAATGGTTGCCGCAGCTGACTTTCCGCCTGGCGTCTTCAACGTGGTGCCCGGCGGCCGCGAGGTCGGCGAACTCCTGGTGACCCACTCGGGCGTCGACAAGGTGTCCTTCACCGGGTCCACAGCGGCCGGCCGGCAGGTGGCCCTGGCCTGTGCCGAGGGACTCAAACAGGTGAGCCTGGAATTGGGCGGCAAGTCGGCGGCCATCGTGCTCGACGACGCCGACCCCGCGACCGCCGCCAGCGGTATTCAGATGGCCAGCCTGGCCAACAGCGGCCAGGTGTGCAACGCGCTGAGCCGGATCCTGGTCCCCGAAGCACGCAAGGACGAGTTCGTGGACGCGCTGGCGGCCGGGATGGCGTCGATGACGGTCGGCGACCCCGCCGACCCCAATACCCAGATCGGTCCGCTGGTGGCACAACGCCAGCAGGAACGGGTTCGCGGCTACATCGAGGCGGGCAAGAGCGAAGGCGCGCGCCTGGTGACCGGCGGCAGCGACCTGCCCGACGGTCTCGACAGCGGTTGGTACGTGCGCCCGACGCTGTTCAGCGATGCGAACAACGACATGACGATCGCGCGTGAGGAGATCTTCGGCCCGGTGCTGACCGTTATCCCCTACCGCGACGAGGACGAGGCGATACGGATCGCCAACGACTCCGAATACGGGCTGGCCGGTTCGGTGTTCACCGCCGACGTCGAGCGCGGGTATGGCGTCGCAGCGCGGGTCCGGTCCGGCACGTTCGGCGTCAACGAGGGCTACATCATGGACCCGGCCGCGCCCTTCGGTGGTGTCAAGAACAGCGGCTACGGCCGCGAACTCGGAACCGAGGGCATCGACAGCTACACCGTGAGCCAATCGATCTCGGCGGCGACCGCGAACTGACTAGTCGGTCGGCGGGGGATTCCGGCGGTTCTGGCTGTTGTGGTGACCGCCACGTTTACCGAACCACCCGGCGCGGGTATTTGCGGCTCACATTCCCACCGAAAACGGAAGCGATCCAGCGCGTGACTATCACCTTCAAGGACGTCATCAAGTCCAAATACCTGCTATTGACGACGTTCACCAAGGACGGCCGGCCCAAGCCGACACCGATCTGGGGGGTGCCCGACGGCGACAAGCTTCTGGTCATCACCGACGACGGGTCCTGGAAGACGAAGCGGATCAACAACACGCCCCGGGTGACGCTCGCCAAGAGCGCGGCACTGGGCAAGCCGAAGAGCGAGGAGGTCGAGGCCGTTGCGCGGGTCCTGCCGAAGTCGGAGACGCAGCGCGTCTACGCCGCGGTGCTAAAGCGGTACTGGTATCACGCCTGGTGGTTCTACCCGCACTCGCTGATTCGCGGCGGCATCGACAAGGTGCACGTCGGCCTGGAGATCGAGCCGGCCGCCTAGATCCATCTCAACTACTCGCCGTTCGTTCCGGCGAGGTTGATCAACGGTCGAGGGTTTCGCGGGATAATTCTGTGCGTGCGCCAATTGACGGCCGCAATAGCCATTGTGGGCTGCTGCATTCTCGTCGCCGGCTGTCACAGCGGGCCCGGCCAAGGAGCCAAGGCGTCGAGCACCACGTCGACTACCACCACGAAAGCCCCGCCGCCGGTGTTGGAGGGTGCCCTGAAAGGGTTCCTGCTGGCCCCTGAGCAAATCAACGCGGCGCTGGAAGCGGCCGATATGAAGGTCACGAACAGTCGCGACGCGATGCCGGATGACAGCGCCACGATGACGCCCCGGGAATGCTTGGCGATCGACGGCGCAGCGCAGGCCCAGGTTTATGCCGGCAGCGGTTTCATCGGTGTGCGTGACCAGACCCTCAACCGCCAAGAGGGCGACAACCTCACTCATTTCGCCGAGCAGGCAGTGGTGCTGTTCGGCAGCCGCAAACAAGCCGGCGACTTTTTCAACGCCGCGGTCCAGCAATGGCAGGGATGCCGCGAGTACACCCATGTCCAGTCAAAGACGCAGTGGACCGTGGGAGCGATATCCAACGCCAACGGTGTCCTGAGCACCGTCACAACTCTGCAGGACCCTCCTTCGACAGGCTGGAAAGCTTGCGGACGGGCGCTTACCGCGAAAAACAACGTGATAGTCGACGTCAACACGTGCAGCGTTGACCCGAAGAACTCGGCCGTCGACATCGCGAATCAGATCGCCGCCAAGGTGCCCGGATAGGGCTTTGGGCGCCGGGGGTCAAGAGCTCAGCACGGCGCGGGCGACGGTACGTGTCCGCGCCACGTGCCCACCGCCGAACAGCACGACGTGCGCCAACAGCGGGAAGAGCTGGTGCAGCCCGATGCGGTTGCGCCAGCCGGGTTTCAGCGATCGCACCTGCTGGTAGCCGGCGAGGATGGCCTCGTAATGCGGGCAGCCGAACAGCGCGAGCATGGCCAGGTCGGTCTCGCGATGACCGGCGTGGGCGGCCGGGTCGATCAACACCACCCCGTCGGGCGTCCACATCACGTTGCCGCCCCACAAATCGCCGTGCAGGCGGGCCGGCGGGTCATCGTCGTCGAAGTCGCCTTCCCGGCAGCGTGCCGCGACGTGGTCGATCGCCCGACGCGTCGAAACGTCGAGCTGCGCCGCGGCGAGCTCGGCCATCGGGGCCAGCCGCTCGTCGGCGTAGAAGTCGCCCCAGCGCCGGTGCCGTCGCAGCGACATCGGCAACAGCTGCGACAGCGGCCCGAAGAACCCCGGACCGTCCCATCCGTCGGGCCCCGCTCCGAACGCTGCGGCGCCCGCGTCGTGCGTGATGGCCAGTCGGGTGCCGAACGCGTGCGCCGCTTCGGGGCTCGGAGTCACCGACTCCAGCCGCCGCAGGGTCAGACTGTCCGCGTCGACGCCGACAACCTGCGCGCAGGGGACGCCGCCGTCGACGCTGGAAAGCCAGCGCAAACCTGTGGCTTCCCAAGCGAAATAGCCGTCGGGCGCGCCCGGATGGTGCTTGACGAAGTCGGCGGTCATCGCGGTCGACTGTAGTAGCGTCGTGCCCGCCAGGGCGGGGAAGGAGGCGGGGTGGCCGACGGGTTCGCTGCGGCCAGCGGCCAGACGGCCGACGAAGTCAGGGCGATGATCGCCGGCGCCATGCCGACCGGCCGATTCACCACGCCTGAACAAGTCGCGGATCTGGTCTTATTCCTGGCCAGCGATCGCGCCGGAAACACCACCGGGTCCGACTACCGGATCGACGGCGGGTTCGTCACGACACTGTGATTAGGCTTGACCCATGACGCAGCAGCCGACCCAAAACTCGTCGCCGATCTTGCCGTTGGTGGCAGCCGCACGTGCCGGTGTGGGAGTCGCCATGCTCGTGGCGCCGGAGCGGTTCTTCAAGCCCGAATCGGGTGCCGAGACGCTACTCATGAAAACGATCGGGATTCGCGACCTGGTACTCGGATCGGGTGCGCTTGCCGCCTGGCTGCGCGGCGACGGTGCGTTCCGGACCTGGGCGACTGCCGGTTTGGTCAGCGACAGCGCCGACCTCGCTCTGGGCCTGCGCAGCAAGCCTCTCGTCGGTACCAAGAGCGCGATGATCGCCACGCTGGCCCCGGTGCCGTTCGTGGGCGCGGCGGTGCTCGGCTTCGTCCGGAGTCTGCGCAGCGCCGGCTAGCGTTCGCGCCGCTCGACTTCCCTTCGGGCTTGGTCGATTTGGTCGCATGCGTAAGTCGCGATGGCGGCGTGGGTCATCGTTTCACCCTTGCGGGCGAGCGATTCATAGGTTTCTTCGCCGAGCACGTCGCGCAGGCCCGCGATGGCTGGCCCTAGTTCGGGCCACGCTCCCGCAGCGAAGGAAATGGCCGCATGGCCGGCGAGCGTGGCTGCCGGTTCGTGGCGCCCGAGACGGTACATATGCGCTGCGAGGATCGCTAGTGGGAAAGCCATACCGGGGAAATTTCCCGATCGGCGGTAATTGCCGATGCCCACAGCGAAGTAGTCCAACGCGGCCACCCGGTCGCCGTGTAGGGCCTCGAGTCGGGCCAGATTGCTCGCCAGGTACGACTCGTTGCAGCGGATACCGCTGTCTTGCGCAATCGCCCAGCCGCGGCGCAGGGCGTCCAGTGCGCCAACAGGATCGGCGTCCGCGAAGGCGAAGCCGTGGGCCAGCAACGCGTACGAGATTTCCCAAGGGTTTCGGCTGGCCTCCGCGGCGTCCACCAGACCGGCCGCGGCGGCCATCGCCTCATCACGGGAGCCAGGAATGTCACCACACCCGATGGCGCATTCGCCGCGGACACCCGCAAAGGATGTCACACCTGCCACCATGGAGGGGTGACCACCGCAATCATCGTGGTGATCGTGGTGCTGCTGGCGCTGGGCATCGTGATCAACCAGCTCTTCCGGCTAAGGGATTGGCTGAAGAATTCGCCCCCGCTCCCGCCGCCGACCGATGACGACGCGGAGGATTAGACGCGCAGGGCCGCGATCGTGTCGGCCAGCGTGGTGCGCGGATCCCGGTAGGTGATGCCGAGCTCTTGCTCGCTCGGCGAATCGTCGGATTCCGGCATCTGGGTGTAGTACTGCATGCCCGCCGCGGTGAACGGATTCTCGAACGGCAGATATGGCCCCGCCACGTCCAGCAGGGTGCCCGCGACGCGCAACACGGTGTCGGGAACCGGCACGCTGATCATCCGGGTCTGGGCGGCCTGTCCGAGCATCTTCGCCAGCTCGGCCGCCGGAACCCGGTGCCCGCCCACCATGTACCGACGCGGTCCGCGGCCGGGTTCCAGCAGCGCCGCGTGCACCGCGGCCACATCACGGGCGTCGATGACCAGCCATGCCGCGTTCCGGCCGGGAATCGTGTGGATCTGCAGCGCCGCCTTGACGCCCTCGCCGGCCTCACCGAATTGGTCGCCGACGGGCGGGCCCAGCACCATGCCGGGATAGGTGATGTTCACCGGCGCCCCGGCATCCTGCAAACCGCGGGCATAGATTTCGACCTGCGCCTTGGACGTTCCATACCCGTCCGTGCCGCCGACAACCGGCAGGTCCGCCGTCAGCGTCTCCAGTTCGGGGTGAAAGAGCGCCGTGAAGCTCGATACGTGCACGATCGGGTCGAGCCCGAGTTGGACGGCTTGGCCGAGGACGTTGCGGGCGCCTTCCATGTTGGTGCTGAGCATCTGCGGCGTCTGGCGCGGGTCGGTTGCCACCAGGGCGGCACTGTGCACGACGGCGTCGCACCCTTGTAGCGCCTCGCGCACCGAGTCGCGGTCCTTGATGTCGCCTTGGACGAATTCGGAGACGTCGACACCCAGCTTGGCGACGGACGTCTGCAGCTTCGCCGGAGTTCGGACCAGGAAGCGGACCGAATGACCCGCGTCAGCGATGGCCTTGGCGGTCCAGCCGCCGACAAATCCCGTACCGCCGGTCACCAGAACATGCATGAAGCGATGTTATGGGGAGCTTCAACGATCCCTAGCAAAAGCCGCAAAACCGGTGGGTTTTGGGGTGCTTTTACGTCCGCTCGGCCCCTATAGGTGACTGGCGGCGAACGTCGCGGCCTGGCCCGTCATGCCATTCGCCGCGTACAGCGTGTGCTGGAGGTTGGGGCCGCCCCCGCCCGGGCTGCAGATCCCGTCGCCTTCGGCGCACAACTCGAGCGTCTTGGGCTGATACAGCGGGCCGATGGTGATCAACGGCGCACCATACTTCTGCAGGAACTCACCGGACGGTGTTCCGAACAGCGTCACCGCGGCAACGTGACTCGCGATCTCCGGCGGCATCGGGGGCGGTACGGCTGAAGCGGGCACCCCGGCCGGCACCGCGGGCGAAGTGACGAACCCGGCCACGGCCGCGCCCTGGGAGTATCCGCCCAGCACCTCGCGGGTCTTCGGGCAGTTCGCCGCCATCGACTCGATGTGATTACCGGCGTCACGAATGCCGTCGATGACCGTCAACGGGAAATCGGCGTTGGAGAAGTCGGTGCTGGCCTGGTAATTGACCGGATACACCCCGAGCGATCTTCCGCCGATCTGCGAGCGTAGCGCGTCGACAAACGGGCCTCCGACGCCGCCGAGCCCCGGCGCCTCGCCGGAGCCGCGGGCGAAGACCACCTCCACGTCGGGACATGGATCGGCAGATGCCGCCGGTGCCGGCACGCTGACCAGTGCGGTAGCGGACCCAGCCGCTGCCACCCCCACAGCCACCGCAACTCGGCGCACCCACCTGATATTCAGCAATTTCGTGACGTTCATCGCTATCCAACCGTTTCCTATCGATCAGCGTATCTATCTGCTATTCGGAGCTGATTGCGGTATGGATTTCCCGAAAGGCGCACGTCTCAATCCGAGGGCGCGAGTCGGGCCCTAACGCAAACCAGCAGGCTTGCCGGTGTCGCCGACAAACCTGCTGGTTGGACGATGAGTTCTTCTTGCAGGGTTTACTTCTTGAAGGCGTCCTTGACTTTCTCGCCGGCGTCCTTCAGAGAGGACTTCGCCTGATCGGCCCTGCCCTCGTTCTTGGTGTCCTTGTCGCCGGTGGCCTTGCCGACGGCTTCCTTGGCCCGGCCGCCCAGGTCCTCGATCTTGTTCTTGACCTTGTCTTCGGTGCTCATGGAATTCTCCTGCTTCTGTAGCTACGCGTTTGATACCTAGGTTGGTTACCCCGCAGCGGCCGATCTTGAACACGGCGCCGGTTCGGCAGCAACGTCCGGAAGGCGTCCTTCACCTTCTCGCCGGCGTCTTTCAGATGAGCGCTCACCTGATCCCGCTGGCCTTCGTACTGGGTACGCCGGTTTCCGGTGACCCTGCCCACGGTCTCTCTGGCCTTGCCGCCCCAATATTGGGCTTTGTTGTTCAGCTTGTTAATTGCGGTCATGAGCTGTGCTCCCTCGGTTCGTCTGTGTGGAAGCTCACCTTCAGCGGATACCCGGCAGTCGACGGAGGTAAAACCATCGCTTGCTTCAGGGCTTCGCCGCACTGATAGCTTCATTGCCGTGATGCCACGGCAACGGGGACCCCGACTCGGAGACG
>Ga0335085_10011062_pt1 | contig 13414 bp, 14 predicted proteins | sample Lox_Sample_45_FD_206712 | JGI IMG/M metagenome (GOLD analysis project Ga0335085, IMG submission 206712) | Soil microbial communities from Loxahatchee National Wildlife Refuge, Florida, United States - Lox_Sample_4.5 | ecosystem: Environmental > Terrestrial > Soil > Wetlands | place: USA...
GTCCCACCAGGTCTCCACCCGGCCGATGCCGGGCAGGTCGAGGCGCTGGTAGGTGTTCTCGCGGGTCCACCGTTCCCAGGCCCGCCGCACCGGGTCCCTGACCTCGAACACCAGGTGGCCGCCGGGCCGCAGCGCCGCGTGGACGCCGCCCAGCGTGGCGGCCCAGTCCTCGTCGGTCAGGAACACGTGCGCGACGTTGGCGGTCATCGTGGCCATGTCCACCTGGAGCTCAGGCAACCCGGTCGCGTCGCCGTGCAGCCACCGTACCCGCTCCGCGCCCGGCTTGCCCCGCGCCACGTCCAGCGACGCCCCGGCCGGATCCACCCCGGTGACGTCCATGCCTCGGTCGGCCGCCCGGCGGGCCAGGATCCCGGTCCCGCAGCCGACATCGAGCAGGCTGCGCGCCCCGAACTCGTCCGCTATCGCCAGGTAGTGGTCGAGGTCTACCCGTCGTTCCCCCTCCACCGCGTCGTAGATCGCCGCCAGCCGCGGCTCGCCGAAGAGCGCATCCGCCATGCCCTCAGCCTAGGCAGCCAGCCCGCCGCGGTCACCGGGCCTGGGTAGCCTGGAGGCATGACTCTTCGGGTGCTGGCGGCGATGTCGGGCGGGGTGGACTCCGCGACGGCCGCGGCTCGTGCGGTGGACGCGGGTTACGACGTGACCGGCGTCCACCTGGCGCTGTCCGCCAACCCGTCGTCCTACCGGACCGGTGCCCGCGGCTGCTGCACGCTGGAGGACGCCAGGGACGCCCGGCGGGCCGCCGACGTGATCGGCATCCCGTTCTACGTCTGGGACATGGCCGAACGTTTCCACCGCGACGTGGTCGAGGACTTCGTCGCTGAGTACGCGGCGGGCCGCACCCCGAACCCGTGCCTGCGCTGCAACGAGAAGATCAAGTTCGCGGCGGTCCTGGATAAGGCGCTGGCTCTCGGCTTCGACGCGGTCTGCACCGGTCATTACGCGCGGATCGAGGACGGTGTCCTGCACCGGGCCGCCGATCCCGGCAAGGACCAGTCCTACGTGCTGGCCGTGCTGACCTCCGATCAGCTCGCCCACGCCCTGTTCCCGCTCGGCGACACGCCCAAGGCCGAGGTCAGGGCCGAGGCGGCCCGGCGCGGCCTCGCTGTCGCGGACAAGCCGGACAGCCACGACGTCTGCTTCATCGCCGACGGCGACACCAGGGGCTTCCTGGCCAAGCATCTAGGTCACGCCCCCGGCCAGATCATCGACGCCAACGGCGCCGTCCTGGGCGAGCACGACGGCGCCTACGCCTTCACCGTCGGCCAGCGCAAAGGCCTGCGCGTCGGCACGCCCGCCGGCGACGGCAAGCCCCGCTACGTCCTCGACATCGAGCCGGTGACCCGCACGGTCACCGTCGGCCCGGCCGAGGGCCTGGAGGTCAGCGAGATCACCGCGGACCGCCCGGTCTGGACCGGCTGTGTCCCGCCCGCCGCGGCCGGGCCGCGCGAGTGCCTGGTGCAGCTGCGCGCCCACGGTGACACCCATGCCTGCGCCGCCTGGGAGGACGAAGGACAGCTGCGCATCCGGCTGCACCATCCGGCCCGCGGCGTGGCCAAGGGCCAGGCCGCCGTCCTCTACGACGGCGACACGGTCCTGGGCAGCGCGACGATCAGCGGGACGTCCCAGCGGCCGGCGCTGGCTGCTGCACCCCGGCGATCCTGAGTACGCGAAAAGCCGCCGGCACCATCCGCTCGCGCGGACCGCGCCGGCGGCCTCGTGGTCAGCGACCCGACCCGCAGGGGCGTCATCGCTGTTCCGCGTGTTACCGCGGTTTACCAGCGGGGGTCGTAGTGCTCATAACGATACTGTGCGGACGGGCGGCAGTGACGCTTGGCCATGACACCTCCCTTGCTGGGCCGGACGGCTCGGCCACGGTGGCCCGCAACGCGGCCAGGTGGCGTCAGCCGTTCACCTCTAAGCCCAGTATCCGTTCCCGAAGCCTCGCCGTCACCTGGCAATTTCCGGGCCCGAACCGGCTCAGGCCCGTCCGAAGATCTGCTTGTTGAGGGCAGGCGGCCGCTCCGATTCCGGGTGGGCCTCGGTGTAGAAGTTCATGACCGCGACCACGCGTACATCCGAGCCGGGCCGCAGCACGCGGGCGTAGTGCGGGTGCCTGTGCCCGTCAAAGAAGATCAGGTGGCCGGCCTGCGGCCTGATGACCGAGCCGTTCTGCTCGACGGCGTCCACACCCACTGCGTCCTGGTCGTGCGCGACCACCAGCTCGCCGCCGCCCGCCGGGTGATCCGTGAAGAACAGGAGGCCGGTCAGGGGGTTCGAGTCGATGTGGCACTCGAATCGCATCGTGCTGCCCCGCTGCACGTTCAGTACGACGCCGTACCGGTCATCGACGGCAGCGGCGACGTCCTCCCCGTGGACCGCGCGCGCCAAGTCGAGGAAGTCGGTCCGGTAGAGCTTATAGAGCCACGGCAGGTCCTGCTGGACCGCCTCCGCGTACACCCGGCCGCGCCGGACATGCGTCACATCCGCGGCTTCCCGTGACAACAATACGGTGCGCGGGAAATCATCAAATACAGCTTTAGGCGCGATCGATTTGATGTCATCCCGCCACTCTGGAGGCAGAAGCCTGGTGACATCAAAGGTCGTCCAGGAGAAATAGTGCGCCATGAAGACCGTCCTAGAACAGGGGAAGAAGCCCCAGGGTGTAAGGATAATCGATCGATTATCCGGGTCATTGTAGTACCCGAGGGCCGATCGCGCCAGTTACTTCACGGTATATTTTTAATGACGCTCAGATAACTGCCGGCATGCTGAAACACAATAAGCGACAACGACTATGCTCGCCGCGTTCTACCCGGAAAAAGCTCCGGTAGTCTGTTATCGGCATTGCGGCCCTACGCTCGAACAGCGCCTGCGCAGGATAGTCTCTCAGCTCCCGCGGATCCGTCTCATGGCACCGTGCGAAGAATTGCCCTTCATAGTACGTGTGCAACCCGACATTGGTGGTCCACACGTCAATACGAAGCAACGTGGCCCGGTATTCCTTCGCCGCCACCTCGGCCGCCCAGTCGAACATGGCCGCCCCGAGACCGATCCCCGAGTAGCGTCTGCTGACGATCACTCGCCGGACATAGATCGCTGGCTCAGGACTCTTATGGGCTGGCCATACCGGTCGCTCATCCGCGTCCACCGGCTCCTCGGTGTCGATGGTGATCGTGCCGCCCACTGCCAGGCCGTCCCAGAGAAGCCAGGTCTTGCCTTTGTTCAGGTCGTTGCGGATACGATCTCGATGTCCAGCCTCATCGGGCCAGGGCTCCGCCCACTGATCCGTGTTCTTGCTCGTACGCAGCCAGTCGGCTGCTTCGTGTACAAGCCTGAGCACCTCCTCCGAGTCTTCCAGCGTGCCATGGCGTAGGACAAACGAGTACATTCCCACGGATCCATACTCGCCTCTGGTGGAAGCACTTGGTACCACCAAAAACGTAAAACAACACTAGACGCGTCCGCCGTTACGCTTCGTGTTCCGCGTTGAAGACCCGTTTACCTGGTTAAACGCCGACTACTCCAAGGCGCAGTGCTGGCCTCGGTTTGGGTGTCTCCAGACCTCGGCTGGGCGAAAACTTTGCCGAGTGCGCATGATCTAAATCTCTCCAGATTGCCTCCCCCATACCTATATTGTCAGGGCGCACATCCGATGATCGCGCCCCATGGCTACCTTCTGATAGCGCAGGTATCTCCTGGATCAGAAGTTTGATGGGTACGCCGTCGGCGCCGCCTGTCAATCGGCGCCGACGGCCCACGAGCGAGCCAGCTTCCGGCATTGGCCGGGCTGAGCGCCTCGCGCGGTACCGATAAGCTAACGGGTTTCGAAGAAGGGGTCGTAGTGCTCGTAACGGTACTGATTGGACGGACGCGCGTGGAACTTCGCCATAACCGTTCTTCCTCTCACCTCAATAGCGGATTTAGCTGATACAACTCGGGGTTGCGGCGTTCTGGAATCGTCACGTGGGTTCGCCACCGGCCGGTCAGAACACCCCTCCGGTTTGCCGCCCGTCGTGCGTTAAGGGCGTCGGCCGAAGCTTGGTTTGCCGCCACGGGCTTCGTTACGGCTGTCTTCACGAAACCCGCGGCCGATGTTACTGGCAAATAATCTTTATTTACGAGAACGGCGATATATGGAATTATGGTGCCGACGGGTTCCGCAGCGCGCGGGCCGCCGGACGGCTGTGGTCAAAGGGTAGATTCATCAGAAACATCTGGAACCTGTCCCACACTGACAATGAATTGATTGCGATCGGCCGGGAAAACCGTGACGGTCAGCCGCATCGGTGTACCAGTTTGGTCGAACGCGGTCCTGAAAATCTCGAATACGGCGACCCGTCCGTCGGCGGGCACATTGAAAAACGTCGCCTCGTTCGCGTCGGGCGTTCGCACCGTAATCCAGTCGCGGTAGCCGACTTGTTTCAGGCCGAGGGTGTCGGCCAGGTATTTCACGGTGCCGATCGCGATGTCTTCGGCTTGGATGAGCTTGTCGGCGCCCTTGAGGAGGAATCCCATGGGATAAAAGGAGGTCTGCATCGACCATGGGGTATCGTCGATGTAGCGTTTCTGGTGCCGGCTGATCACCTGAGAGCCTTCGCTGACCTGCAACTGGGAGGCGATAGGAGCCGGTGCCTTCTGGATCTCGATCTGCGGGTCCGTGCTCATGAAGACCCGGGCTTTTCCCTCGACCTTGCCCGCCGCTGACTCTTCGACCTCCCCGTACAAGGTCGGCACCTTGGAGTAGCCAGTCAGGTTCGTGATGTACGGGCTGATCTTCTGTACGACAAAGGTGCCCTGGCCCGGCTTGGTCTCAACCAGCCCGAGGGTAGTGAGCCACTTGATCGCGTCCCGCACTGTGTTCCGTGACGCGTCGTACTGTTCGCGGAGTTCGAGTTCGGTCGGCAGCTGGCTGCCGCGCTTGATGGCTCCCGACTCGACCTGTGCCCGCAGGTCCTCGGCGATCTGCCGGTACATCGGGTTCGACATCGGACCTCCTCACGGACTCGGTGACCCTGTAGTTGGGGTGGTCTGGCCTGTCCCTACCACCCCTGCCATCCTGCCAAGCCAAATATTTGGCATTGATGGGTCTATACCCAACCTTTGGTTGGTAACACCCTAGACACCATACCAGAGGTTGGGATGGCTTGGATGGCAGGGTGCATAGGGCCGATCCTAGTAGTAGGTCTGCTCGGTTGCACTAGGATCTGCCAGATGGGCCCAGAGAACAGAACAGGCTGGCTGAACGGTACATACCGGACAGGTAGGGTGGCCGGTGGGCTGGTGGCGAGGTCCTCAGCCCGCGGCTAGCGGCGGCCGGGATGTCTGGTCCGGGGCCGCTAGGCAGGAAGTGGGGCCTCGTGGAGTGGTCTCCGCGAGGCGGAAGTGCTGGAGGCCGTCATGGCCATTGTCGTAGTCGCCGGATCCTTGTTCTTCACCATGATCATCGGACTGGTCATGATCGCGGTCTCGGTTCGCCGTGAAGACCGCGCCTTCAGCCTGATCGACGACGCGCCCGACTGGCTGTCCAGGAACGCCCGTCGGCTGAACGGCGTGGGATGCCGGGACCTGGACCCGGAACTCCTCCGCCCGGCCGGGCAGCTCGTACACTGACGACACCGCGGTCGCGGACGTAGGCCCCGGTCTTGCCCGTCTTCGGGGCCGATTCCTGATTTACGCCATTGACCTGCTATTTTCCGGTCGGTGGCGGGAGTCCAGGGCGGCGCGGACAGCGCGGCTTCCGCAGCCTGCCCGCCGCGCGGGACCTGACGAGGGGAACCCGGCCCGGGTGACGGCGAAATATCCAGGCGACTCCGTCTTTCTGTCCCGGTGTCCTATTCCTTTCTCCGGCCCGGGCGGGGGAGTGGCTGCCTGGCTGTCCCCGGTGGTCGCGCTTGAACGCCGGTGCGTGGTGTCCTGGCCATCCGCCGGGCCGGGCTGAAGGGGCCCGAGGCGTGCCCAAGCCCGATTCGCGACCGGCGCCGGGCGTATTCAGGCGCCTCGTCGCGCCGAAGGGCCATGTGACTACGTCAAGCCTCGTTCCTTGCCGTGCCAGCCATCCCAACCAATGGGCTGGCCGGATCTAACAGAATCATCCTAGCTATAGGAATGTAACCGTCTTGATATGGTTTCACGGCTCTGACCCATGGGTATCCCGCGGTCATGTACCAAACATTGGGATGGGTGGTAATAGCCCGGCTGTTCTACTGCTTGGTCATAGGAGTACAGGTCATACCACCCCGACTGGACCAATGATTCATCTCAGTCCAGCGGACCAGATGGTATGCGCAGCTACTAGGCCGTTTTCGGCCCTCGGACGAGGTGCCTCCGGAAGATCTTCGGAGGCATGGAAGGCACGGCCCGGCGGTAACCCGCTTCGCCGGCAGGTTGTGTGGGGAGGCTGCGATGAGCAGCGGAGCAGCAGTAGCGTACTTGATCCTGGCGGTTTTTCTCGGCGGGGTCACCCTAGGCGTAATCGCGATGGTAGCGGTAGCGATTCGAAAGGAGGATCGACTGTACTCCCTGTCCGGCGCCGCGCCGGGCGCGGCGGCACGGGGGGCGAGATGGCTCACCCGCTTCGGCGGAGCGGGCACTTACTACCGGCCGCGCGACTGGACCTAGCCATGAACGACACGGTCGCAGCCATCGTCAGCGCGTTTTTCATCATCGGGATCGTCGTAGGGATCATCGCCGTCGTAGCCATGTCCGTCCTCCGCGCCGAACACCGGGGCGACCAAGACGATGACGTCGGTCCCTTCGACGACCCATACGAACCGCCCGGTCCGGGCTGGGACGACCCCCGCGGCCAGTACCGGCGCTGGCCGGATGATACCGACAACGATCTCAGCGGCAGATAGGCCCTCTGACGGGGGGAAGCTACCCCGCGTCCCGCTCTGGGGCCGGGGCGCGGGGTAGCACCAAGCCTGTCTCGGATAAGCCAGCGGGCCTGCGTCGTGTGACGCAGTGTGAACAGCCGTCGCGGCATAGCGTGCTGGTATCGCGGCCAACGCAGGACGCGGGGCGACGGTGAACCCGTCGGCGTAGTGGCAGGAGGCCATGGTGGGGTCCATGGTGGCGGTAATAGTGATCGGATTCAGCCTCTGTGCGGGGCTGGTAACGGGGGTCTTCGCGATGATCGCGCTGGTCGTGCGGCGGGAGGACCGGCAGTACTCGCTGACCCGCCCGGCCCGGGGCGTGGCGGCCCGCGGTGTCCGGCGGCTGACCGGTGTGGGCATGCGGGACGTCACGCCGTCCGCTTTGTGGGGACAGCCGGCCGAGCGGGTGCTGCGTTGAGCGGAGGGGCCCTGGTCGGCGTCCTCCTGCTGGTCTTCTTCGTGGGCGGGATCGCCGTCGGCGTGTTGGTCGTGATCGCCATGTCCGCCCGCCGGACCCGCAAGTCCGGTGAGCCGGACTGGGAGCAGGACACCGATGACGACGGGGAAGCGGACGACGAGGAGCCGGGCGGCGGTCCCGGAGCCTGGCCCCCGATTGTCGGCTGGCGGTCCTAAGCTCGGTATGTGCCTGATGACCACCGCTATCCTTGGCCGGCCGGGAGCGCCACCGGGATCGGCTCGATGCCCGGGACGAACCCCGCCGAGGCGATGCGCGTCATCGCCGGCGAGCTTCCCGAGTTCCCGTACCTGCCCGAGCTGCCGGCGCGCGGCCCCGGCGCGGACCTGACCGGCCGGACCGCGGGGCTGCTGGTCGACATCCCGGTCGAGGTCAGCCCGCGGGGCTGGCGGCTGGCCGAGCGGCCCGGCCGCGACCTCAGCCGGGCCAGGACCATGCTCTCCTCCGACCTCGACGTCATGGAGGAAGTGCTCGACGGCTACCGCGGGCTTGTCAAGGTTCAGCTGTGCGGGCCGTGGACGCTGGCCGCCACGCTGGAGCTGCCGCGCACGCTGAACGTCGCCATCGCCGATCCCGGCGCGGTGGCCGACCTGACCGCCTCGCTGGCCGAGGGGGCGGCCGCCCACGTGGCCGAGATCACCAAGCGGCTGCCTGGCGCCCAGGTCGCGGTCCAGTTCGACGAGCCGGCCCTGCCCGCCGTGGCGGGCGGCGAGGTGCCGACAGCGAGCGGCCTGTCCCGGCTCCGCCCGGTCGAGGCTGAGGTGCTCAGGGACCGGCTGGCCCAGGTCCTCGCGGCCGTCCACGGCTATACGGCGGTGCACAGCTGCGCGACGTCGGTCCCGTTCGGCCTGATCCGGACGGCGGGGGCCGGTGCGCTGTCCTTCGACCTCAGCCAGCTACGGCGCGGCGAGCAGGACGGCATAGCCGAGGCCGCCGAGGCAGGCCTCGGGCTGCTGATCGGTGCGGTGCCCGCGGTCCCCGAGCCGGAGGCCACAACGGGCGCGCCGGGCCGGGCCGCCCCCGTCCAGGGCCCGACCGGGCCTGGTGACGGCAGTGCCGAGGCCCGCCAGACCGCGGACCGGATCATCCGGCTGTGGCGCCGCCTTGGGCTCCCGCTGGCCACCTGCCCGGACCAGGTCGTGATCACTCCGGCCTGCGGGCTGGCCGGCGCCTCGCCTGCTTACGCGCGCGCCGCGTTGACGCGGTGCCGGGAGGCGGCGAGCATGCTGGCTGAGCTGATCGAGGAGACGGGGGAGTCCTGATGAGTGAGAACGAGACGGGCGCGGAAGTCCAGGAAGCGCCCGCCGAGGCCAAGCGGCGGCACGCCGACCTCAGCCTGGAGATCACCGAGGCCGATCACCGGTACTACATCCTGGATTCGCCGACGATCTCCGACATCGACTACGACACCAAGATGCGCGAGCTGCGCGCGCTGGAAGAGCAGTATCCCGAACTGCGCACGCCGGACTCGCCGACCCAGACCGTGCACGGCGCCATCTCCACGCTGTTCACCCCGGTCGAGCACCTGGAGCGGCTGCTCAGCCTGGACAACGTCTTCACCCTGGAGGACCTGGGCGGCTGGTCGGACCGGGCGACCAAGCTGGGTGGCAGCGGGCCCTACCTGTGCGAGCTGAAGATCGACGGGCTGGCCATCGACCTCGTCTACCGGGACGGCGCGCTGGTCAAGGCGGCCACCCGGGGTGACGGGCGCACCGGCGAGGACGTCACGCCCAACATCAGGACCATCTCCTCCATCCCGGCCCGGCTGACGGGCACCGGGCACCCGGCCGTGCTGGAGGTCAGGGGCGAGGTGTTCATGCCGGTCGAGGCGTTCGGCAAGCTGAACGAGTCGCTGCTGGACGCGGGCAAGGCCGCCTTCGCCAATCCGCGGAACTCGGCGGCCGGCTCCCTGCGGCAGAAGGACCCCAAGGTCACCGCCTCCCGCGCCCTTGACGCCATCGTGCACGGCATCGGCCGGGTCGAGGGCTCGGCCGGCGCCGAGGGTATCAGCGGTGAAGCGGCGGGCCCGGGCGAGGAAGGCCACCTGGAAGGCGCGCCGGATTCCCAGTCAGGCTGGTACGAGCGGCTGGACAGCTGGGGCCTGCCAGTCAGCAGGCTGTACAAGGTCGTGCCGGACATGGACGGGGTCCGCGAGTACATCGCCCACTACGGCGAGCACCGGCACGACCCCCAAGGTCCGCCGTACGAGATCGACGGCGTGGTGGTCAAGGTGGACCAGATCGCGCTGCAGCGCCAGCTCGGCTCCACCAGCCGGGCGCCCCGGTGGGCCATCGCCTTCAAGTACCCGCCGGAGGAGGTCACCACCCGGCTGCTCGACATCCAGGTCAACGTCGGGCGCACCGGCCGGGTCACCCCGTTCGCCGTGATGGAGCCGGTCAAGGTCAGCGGGTCCACCGTGGACCGGGCGACCCTGCACAACGCGGACGAGGTCAAGCGCAAGGGCGTGCTCATCGGCGACATGGTGATCCTGCGCAAGGCCGGCGACGTCATCCCCGAGGTCCTCGGTCCGGTTGCCGACCTGCGCACCGGGGACGAGCGCGAGTACGACTACCCCACCCACTGCCCGTCCTGCGGCACCGAGCTCGGCCGCGAGGAGGACGAGGTCGACTGGCGCTGCCCGAACACCAGGTCCTGCCCGGCCCAGCTGCGCGAGCGGCTGTTCCACCTGGCCGGGCGGGGTGCCTTCGACATCGAGGTGCTCGGCTGGGAGGCGGTCGGCGCGCTGCTCGACAGCGGGCTGGTCGCCGACGAGGGCGACGTGTTCTCGCTCACCGAGGAAAAGCTGCTGACCTGCTCGTTCTTCGTGGTCAAGCAGGGCACGCTGAGCGCCAACGCGTCCCGGCTGCTCGACAACCTGGACGAGGTGCGGACCCGGCCGCTGTGGCGGGTCCTGGTCGCGCTGTCCATCCGCCACGTCGGGCCGACGGCGGCCAGGGCGCTGGCCGCCGAGTTCGGCTCCCTGGACCGCATCGAGGCGGCCAGCGTCGACGCGCTGGCCGCGGTGGACGGGGTCGGGCCGACGATCGCGGCGTCGCTGCGCGAGTGGTTCGCCGTCGACTGGCACCGGGCCATCGTGGCCAAGTGGCGCGCGGCCGGCGTGCGGCTCGGGGACCCGGACTGGGACCCGAACCGCGCCGCGGCCCGGCTGCTGGCCGGGGTGTCGGTGGTGATCACCGGCACGCTTGAGGGCATGAACAGGGACGAGGCGGGCGAGGCGGTCCGGGCGGCCGGCGGCAAGGTGACCTCCTCGGTGTCCAAGAAGACTCACTTCGTGGTCGCGGGCGAGAACGCCGGCTCCAAGTACGACAAGGCCATGGAGCTCGGCGTCCCCGTCCTGGACGAGGCCGCCTTCCGCGTCCTCCTCACCGAAGGCCCCGACGCGGTAACCCCGGCTGAGTGAAGCGGGCGGCCGGCTCGCCGGATAGGCGGCCGGGCGGCAGCGTCCGGCCGCACAGCACCAACAGCAGGTCGGACGCCGCGCCCTCCAGGGGCGCGCCGGAGCCGAGGGCCCAGTCCATGTCCGACGCCCGCAGCTCGATTCCGTCGAGCTGAACACCGAAGAACTTGACGGACCGGTCGTCCAGGCTGCCTGGCAGCACCGGCCGCAGCCGCTCCTCCGGGACCAGCCGCTCCTCCGGGACCAGCCGAGCCAGGCCGAGTGGCACCGTGATGTCCAGGCCGTGGATCAGGTCATGAGCCAGCGCCCCGGTGGCCCCGCCGCCCGGCGGCTGCCAGGGGTGCCCGATGTTAGACCGGACTGAGGCAGTCAGTTCCGCGGGTGACATCGCGGCCGCGTCCCGCCGGGCCAGCCGGTCGGCCATCTCGTTGAACCGGCCGCGCGACTTGGCCAGCTCGATCGCGAACCGCCCGCGGCCGTACCGGAATGGCATCGTGATGTGCGCCACGACCTCGCGCACGCGCCAGCCCGCGCAGAGCGTGGGCTCGTCCCAGCCGGGCTCGGGCAGCCCGGCCAGGACCTCGGCCAGCTCGGCGCGCTGGGCGGCGATCATGTCCTTGATGGTGTCCATCGCTGTCACGTCTCCTCGTGCAGAAAAGGGTCTACACGCCAGCGACGACCGGGCCGCCGCGGAAATGGACGTTTCAGCCGAGACCAGTTTCCGGCCAACATCAGTGTCCGGCTTCCGGGAACGACATGAGTTTCACACTCATGCTGCTGGGACAGCATGAGTGTGAAACTCATGTTGTTACGGGCAGCGCGCCCAGCGCCCTAACCAGCGCCGGTTTCTGCTAGGCGGCGGCTCAGGAACCGCCGTTCGGCGTCGGTGCTGGCCAGTTCCAGCGCCTCGCGGTAGCAGGCCGCCGCCTCCTCCGCCCGGCCCAGACGGCGGTACATGTCCGCCTTGGTGGCGGCCAGCAGGTGGTAGCCGGCCAGCTTGCCCGTCGCCTCCAGCGCCTCGACCAGCACAAGGCCCGCCGAGGGGCCGTCCGCCATCCCCACCGCGACGGCCCGGTTGAGCTCGACCACCGGCGTCGGCAGGAACCGGGCCAGCTGGCCGTACAACAGGGCGATCTGAGCCCAGTCGGTGTCAGACGCCCGCGCCGCGGTGACGTGACAGGCGGCGATGGCCGCCTGCACCTGATAGGGACCTGGCCGCCCGCTCCGCAGGGCGGCCTCGAGCACCGCCACTCCCTCGCTGATCGAGGCCGCGTCCCAGAGCGAACGATCCTGGTCTTCCAGGGTCACTATCTCGCCGTCGGCGTCGAGCCGGGCGGCCCGGCGCGCGTCGTGCATCAGCATCAACGCCAGCAACCCGGCCGCCTCCGGCTCGGACGGCATCAGCCGGGCCAGCACGCGGCCCAGCCTGATCGCCTCGGCCGCCAGCCCCTGCCGGATCAGGTCCGCGCCCGCGGTGGCCGAGTAACCCTCGTTGAACAGCAGGTACACCACGCCGAGGACGCCCGGCAGGCGTTCGGGCAGCAGGTGCGCGGGCGGCACCCGGTAGGGGATGCCCGCATCCCTGATCTTCTGCTTGGCCCGGACCAGGCGCTTGGCCATGGTCGCCTCGCTGGCCAGGAACGCCCGGGCGATCTCGGCCGTGGTCAGCCCGGCCAGCGTGCGCAGCGTCAGCGCGACCCGGGCCTCCAGCGACAGCGCCGGGTGACAGCAGGTGAACATCAGCCGCAGCCGGTCGTCGGGGACGCCGCTGTGGTCGGTCTCCGGCTCGAACGCCAGACCCGAACCAGCGGCTGGCTCAACCGACAGCGCGGCGACCTCACGCAGCTTGGCCGCCCCGACCGTCCGGCGGCGCAGCACGTCGATGGCCCGGTTGCGGGCCGCCGTGGTCAGCCACGCCCCGGGCCGCCGCGGCACCCCGTCGGCGGGCCAGCGCTGCAGGGCCATCGCGAAGGCGTCCTGAGCGCACTCCTCGGCCAGGTCCCAGTCGCCGGTGACCCGGATGAGCGTGGCCACCACCCGCCCCCATTCCTCCCGGAAAGCGAAATCCACCGCCGCCTTAACGTCGGTCATCATGACGGCGGCCGCATTTCGCGGACCTCGATGGTCCCGTAGGTCGCGGCCGGGTGCTCGGCCGCCACCGCCAGCGCCTCCTCCATGTCCGCGCATTCGATCAGGCAGAACCCGCCCACCTGCTCCTTGGTCTCGGCGAACGGCCCGTCGGAGAGCATCAGCTGACGTCGGCGCACCCGCACCGCCTTGCCCTCGGCGGGCGGCCGCAAACCGCCACCGCCGCAGAGCACGCCGCGCGACAGCATCCGTTCGCTCCACCCGTCGCAGCCGTCCTCGGCATGCGCGGCGGCACTCTCGTCTCCCCGGATCAAAAGCAGAAACCGCACTGCTCCTCCTCACCGCCAAGCATCGCGCACCACCAAACCGATACGACGAACGCCCAGGCCGGAAATCACCGCTCCCGGCGTTATTGCTTACAGCCTGCCTCCTGATCGCCCCTAGAATCGCGTGCATGCCCATAACCCGTGACGAGGTCGCGCACCTGGCGCGGCTGTCCAGGATCGCGCTCAGCGACGCCGAACTCGACCATCTGGCGCC
>Ga0335085_10011063_pt1 | contig 13413 bp, 14 predicted proteins | sample Lox_Sample_45_FD_206712 | JGI IMG/M metagenome (GOLD analysis project Ga0335085, IMG submission 206712) | Soil microbial communities from Loxahatchee National Wildlife Refuge, Florida, United States - Lox_Sample_4.5 | ecosystem: Environmental > Terrestrial > Soil > Wetlands | place: USA...
CCAGTTCAACATTGGAATTGAGGAAGAAGGGCTTAGATATGGGGTAGCTTTATCGTTGGAGTCAAGCCAAACTCTGCCCGACATTACCCTGCTATACCCAAAAGCCCTCCGTTTGAACCAATTTCTCAGGTCAAACCCTGATTTCTTTTCCGAATACTCGATGTGGCACTGGTCAAGAGAAGGGAGGAGCAATATTGGCCCCGTAAAAGAAATGACCGAAGATCTCTTGCGGCCAAACACATTCATATTTATTGGAAAACTACAGGACATGGAGCACATCGACTATGATGCCGTTTTGACGACTTTCGATGAGCTTCTGCAACTATACGTATACGTTGAAAAAACCGATCAGTGCGGAATTATAGAGGACGAAATTGGCGCCACCGACGAGTTTCAATTCGAGTCGAAAAGAACAAATCTTGCTGAAGAGAGAATCTATACGCTGGAACAGAAGTCTGTGAGCCTAAGCATTCGACATTCTCTAATTCAGCAAGAAATGACCAAAAGATTAGAGGTTCAGCATGGTGCTGAAAACGTGTCGGTTGAACAGCAAATCAGTGGCAAGAAAATCGATATTGTATTGCGGGTCGGAGATTCGTATTATTTCTTCGAAATAAAGACAAGTGGTTCCGCAAAAGCCTGCATTAGGGACGCTTTAGGACAGCTAATGGAATATGCATATTGGCCAGGGAGAATAAATGCAGAAAAACTTATTGTAGTAGGCGAAGACGAAATAGATGAGAAGACGAGGAACTATCTTGCATTTATTAGAAAAGAATTCAAGTTGCCGATTGAGTATGAGAGAATTGCAATAGAATGATATAGACGGGTAGGTGGGGCACGTCTCTTCGTGCCCCACATCTTCCGATTTCATCGCCGGGAATGTTGGGCGACGCTGCGCTATGCCCAACCTACATTCTGGTAAATCAATATATGCAATACCGTCGCGCCAAAACACCCGGAGCAACTTATTTCTTCACCGTGGTGACTTTCGGCCGACGGAAAATGTTATGCGATCCGGCAAACATCGCGTTGCTGCGGGATGCATTCCGAACGGTTAAATCCCGCCATCCCTTCACTATCGACGCATTCGTTTTACTTCCGGATCATCTGCATTGCATCTGGACCTTGCCGTCGGGTGACATGGACTACCCCACGCGCCAATGACTTCAAGTTTAGCGATCAAGCCTGAATTCCAGCGTACGCATCGATCTCCTCCCCCAACGGGGGAGGCCGGGTGGGGGCGATATCAACAGAGGCTTTTACCTCGTTTAATCGCCCCCATCCCATCCTTCCCCCGACGGGGGGAAGGGCTCCAGCCTTAGGCCAGCGGTATTGCCCCATGCGCTGGATGCTGGTTAAACGACATTTCTCCCAGCATTACACCCTTCCTCCATCTCGGAATTTATCCCCCAAAGTGGGCGAGAGCATCGGAAAACCCGGATGAAACCGGTTATGGGGAATAATCGCACGCGCAATGTTCTGCGAACGGAGGAATTACTTTGTCAAACCCCGGTCAACACCAGGTCAAGCGCGGCAATAATGACATCGCGCTGCTCGGTGAGATTGCTTGTTTTTTGCGGAAGTTTTTTTCTCGGAACGCCGGCTAGTTCTGGCGCCATCATCACGACGGGTTGGCCTTCGATCTCGAAGGTCGGCATCAGTCCGTGAATCGGAGGCGCGTTCACTGCGGCCGGATCGTAGAGCGGTACAATGATCGTCGTGTTCAGGGCAGCGAGCAAAGCGCTTTGTACATCCAACAAGAACGGTATCCTGCGACTCTGTGCGGTCTCGGGGTTGCGATACACGTCGAACTGAGCCATCAGAAAGTCCGCCAGCCATCGCTGAACACGCCCTGTTCTTCGATCCGCCGGTTATAAGCGGCGATCGCCTCGCGGTTTTCCTCCAGCCACCGTTCGCGCTTCTTGGTTCTGACCAGTTCGGCGAGGTGGGTTTCGAAAGCCTGCGAGAGGTTGATATTCAACGCCTTGGCCTCGGCCAGCAGATCGGCGCGGATAGATAGGTTGGTCGCTTTCTTGGCGGATGCGTGGGCGGACATGGGTGAGCTCCTTGAATGCATAGATGCGCAAATGCTATGCGCATTACACGCAAAGCTCAATCCACAACACGCATGAATTGGTTTCTGCGTTCATTTCTAGCGCAGTGCGACTTTATGGGTTCGTGGTCTTGGGTAAGCCGGGTTGCGATGGACGTCGAACTGAGACCTCAGAAAGTCGGTCATTCGTCGTTGCCGCTTCTTGATTCTGACCAGTTCGGCGAGATGACTGGACAATTCATCCTGCTCGACCAGTGCCCCCAGTTCCGTATGGCCGGCAACGACACGCGCATGTCGATCTGTTCAGGCTCGGGCGCAAGCCCAGACGTCGATGCGTTCCACGCCTGCGGCCTTTAGCACTTTCGCCAGCTCGTTCACGGTGGTGCCGGTGGTGACGACGTCGTCGACGATCGCTACGTGCGATGCTCGCGGTGCGGCAATGATTCGAAACGCTTTCTTTAGATTGCGCAGGCGTTCTTTGGCCGGCAGTTCCGCTTGGGGTTGAGTGGCTCGGGCGCGGGCGCAGCAGTACGGATCAAGCGGTATGTGCAACTGGCGGGAAAGTGTACGGGCGACTTCCGCGGCCTGGTTGAAGCCGCGCTCGCGATATCGGCTGGGATGCAGGGGTACGGGAAGCAGCAAGGCGGGTTTGTTTTTGACCCCGGTCAGCGCTTCCGCCATCAGTTGGCCGAGGAGTCGGGCGCTGGGATAGTTGGCCCGGAATTTAAGGGCGTGGATCAAATGCCGCACCGGCTCTTCGTAGCGAAACGGGGCGAAGGTGGCGTCGAAAGCCGGTGGATGTCGCTGGCAGCGCCCGCAGTCGACGGTCTGTGAGACCGATAGCGTCAGGCCGCAGCGAGGGCAGGGCGTCAGGTTATAGGGCAGCGATTCCGCACAGGGCCGGCAGAGGTCGCGACCTGCGGTGCCCGGATCGCCACATAGCAGGCAGGTGGGCGGATAAAGCCAATCCTGTATAATGCCTGACCAGTTGTTCACTTCATGGTCGCCGTGAGGTTGACAGGATTTATGGGCCTTTTCCGGAGAATCAGAAGAATGCGAGCCGAGTCCCTAGGTAATTTAGCCGAGAACAAAAACCGTACGAGTGAAGTCCGTCACGACTGGCGCCTGGACGAGGTGGAAGCCCTGTTCGCGCTCCCGTTCAACGACCTGGTGTTCCGTGCGCAGACTACCCACCGTGAGCATTTCGATCCCAATGAAATCCAGGTCAGCAGCCTGTTGAGCATCAAAACCGGCTCCTGTTCCGAAGATTGCGCCTATTGTCCCCAGAGCGCCCGTTACGACACTGGCCTGAAGCGCGAGGAACTGATGCCGGTCGAGGCGGTGCTCGAGGCCGCCCAGGCGGCGAAAGAGCAGGGGGCGTCGCGGTTCTGCATGGGCGCGGCTTGGCGCAGCCCGAAAGACCGCGATATCGATCGCGTGGTGGAGATGATCGAGGGGGTGCGCGCTTTGGGGATGGAAACCTGCGTGACCCTGGGCATGCTGTCCGACCGGCAGACCCGGCGGCTGAAAGAGGCGGGTCTGGATTACTACAACCACAATCTCGACACTTCCGAAGAATATTATTCGGAGATCATCACCACCCGCACTTACCAAGACCGACTGGACACCTTACAACGGGTGCGTGAGGCGGGGATCAACGTGTGCTGCGGCGGCATCGTCGGCATGGGCGAGAGCGACGCCGACCGTGCCAAGCTGCTGCTGGAACTGGCGACACTGCCCAAGCACCCGGAAAGCGTGCCCATCAACATGCTGGTGCAGGTGCAAGGCACACCCCTGGCCGGCGCCTCCGAACTCGATCCTTTCGTGTTCGTCCGCACCATCGCGGTGGCCCGCATTCTGATGCCGCAATCTCGGGTCAGGCTCTCGGCCGGCCGCACCGACATGAGCGATGAGATGCAGTCCTTGTGCTTCCTTGCCGGGGCCAATTCCATTTTTTACGGTGAAAAACTGCTGACCACGGACAATCCGCTCGCCGCTAGCGACCGTCGGTTGTTCGAACGTCTGGGTCTGCGCATGGCCGGATCAACTACCGAATTGCTGAACGGATGAGACCCGATCAGCTGCCCGCGCGGCTGAGAGAGATCGAACTGCAGGGGCTTTACCGCCGCCGTCGCATCTTGGGGAGTTCCCAGGGTGTGGAAGTCGAATGCGAAGGCCGCCGGCTGCTGAATTTCTGCAGCAACGATTATCTGGGTTTGGCCGCTCATCCGGAGGTCGTGCAGGCGTTCCGGCGCGGCGCACAGGCTCATGGCGTTGGCAGTGGCGCTTCGCATTTGGTGTGCGGTCACGGGCGGGCCCATCATGCGCTCGAGGAGGAGCTGGCCGAATTCACCGGGCGCGAACGAGCGCTGCTGTTTTCCACCGGCTACATGGCGAATCTGGGCGTGATCGCCGCTCTGGCGGGTCGGGGCGACTGGGTGTTCGAGGATCGGCTGAATCATGCCTCTCTACTGGATGGCGCCTTGCTCTCGGGCGCGAGGCTCAAGCGTTTTTCCCATGCCGATGCGGACGATTTGCGGCGTGAACTGACGACCTGTCCGGCGGAAGGGCGGCTGATCGTCACCGATGGCGTTTTCAGCATGGACGGCGATCTCACACCCCTGCGTGAACTGGCCCCCGTGGCAAAAGAGGCAAACGCCTGGCTGATGGTGGATGATGCCCATGGCCTGGGTGTGATCGGCTCGTCGGGGCGGGGCGTGACGGAACATTTCGGTCTGGGTCAGGACGAGGTTCCGGTGCTGATCGGAACCTTGGGCAAGGCTTTCGGGACTTTCGGCGCGTTCGTCGCCGGCAGTGCCGATCTGATCGAATTTCTGATCCAGCGCGCCCGTACCTATGCCTATACCACGGCGCTGCCCCCGGCGGTGGCGGAGGCGACGCGGGCCAGCTTGCGGCTGGTTCGGGAAGAGTCCTGGCGACGCGAGAAACTCCGCAGCGTGGTCAGGCGTTTTCGCAGCGGCGCTGCTCAGTTGGGTTTGCACATCATGGACTCGAGCACCCCGATCCAGCCGATCCTGCTGGGCGACAATGAACGCGCCCTGCGCGCGAGTCAGGCATTGATGGATGCTGGCCTTTGGGTCGGCGCGATTCGTCCGCCGACGGTTCCGGTCGGCAGCGCGCGTTTGCGTGTCACCTTCTCGGCGGCTCACGAGGAGGTGCAGGTGGATCGCCTGCTCGATGCCTTGGGTTGCGTTGCCGCAGGCCGGCCATGATCCGGGAGTTCGGTCGGATTCATACGGAAACCCTCGGCAGCGGTCCGGATGTCGTCCTCGTGCATGGCTTTGGAATGCACTCGGGCGTGTGGCGAGATTTCGCCGCGCTGCTGGCGGAGCGCTTTCGCGTCACCCTCCTCGACCTGCCCGGTCACGGGCGCAGCGGCATGATCGCCGATTTCACCCTGGACGGCGTGGGCCGGGCCTTGCTGGAGGTCGCGCCCAAACGCGCGCACTGGCTGGGCTGGTCGCTGGGCGCGACGATCGGTTTGCATCTGGCGAACCGGTATCCCGAGCGCATCGCCACCCTGGCCATGCTGGCCGGCAGCGCCCGCTTCGTGCGCGGGGACGACTGGCCCTGCGCCATGGAGCCGGAACTCCTGTCGCAGTTCGGTGTGGATATGCTGGCGGACTATCAAAACACCCTGATGCGGTTCTTGGGCCTGCAAACCTGGGGGCTGGAAGACGCCCGTTCGGTCGTGAAACGGCTGCGGGAGGCGGTCGGCGAATGTAGGCCGCCGGAGGAGAACGCCTTGCGCGCCGGTCTGGCCATTCTCGCTACCGCCGATTTGCGCAGGGCCTTGTCCACACTGCGGCCGCCCTTGTTGCTGCTGCTGGGCGGTCGCGACCGCCTGGTGCCGGCGGCTGCCGGCCGGGCCATGCAGGCATTGGCGAGATCGGCCGAGTTGCACGTGCTCGATCGGGCGGCGCATGTGCCTTTCCTGACGCATGCCGGGGATTGTGCTTCCCTGGTCTTGGATTTCTGGCGGCGGCATGATGAAGCGACCGGTTGATCAGGCATATCCGGTGAACGAATCCCTGCCCGACAAGCGTCTGGTCGGCCGGTCGTTCAGCCGCGCCGCGCCGCGCTACGATCAGGTGGCCGAGTTGCAGAGAAGAGTGGGCGAGGAACTTCTGGCGGATTTACTCGGCTCTTCGCTCAGGCCCCGGACGATCGTCGACGTGGGGGCCGGAACGGGCCATTTCGCCGCCCGCCTGCTGGAACGTTTTCCCGATGCCCGGTTGATTGCACTGGATCTTGCCGAGGGCATGCTGCGCCAGATACGGGCGCGGCCGAATGTGAAGGAACGGGGTTGGCTGGTCTGCGGGGACGCCGAGTCCTTGCCGCTCGCGGATCGAAGTGCGGATGTGGTGTTTTCCAATCTCGCCTTGCAATGGTGTCTCGATGTGTCCGCTGTTTTCGCCGAGTTCAGGCGGATTCTGCGGCCGGGCGGTATCGTACTGTTCAGCAGTTTCGGCGCGGAAACCCTTTGTGAATTGCGGCAGGCCTGGCGTCAGGTCGATGGCTATTCCCACGTCAATGCCTTTTGTCCGAAAGAAACGGTTAAGGAAGCATTGATCCGGGCAGGTTTCGACCAAACCACGGTGCGCGGCTCGACGGTCGCGCTCGCTTATCCAAACGTCGACGCGCTCATGCGCGAGCTCAAGGCGCTAGGCGCCCACAATGTCACGGTCAACCGTCCGCGTCACCTGATGGGCAAGGAAGCCATGCGGAAAATGCTCGCCGCCTACGAGGACTTGATGCCCGATGGCCGGATCAGGGCGAGTTTCGAATTCATCCGAGGCTATGCCCTCCGCGGGTAAGGCCATGGCAGCGTCGGGTTTTTTCATTACAGGAACCGACACGGGGGTGGGCAAGACCCGGGTGAGCATTGCCCTGATGGGTTGGTTGAGGAACCGGGGGTTGACGGTGGTCGGGATGAAGCCGGTGGCGACCGGTTGCGGCATGGCGGATGGTCGGTTGCGGAACGAGGACGCCTTGCTGCTGCAGGAAAGCTCATCGGTGCAGGTACCCTACGAAAGGGTCAATCCCTATGCCTTCGAGCCCGGGATTTCCCCTCATATCGCGGCGCGGCTGACGGGACGGCCGATTGATCTGGGGGCGATCGTGAGGCAATGCCGCGAATTGCAACATCTGGCCGATTGCGTGGTGGTAGAGGGGGTCGGCGGCTGGGAAGCGCCGCTGAGCGAACGGCATAAAGTGTCCGATCTGGCGCGCGCCTTGGGCCTTCCGGTGATTCTGGTGGTGGGCATGCGCCTGGGCTGCCTGAACCACGCCTTGCTGACTTACGCCGCATTATCGCGCGGCGAAGTGGAGTGCGCGGGTTGGATCGCCAATCAGCCTGCCGCGGACTTTCCCTTTCTTGAAGAGAATATTCAAACCCTCACCGTCGAATTGCCGGTTCCTTGCCTCGGCATCCTGCCGCATTCCCAGTCCGCCGAGGGTTGGGTTAAGGACAGCTTTGCAACAGGTGCCGGCAATGAAATCTTGCGCCGACTTCGCGTATAAGTTAAATTTCGCCGCTAAATACACGCATTTCAGCTTCCAGGCGGAATTACACCCAATATCCGTGGGTGTTTTTTTGCCTTTCGCTTTTCGCCGGCTGTGTCTGACGGATGCAGCCTGTGGCTCCTGAATAGTGGCATGCGGCGGAGAATTCGCCATGGTCGAGACAGGACATGATGCGGAGACGGGTGAGAGAAAGATAGTGCTCAGGCCGAACGCCTCGCTGAGCCGAAAACAGGCAGCGGTTTTGGTGGGGATTATGGCGGTCGTGATGGGGAGCATAGGGGGGGTGTTTGCCAGCCTGGGAGGTTGGCTGGTGCTTCCGTTTTCCGGCGCGGAGTGGCTCCTGTTGGTCTATTGCCTCCACCTCAGTTTGCGAAGTAGTTCGCTGCGCGAAGTGATCACCATCACGGACGCCCTGGTGCAGGTGGAGAAAGGGCGTGACAAGCCCGAACAGACCTACCGGTTTCAGCGGGCCTGGGTGCGGTTGAATTTGAACCGATCGTCGATCCGCGGGTGCCCAAGTCGCTTGGCCCTGCGTCTGCACGGGAAAGAGATCGAAGTTGGACGCTTCCTGGTGGAATCCGAGCGCCAGGCCCTGGCCCGTGAGCTGAGAACCCTGTTGGGTTCCAAGTAATTCTACAAGTTATGCATTTTTAAAACTGAAGAGAGGGCTCCGTGAAAATAGCAAAGCAACTGCTCGCTGGTTTGGCATTGGCGTTCTGGGGGAAGGCGCAGGCCGATTACACGCTGAACCTGCCGGTGGGGGTGACTGAGACCAGCCGTGAAATCCACGACTTGCACATGCTGATCCTGTGGATATGCGTGGCCATCGGTGTCTTCGTTTACGGCATGATGATCTATTCGATCATGCATCACCGAAAATCCAAAGGCGCCGTGCCCGCCCAGTTCCACGAGAACCCCAAACTGGAAATCCTGTGGACGCTCATTCCTTTCCTGATCCTGTTCGCGATGGCGGTTCCGGCCACCCAGGTCATGATCAAGGCTTACGACACCAGCGCGGCCGACATGACCATCAAGGTCACCGGCTACCAGTGGAAATGGCGCTACACCTATCTGGACGATGGCATCGACTTCTTCAGCTCCCTGGATGCGAAGAGCAACGAAGCCCGCCAGCTCGGCTCGAAAGTCGATCCCTCCACGGTGGACCATTACCTGTTGAATGTCGACAATCCGATGGTGGTCCCGGTCAACAAGAAAATCCGGGTGCTGTTGACCGCCGCCGATGTGCTGCATGCCTGGTGGGTACCGGAGTTCGGTTGGAAGCAGGACGCCATCCCCGGGTTCGTGACCGATGGCTGGATCAAGGTTGAAAGGCCGGGCACCTATCGCGGTCAGTGCGCCGAGTTGTGCGGCCGCGACCACGGATTCATGCCGATCGTCGTGATCGCCAAGACCGAGGACGAATACAAACAGTGGGTCGCCGAACAGAAAGCCAAAAAGGAAGTGACCCAGGCCGATACGGGCAAGACCTATACGATGGAACAGTTAATGACCAAGGGCAAGGAGGTCTACAACGGCAATTGTGCGGCCTGTCACATGCCCGGAGGCGAAGGCATGCCGGGTAACTTCCCCGCGATCAAGGGCAGCGCCGTGGCGACCGGCCCCATCGGCGAGCATGTAAAACTGGTGCTGAAAGGCAAGGGCGCTATGCCGGCTTTCGAGGAAATGCTGGAAGCGACGGATGTTGCCGCCGTGGTGACCTACCAGCGTAACGCCTTCGGCAACGATAAGGGCGATATGATCCAGCCCAGCGAAATTCAGGCGCAAAAATAATCTTCAATCTTTGATGAGGTAAATGGCTATGACAGCTGCAACTCATGACGAGCATCACGACGATCACGATCATGGCCCCGCGAAGGGATTCATGAGATGGATCACCACCACCAATCATAAAGACATCGGTACCCTCTACCTGGTCACCGCCTTGATCATGTTCTTCGTGGGCGGCGCGATGGCGCTGGTGATCCGTGCGGAATTGTTCGAGCCCGGCATGCAGTTCGTCGATCCCGGATTTTTCAACCAGATGACCACCCTGCATGCGTTGATCATGGTGTTCGGCGCGGTCATGCCCGCCTTCGCCGGCATGGCCAACTGGATGATTCCGATGATGATCGGCGCGCCCGATATGGCCCTGCCGCGTATGAACAACTGGAGTTTCTGGGTATTGCCGTTCGCCTTCACGCTCTTGGCCAGTACCCTATTCATGGAAGGCGGCGCCCCGGCGGCGGGCTGGACCCTGTATCCGCCATTGGTTCTTCAGGGCGGCAACCATCTGCCGTTCGCCATCTTCTCGGTGCACTTGCTGGGTATTTCATCGATCATGGCGGCGATCAACATCATCGTCACCGTGTTCAACATGCGCGCGCCCGGCATGTCGCTGATGAAAATGCCCCTGTTCGTGTGGACCTGGGTGATCACGGCCTTCCTGCTGATCGCGGTCATGCCCGTGTTCGCAGGCGCGGTCACCATGCTGCTCACCGACAAATACTTCGGCACCAGCTTCTTCAACGCGGCCGGCGGCGGCGACCCGGTACTTTACCAGCATCTGTTCTGGTTCTTCGGGCACCCCGAGGTTTACATCATGATCCTGCCGTCCTTCGGCGTGATCTCGGCCGTCATCCCGACGTTCTCGCGCAAGCCGCTGTTCGGCTACAGCTCGATGGTCTATGCCACCGGCTCCATCGGCCTGCTTTCCCTGATCGTGTGGGCGCACCACCAGTTCACGGTCGGCATGCCCTTGGCCGGCGAGCTGTATTTCACCTATGCGACCATGTTGATCGCGGTGCCCACCGGCGTGAAAGTGTTCAACTGGATGGCGACCATGTGGAAAGGCGCCATGACTTTTGAAACCCCGATGCTGTTCGCGATCGCTTTCGTCGTGCTGTTCACCATGGGCGGCTTCACCGGTCTGATGATGGCCATTTCGCCCACCGACCTGCAGTACCACGATACCTATTTCATCGTCGCTCACTTCCATTATGTGCTGGTTCCGGGCGCGGTGTTCGCATTGTTCGCCGGAACCTACTATTGGCTGCCGAAGTGGACAGGCCACATGTACGACGAGCGCCTGGGCAAGCTGCATTTCTGGCTGACGACGATTTCGGTCAACGTGCTGTTCTTCCCTCAGCATTTCTTGGGTTTGGCCGGCATGCCGCGCCGTATTCCCGACTACGCGGTACAGTTTGCCGAATTCAACGCCATGTCCAGCGTGGGCGCCTTCGTGTTCGGTTTCTCCCAGTTGCTCTTCGCCTACATCATCATCAAAGCTATCCGGGGCGGCGAACCGGCGCACGGCGAAGTCTGGGAAGGCGCAGAAGCTCATGGACTGGAGTGGCATCTGCCGTCCCCCCCGCCGTACCACACTTGGACGACTCCCCCCGCGCCGGAACTCATCATGGATAAGCATTAAAACCTGCGCGAAACGATTCCGCCTCCCGAAGGGGGGCGGGATTTGGCCGCCTGAGAACTTCATGGATTTACGCAGAAAAAACATCATGCTCGCGGCGGCTATCGCGGTTCTCGCGCTGCTGCTGTACGCCTATGCCATCTTGAAAGTCGTCACCTCAAGTTCGAGCCAATGAGTACGCCCGATAAAGACAAGGCCAATGCGCGTCTGGTTCGGCGCATGGTGTTGATCGTCATAGCCATGTTCGGTTTCGGATTCGCCATGGTGCCGTTATATGGCGTGTTTTGCGACATTACCGGTTTGAACGGGAAGGTCAAGAACGAAGCGGCTGGGGAGATGAGTTATCCGGTCGATGAGGGGCGGGAAATCAATCTCGAATTCGTCACGTCCCTGAACGAAAACATGCCTTTGGCCTTTCGGGCCGAGAGAAGCAAGATCAAGGTTCACCCTGGCGAGTATTACACCGTCAAGTTTTACGCGGAAAATCTCTCGGACGGAAAATTGGTCGGCCAGGCGATACCCAGTGTGGCGCCGGGTCTGGCGACTTCGTATCTCAACAAGACCGAATGTTTCTGTTTTTCCAAGCAGGAATTCGAGCCGCATCGGATCAGGGAAATGCCAGTGCGATTCACCATCGATCCGAAAATTCCGGCCGACATCAAGGATATGACGCTCTCGTACACGTTTTTCGACATTAGCGAAAAGAACCAAAATTAATCTGGAAGCAGGGGAACATCATGGCAACGAAAGAGGCATATTACATACCACACAAGGCGACCTGGCCCATCGTGGGTTCTATCGGTCTTACGACGCTTCTGGCGGGATTCGCCAATCACCTGAACGGTGCCAGCATCGGCTCGACAATGATGCTGGTGGGCGCCGTCATCATGGTCATCATGCTGTTCGGCTGGTTCAGTACGGTTGTCGCGGAGAGCGAGAGCGGAACCTACAATCACCAGGTGGATATGTCCTTCCGCATGGGGATGTTGTGGTTCATCTTCTCCGAAGTGATGTTCTTCGCGGCCTTCTTCGGCACGCTTTATTACGCCAGGATTTTCTCGGTGCCGTGGCTGGCAGGCGACAGCGAGTTCACCTATGGGGCGACCAAGGATTTGTGGCAGGGTTTCCAGGACGTCTGGCCCACCAATGGTCCCGGCGCGGTCGGCGGTCATTTCGAACCGATGGCGGCTTGGGGGATTCCGGCGCTCAATACGCTGATTCTGTTGAGCAGCGGCGGCACGGTCACCTGGGCGCACTGGGGGTTGTTGTCCAACAATCGCGGACAACTGATCAAGGGCTTGATCGCAACCGTGGCCCTGGGATTTCTGTTCGTCAGTCTCCAGGCCTACGAGTATCATGAAGCCTACACGGAAATGGGTCTGACCCTGGGTTCCGGCATCTACGGTTCGACCTTCTTCATGCTGACCGGTTTCCACGGCTTGCATGTCACCATCGGCGCGATTTTCCTCAGCGTGGTGCTGTTCCGAAGCCTGCGCGGCCATTTCTCCAGCGATCATCATTTCGCCTTCGAAGCGGCTGCCTGGTACTGGCACTTCGTGGACGTGGTCTGGCTGGGTTTGTTCATCTTCGTCTATTGGCTGTAGATTCCCGGTCGTTTGAGCGAAAAAAGCGCTGCCTTGGCAGCGCTTTTTTTTGGGTTTCCATACGGCGAGATATGCGGTAAAGCCGCTATTCCGTCCTATGGCCCAGAAATATCGGTACATTTCGCAGGCTGACCCTGAGGCTCATAGTCACGCCTTTCACTGCTGCCGTGGCCCCCGGCAGTAAGCAATCCCCTCGGCGTCGAGAAACTCGATCGCAATTTCCTCCAGTGCCGCCTCTCGGAATCGTTGCCACGCCTCGGTCACATCCAGCCTATGGATGGCGTCTTTGAATCGCCGAAACGCTCGTCGCCCGTGCAAAGTAGCGAGCAACGCTTCGCTCACAGCCGCGTTCGTCAATGATTCGGCAAAGCGCTCCATGATCGCCCACTCATGAATCTCAAACTTCCCCGGTAAAGGCAGAAAGTCCTCTGATTCCAACACCTCGCGCGCCGTGATCAGTAATTCCTGCTGCCACTGCGGAGCCTCTGCGGCCGCCTCTGGATCTTCGGCTAAGGCGAGTTCTTCGTGCGTGACCGTAAGCAACTCTCCCGTCGTTCGGTTGAGGTAGGCCGTGTGCTCATCGCTGAGCGCCTCCATTTCGTTGACCACATCGCGTAGAGAAACGGTCACAGCCATAGAGATGTATCAGAGGGAGGACTTTCTTCCGTGCGTCCTAACCCATCTTTAACGCCCTCTCCCCCAAAAACCGGTAATTCGCCGACTTTCTGTCTGTAACTCCTTGATTGATAGACGCGGCGGTTTGGTTTTTTGTAAAGTAGTGC
>Ga0335085_10011065_pt1 | contig 13411 bp, 10 predicted proteins | sample Lox_Sample_45_FD_206712 | JGI IMG/M metagenome (GOLD analysis project Ga0335085, IMG submission 206712) | Soil microbial communities from Loxahatchee National Wildlife Refuge, Florida, United States - Lox_Sample_4.5 | ecosystem: Environmental > Terrestrial > Soil > Wetlands | place: USA...
CAGGGCCTGTACGGGATGGCCAGCGGCGGCCTGCTCGGCAAGGGCCTGGGCGGCGGCCAGCCCTACATCACCCCGCTGGTGCAGAGCGACCTGGTGTTCACCGCGTTCGGCGAGGAGCTCGGGCTGGCCGGGCTGATGGCCATCCTGCTGATCTACGGCCTGATCGTGCAGCGCGGGCTGCGGACCGCGATCTTGGTCAAGGACCCGTTCTCCAAGCTGCTGGCCGGCGGCCTCTCCTTCATGCTCGCCCTCCAGGTGTTCGTCATCGTCGGCGGCGTCACCAGGCTCATCCCGCTGACCGGCATCACCACCCCGTTCCTGTCGCAGGGCGGGTCCTCGCTGGTGGGCAGCTGGATCCTCATCGCGCTGCTGACCCGGGTGAGCGACACCGCCCGGCGCCCGCCGCCGCGGCCGATCCAGGACGAAGGACTGACCCAGGTGGTGACGCTGCAATGAACCGGGCCCTGCGCCGGATCTCGATCGCCGTCCTGGTGATGTTCGTGCTGCTCCTCGTCAACGTCAACTACCTGCAGGGCTTCGACACCGCCAGCCTGGCGAGCAAGCCGGGAAACTCGCGTGCCTTCTACGCGGCCCAGAACCAGTACCAGCGCGGCAGCATCGTCACCTCGGACGGCAAGGTCATCGCGGCCTCCAGGCTGAGCACCGGCAACGACTCCATCAAGTACCAGCGGTACTACCCCTCGGGCCCGGAGTACGCCCCGGTGACCGGCTACTACTCGATCTTCGGCGCGACCGGCATCGAGGCGGCGGAGAACTCGCTGCTGTCCGGCAACGACTCCTCGCTCGACGTCAGGAAGATCATCGACCTGATCACCGGCAAGACGACCAAGGGCGCCACCGTTCAGGTCACGGTCAACTCCAAGGCGCAGGACGCGGCCTGGAACGCGCTCAAGGCCCTCGGCAAGCCGGGCGCGGTGGTGGCGCTCAACCCGAAGACCGGCGCGATCCTGGCCATGGCCTCCTATCCGAGCTTCGACCCCAACGTGCTGGCGGTCCACGACGGCGCCAAGCTCAACAAGGTCGACAAGAAGCTGCTCGCGGACCCGGCGCAGCCGCTGCTGAACCGGGCCTTGCAGGCAACGTACCCGCCCGGTTCGACGTTCAAGATCGTGACGAGCTCGGCTCTGCTCACCCAGAGCCCCAGTACCACGATCAACACCAGCGTGGACTCGCCGACCGTGCTCACCCTGCCGCAGACCAACAACGTGCTGCGCAACGACCAGGGCGAAGCGTGCGGCGACGGGAGCGGCCAGGCCCCGCTGATCACGGCGTTCGCCCAGTCCTGCGACACCACGTTCGGCAAGATCGGCATCCAGGTCGGCGCCAACGCCCTGAACGGCATGGCGGAGCAGTTCGGCATGAACGACGCGAACCTGACCGTCCCGCTGCCCGTGGCCAAGAGCAACTACGTGATACCGCCCAGCCAGGCGCTGACCGCCTTCTCCGCGATCGGCCAGCAAAACGACACCGTCACTCCGCTGCAGGAGGCCATGTTCGCCGCGGCCGTCGCCAACGGCGGCACGCTGATGAAGCCCGACCTGGTGCAGCAGGTCACCGCGAGCGACCTGAGCACGGTGCGGGACATGTCGCCGTCGGTGCTCAGGCACGCGATCTCCTCCTCGGTGGCCGGCAGCATGCAGCAGATGATGCTCGCCGTGGTCCAGCAGCCCGAGGGCACGGCCTACGCCTTCCGGCAGGACGTCACCGGCGTCGAGATCGCGGGCAAGACCGGCACCGCCGAGACCGGCACGGTTACGAGCCCGAACGACGCCGTTTTTACCAGCTTTGCCCCGTTCGCCAACCCGGATATCACCGTGGGCGTCATAATTCAAGGCGGCGGTTACGGCGCCGCGGCGGCCGCACCCATCGCTGTGCAGGTCATCAAGGCATACCAGCAAGCCGTGGGGAATCAGTGAGCGATTATCTGCTGGCCGGCCGGTACCGGCTGACCGACCGCATCGCGGCCGGCGGCATGGGCGAGGTCTGGCGCGGCCAGGATAACCTGCTCACCAGGTCCGTCGCGGTCAAGCTGCTGCCCACCGGGCGGGCCGGGGACGAGGCGTTCCTGGCCAGGTTCCGGGCCGAGGCCCGGTACGCGGCCAGCCTGTCCCATCCGGGCATCGCCCGGGTCTACGACTACGGTGAATCCGCCGAGTTCGGCGGCGCGTACCTGGTCATGGAGCTGGTCAACGGCGAGCCGCTGTCCGCGATCCTGGCCCGCGCGGGCCGGCTCTCCCCGGACGCCACGCTGGACATCGTCAGCCAGGCCGCGCGTGCGCTCGACGCCGCGCACCAGGCCGGCATCGTGCACCGCGACATCAAGCCGGGCAACCTCCTGGTCGCCGCGGGCGGCACCACCAAGATCACCGACTTCGGCATCGCCACCGCGGTGGCCGCCGCCCAGGCAGCCCACCTCACCGAGACCGGCATGGTGATGGGCACGGCGATGTACGTGTCGCCCGAGCAGGCCACCGGCGCCCAGGTGACCGAGGCCTCCGACATCTACTCGCTCGGCGTGGTCGCCTACGAGTGCCTGGCCGGGCACCCGCCGTTCACGGCCAGCGAGCCGCTGGCCATCGCGTTCGCGCACAAGCACGAGCCGGTGCCCGCGCTGCCGCCGGACGTGCCGCCGCCGGTCAGCGACCTGGTCTACTACATGCTGGCCAAGACGCCAGCGGAGCGCCCGGCCAGCGTCCGGGTGGTCGCCGACCGGGCCGACATGCTGCGCGACGCGCTGGCCCTGGGAGACCCCGCGGCGCCGGGATATCCGGGCGCGACCCGGGCCGACCTGCCCGCCGCGGCCACCGGCGCCCTGCCCGGCGCGGGAGAGGCCGACACCAGGCCGCCGCGTGGCCCGGGGCGCCGGCGGCGCACCAGCCGGCGCCGCCAGCTGATGGCGGCCGGCTCGACCGCCGTCCTGTGCGCCGCCGCGGCGGCGGCCGGGTTGTACCTGACCGGGCACATGTCCGGCGGGGGCAGCGGGAACACGGCGCAGCACCTGAGCTCGCCGGCCGCCACGCAGGCACATCAGATCAGCCAGAGCCCGGTGGCTATCCCCACGCCGGCGTCTAGCCTGGTGGAGCCCTCGGCGGTGGTGCCGCGTACGTTCGGCAACCCGCAGCCGACCAAGACCGTTAAACCGACAACGTCCCCCAGTAGCTCATCGCCGGCCAGCCCGTCCTCCTCGGCGAGCAGCTCATCGAGTCCGACGGGTTCACCGACCTCGACGGGCCCGACATCAACGCCGTCATCGCCGTCGACGTAGACAGACACTAGAAAAAACGCAGGGTGGTTTGGCACAGTGCGAGATATGACACAGCCCCGTCTACTCGGCGGCCGCTACGAGCTCGATGGCGTAGTGGGCCGCGGCGGCATGGCCGAGGTGTACCGGGCCCGCGACATCCGGCTCGACCGGATCGTCGCGATCAAGACGCTGCGCACCGACCTGGCCAGAGACCAGATCTTCCAGGCCAGGTTCCGCCGCGAGGCCCAGTCCGCGGCCTCGCTCAACCACCCGTCCATCGTGGCGGTCTACGACACCGGCGAGGACATGACCTCGGGCGTCCCGGTGCCGTACATCGTGATGGAGTACGTGGACGGCCGCACGGTGCGGGACCTGCTGCAGGAGGGGCACCGGCTGCTGCCCGAGCGGTCGCTGGAGATCATCGACGGGGTGCTGCGCGCGCTGGACTACAGCCACCAGGCCGGCATCGTGCACCGCGACATCAAGCCGGGCAACGTGATGGTGACCCGCAACGGCGACGTCAAGGTGATGGACTTCGGCATCGCCCGGGCGATGAGCGACGCCCAGGCCACGATGACCCAGACGGCCCAGGTGATCGGCACGGCGCAGTACCTGTCGCCCGAGCAGGCCCGCGGCGAGCGGGTCGATTCGCGCAGTGACCTGTACTCCACCGGGTGCCTGCTGTACGAGCTGCTGTGCGGCCGGCCGCCGTTCACCGGCGACTCGCCGGTCGCCATCGCCTACCAGCACGTGCGGGAGAACCCGGTACCGCCGTCCCGGGTGGACCCGGACGTCCCGGTGTGGGCCGACGCGATCGTGCTGAAGGCAATGGCCAAGTCCCCGGCCGACCGGTACCAGACCGCCGGCGACATGCGCGCCGACCTGCAGCGCGCCGCTTCCGGCATGCCGGTGGCGGCGGCGCCGCCCACCCGGTTCGACATGTACCCGGAGAACCAGCGGGCGGGAACGGGCACGATGATGGCCGGGCCGACCTCGCAGATCCCGCCGGTCGATGAGTACGACTACGCGGACCGGGATTATGACTACGCGGGCCGCGGCGGCGCCGGGGGCGGCACGAACCGCCGCTGGATCCCGTGGGTTATCGGCCTGGTGCTGGTGATCGCCGTGGTGGGCGGCGTGGCCTACTACCTGCTGGCCGGCGGGGGCAAGACGTACGCCGTGCCGCTGGTGAACGGCGAGCCCGTCGCCACGGCGCAGGCGCAGATCAAGGCCGCGCACCTGCGCTCGACCGTCGTCAACCAGCCGAACTCCAGCATCAACAAGGGCCTGGTGATCAGGTCAAGTCCACCCGAGGGCAACAACGTCCCGGCGGACACCCTGGTCACGCTCTATGTCTCGTCCGGGCCCGGCAAGGTCAGCGTGCCTAACGTGGAAGGCAAGCAGGAGTCCGCGGCCGCGACGCAACTGCAAAGCGCCGGTTTCACCGTTAACGTGCAACAGGACACCACGTCGACCCAGCCAGCCGGGACTGTGGTGAACCAGGACCCGGTCGGCGGCACCATGGTGGAGCCCGGCTCCAAGATCACCCTGTTCGTCTCGGGCGCGGCGAGCGTGCCGAACGTGGTCGGCCTGAGCGAGGCCAGCGCGCAGGCGTCGCTGCAGAACGCGGGTTTCAAGGTGACCGTGCAGACCGTGGCCGGGCCGGCTAACACCGCCCCCGGCGATGTGTGGCAGCAGAATCCCAACGCCAACGCCACCGCCCCGCAGGGAACCACGGTAACCATCCTGGTCCAGCCCCAGGCGAGCTCGCCCCCGACGACGCCGACCGACACGGTTTCGCCGACCGTGACGCCCAGCGGTACGCCCACCGGCGGATTATGAGGTCCTAACCGCCGAACGGTCCGGTCGCCGCGCGGAGCGGCTACGCTGGGGTCCGCAGCGCAGCGTTTTGTTCGCTGGCTTAGCTCGCGCCAGGTTTGCTACGCAGGAGGCCGTCGTGCCCAAGTCGCGCGTCCGCAAGAGGACGGTTTACACCCCTCCGCCGCCGAAGACGGCGCGGCGCAAGGTCAGTGCGCCGTGGGTCGGCCCCACGATCGTGATCTGCCTGGTCATCGGCCTCGCCTGGATCGTGACCTACTACCTGTCCCAGGGCTCGATCCCCGGGCTTTCCGCCCTGGGCGCGTGGAACCTCGTGATCGGCTTCGCGTTCATCATCGCGGGTGTCACGCTGGCCACCAGGTGGCGCTGACCCGGCGCCTGCCCAGCCGGGCTAGACGTTGCCGCTGGTGATCTGGGCGTTCCTGACCGCGACCGCGACCACGATCAGGGCCACCACCGCTACGGTGGCCGAGACCTGGATGATGGTGCGGTTTCTGCGCGGCGCGTACACGTAAGCGGCGGTGAGCAGCGCGCCGGTGAGCAGCCCGCCGACATGGGCCTGCCAGGCGATGGCGTGCCAGACGAAGCTGATGACCAGGTTGATGGCGATCAGCGCGACGATCCCCCGGCTGTCGGCGCGCAGCCGCCTGGACACCACGAACCACGCCCCGAACAGCCCGTAGATGGCGCCCGAGGCACCGGCCGCAATCTGATGCGGCGACGCCAGGTAGTAGTACATTACCGAGCCGCCGACGGCGCTGAGCACGTACACGGCGAGAAAGCGGACCCGGCCGAGCAGTCCCTCCAGCGGGGGTCCCACGAACACCAGTGCCCACATGTTGAACAGGATGTCCACGAGCCCCAGCCCGCTCAGGCCGGCACCCGGGACCACGAACGCGGACGTGATCAGCCGGTACCCCTCGCCCGCCGCCACGCCGTGCGGCGGGCCGCCCGCCGTGTACGAAGCGTATCCGAGCATGGCGAGGTCATTGACGATGCTGGGGCGGACCCAGGCGATCAGGAACACCGCCACGTTGATGGCGACCAGCGCCCAGGTCACGACCGCGCCCGCGGCCGGCCGGCCGCCGAAGGTGGTCCGCGCCTGGCGGGTGCTCCGCGCACCCTCGCCCACGCAATCCACGCACTGCTGGCCCACCGAGGCCGCGCGCATGCAGTCCGGGCACGCGTAGCGCCCGCACCGGACGCAGGAGACATACGTTTCGCGGCTCGGATGGCGGTAACAGGCGGGAGCCTGGTCCCCGCCGGGACCGGGCGCGACCCTGTCCGGCTGGCCCGGCGCGCCGGGTCCGGGATCGCTGGGCGTGCTCACAGCTTGGTCCAATCGGGCTAGGCAGGGCGGCCGCGTTCTATCGTGACCGACTCGAGGGTTACGTCTTCCGCCGGCCGGTCCTGGCTGCCCGTCTTCACCCGGCTGATCAGGTCAACCACGTCGGCACCGTCGATGACCTGGCCGAAGATCGTGTGCCTGCCGTTCAGCCACGGCGTGGGCACGGTCGTGATGAAGAACTGCGAGCCGTTGGTGCCGGGCCCCGCGTTGGCCATGGCCAGCAGGTACGGCCGGTCGAACACGAGGTCCGGGTGAATCTCGTCGCCGAACTTGTAACCGGGGCCGCCGCGGCCGGATCCGAGCGGGTCGCCACCCTGGATCATGAAGTCGGGGATGACCCGGTGGAAGATGGTCCCGTCGTACAGCTTGCCGGTGGTGGCCTGCCCGGTGTTCGGGTCCGTCCACTGCTTGCCGCCCTCGGCCAGCTCCACGAAATTGCGTACCGTCTTCGGCGCGTGATCAGGGAGGAGGCGGACGACAACCGTCCCCTGACTGGTCCGCAGCGTAGCCGTCAGCGTGTCTGCCATATGCTTGACTCCCGGTCCGGCCAGCTGAATATCCGGACATTTCGTCGTTGTAAAACTTCTACTGCCATCACCGTACCGGTAGCGCGCGATGGTTGAACCCGGCGAGGCCGGGAAGTCTGTGATAACGGGATCACGCTCGGGAGGTTAACTGTGTCCCTTATAGATACCAACCGCACCGCCCAGGAGGCGGCGGCGCTCGGCGCACGCGCGAAGGATCGCGCCATGGACGCCGTCGCGCAGGCCGTCCCGGCGGGGAAGCGCGCGGGAACGACAGCAGCCCAGGGAGTCCGGCAGGGCGTCCAGGGCGCCAGGGAGTGGGCAACGCCCCGCATCGAGCAGGCAGTTTACGACGCCAGGGAGTGGGCCGCGCCCCGCATCGACGACGCCGCGGAGGTGGTCACCGTCACCGTCGCGCCGGCGGTGTCGTCGGCTCTGCACGCGACTGCCGAGCAGGTCAGGCCGGTTCCGAAGGCCAGCGGCCGGCGCCTGCTGGACTGGCGCTGGCTGGTCGGCGCGGGCGTGGTGCTGGCCGCGGCCGGCGCGGGCGCGGCCATCGCCATGCGGCGTCGTTACGCCAGTGCCACGGAGGAGGCCAAGAACGCCACCGAGCCGCCCGAGGAAGACCGGGCGGCGCAGGACGGCGATGCCTCCGCCCGTTCGGAGGTGAACGGGCGGGTGACCTCGCCCGGCACGTAGTCATCCGGGGAGCGGAAACGCTCGCCGCCGGCGCCCGCGGCGCGACGACCGCCGCGGGCGCCGGCGTTTCCGCCGCGAGCCCGGCGCCATCCGGTACCGTCTAGTGACGGACCCACGATGACCAGCAGGCGGGCGATTCGGTGAGTGAGAAGGACAGGGCCGAGGCGACCCGGTCCGCGGCGGCGCCCCGCGGGGGGGCGTCCCCCCCGGAACCAGTCCCGGAACGAGCAGAGCGCTCGGGCTCAGCCGGGCTCACCCGCCTGACCGGCTGGTTCGCCGCCGTCGCCATCGCCGCCTCGGCGCTGGTCATGATCGTTGTCTCGGCCGCGGGCCCGAGCGTCTCCGGGCCGGCCATGCCCCGGCCCGGCGGCGGTCCCCCCTGGTGGCACCCGCTGCACCTGACGGCCACGTTCGTGACCGTGTCGCTGTGGGCCGCGATGGTCCTGGGCTGCGCGGGCGTGATCGCCGGCCTGGTCGCGGTGGCCCGCGGTGCCCGCCCGCCGGTGCGGCCGGTCCTGGCCGCCTCGTTCCTGGCCGTGGCGGTGCTGACCGTGCTCCCGCCCGCGGGCTCGACGGATCCCATCTCGTACGCCGCCAGCGGCCGGACCGCGGTGATCGGGCACAGCCCCTACGTGATGACCCCGCGGCAGCTGCAGCAGTCCGGCGATCCGGTCGGGCGGCAGATACCGTCCCGCGAGATCCCGCCCAGCTGGATGAACGCGGTCTCGGTGTACGGCCCGGTGGCCACCGCGGCCGAATGGGGTGCGGCCGAACTCGGCGGGACCTCGCTGGCCCGCATCACGTTCTGGCTCAAGCTGGAGGAAGCGATCGCCTTCGGCGCGGTGGTCCTGGCCCTGGACCGCCTGCTCCGCGCCGATCCCGAGATGCGGATCCGCGCGCACCTCCTGTGGTCGGTGAACCCGCTGCTGCTCTGGGAGATCGTGGCCAGCGGCCACATCGACGGGCTGGCCGCGGCGTTCGGGCTGCTGGGGATCGTGGCGCTGCGGGTAGGCCCCCAGGGGGAAGGCCGGCCCCGGCCCGGGCTCGGCAGCGCGGCTCTGGCCGGCCTGCTGATCGGGGTGGCGACCGGCCTCAAGGTGGAGTATGCCCTGCTCGGCCTGGCCGTAGCCTGGGCCTGCCGCCGGTCGGTCAGGGCGCTGGCCGCCGCCGCGGCCGGCTTCGTCGTGGTGATCGGGCCGGCCTACCTGGCGGCCGGGACGGCCGCGATCAAGGTACTCGTCACCCGCAGCTCGGGGATTACCTGGGACACCATGTACCAGCTCTTCTGGCGGCCGGTGCTCGGGTATACCCGGTTCAGCGTGTCGAGCGTCCCGCCGCACCTCGACCTCGTCGCCTACCTGCTGTTCGCCGCGGTGGCGCTGCTGGCGCTGCTGCGCTTCCCCGACCTGGTGCCCCTCCGGCCCGCCGTCGCCCCGGCCCTGGCGCTGAGCCTGGCCTGGCTCTTCGTCACGCCGTTCCAGCGACCCTGGTACGACGTGATGGCCATCGCCCTGCTCGCCCTGTACCCGGCGTCGTGGCTGGACTGGGTGGTGCTGATCCGGCTGCTGGCGGGCGCGACCGTCTACGTCCAGGCGGTGCAGAATCCGGCCGAGCCGCACTGGCTCTACGACCTCGGCCAGTTCAACGGCACCTGGCTCACGCCGGGCATCCGCCTGCTCGCGGTGGTCGCGTTCGTCTGGCTCTGCTTCTCCGGCCGCTGGGGCTGGCGGTCCCGGTCAGCCGCTTCCTCCGGGCGGCTGCCCGAGCTGCTGCCCACAACCTGACGACTGTAATCCACAGGCATATCCTGTGGATAACTTCATGATCAATTGCGCAGGCTGCACCGGGCAATTGCCAACCCGATGTACCGTTCTGTGGATTCAGCTGTGGACAACTCGGGCCTGGCTGGCTAGCGCTGCTCCGGGGGGTCCCCGGGCGGGTCCGCGGTCAGGTACAGCCGCGGCCAGCGGCAGTCGACGAATTGGTCGAGGCAGCCAGTCAGGCGCTCCTCGAAGTCGTCGTCCTCGGCCTGGGCGCCGACGGCCCGCTCGATGCCGGAGACGCCATCCACGCCGAACGCCACCGCCCGCACCTCCCAGCCGTCCCGCTGCGCGCCGTCGTACCAGCGCTGCACCGTTCCCACCTGCCGTGCGCAGGTGTCGCCGGTGATCGCCTGCCCGTAGGTCCGCTCCCATTCGGCGCTGCGCGGGTGCGGGCCCGCACCCGGCGTCTTCCGGTCGGCCGACTTGAGCGCGTCCAGGACGAGCGTCCACCTGTAGGCGGGCGCGAGCCACCTGGGTTCCTCCCGCTGGCACAGCCAGCTGCCCCGCGACGTCCGGGCCCTGATCGCGGTGCTGACGTGGGAGGCGAGGCCGGCCGGGCTGACCCGGGGAACGATCACCGGCACCCGGACGGCCGTGGCCGCGTCCACGCCGTGCGAGATGGCGCAGTCCCGCAGCCGGGACGGCATCATCTGCAGCAGCGAGAGCAGCGCGGTGCGCGGCACCGGCATGGGCCAGCCGGTCAGGTGCGCGACGACCGACAGCTCGGTCCACAGCCTGACCGGCGGGTACTCCTCCAGCGCGCGCTGCGCCACCCGCATGTCCCGCAGCGTGCAGGGCCGCCCGGCGCAGTCGGCGCCGCAGGTGATGCTGCGCGGCCGGACGACCCCGGCCGGGGCCGCGGTACCCGCCTCCGCGGCGGCCTCCCCGGCCGCCTCGCGGCCGGTGCCATCGGGCATCCGCGCGAGCAGCGGGAAGTCCATGCCGTCGGTGAACACGGCGGCCTCGCCCGGGTTGAGCGTGACCAGGAACCGGTTCTGCGCCTGGGTCATGTTCATCGTCGCGCCCACGGCCTCGCGGTCGTCGGCCGCGGGCAGCCGGTGGGTGATCTTTACCGCCGTGTTCTTGATGACGTCCGCCACGAGGCGATCCGGGATCTGCTCGGCGATGATGAGGCCCTCGCCGTAGGCGCGTATCTCGGCCAGCAACCCGGCGAACATCTCGACCGCGTGCGCCGCCGCCCCCGCGGGCGTGCCGGTTTCCTGGCGGCGAAGCAGCCGGTGCGCCTCCTCGATGACGGTCAGGTGGCGCAGGCCCGAAGGCCCGCGCACCCCCGCCCGGTTGGCCATCCGCAGGTGCTCGGCCAGCCGGATCAGCACCGTTCCCATCAGGAAAGCCTTGTCGCTGTCGTCACCCACGTCCTCGATCTCGAGCACGGCGTTGCTGCTCAGTAGCGCGCCGAAGTCGAGCTGGTGCCCGCCCTCGAGGAACCGGCCGGTGGTCCCGAGCCGCAGGCTGGACAGCCGGACCTTGATGAAACCGAGCACGTCGTCGGTGATCCGCTGGCTGTAGCCGATCTCCCGGACGACCCTGATCGCGGCCCGCTGCAGGTCGGTGAGGCTCGGGTAGCATCCGCTGGCGTCCGCCGCGACCGTCTCGCCCAGCGCCAGGTCCCACCCCGCCTCCTCGTACACCCGCGTGAGCGCCGCGCTGAGCACCTGCGGGAAGGGCTCGTCGGAACGGAAGGACGCGATGAACAGCGCCTTGACCAGGTCGGCGTGGGTCTGCAGCGGGAACCGGCGGCCCTCGCCGTCCGGCGCCGGCTCCAGCGGGTTGAGGCCGGCCGCGATCGCGTCCGGCTCGCCCGGCCGGATCCGGATGACCGGTGCGGAGCCTGCGGATGCTCCGGGTCCGGCCAGCCGCGCCGCCATCAGCCGGTACTCGGCCTTGGCCGGCTCCACCACCAGCCACGGGATCCCGGCCCTGGTAGCGGCCTCGAGCAGCGCCCGCACGGTCTGCGATTTCCCGGACCCGGTCGCGCCGCTGACGAACACATGCCGGTTCAGCGAGTCGAGCGGTAGTGTCAGCGAGCCGGCCGGCCGGCGATTCTGGTCCAGGATCTCGCCGACGGTGATCGCCGCGCGGCCCGCGGCGGGCTCCTGGGCCACGTCGAAGTCGGGCCGCAGCGCCAGCCGTATCCCCGGTATCTCACGCTCGGGCGGCCGGGTCAGCGCGGCGACCAGCTCACTGCTCGCGTAGAACGGGTACCCCGCCGCCGCGTCGTCCCCGGCCGGGAACGCCGCCGCCGGACCCGGGTCATCCAGCGCTTCGGCCAGGCCGCGGGCCGCGCCGCCGGCCGGCGTGAGCGCGTAGGGCAGGCCGGACAGGTCGGCGGAGGCGCACACCAGCCCGGCCACCCGCGCGGCGGCCTCGGTGTCGGCGCCGCCGGCCAGCAGCCGGACCCGCCAGATGCCCGCCGAGGCACCCTTGCGCATCTCGGTGTGCCGCAGGCTCAGCCGGCGCGCCGCCGTGGCGCGCCCGGGAAACCGGTCGGAATCGCCGGTGGCGTATTGCTCTCGCTGCGCCAGCTCGTCCGCTAGCCGGCCGATCTCGCCCGCGGTCAGCGGTTCGGCCACGAGCAGCCAGCCAAACGGTCCCGGCCACGCGGCCAGCAGGCACTCCTCCAGCGAGGGGGGCAGACGGCCGGCGGCGTGGCGGTCATCGGCGGGAAGCAGCCCGTCGCTTATCCCGCCGATGGCGCGCCACGCGGGCAGCTTGGCCATCAGCCCGGTCAGCGAGCCGCGGCCCAGCGGCTGAGCTCGCGCCCCGCCGGGCAGGGCCAGGAAGACCTCCTCGCCCGCGGCGCTGCCGACCAGGCCCGGGCCCGCGGCGAGGAGTTGCACCGGGCCGTCGGTATCATGCCTGACCCAGCCGAGGACCAGCGCGGCCGGGCTGTTGCCCTCGGCTTCCACCCCGGCGTGATACGCCGCGACCAGGGCGGCGAGCCGCTGGGTGCGGCCCGCGTCGTCAGACTCGGACGGCGGCTGGGCCGGGCCGGGATCGGCCCGGCGCGGGATCTCGGTGATCCGGTAGGCATCGAGCTCGCTGAGGCCGTCCCACGCTAGCATCGCGACGCTCCGCTCGTATCCGCCGCGAGCACCACCAACGCTGCCAATCACCACGTTCGCCCGTTACCGTCACGAATACCTTAGGCAGCCCGAACCGGGCTTGGGAAGGCGCCGGGCCCGGGCCGGCTGGCCGGTCCGGCCGCGGCTAACGGGCGCCGGTCGCCGGTCGCGTCGTCCCCGGTGGCCCACGGCGATCGGGCCTGATCGTACAGCGGGTACGGCTCGTACCCGGGCGGGTAGCCGTAGCGCCAGTCGGGCCGGCGGCTGTCCTCGTTGCCGTTCGGCACCCCGGTGTCACGGCCGCCGCGCCCGGATTCCGGCGGGTACGTCCGCCAGTCCCAGGGATCGTACCGGCGCCGCCCGGCCCTGGCCCGGCCCGATCGGCCCTTGAGCTGCAGCAGCGCGTACGCCGCGACGGCAAGTACCGCCACCGCGACCAGCGCGATCCGGCCCGTGGCCGAACCGCTCCCGCCCGCATAGCCCGCCGCTAGCCACGTCGTTATCATCTGGCTCCCCGCCTTTCCCCGCACGGGATCAGTACGAACCTTTACCGACCACGCGGAAAGGCACCCACGTGACCGGTGCCGCGGCCGCCATCGGTGGAGAAGGCGGTGATCCAGGCGGCCGCGGGCACTGGTCACTAACCCGGACTACGAAGACGCGGCCGGGCCTGGTTCGGTCCGGAAGAAGAGCGTAATCTTCTCGTCACAAATCGTGAGAGCCGAGGACCCGGGCCAGGTAGGCATTGCCGAACCGGTTCTCCGGGTCGACCTCGGCGCGGACGCGGCGGAACTCGTCGAAGCGGGGATAGAGCGAGCGCAGCCGCC
>Ga0335085_10011066_pt1 | contig 13410 bp, 9 predicted proteins | sample Lox_Sample_45_FD_206712 | JGI IMG/M metagenome (GOLD analysis project Ga0335085, IMG submission 206712) | Soil microbial communities from Loxahatchee National Wildlife Refuge, Florida, United States - Lox_Sample_4.5 | ecosystem: Environmental > Terrestrial > Soil > Wetlands | place: USA: Florida...
GCGATTCGCAGGCCGATACGACGCTGGCCGTCCGGGACCTGGGCCACGCGCCGCGCTTTTCGTTCGAGGAGGGGATGCGGCGCACGCTGGAGTGGTACCGAGGCGCAGCGAGGGGATGACGAGCGGCCTCACCGCGGAGATACGCAGGTCACGGAGCCAACGCGGAGAAAAAAGAGAAAAGGCGGTTACTGCTTTTTCGTCGGCGGCTTGTCCCCACTTACCGGCTGTTCCTTCAACTTATCGTCCGCTGAGTCGCTGATGTCCCCGAACGAAATCTTCGTGTCGGCGCCGTACTTGTTATAACCGCGGAAATCGGTTTCATTCCAGACCAGGAATTTTCCTTCGCGTGAATGCAGTTCGGAGTGGTACGGTAGCAGAAACTCCTGGCCTGAAATGTCCGTGAAGTCGTAATCGAGCCGCAGTGAGACCTCGTGGATGGGGAAATCCGGCGGGATATCGTCGCATTCCAGCGTGATCCGCATGACATCCTTGGTTTGGCGATCGGCATAGATCAGCCCGTGGTAGCCCACGTGAATCTCCCGCTTGGAATCTTCGTGCAGGATGCCGTAGCGCGGCTGGCGCACGCGGTAACTGAAGACATACATCACGCGGGAGCCGATACGGGTCCACTTCTCCCACTGGAACTCGGTCTGCGTGTCCGGCTCGAAGATCTGGCGCAGGATGCTGCCGAATTCCCCGGACGATTTGGCACCCGGAAGCTTCTCGTGCGGCATGTCGTTGGTGACGATCTTATCGTTGATGGTCACTACTTTGTAATTCTCTTTCTGTTCGTAATAAGTCAGGCGTTCGAGGACCCGATCGGCCAACTGCCAGCTCTTGGTGCCGGTAGGGTCCACGTGGCGCTTGGTCTGTTGCAGGCAAATGTAATTCGGCAGGTTCTGGCTGTAGCTGAGTGCATGCTCACGGATCTCACTGATCAAACGGCCCTGCTCTTCGAGCGACGGCGCGGGAGGCGGCGCGACGGTAGTCTGCATCTTCACCGGCGCGACGGGCAGGGCGGCGCTCTCCTTGGCGAGTTGCCTCAGCGCTTCGACCGTCTTAGGCAGGGCGCCTAACCGTTGCAATTCGTCAACGGTCGCCTGATCCAGCCGATTGCTCAGCCGGATGTGGGCCACTTGCGCGGCCACCTCCTTATCGGGGTAATGCGAGGCGATGGCGGTCTTGATGAAGCTGACCAGGTCGTCAACCGAGCGCCCCGATTGAGCCAGCGCCGCGGAGGCCAATACAACCAGGCACGCGGCCAGAAAGCTTCGCCGGGCGCCCCTCGCCGGCACAGAACAGCGGACTTCAAACTGCATATTCTTATGGTATCGCGCAGGTCCGCGCGAATCGCCCCTCCGGCGCCGCGTCGTTGTGTTAGCCTGAGCCGGGATGGCTTCCCGCAAACGCGAACGCCGCCTCTACCGGCAAATCCGTCTGGAATCTTGGGACGCCTTTCTCAAGCTCATCACCAGCGCACCGTACTCGAACTGGGCTTTCCGCGGCGAACGCGACGAGCGCTGGCCGCTTTACAGCTCGCTCTCGCGATACCTCAAGAACTTTGGCGTGTCCAACCTGGCATGGCCCGCCCAGGAAGAGCGGATTTTGCGGATCTTCAAGCGCAAGGCGCATCAGTACATGGTGCAGCCGCCCGATCCAGACGATGATTTTCAGTGGCTCGCCCTGATGCAGCATCACGGCGCACCGACGCGCCTGATCGACTTCACCTGGTCGCCGTATGTGGCCGCGTTCTTTGCCTTGGAACGGTCGCTCGACGATGGCGTGGTGTGGGCGCTCAACCCGGCTCGCGTTGACAGCACGCGCGCGCCGCGGCACAGGCAGATGGATCCGCGGCCCAAGGGCAATTTCCGGCGCTACTTTCTCGAAGGCAAACACCGCGTCATCTGGCTGGGCGAGCCGCTGACGATGAACCGGCGCCTGATCGCGCAATCCGGCACCTTCGCCGTGCCCGGTGTGCTGGACGTGCCCATGGAGGAGATCCTCGGCGCGGACGATCCGGACAACACGCTCGCCAAGCTGGTCCTGGACAATACCGTCCGCGAAGTGGGCATGCGCGAGCTGTACCGCATGAACATTACCTATGCGACACTGTTTCCCGATCTCGATGGGCTGGCCAAATCGCTGGGCTATGAACTGGAATTCCACTGGGGCTTCAACCCGCGCACCATGGAGAAGTACCGGACTTGAGGCGGTCGCGGGTTGGCATCCGAGCCGCTTACAATAAAGTTACCCATGCATCGAGCATTCTCCCCCAAAGCCATTCCGATGGCTGCTCTGTTGATTGGATTCGCTGCGCTGGTGGCTTCGCAGCCATCCCCACGTGAACAGGTCGGACCGCTGCCCGGCGGCGGGTTTCTTCTAAGCTCGGGCTGGCGTGTCGCGCCGGTGGGCAAGCAGGTCCCGCTCGACACGTTCCCGATGTCTACCGCGCTCTCGCCCGACGGCAAGTATCTGCTGGTGCTCAACGGAGGATATCGCCCGCCCAGCATCAGCGTCATCGATACGGCAACGGCGGCAGTCGTGGGTCAGACGCCCGTCCCGGATGCGTGGCTGGGGCTGGTGTTTTCACCCTCCGGCGACCGCGTGTACGTGGGCGGCGGATCGAAGGCCGCGGTGTTCGAGTTCACTTTCGCGAATGGCGCGCTGACAGCCGCGCGCAACTTCCCGGTATTAGCGGCGGAGAAAGCTGCGGACGCGGACTTCGTCGGCGACGTGGCGTTCGACCCCGCCGGCCGGCTGCTCTACGTCGCCCAGTTGTATCGGGATTCGATCGCCGTGGTGAATCCGCAATCGGGCATGACGATTGGGCGCATCAAGACGGGCCGGCGCCCATACCGCATTCTGTTCGCACCGGACGGCAAATCGTTCTTCGTCTCGCATTGGGCCGACGGCACCATGGGCCAGTACGAAGTTGCCAGCGGCAGCCGCACGGAGTTGTTGCGCATTGGCCCGCACCCCACCGACATCGTGTGGCGCAAGGGCGGTCCGGAGGAGGAAGCGCCCGGCCAGCCCAAGTATGTGGCGCGCATGTTTGTGGCGGCGGCCAATACCAACAGTGTGTACACCGTGGCGGTCAGCGAAGGCGGCGAGTTGAACGTCATCGAAAGCATCAATCTCGCGTTTACGGCGCGGCAACCCGTCGGCATGACGCCTTCGGCGCTGGCCCTCACGCCCGATGGCAAGCGCCTCTTCGTGGCCTGCTCGGACGCCAACGCTGCTGCGGTCATCGATGTTTCCGATACACGCAGCCACGTGGAAGGCTTCCTTCCGACGGGCTGGTATCCGACGGCCGTGCGCGTGCTGCCCGCTGGGCAATTGGTGGTGATCAACGGCAAAGGCACGCGCTCTTATCCGAACCCCGCCGGACCCAGTCCCTTCCGCCGTCCGGAGCCCGAGCATGCGGGAGTTCCGGTGGTGCAATACGTGGGCGCGATGCAAACCGGAACGGCGTCCTGGATCGAGCCGTTCACCCCCGAGCAACTCGGCAAGTGGACCAACGAGGTGATCGCCAACTCCCCCTACACCGATGCGAAGCTGGATGAGCCGAATCCGCTGCCGCCGATCGAGCACATCATCTACATCGTGCGCGAGAATCGCACTTACGACCAGGTTCTGGGCGATATCAAAGAAGGCAACGGCGACGCATCGCTGGTGCTGTTCGGCGAAAAGGTTACGCCCAACCTGCACAAGCTGGCGCGGGAGTTTGTGCTGCTCGACAACTTTTACGTGAATGCCGATGTCAGCGCCGACGGGCACAACTGGTCCACCGCCGCCATCGCTCCCGATTACGTCCAGAAGATGTGGCCGAACAAGTACGCCAACCGGCGCAAGACGTACGACTTCGAAGAGCAGGACCCGGCATCGCTGCCGCCCGCGGGTTATCTGTGGACGAACGCCGCGTCCGCGGGCGTTACCATTCGCAATTTCGGCTACATGGTCAACAATAAGACTCCTGTGCCGCCCAGTGGCGAGCAGATCACCGGCGTGCGCGATCCCGTGCTGGCGAAGGTCACCAACCACTTCTACCGCGGCTTCGACCTGGCCTACCTGGATGTGGACCGCGTGAAGGTTTTCAGCGCCGAGTTGGCGGACTGGGAAAAATCCGGGAGCATGCCGCGGCTGGTGGTGATGCGGCTCGGCAACGACCACACCAACGGCACCGCCGCCGGAAAAATCGCGCCGCTGTCTTCGGCGGCGGACAACGATTTCGCGCTGGGCACGCTGGTGGAGGCGGTATCGAAATCGAAGTTCTGGACTTCCACCGCCATCTTCGTCCTGGAAGACGATGCCCAGAACGGACCGGACCATGTGGATTCGCACCGTTCGCCCGCTTTCGTGATATCGGCCTTTGTGAAGCGCCACACGGTGGACAGCACCTTGTACAACACCACCTCGATGCTGCGGACCATCGAGTATTTGTTGGGGCTGCGTCCCATGACGCATTTCGATGCCGGCGCGCGGGCTATGGCCAGCGTGTTTCAGAGCAAGCCCGATCCAGCCGGCTATACCGTCGAGAAGCCCAATTACCCGTTCGATTCTAAGAATCCGGCGACCGCCCCGGGAGTGGCCGCGTCCAACCGCATGCACTTCGACGAAGCCGACGAGAACGACGACGACGAGCTCAACGATATTCTCTGGCGCGCCATCCGCAAGGACGCGCCGCCTCCACCAGTCAGGAGCTATTTCGGAAAGTAGCGCCGCGCGCCGGCGCCCCCGGACCTCCCATGCCGCAAACGTATTTGTGCTTTTTATGGCACATGCACCAACCGTTCTATAAAGACCTGATCTCGGGCGAGTACAAACTGCCCTGGACGCGCATGCACGCGCTGAAGGATTACTACGGCATGGCGCGCATCCTGGAAGAGTTTCCTGCTGTCAGGCAGACCTTCAACCTGGTGCCTTCGATGATCGCCCAGGTTGCCGAATACGCTACCGGTCAGGCAGTGGATCCGTTCCTGCAGATTGCTCTCAAGCCGGCCGAGAGCCTCAACGACGGCGAGCGCGCCTTCCTGTTGAAGCATTCCTTTTATTCCGATCCGCAGCAGATGATCTATCGCTACCCGCGATACGGCGAGTTGTACGACGCGTGGCAGGCGCAGAAGGGGTCGTCTGCCCATAGCTTGTTTGGTCCGCAGGAACTGCGCGACGTACAGATGTGGTCGCAACTGGCGTGGTTCGACGAAGAGTTCCGCGAATCCGACCCTGAGATTGCCGAATGGATCCGGCGCGGCCGCAACTTTACCCTCGACGATCAGCACCGCATGGGCGAGAAACAGCGCGAGATCATCGGCAGCGTGGTGCCCGAATACCGCAAGCTGGCCGAAGCCGGGCATATCGAAATCTCCACCACGCCGTACTACCATCCGATTCTGCCGCTGGTGTGCGATTCGGATATCGCGCGGATCTCCCATCCGGGAGTGCCGCTGCCGCCGCGTTTCCGCTATCCGCAGGACGCGCGCTATCAGCTCTCCCTAGCGCGTGAGTACATGACGGGGCAGTTTGGTACGGCGCCAGTGGGGCTGTGGCCGTCTGAAGGATCCGTCTCCGACGAAGTATTCACCATCGCGTCGGAGGTTGGATTTGAATGGGCCGCCACCGATAGCGGGGTGCTCGATGCGACTCTGGGCCGCAGTTCCGGCGTGGATGGGCTTTATAGGCCGTATCGCTGGCTGCAAAACGATCGCAAGCTTGGGGTGATCTTCCGTGACCACTTCATGAGCGACCTGATCGGCTTCGTCTACTCCAAAATGGACGCCGGCGCCGCCGCGGACGATTTTCTGCGTCGCATCCGCGAGAACTGCGCGGGCATTCTGCGGTCGGGCCGCGACGCGCTGGTGCCCATCATCCTGGATGGCGAAAATGCATGGGAATACTACAGCCGAAACGGCCGGCCGTTTCTGCGCGAACTCTACCGCCGCATCTCGGAAGATGCAGGCTTCACCGCGATCACCGTGGGCGAAGCATTGCGCCGCATGAGGCCCGAGCCGCTCGACCACATCTTTCCGGGCTCGTGGATCAATGCCAATTTCGATGTTTGGATCGGCGCCGGTGAGGATAATCAAGCCTGGGAGCAACTGCTGCGCGCCCGCCAGACGTATGACGAGGTCACCGGCGTTGCCGACGCGCAGCGTGCCATGGCGTTCCAGGAATTGCTGATTGCCGAAGGCAGCGACTGGTGCTGGTGGTACGGGCCCGAGCACCACTCCGATAATCGCGAAGAGTTCGATCAGCTCTACCGCAGCCACCTCGCCAACGTCTACCGCTTCCTGAACCTGGCCCCGCCCGAGGAATTGTCGCGGCCGATTCTGCGTGTCACGATTCCCGCGGTGCTGATCCAGCCGACCGGGCCGATCGCGCCGCTGATCGATGGCGCCGTCAGTTCGTTTTTCGAATGGCTCGGCGCCGGTGTGTATCGGGTGGACGACCGCTCCGGCTCGATGCATGGGCAAAAGTCGCTGGTGAAGGAAGTGCAGTTCGGTTCCGATGGAAAACAGTTATATCTGCGCGTCGATTTCCATCCCGAGAGCGAGTCCGCGTTGGCCGGCACGGAGTTGCGCCTCAAAGCCGGCCCGGTGAATGGCGGGGGTGAGAGCTCGGTGGCGATCGGGTTTGCCGGCGGCGGCGCGCGCATTGCGGCCCTCAACCTGGCGGGTGGCGCGGGAGACGTGGAGTGCGCCTTCGCCCAGGTGCTCGAGGTCAGTATTCCGCTAGTTGCACTAAAAGTTCAGCCGGGCACGGGTGTTCGCTTCCTCTTCTCGCTATGGCAGGCCGGACTTCCCATGGAAGCCGTCCCGCAGCAAGGCTGGCTGGAAATGGCCACTACCAGCCCGGTGGAAATGGTCGGTTAGCCCAGCCGCCGCAAGCATTGGCACGTAATCTGCCCTGTATCCTTCCGGGGGATTATTTGCATGAAAGCTCTCAAAACTCATAAAGCCATTCTCGCCAGTGCGGCATTCGGCATCCTCGCGGCGTGTTCGCAGACTCCGCGATCGCCCGATGTGTCGGCAAACATCCGCAAAGCACTGGAACAGGCGGGCCTGAAAAGCGTCTCGGTGCGCGACGACCGGGTGAACGGCGTAGTGACCCTGACTGGTCAGGTGCCGTCGGACGGCAACAAGCAGCAGGCCGAATCGATTGCCAAGTCGATGTCTGCCGGGCAGGTCGTCGCCGACCAGATTGCGGTGGTACCGACGGGCAAGGGCAGCGCGGCGCGCGAAATCAACGCGGATCTGGACGCGGGTATCTCCAAGAACCTGGATGCGGCGCTGATCCAGAACGGGATGAAGGATGGTGTGCGTTTTACGGTGAAGAACGAAGTGGTGACGTTGACCGGCCAGGTCGATTCAGAGGCGCGTCGCGCGCAAGTGCAGCAGATTGCGACGCAGGTTCCGAATGTGGCCCAGGTTGTAAATGAGGTGCAGGTGAAGAATCAGAAGGCCACCTCTTCCGAATAGCCCAAGGCGGCGCCGCTCCGTCGGGCAGGCGCCGCCATTCCTCCTCCTCTACTACCGCGGAATAACCGAGTAAGTGCGATCCCAGTAAGGCATGGTGCCGATGTCCGTGCCGCTGACCACGATCTCCACCCGGCGGTTGGCCTCGCGCCCACTGGCGGTGCTGCTGGACGCCACCGGCCTGCTGTTGCCCATGGATCGGACCGTGATCGACCCCGGCCGGACGCCGCTGGCCATCAGCGCCGAGCGAACCGCTTCGGCACGCGCCGATCCAGGCTCGCCGTTGTCATCCACTTCCACGATCAGATTCGGATTCGCCGCAATCGCCGCGGCCACCTGGCTGATCCGCCCCGCAGCGCCCGGCTGCAACGAAGAGCCGCTGAAGTCGACGGCCGGCACGGTGACCACCAACCCGCGCGGCGAATCGATGGTCTGGAGAGCGCACGCGCCCAGCCTCCGGTACAGGTTCAGGCGCACTTCGCGCTTCTGCCAATCAGGAGTCCCGATGGTGGCCGTTACCTCCTGCTGCGGCGGAGGCGGCGGGATCTGCGACATCGCCGCGGCCTGCTGTTGCGCTTGCTGGCGCGCGCTGCGCTCCTGGTCGAGCACGACGCGGTCCGCCGACTGCTGTTCGGCCAGAGCCTGCGCCTGCGCGCGCGCGGCCTGTGCGTCCGCCTCCGCCTTCAAGCGAAGCTGCCGTTCCTGCTCGACGGCCGCCTTGGCCTGCATCACCTGCGCCTCCTGCTGCCGCTTGATGGTGATCAGCCGCGCGTCCTCGGCGGTCTGCGCGGCCTCCCGCGCGGTGCCGATCATCTGGCTGCGATCCGCGTGGCTGGCCTGCATGCTGTGCGCCGTCTGCAGAAGCTGTTGCGCCTTGGCGTAGGTCTCCGGCGCATACTGTGCGGCGCCAATCGAGGCTGCGATCTGCACGGCGTTCTGCGCCTGGTACAGTTCCAATAATTCTTCGTAGGTGCTCATTGACACGCGCGGGCCGCTCTCGACGGCCGCCATGTCCGCCGGAACGTTGTACGTGTATTGTCCGCGCGGCAGCAGGTCGTACTTCGCAGCGATCGGTTCAATCTTTCCGATGGTGTCCGGGCGGATCTCGTTTTCCATCACCACCACGTCGCTCGGCTGGCGGACCGCCGCGTACGGCTCGGCGGTAATAATCAGACCGAAAGCCTGCAGATCGGTGGTCACGTGCAGATGGGCTTTATCAGAACCATTCGTCAGCACTTCGCCAAGATTCTTGGCGTGGCCCTCGGGAGTGATGGCCCATAAGACATAAGTCAGGTACTCCCGGCCGTAGCGCACCGGTGATGCCAGCCGGTCGAAGTGCCCATCGATTTCCGTGCGGCCGGCCTTGGATTCCACAATCGCATCGCCCTTGGATTCCGGCAGCAGGACCGTGCCGCGAAAATCGATCGGCGTCGGCCCGCTGCGGTATTGGTAATTGACTGCTTTGACCGTCCGCTCGATCACGGTCACCTGGTACAGAGGAACACTCTGTGATGGCGCCGTCTGAGTCTGGCCCCACGCGCCGCCGGCAGCCACCAGCGCCACCGCAGCAATTCCGGACATCGGGAAGTTCATCGCCATTCTCCTCGGAGGCAACTTTGCACTTGATGTGCCAGAGAACGGCGCGATTCGTTATCCGCCTACCGTCACCGCCCCGCGCAACGAGAACACCAGCGGCGTCTCGACGGGCAGGCGAACATTCTTCCGGCCGGTGATGAATGCGCTCGTGGTGCCCACGAACGCCCCCGCGCCGGCTCCCACCGCCGCTCCCACACCGCCGCCCGCCACCGCGCCGATTCCCGCTCCCGCTCCCGCGCCGCCGCCGATGATCGCCAGGTTGCGCTTCTTATGCGAGCCGCTGGCGCGGACGTCGTCGCGCGTAGCGATCGCATAAGTGCGGCCGTTCAATCGGAACGATTCCAATCGAACGCCGAGATAAGCTCTGCCCTTCAATCGGCCCGACGGCTTCGATTCCACCACGCGACCTTCGAACTGCGTGCCCTTCGGCAGAATTACGCGATTGTGATGCACCATCGGCGCATCGAGATAAGCCACAAAACGCTCGCCGGGACGGCTGCGCCGCGTGTCGAGACTCTGGCCGAGGCGCACGCGAATGCGTGTGCCCGCCGGGATGATCTCGGTGGCGGATAGGGTTGCGGTGCGCGATGCGCGCGGTGCTATATAAGCGGCGTCGGCCGGAGCAGCCTTTGGCTGCGACGGGTCGGTTCGCTGATCCGTCACCGTCGCCTCTACAGGCGGCAGAGGCGTCGGCGGCGGCTCGGGCGCCGGCTCAACTGCCGATGCGGCGTCGGCCGTGGTGGCAGGTGTGGGTTGCGGAGGGACCTGACGGTTGCAGGCCGCCATCCAGAACAGCAGGGCGAGGACACACACGAAGCGAAACAGCATCGTTCAGTTCTCCTGACGATTGCGCAGTGCACGAGCGCTGCCACTCGCGAATAATTCGTTTTTTCGGACCCCATGCTCGCGAAGACGTAATTTTTGCACTGTTGCTTTCCGAACGCGCAATCGCCGCAGTGTCGGTTCGCACACGCACGCAATCCTGCAAGTACGTTACGGGGTGGCAACCATCGTGCTCCAGTGAGCGTGAGATTCGTGTCAGTCGAGTTGCAGCAGCGATCCAGGCCGGGAGGGAACACCGATGCGCCTCAGTCACCGCTTGATGTTGTCGCTGTTTGGAGCCGTCGCCGCCGTTTCGATGGCTTTCGCCTTTTATCAGGTGCAGGCCGAAACGCATGCGGTCAACGAGCTTATGCAGCGTCAGGCGGTAGTGCTTGCCGAGAGCGAGACCGAGCCGGCCGCACGGCTGCTGGCCGCGGGTTCCACTAGCGACCTGCAGGCGCTGGTCGATCAACTCCGCAACCATCAGCGCCTGGCCGGCATGGCAGTCTACGACGGCCAGGGCGCGAATATTGCGTTGACGGCTGGGTTGCCGACCGCTTTGCAATCCACCCCGGGGGCGGTCAGCGACACCCTGCGCACCGGAAGCGACCACGGCCAGACGCTGCGCATCGACGATAAGCGTCTGCGCGTGCTCGCCGCGCCGCTGGTCCAGAACGGGCGAATTCTGGGAGCCATCGCGGTCATATATAACGTCGCGCCGATTGCGCCGCCGGTCTGGCGACACGCCCTCACCGGCATGGTCCAGACCCTGCTGATCGTCGGCTTCACCCTGCTGATCGTACATTGGAGCGTGCGCAGACCGATGCGCCACATGGCCGAGTGGCTGCGCGATCTGCGCACCGGCCATGCCTCCGCGGCGGATCATGCTCCCAAGGAGACCATCTTCCAGCCGCTCACCGGAGAGCTGACGCAACTCGCCAGCAGCCTCCATGCAGCCCGCGCCGCAGCCGAGGAAGAGGCGCGCCTCCGCGACGCGGCGCTCTCCCGCTGGACCGCCGAACGGCTGCGCGTCGCCGTGCAGGGCATGCTCCAGGGCAGCCGCCTGTTCGCCGTTTCCAACCGCGAGCCGTACGAGCACAAGCACCAGGGCGGCGCGATCACCTGGTCGATGCCGCCCAGCGGATTGGTCACAGCCCTCGAGCCGGTGCTGCGCGCTAGTGACGGCACCTGGATCGCGCAAGGATCGGGCGATGCCGATCGTGAAACCGCCGACGATCTCGGCCACCTGCGCGTTCCCCCCGATCATCCACAGTATGGCTTGCGCCGCGTGTTTCTCACCAAAGAAGAAGAAGAGGGTTTCTATTTCGGCTTCGCCAACGAGGGACTCTGGCCGCTCTGCCACATCGCCCATACGCGACCCGTTTTCCGCGCCGCGGACTGGCGCCAGTACCAGACCGTCAACCGGAAATTCACGGACATCCTGCTAGATGAGATGGATGGCGAGGAGCAACCCGTCGTACTCGCTCAGGACTATCACTTCGCGCTGTTGCCCCGGATGGTGAAGGAGGTGCGTCCCGATGCACGCATCGCCATCTTCTGGCACATTCCGTGGCCCAATCCCGAAGCCTTCGGGATCTGCCCCTGGCAGCGCGAGTTGCTCGATGGAATGCTCGGTGCGGACCTCATCGGCTTCCACATCCAGGCGCACTGCAACAACTTCCTCCGGACCGTCGACCAAGCTCTCGAATCGCGCATCGACTGGGAGCATTTTGCAGTGAACCGCCGCGACCACATCACTACCGTGCTGCCGTTTCCTATCAGCGTCGCCACCAATGGGGACGAACCGGTGCAGCACGCACCGTCCGCCGAGTTGCAAGCCCTGCTTCAGCGCGAGCTAGGCGCGCGTCCGCCGCTGCTGGGCTTGGGCGTGGACCGTGTCGACTACACCAAGGGCATCCCCGAGCGCCTGCGCGGCATCGAGCGGCTCTTCGAGCTCCACCCCGAGTTCCGCGAAAAATTCACCTTCATCCAGATCGGCGCGCCCAGCCGCACGCACATCAAGCGCTACCAGGACCTGATGTCTGAAGTCACCCTGGAGGTCGAGCGCATCAACCGTAACCTGCGCACCGCCTCGTGGAAGCCCATCGTATTTGTCGCGCGTCATCACAGCCACTCCGAAATCGAGGGCTTTTACCGCGAAGCCAATGTCTGCATGGTGACGTCGCTGCACGACGGCATGAACCTGGTCGCCAAAGAATATCTGGCCGCGCGCCAGGACGAGCACGGGGTCCTGATTCTCAGCCGCTTCACCGGGGCCAGCCATGAGCTGCACGATGCGCTGGTGGTGAATCCGTATGACACCGAAGAGTTGGCGGAATCGATTTACACCGCCCTCACCATGCCCGGTGCCGAGCAACGTTCGCGGATGCGCCGCATGCGCGCAGTGGTGAAAGAGAATAACGTTTACCGCTGGGCCGGCAAACTGATCGGAGAGTTGGCCGCCATCCGCCTCGAACCGGCCCGCTCGCAATGGGGCGATTCCCGCCGCCAGGACGATCCTCAGCCAGCCGCCGTGTTTACTGCCGGCTGACCCGCGAGGTCTCGCGCGCCGAAAGCCAGAACAGGAATTCCTGCACAGCCGACGGATCGGGGAGCTGATACCGTGCGCCAGTCACCGGCGCGGCTCCGACTTTGATCGTGATGGCGTCCGGCAGCGCGCGGAACGCGGCTTCGTCGCTGGTGTCGTCGCCGAGGTAAATCGAAAGCCCCGGAGCGCTGTTCAATTGCCGGTTGATCCACTGCGCCGCCGCGCCTTTGTCCCAGCCCGTCTGGGGAACGATTTCCAGGACCTTCCGTCCGGTGTTGACACGGAACAGTCCGCTCGTATGCGAAACGATGTCGCGCACCGTCGCGCGGATGGCAGGGATATCGGATTGCGCCGATCGCCGGTAGTGGACGCTGCCGGTGAGTCCCTTATATTCCACCAGCACGCCGGGCACATCGGCCAGCGCGGTCTCCAGGCTCCTACATAACGATCGCAAGTCTTCGCGCCGCGACCAAGCCATCGGCTCCACGAATCGCAAATTGCGTCCGAAGATTTCCAGCCCGTAGTTGCCCGCGTAGATCAGCCCTTCCACGCGGATGCGGCCGTACAGATCTTCCACCGCGCGGCCGCTGATGATCGTGATCGTGAGCAACTCCTGCCCGGCGATCAGCCTGAGTGCTTCGGCGGTGTCATGATCCAGCCGCGGCTCGCCCGGGTCGGACGCGATCGGCACCAGCGTGCCGTCAAAATCGAGGAATAATGAAACCCAATTCGCGCATTGAATTGGAGTTTTTACTTCTGCAATCAGTTGCGCCAATACTCTGGACATGAAGTCTCGCGTCCGGACAGGCCGAGGGTGAAAGATCTCCTCGGCACTCAACGTGCATGCGTCACTCCAGTGGACGGTTCCGGACAATTCTCCGCCATGTTCTGCCGAATCCGCTCTCCGAAGGACTGATAGGATAACCCATAGCAATGCTCCAGGATCTTCGCTACGCCTTTCGCGGTCTCTGG
>Ga0335085_10011067_pt1 | contig 13410 bp, 7 predicted proteins | sample Lox_Sample_45_FD_206712 | JGI IMG/M metagenome (GOLD analysis project Ga0335085, IMG submission 206712) | Soil microbial communities from Loxahatchee National Wildlife Refuge, Florida, United States - Lox_Sample_4.5 | ecosystem: Environmental > Terrestrial > Soil > Wetlands | place: USA: Florida...
TGGGAGCGTCGCTATCTCCGGAACTGGCCGCCCGGATGCGGACATTTGCGGACTCACTCGCGGGCGATACGGGCGTGCCCGGGGCGGTGCGGGCGGCGGGGTGGTGTTTGGCGCGAGTGGAGGGTAGCCGATGAGGCCATCTGAGCAGTTGCGATCCGGGCGTCCGTCTCACGGTTCCGAACTCATGAACGAGGAACCGTATGGAACGGGAAATGCGGAAGGTCGTCCGGGCGAGCTTTACCATCCTGGCGTTGGGCGTGTTGTCGTGGCTGGGCGCCTGTTCGGATTCCGTGGACCCGCCAGCCTCGGTGGCTTCGGTGACCATCACTCCGCAGGCAGCGACGCTAGCGACAGATGGCAGACTCAAGCTGACGGCGACGGTGCGAGAGGCGAACGGGAATGTCCTCACCGGGCGCCGTATCGCGTGGGTCAGCCAGAGGGCGAGCGTGGCAACGGTAGACACGAGTGGGGTGGTCACGGCCTTAAGTGAGGGAGCCACCATGGTGATTGCCGCGAGCGAGATTGTGAGCGATACCGCGATGATTCACGTCGTGACGATGATCCCTTGCAGAATTACGCCGGACGGGATCATTGTTTGTTAAGGAATTCCGGTCTTCTCCTTGACAGCCCAGTCACTCCGGCTATATCCCGCCGCGACCGTCTCCCCCCCAAGGTCGTCGCATGGAAGACTGGGTGGCCGGGTTGCAGCGAGGCTCGCCCGACGCTGCGTGGGACCTGTTTCTCAGCAGGTACCGCCGCCTCATCTTCGCGGCCATCCGCCACTACGCCCAGGACTACGATGATGTGATGGACGTCTTCGCGCGGGTGTGCGAATCCCTGCGTGAAGACGACCTGCGCCGCCTGCGCGACTATGTGGCGGAGCCGGAGCACCGGGCCCGCTTTTCCACCTGGCTCGTCACCGTCGTCCGGCATATCACCGTCGATTGGTTCCGCGAGCGTGACGGCCGCCGTCGGATCTCGGCCGTCGCCGAGAAGCTCCCCGCTTTGCAGCGTCGCCTCTTCGATCTGGTCTTTGTCGACCACAAGAGTCACAGCGAGGCCTACGAGCTGCTTCGCTCCCGCGATATGCCCGCTCTCTCCTATCGGGAGTTTCAATCTGAACTGCGTGCGACCTATCGGGCGGTGACCGAGGGGCGCAAAGGACAGATCCTGCGGGAACTGGGGAGTGTCCCTTCGATCGAGGTTGAAGCGGATTCCCTCCCCGACAAGGACCCTCCCATTTCGCGAGCGGAACTGGACAAGGCTCTGACGTGCTTGAGCCCGGAAGACCGGATCGCCGTCGAGCTCTACGTGGTGGAAGAGCTGCCGGGTGAGGATGTAGCCAGAATCCTCGGGCTCCCCAATACGAAGGCGGTCTACAACCGGGTGTACCGGGCGCTGGCAGCGGTGCGCGAACGGCTGCAGCAAGCGGGCCTCGAACGGGAGGATCTGTGAGCCGGTGTGAGCAGTTTCGCGCCAGAGTGCCGTCTTACGGTGGCGACGAACACAAGAGTGCACGTGGACGGAGTCCTGGAGGGAGGTACTCCCAGAGTGACACAGCCTGACCGCTTCCAATCGGTCCGTCAGGCCTTGCGGGCAAATTCCGGCGGGGGTGCAGTGACGCCGGAGTGCCTGTCCGATGATACGATGGCCGCCCTCGCCGAGGGGACGCTGGGCGCCCCGGAGCGGGCGGAGGCGTTGGCGCACGTCTGGGGGTGCGCGCGCTGCCGGAATCTGCTCGCGTCGCTCGCTCGCGCCCTCTCGGATTCGGGAGTGACCCGGGAGATCGCGGCGGTCGAGGGCGGGGGACGGCGGCGATTCTACCGGGTGGCCCTACCGCTGGCTGCGGCGGCGGTGCTGTTGCTCATCCTCGTTCGGCCCGGGTCGTTCGAAAATGGGACTCACCGCGGCCCGCCGGCCGCCGCGGTCGTCCCCGTTCCCGTCGCTCCCATCGGGATCGTGGCGAGTGCGACCCCGCTCGAGTGGACGGCCGTCGCCGGTGCCGACCGGTACCGGGTCACCTTGTCCGACGCCGCCGGCCGGCTGCTGTACGAGTTCGAGGTCACCGACACCGTGGCCTCCCTCCCCGATTCGATCCCCCTCGTGGCGGGTCGCTCCTACGTGTGGCTGGTCGAAGCGCGCACGGGATTCAATCGGTGGTCCACCTCGCGTCTCGTGGAGTTCTCGATCGGCGGAGCCGCGACCCCGTGATCTCGCTGGGAGCGTCGCTCGCCGTCCTCGTATTCGCCCTGCAGTCACCCGCAGCCGATTCGCTCCGCCTCGCCGCCGTTCGCGTGTCCGAGACCGACCTGGTGACAGAAACCCGAGCCCGGCCCCTGGCCGCGCGTGAAGCGATCACCGCGGCATTGGACCGGAACGAGCTGGACGCCGCGCGCAACCTGGCGGCGGCCTTTGCCGTGGCCTGGAGCGATTCGTTCCTCGTACGAGAGGTGTCGCGGTTCGCGGCGTGGCCGCCGGAGTCACGGGCAGCCAAAGTCTGGAACGACAGCGTACGTCGAGCGGGGATCTCGGCGTTCAGTCGGGATGGCCCACACGCGGCGATCGTCATCTGGCGACCGGCGCTCCATCGTGCTGAGGGCATCCCGGACACCGCCGGAATAGCCTCGTTGCTGGGGAACATGGGTACGGCCCTCCTCGCGGACGGCAAGTCGGACACCGCCGAGACGTATCTCACACGTGCGCTCGCGCTGGCCGAAGCAGTCGGGGACCAGCGGGTCCAGGCAAATGCCACCATGGCGCTCGCGGGGCTCGCTGAGGATCGGGGGAACCTCGCGGCGTCGCGGGATGGCTATACACGCGCCCTGGCCCTCCAGGAACGGATCGGCGATTCCCGTGGGATGGCCGCCGCCTACAACGACCTCGGACTCCTGGCCCAGGATGTGGGCGACCTGGACGAAGCGCGTCGGCAATTCGAGGCGGCGCTGGCGTTGAACCGGCGGGACGGCCGCGACGAGGTGGCGGCCTCCAATCTCGTGAACCTGGCCGGTGTCGCGAGCCTGGGCGGAGATTTCGCGACGGCGGAGCGACAGTACCGGGATGCGCTGACCGCCTGGCGCGCGCGGGAGCAATGGGCTGACGCCGCGAGTGCGTTGCACGGCCTGGGGCAGCTCGAGATACGGCGCGGGGATTATCCGGCGGCCGAGGCCAGGCTGAGAGAGGCTCTGGCGATCTATGACAGCACCGGCCCGATCGCCGATGCCCTTGCCGTCCGCCGGGAGCTCGCCGCGGCGCATTCGGCGCGGGGGGATCTCCAGGGAGCGCTGGACGAGCTGCGACGAGCGGAGCGGATGGGCGATGCGACTCGTGGGCCGCTCGACGTGCGCGCGGGTCTTACGCTCGCTCACGCCGACTACGCGATGCAGCTCAACACCCTGGATCAGGCCGAGCGACTCTATGGGCGGGCGGAGTATCTGTACCGGCAGGCCGGGAATCCCGGAGGGGAAGCGGAGGCACAGGAAGGGCGGGGGTTGTTGTTCCTCGAGCGGGAGAACTACACGCGTGCTCGGACATTGCTCGCGACGGCGGAACGCACGCAGCGAGGTGGCGGTCACGCGCGCTCGGCGGCGCTGACCCGGGGATGGCTCGGTCTCGTTTCCCTGCGGGTGGGGGACACGGTTGCGGCGAGACGCGCCTTCGCCGGCGCTGCTGCCGACCTCGAGCGTCTGGGGGATCCGGTCGGAGCGGCGGCGGCGCTCGACCAGTGGGCGCGGCTCGAGGCCTCGGCCGGAAATGCGTCCGTCGCCGAGTCGTTGTATCGCGCGGGGTTGATCGAGCTGGGGACGCGTATCGCGCCGGAGGTCGCTTGGCGCCTGCATTCGGGCTTGGGCCAGGTGCTGCGGGGAAGGGGACAGTTGGACGAGGCGGCACGCGAGCTCCGCGCCGCGCTCGCCGAGATCGATCGTCCCTCGCGTTCGCTCGTGCTGGCCGAGCGGCGCTCAGCGTATTTGGCGGACAAATGGGAGGCCTACGCGCAGCTCGCGTTGACCGAGCGGGCCCGGGGGCTAGCGGGCGCGGCGTTCGAGGTCAGCGAGCGGTTGCGGGCGCGGGAGATGCTCGAGCTGTTGGCGCGCGGCCGTGTAACGGCCGGCGACAGCAGTCTGGCGCTGGCGGAGCGCGAGCAAGACTTGCGCCGCTACATCGCCGACCTGACGGCGCAGGCCACGGCGCCGAGCTCCGGTACTGAAGCGCTTCGTGGACCGGACCCGTCTGGTGGGAGCCAGGCGACGCTCACGGCCCTGTCGCGTGCTCAGGGCGCCTACGCCGAGCTGCTGCTCGAGATGCGGGAGCGGGCACCGCGTCATGCGGATCTCGTGGCGAGCGGAGTCGCCGGCTGGCAAGACGTGGCATCGCGCCTCGGCTCCGATGAGGCGTTCGTCGAGTACCTGGTCAGTGACTCCGCTTCGTTGGCATTCGTGGTGACGCGGGACACGCTAGCCGTCGTCGACCTCGGGATCACACGAACGGATCTCGCACGGCTCGTGAAGCTGACGAGAGGAGCCGTGGAAGCTCCGTCGCAAACCGGGAGTGGGGCATTGTGGCGCGGGCCGCTGCAACGGCTCAATGATTACCTGTTCGCTCCCGTCGAAGGCGCGGGACTTCTGGCGGCGAAGACGCGACTCATCGTCGTGCCGCACGCCGAGCTGCACTATCTGCCTTTTACGGCGCTGCTGGATCGGAATGGCAAATTCCTGATTCAACGTTACGAAGTGACTTTCGCCCCATCGGCATCGGTCTGGCTCGCGTTGGGAGGTCGAAAGCCCGAGCCATCGACGGCCGGCACACTGGCCTTCGCGCCGCGTCCGGACGCGCTCCCTGCCTCGCGCCGCGAAGTCGCGGCCTTAAGCCAGCTCGCGGACGCACGGGTCCTGACCGGAGACGCGGCGACCGAGGCGATATTCCGGCGCGAAGCACCCACCTATCGTGTCCTGCATTTGGCCACCTACGGCGTTCTCAACAAACAGAATCCCCTGTTCTCGTTCGTGGAGCTGGCGCCGGGAAGCGACCAGGACGGGCGACTCGAGGTGCACGAAGTGTTCGGGATGCATCTCTCCGCGGACCTCGTTGTGCTCTCGGCTTGTCAGACGGGCCTCGCATCTGGAGCGCTGGCCGATGTGCCCCCTGGTGATGACTGGGTGGGACTCACGCGGGCGTTCTTGCATGCTGGTGCCCGGCGTGTCGTGGCCACCCTCTGGCCGGTGGATGACTGGGCGACGGCCGCGTTGATGGAGCGGTTTTACCAGGGCTACGCGAGTGGGGCGGAGCCGGGGCAGGCGCTCGCCGCAGCGCAGCGGGCCCTGCTGATCCAGCCCGCGACGGCTAACCCCTTCTACTGGGCGGGGTTTGTGGCGGTGGGTGGGGCGGGTTCGGGAGGGCGCCCGTGAGCAAGAGCCGAGTGCCCGACCGTCACATGGGGCAGTGCTTCATAGGGGCCGCCGTGCAGCAGTATCGCCGTTCCCATGGCCTGCGACGCTGGATTCCCGCGATCTCCATCTCGGGCGTGACCGCGCTCGTTTGGATGACCGGCTGCCGGGCTGATTCCCCCGGTCCGTGCGCGTCGTGTCCGCCGTCACCGCCTTCGGGCTTGATCGTCTCGGACCCCGTGACAGTCGCCACTGCGGCTTCTCCGCGTTCAGCCGGTGTGGCCTCGTCCAGCGGCGGTGGGAGTGACGTGGTGTATGTGTCGCTCACACCGGGCACGACCCCGACCGGCACGCGGGCATCCATCCGGCGGGTTGGGGACCTGACCTCCGTGACCACCGCCGTGGTTGACGGCGGGTTCGATCCGGTCCCGGTTGCGGCGCAGGCGGGGGACACGGTCGAGGTGACCGTCACCGATGCCGCCGACAGCGCGGTGCTGTATGAAAGGGCGCTGGTGGCGGCTGCTCGTCCGCCAGTCGTTATTCGGACTGATCCGCCGCCCCGCAAGCGGGATGTGCCGCTCAATGCCAACTTGGTCGTCGTATTCAGTGAGCCGGTGGACAGTTCAACGCTGAGCTCGTCAACGATCCAGCTACGACATGGGCCGGACGCGGTCGCAGGAACCGTGAACCTCGTTACGGGCACGAGCACGGACGCCGTCTTCGCGCCCAGCACGCTGCTCGACCCGAATACCGACTACCAGCTGATCGTAACAGCCGCGGTGCAGGATCTTTCTGGCGATCCCCTCGCCTCAGGGGATACCGTGGACTTCACTACGGGCTCCACGAGTGCAGGTCCACCAGTGAAAGTGAGCATTCTCCGGCCCACGGCTACGCTGCTCCCTCAGGGACAGCTGCAGCTCTCGCTCGATGCGCTCGTGGACGCCGAAGGAAACCTGCTCACCGGGCTGCCGATCAGCTGGGCGAGCCAGGATCCCAATGTGGCCACCGTGAACGCCGGAGGCCTTGTCACCGGCATTTCGGAGGGGACTGCCCGGATCAGTGCGACCGTTGAATCGGTCAGTGATACGGCCATCGTTACGGTCGTGATTCCAGCGCCAGGAGCTGAACGCATTGCGTTCGTGCGGAACGGCGACATCTACCTCGCGGCCGCCGACGGATCATTCCAGGTCAACCTCACCACCAACGCAGCCGCGTCCACGTCCAGCCCCAGCCCGCTCTGGTCACCCGATGGCTCGAGGATCGCATTCGGCTCGCAACGCGATGGGAACCCGGAAATCTACGCTATGAATCGCGACGGCTCGGGACAGGTGAACATCACTCAGAATCCCCGTACGGACGTCGTATGGGGTTGGTCGCCCGACAGCCGGAAGATCGTCTTTAGCTCCGACCGAGACGGACCCTCCCAAGTGATCGGACCGTTCCAGATCTACGTCATGAACGCTGACGGCTCAGACGTCACGAGGCTCACGCACGACTCGGCATCCGACGTTGAGGCAACGTGGTCGCCAGACGGCTCGAAGATCGCGTTTGCCGGATGCACCGCCCAGAACTGTCAAATTTACGCTGTGAACGCCGACGGCTCCGGCGAGGTAGCACTCACCAGCGACTCGCTGGCCAATTACTTGGAACCGGCCTGGTCCCCCGATGGGTCCAGGATCGCGTTCTCGGACGGCGCACTCCACGTGATGAACGCGGACGGCACCGGTGCAACGACGCTCACGAACGGCTGGAACCCCGAGTGGTCACCTGACGGCTCGAAGATCGCCTTCCATCGGGTAAACCACGTCAATCGGGCCCTGTGTAGTCAGACACTATGTACCATCTCGTTCCATGTGATCAATGTCGACGGGTCGCGTCTCGTGCCACTCGAACACAACCTCACCTACGGGGGAGGCTCGGGCTGGGGCCCGTCCTGGTCAGGGGATGGCGCGAGGGTGGCATTTGTCTCGGCTCCAACCCCGGGGGGGACGCTCGAGCTCTTTGTCGCGAATGCTGACGGCTCGGGCCTCGTGCAGCTGACGACGGGCGGGGCGACCGACCCTGCCTGGAGCCCGCGGTGAGGTCGGTCCGAGGTGTCTCGGCGGCCGTCATGGCCGCTGCCGGACTCGCCTGGGTCGCCGGATGCTCGCACGATTCCTCGGCTCCGTGCTCCTCCTGCCCACCCCCGCCGCCGCTCACCGGGCTGCTCGTCTCCAGCCCCGTCCCGTCCACCGCGGCTGCCCTGAGCGCCCTGGCGCTTTCACCCGCGGCGGACCTGGGCGGGAACGAGGTCGCGTACGTGTCGCTCACACCCGGCACCGTCCCGACGGGCAGCCGGGCGGTCGTGCGCCGCGTCGGCGATGCCAACTTGCTCACGACCGCTCTGTCCGACGGCGGCTTCGACCCCATTCCGGTCCCGTCCCAGACCGGGGACTCGATCGATGTGGTCATCGACGACCCCGGCGGCGCTGTGGTCTACCACACCGGGGCCGTGGTCCTGGCCGCGCGGCCCCCGGTCATCGTGCGTACCGATCCGCCTCCACGAAGGCGGGACGTGCCGCTCAATGCGAACCTCGTGATCGTGTTCAGCGAGCCGATCGACGCGACAACCCTGACTCCGACCTCGGTGCGACTGCTGCAGGGCGGTAACACGGTCGCCGGATCCGCGCGGCTCCTCGACGCGTCGCTCGATGCGGTCCAGGAAAAAGCGGCATTTGTTCCGGACGCCCCGCTGGCCGCGGGGACCGACTATCAGCTCGTCGTATCGCCGGCCGTGCGGGACCGGGACGGCAAGGCCCTCGCTGCCGCGGACACGGTGCCGTTCACGACCGGTGTGTCCCTGACCGGTCCGCCCGCGTCCATCTCCATCTCGGTGGACACCGGGGTCGCGGGCGCCGTGCCACCGCATTCGACGCTCGTGGTCGGGACGACCCTCCAGCTGACCGCCACGGTGCGCGACGCTGCCGGCAACGAGCTGACCGATCAGTCTGTGACCTGGCTCGCCGAGGATTCCAATTACGTCAGGGTTTCCCCAACGGGACTCGTCACGGCCCTGAGTGACGTGTACGCAGCCGGTGTCGGGGTCAGCGTCGGCCCCCTGGGGACCGGGACCTGGTTCAGCATCACCCCTCTGCCGGCCGCGTCCATCACCGTGGCGCCGACGAGCACCAGCGTGGGAGCGGGCGACACGATCATGCTGGCGGCCACGGTGCGCGATGCGGCGGGTCGGATCATCAATCAGTCGCCCCTGTACTGGACCAGCAGTGCCCCGGCAACGGCCAGCGTCCCGATCGGAGTTGGCCAGCGGACCGCCATGGTGACCGGCGTGAGTTCTGGTGCGGCGACCATCACCGCCTCCACCGTGCTCGTCGATAGCGGCCAGCCGCGAGTCAGCGGGAACGCACGCGTCACGGTCGGCCCTCGGGTGCCGGTCGCCTCGGTGACGGTTTCTCCTCCTGCAGTTTCGCTAGTAGTCCAGGGCGTGTTCGGGCTGACTGCGACGCTCCGAGACGTCAGCGGCAAGGTGCTCGCGACGCGCCCGACTACCTGGACCAGCAGCAATGCGGCCGTAGCTACGGTGGACACCGGTGTCATCGGATGGGTCAGGGCTGTCGCGCCGGGTTCGACCACCATCACGGCGACGAGTGAGGGGGTGAGCGGCACCGCGACGGTAACGGTCACGACCATCCAGTTCGCGTCGCTGGGCGCCGGACTCTTTAATTCCTGCGGCGTCACCACCAAGGGAGCCGCGTACTGCTGGGGAGACAATGAGCTTGGGCAGGTCGGAGTCGGCTTGACCACGGGGAGCTTCAGCATCCCAGAGCCTGTGACTGGAGGGCTCGCCTTCGCTGCGGTGAGCCCGGGTGGCTTCTTCACTTGCGGCCTCGCCGCCGGCGGGTCCGGCTATTGCTGGGGCAACAACGACTACGGCCAGCTCGGCAACGGCAGCGGCTCGATCGCCGACACGGCGACCGGTACTCCAACCCCCGTGGCCGTGCTCGGCGGGCTCAACTTCACGGCTGTGAGCTCCGGCGGCTACCATGCCTGCGGCCTCACGGCCGGCGGAGCCGCGTACTGTTGGGGCCGCGATTACGACGGCGAGCTCGGCGACGGCTCGTTCATCCCCCGCTCAGTTCCTGTGGCCGTTGCCGGCGGGCTCAGCTTCACGGCAGTCAGTTCCGGGGTCCAGCACACGTGCGGAATAACCACCGACGGGGCCGCGTACTGCTGGGGAGCAAGCTGGTCGGGTCAGCTTGGCAACGGCACCGACAGCTCAACGACCGGCGGGTCGTGGACTGGTAGTTCAGTCCCGGTGGCGGTGGCCGGGGGGCTTCACTTCTCCGTGCTGAGCACGGGCGCGTACTACGCCTGCGGCCTCACCGGCAGCGGGGCGGTGTACTGCTGGGGGAACAACGAACGTGGCCAGCTCGGGGACGGTTCGACGACCAGCAGGTCAGTACCGGTGCAGGTGGCCGGCGGGCTCACCTTCACAGCCGTGAGCGCGGGGGGCTGGTATGCCTGCGGCCTGACTGCGGGCGGCGTCGCGTACTGCTGGGGAGACAATCGGGCTGGCCAGCTTGGAAGCGGTTCGACAGGCGAGCTCTCTCTCGTCCCGGTGGCGGTGGCTGGAGGGCACAGCTTCGCCACATTGATCCCCGGCATCTATCATGTCTGCGGTCTGACCACCAGCGGCGTTGCGTACTGCTGGGGGGATAATTACTTCGGTCAGCTTGGCGACGGCTCGACCACGAACAGGTACGTGCCCGTCAAAGTGGCCGGCCAGCCGTAGCGCATGCTTGGGTCAAACGGACTCCCCTGGCTGAGCCGGCTACCGCGGAGGGCCAGCCGCGTCCTTGCCTCCTACGCCCTGATGATCGGGGCTGCGCAGACCTTGATCGCCGGCTGCTCCGACAATACCCCCAGTCCGTGTGCTGCATGTGGGATCATCGAACCGCCACCCGGGTTAAACGTCTCGAACCCAGTGGCTCCCATGGCGCTTGTCGCCCGTAGCCAAGCGGAGGCAGGCGCGAGGTTGAGCACGGGGGGGGGGCGACGTGGTGTACGTCTCGCTGGCACCCCATACAGCTCCAAACGGCGGGATCGCTACCGTTCGTAACATGAGGACGAGCGAAACGGTGCAAATAGCGATGGCGGACGGTGGCTTCGACCCCGTGGCGATCCAAGCGCTTTCCGGTGATACCATCGGCGTCGGCATCAATCTCGCGGGAGGCGGAACCGACACCTTCCGCGTCACCGTTCCGGCGGAGCGTCCGCCCGTGGTGGTCCGCACCGCCTCCGCGCAAACGGGACGTGCCGCTCAACGCGTACCTCCTGGTCGTCTTCAGTGAACCGATGGGTGCCGGTACCGCAGGGGACATTCAACTTCTCCAGGCAGGGGCGCCGGTGAGCGGGCATGGGACGGCAACGGCGGACGGACTCGGCGTGAAGTTCCAGCCGGATGGACTGCTCCTACCCAACGCGGATTACGTGCTCGTCATTCCTGGCGATGTCGCAGACCTGAGCGGTGACACGCTCCAACGCCCCGACAGCGTGGAATTCCTGACCGACAGCACAATCGCCGTGGCACGCGTGGCCACGGACGCGCCTGCCTTGCTCGTGAACCCGACCAGCGGGGAACTGCGCACGTTCGAAGCCGAGGCTGTCCTTCACTCCGACGGTCGGGTCACCGGGGAATTCAGCGTCTACTACGCGGCATCGGGATGGCGAGTGGCGGGCTACGTCACCTGTCTTGCGATCGTGAACGGAAACTCGGCGTGGGTCGCGGGCGTCAATACGGAAGCCGTGCCCGATCAAGATTCGGTCGGGCTCGAGTGGGGGTGGCGGGAGCTGGACAACGGCCCACCCGAAGGGGGCGTGCCGGACAAGCTCAGTTTCATCTACCCCCTCGCGACGCACGACCTCGGCAGGCCAGAGGACTTCTGCGCCACGACCCCGGTGGCCGAGCCCCTACTGGGCGAGATCCGGATGCTCGATCTCATCGGCGGAGACATCGTTGTTTCCGGGCAAACACCATTGCCCCCACCGCTGCCGCCCCCGGGCGCCGGGATGAGCCAGATCGCGTCGGCTGCCTACCCTGGCGGGGGCATCAAGATTAGGAGAGCCGATGGCTCGGGGGTCAGAATGTTGACCACCGACTCCGGAGACTTCAGCCCCACGTGGTCCCCGGACGGGCTGCGCCTGGCCTTCTCTGGCATGCGGGGAACGGGAACCGGGGACATCTACGAGATGAGCTACGACGGGTCCGGCGTCATCCGGCTCACCAGCGACCCATCAGATGACCGTGATCCGGCTTGGTCGCCCGACGGGTCGACGATCGCATTCTCGCGCGACGGGACGATCCAGCTCATGGATGCGGCGGACGGGTCCAATGTGCGGAAGCTGACCGACGGACCGGACTTCCACCCGACCTGGGCACCGGACGGGTCCAAGCTCGTCTTTGCGCGGGCCTACCACATCTATGTGGTGAATGCCAATGGGACGGGGGTCACGCAGCTGACCAATGGACCCGACAGCGATGACACGCCCGCGTGGTCCCCGGACGGAACCCGAATCGTGTTCCAGCGAAATGCCGTCATCTCCGTCATGAACGCTGACGGTACCGGCGTTACGCCGCTCGCGCCCGGCAAGACGCCCGCGTGGTCACCGGACGGAACGGCGATCGGTTACATAACGCCGGATGTAAGCGGCCCGCACAATGACGGCACTGACGGGCTCATGGTGATGAACGCGGATGGCTCGAATCCGAGGCGAATAGGGCGGGGGCTTACACCGGTCTGGTCGCCTGTCGGAACCGTGCCTCCCTGATCGAGGCTGTTCTGACTCCGGTGTGATCGGTCTTCACCGCTACTCTACCGAGGTTGCTCGACCTCGGTTGACCGAAGCCGTCCTCAATCTCTCTTTCAGATAATCCCCGCAGCCTCTCCACGAAACGCTGACGCGTTCAGAGCAACTCGGGTTGGCCCGTCCGTCGTATGAATGCGATCGAACGACGCTCACTCCTGGAGGGCCACATGAAGTTCTCGCTCGCGTTCCGGCTGACTGGGCTGGCGCCCCTCGCCCTTCTCGTCGCGTGCACGGAGACCCGCAATCCGCCGTCGGCGCCGAGCCTCACCGTGGACCGGGTTGCTGCGACGCGCTCAGCTGTGCCGAGTCCACGGGGCACCCTGCAGTTGGTGCACGATCCCTTACGGGACAGGCTGTACCTCGTGGGGGGGATCTCCCCCGTCCCCTGCCAAGACTTGTCGTGTGCCAACTCGTTGATCGACGATCTCTGGAGCTTCAACCCCAGGGCTCGCACCTGGCGCGAGATCTCCGACCAGCTCCCCCCACGGGAGGGGGACGCCGCGGCCCTCGATTCCCGGTCGCGAAGGATCATCATGTTTCAGCCGTTCTTCAGCCTCATCCCCGAAACCTGGGCCTACGACATCGACAAGCGCACCTGGGAGAACCGCCACCCGGCGGTCGAGCCGCCGGCCCGTTGGGGCTCGATGATGGTCTACGACGCCCGGGCGGACCGGGCCCTGCTCTTCGGCGGCGCCGCCCTCTCGGACAATGGCGGCCTGAACGACCTGTGGGCTTATGACTACGAGAGCAATACCTGGACGGAGCTCCAACCGGTCGTGAGCCCGCCGCCTCATCAATGGCATGCCCTCGTGTATGTACCGACCAGCGATCGGACGGTCCTGTTCGGCGGGACCAACCCTTCGGACGGGACGCTCTTGAATGACACGTGGGCGTACGACTACCATCGCAACCGGTGGACCAACCTCCACCCAATACATCCTCCAACCCCACGAATGACTCACTACATGGCGTTCGAGCCGACGACCAACATGCTGGTGTTGTTCGGCGGGTTCCTCGCCCCGTATGACCAGGCCGCCGGCGACACCTGGATCTATGACGTTGCCAAGAACCGCTGGCGGCAGGCGTTCCCGAAAGCGTCGCCGGGCCCTCGTGCGTTTCACGTGATGAGCCGGACCAATGGGCCGGTGGTCCTCTTCGGAGGCGG